>Ga0193726_1002386_pt1 | contig 12784 bp, 8 predicted proteins | sample H2c1metaG_FD_144928 | JGI IMG/M metagenome (GOLD analysis project Ga0193726, IMG submission 144928) | Soil microbial communities from a riparian zone of the East river system, Colorado, United States - H2c1 | ecosystem: Environmental > Terrestrial > Soil > Riparian zone | place: USA: East River... | reverse complement strand
GCTGGATTTGCCTCCGGGTACGGGCGATGTTCAGTTAACGCTGATTCAAACTGTGCCGCTTTCGGGTGCGGTGGTTGTAACGACGCCATCGACGGTGGCGCTGGCCGATGTGCGCAAAGCGATTGAAATGTTTCGTCAGGTAAATGTGGAAGTGCTGGGGGTGGTGGAAAATATGAGCTCGTTTGTTTGTCCGCACTGCAGTGAGCACGTGGATGTTTTCGGTCACGGTGAAGGAAAGAAAACTGCCGACGCGTTTGGCGTGCCGCTGCTGGGCGAAATTGAAATCGATCCGAGGATTCGGATTGGCGGGGATACCGGAAAACCTGTGGCGTCACTGGGAGAAAATGCACCGGAAGCGAAAAGTATTTACGCAATGGCGCGGGCGGTGAAGGCACGGCTGGAAGTGGCAGGAGCGAGCGCGCCGAGTGTGGAGATTTTGTAGGGGCGCATGTGTTAGCGTTTGCGATTGCTGTTTTCATTTGAAGGAGCTTGCGAAAGATGATTCGGAGCTACAAAGGGAAACTGCCGCGGATTGCGGCGTCTGCGTACATCGACGAAGCGGCGGTGATCATTGGCGACGTGGAAATCGGCGAAGATTCCAGCGTTTGGCCATGTACGGTGATTCGCGGCGACGTCCATTGGATTAAATTGGGCAAGCGCACAAATGTGCAGGATGGATGCGTGCTGCATGTGATGCGCGATGAGTGGCCGCTGGAGTTGGGTGATAACGTGACGATTGGCCACGGCGTAATTTTGCATGGATGCAAGATTGAGTCGCGCGTGCTTGTGGGAATGGGCTGCACGATTATGAATGGCGCGCGGATTGGGACGGGAAGCATTATTGCGGCGGGAACGCTGATTCCTGAGGGCGCTGTCGTGCCGCCGGGGAGTTTGTTTATGGGGCATCCGGGAAAGTTGCGGAGAGAACTTTCGGAGAAGGATCAGGCGTCTGTTGATATGTATGCGCAACGGTACGTCGAGTACAAAGAAACTTATCGCGCGGAAGTGGGGAAATAATTTTGCCGGAGAAAGTACAAATTAGAGCGATTAAGGGTATGCGGGATATTTTGCCGCCGCAGTCTACGGTATGGAACCGCGTGGAAAGCATCGCGCGGGGCGTGTTTGGCACGTTTGGATTTGCTGAGATTCGGTTACCGATTGTTGAGAAGGCGGATTTATTTGCGCGCTCGATTGGAGGGGAGACCGACGTCGTCACGAAAGAGATGTACACATTTGTCGATCGTCCTTACGGAATCGACGACCCGACAGCGCGGTACCTGGTAGACCGCGCTGGTGTCTTGCCATTTGAGTTGCTGACGCTGCGGCCAGAAGCAACGGCGAGTGTGGTGCGCGCATACATAGAACACGGAATGCACACGCTGCCGGGCGACGTGAAACTTTATTATATGGGGCCGATGTTCAGGCACGAGCGCCCACAAAAGGGCCGGTACCGGCAGTTTTATCAAATTGGCGCTGAAGTGTTGGGGCAATCGGACGCGCCGGGAATTGACGCCGAATTAATTGAAATGCTATTCGCGTTTTTCGGGCGCGTGGGACTGCAAGGTTTGACGCTTGATTTGAATTCGATTGGCTGCAAGGATTGTCGTGGAAAATATGTGGAAGTGCTGCGCGCGGAATTGGTGAAGGTGAAGGAAAAATTGGGCGCGGATAGTCAGCGGCGCATTGAAACGAATCCGTTGCGTGTGTTGGACTCCAAAGCGCCGGACGAGCAGGCGATTATCGAAACGCTACCGCGAATTTCGGATCATCTTTGCGAAGATTGCAAAACGCATTTCGCCGAAGTACGGCACCAACTGGATTTGCGCGGCATCACCTACAATTTGAATTGGCGATTGGTGCGCGGGCTGGACTATTACATGCGCACGACATTTGAAATTATCGCGCCGGGATTGGGCTCGCAAAATGCGGTGTGCGGCGGCGGGCGATACGACGGGCTCGTCGAATTGCTCGGCGGTCATCCCACTAAAGGAATCGGATTCGCAATCGGCGAAGATCGTCTGATGCTTTCGCTGGAGGCTGCGGGGAAGCTTGATATTGAACCTGCCGTGGATGCGATTATCGTTTGGATGGGAGCATCAACGCAGGCTACGGCGATTAAGGTGGCGCAGCGTTTGCGCGGCGCGGGAATCAAAGTGGAATTACCGCCGGAAGAATTCAAATTCAAAAAAGCGCTCGGGCTGGCGGACAAACTTGGCGCGCGGTACGCAATTCTGATTGGCGAAAATGAAATAGCGGCCGGCCAATTTACTTTGAAGCGTTTGGCTGACGCCGTGCAAACGAGCGTCACGGAAGTTGAATTACTAGAAGCACTGAAGGCGAACTAACGGGAGCGGGAATTGATCGATCCACTCGGGAATTTGAAGCGCACAAATTATTGCGGCGAATTGCGCGGCTCGGACGACGGCCACGAAGTTTTGCTGATGGGTTGGGTGCATGGGCGGCGCGACTTGGGCAATTTGATTTTTATCGATTTACGCGACCGCACGGGAATTGTCCAAATTGCGTTCAACAAGGAATTGCAGCCTGCCGCGCACGCGAAGGCTTCGGAAGCGCGGAGCGAGTATGTCGTCGCGGTGCGCGGAAACGTTGTGAAGCGCCAGAAGGCGAATCCTGAACTGGGCACCGGCGAAATTGAAATTGTCGCGTCGGAGCTGCACATTTTGAACACGTCGAAGACGCCGCCATTCCAAGTGGAAGATACGACAACGGCGAGCGAAGAGACTCGGCTGCGATATCGCTATTTGGATTTGCGGCGGCCGCGCCCGGCGCGGAATCTGGCGCTGCGTCACAAAATTATTTTCGAAATTCGCAAAGCGATGGACGAGCTTCGTTTTCTGGAAGTTGAAACGCCGATGTTAACGCGCTCGTCACCGGAAGGCGCGCGCGATTATCTGGTGCCCAGCCGCGTGCATCACGGACAGTTTTACGCGTTGCCGCAGTCGCCGCAACTTTTCAAACAGATATTGATGATTTCCGGAATGGATCGCTATTTCCAGATTGTGAAGTGTTTTCGCGATGAGGATTTGCGCGCGGACCGCCAACCGGAATTCACTCAGCTGGACGTGGAGATTTCATTCCCGACTCAGCAAACAGTTTTTGACGTGATTGAAAAAGTGATGGTGCGCGCGTGCGCGATTGCCGGGGTGAAAATTACGGCACCGTTCCGGCACATGCAATATCGCGATGCTATTTTGCGCTACGGTAGCGACAAGCCGGATCTGCGTTTTGGAATGGAATTGCACAACGTTACGTCATTCTTTGCCGGCGCGCACGAAGTGATGCATCTGGAAGGAAATGTTTTCGCGCTGGTTGCCCCGGGCGCAGCGGCTTTTTCGCGCAAGCAACTGGACGAACTTACTGACAAAGGAAAAGCGATTGGCGCGCGCGGAGTTTATACGGCGAAAGTTGCGGCTGAAGGAATCACTTCTTCGCTGGATAAGAATGTCGGCGCCGAAAATTTGAAGAAGATGGCCGAAGCGATTGGCGCGAAGTCCGGAGATTTAATAGTGGCTGTTGCAGCGAAGGAACAAATTCCGGGAACTGAAGCAGCGGCGCTGCTGGCCGGGCAACTGCGTTTGTTCCTTGCGGAAAAACTTTCGCTCATTCCGAAGGATCGCTGGGAATTTCTGTGGCTCACCGGATTTCCCTTGTTTGAATGGAGCGAGAACGACAAATCCTGGCAGAGCGCGCAGCATCCTTTCACGGGAATTATCGACGAAGACTTGCCGAAGCTCGAAGATCCACAAAGGCGCGGCGAGATTCGTTCCAAGGGATATGATTTGGTGCTGAATGGCGTGGAACTGGGATCGGGAAGTGTGCGAATTCACGAGCAGGAGATTCAGTCTCGATTATTTCGCGCGATTGGATTGACGGATGAGCAGGCGCGCCAACGATTTGGATTTTTCCTGGACGCACTGGCGTACGGAACTCCTCCGCATGGAGGAATCGCGCTGGGACTCGATCGTGTGGTGATGCTGCTGGCGGGCGAGAAATCTATCCGCGAAGTGATTGCATTTCCGAAGACCACCGCCGCGCAGGATTTGATGGCGGAATCGCCTTCGGTGGTTGATACCGGTCAACTAAGTGATTTGGGGATTGCAGTAAAGAATGAGTAGGGTTTTAGGGGGTCGGAGCTTCAGCTCCGACATTATTAGATGGAGATAAGGGCTTTAGCCCCTGAAGCAAGATGGGCAAATTGGTCCACAGAACCGCAGCCGGCAGCACTTATTTTGTCACAACCGATGCTTGGCAGAAGCGCTCCGTATTTCAAGTGACGCAGACTGCAGAGATTGTTGTGCAGCGTATACTTGCATGCCGCGAAAATGGCGCCTATTCGTTGCATGAGTTTGTTCTGATGCCGGATCATTTGCATTTGTTAATCACGCCGAGTTACGAAATGAGTTTGGAAAAGGCGATGCAACTGATTAAGGGCGGGAGTTCATTCCTAATCAATAAGTCCCGCGGCGCCAAGATGGAAATCTGGCAATCGGGTTTTCATGAGTGGACGATCCGAAATGGCGCCGATTTTGAAGCGAAAGCGCGATATATCCGAATGAACCCTGTCGTCGCTAAACTGGTGGAACGATGCGAAGATTGGGCGTTTGGATCGGCCAGCGGAAAGTTCTCGTTAGATCCGAAACCGGAGCGAATTGGGGCGATTGCTTCAGGGGCTGAAGCCCCGCTCAGTTGAGCCTAAATGTCGGAGTTGAAGCTCCGACCCCCTAGAGATGCTGAGAACGATCGGAACGATGGCGAAGGTGGGTACCAAAAGCCTGAAATGAGCAGAATCAGAATATTGCCGGAAGCAGTGGCGAATCAAATCGCCGCGGGAGAAGTGATTGAGAGGCCTGCGTCGGTTGTGAAAGAGCTGCTGGAGAATTCGCTGGACGCTGGCGCGCGCAGTATTCGCATTGAAATTGAGGCGGGCGGCAAGCGGCTGATTCGCGTGATTGATGATGGCTGCGGCATGGCGCACGATGACGCGCTGCTGGCCTTCGAGCGACACGCGACGAGCAAGTTGCGCACCGCGAATGATTTGCTGAGCATTGCGACGCTGGGATTTCGCGGCGAAGCGTTGCCGACGATTGCTGCGGTTTCACGATTGGTGCTGGAAACGCGTACTGCCGAAGAGGACCAGGGAACGCGAATTGAATTCGGCGCGGGGAAATTATTTGGAGTGAAACCCGCCGGAGTTCCCGCGGGCACGTCGATCAGCGTTTCGGACTTATTTTATTCGGTGCCGGCGCGGCGAAAGTTTTTGAAATCAGAAACGACCGAGCTAGGGCACATCGCTTCGCTCGTGACGCACTACGCGCTGGCGCATCCCGACCGGCAATTTGTACTGAAAACTCCTACGCAGGAAATTCTGAATGTTTCGGCGGCTACCGCGGGCGTAGATGCAGCCGTGCAAGAACCCGTCGATGGAGCAGCGAAGCCGCAGGGAATTGCGGGGCTTGCCGAACGCGTCTATCAGATGTTCGGTCGCCAAGCGCTGGAAGAGCTGTTTGAGATTCCTCCAACCTCCGCGCCAGTTCGCGCGGCGATGACGGAGGCGCCGCTGGAAGAATCCGAGCGCGCTTCAGTAATTACAATTTCCGGATTCGCTTCGCGTCCACAAGTACAGCGGCCGAATCGAAATGGAATTTATGTTTTCGTGAACCGCCGGCTGGTGCGCGATCGCGTTTTGCTGCATGCGATCAGCGAAGCGTATCGAAATATTTTGCCGCCATCCGCGTTTCCCGCGGTTTTGTTGTTTGTGGATTTGCCGCACGAAGAAGTGGACGTGAACGTCCATCCTTCAAAAATTGAAGTTCGTTTCCGCCATTCGCAATTCGTGCATGATTTTACTCGTGACGCGATCCGCCAGGCGCTTTCTCACGCACGTCCGATTGCGAATTTCCCCGAAGCGTTTGGAATGGTGACGCCTGCCACAACAGCGGTTGGTGCGGCCGCGGGATTTGGATTGGGACGCGGATTTGGCTCGGTGGAAAGTTTTCCAAACGGGCCGGTTCCTTCAGTGCCGGGAGTTCCCGCCGCCGTAATTCCACCGATGGCAACAGGATTTGATTCTGCCGCTGCGCCCGCGATTGCTGCCGGAGGAAATTCCGAAGGTGGATTTGAATTGACCGGCGCGCCAATGCGTCCCGAAGCGCAGCGATTGCGATTCGATAATGCGGAAGGAATTTCTTACGGCGTGGGTTCCGGGCCGTTCTTTGAAAAATCCGGCGCGCACATTGCAGAACAATTTGAAAATGCGGCGGCGGGAAACGCCAGCGACCGCGCGGCGACCGCGGAAAGTCTCACGGATTTGAAGCCGCTCGGCCAGGTGAACGCGAGTTTCATTGTTGCGGTGAATAGCGAAGGGCTTTGGATTATCGACCAGCACGTGGCGCACGAAAGAATTTTGTTCGAGCAACATTTGAAGGCGCGACGCGAAGGTCAAATGACCGGCCAGCGCATGTTGATGCCGCACATTGTGGAGCTGACGCCGCGGCAGGAAGTGATATTCGCGCAAATTTCCGACGAGCTTGCTGCGAACGGATTCGAGGTTTCGCAAATGGGTCCGCGCAGCGTGGCGATTCAGGCAACTCCGGCTGGAATTTCGGCGGCGGACGCGGAAAAATTGCTGGTGGAAATTTTGGACGGCGTCGAGCGCGAGAACCAGGCGATTTCGATGGACTGGTTGCAGTCGCGCATTGCGGCAACAACTTCAGCCGAGAATGGAATGGCTGCTGGCAGCGCTGGCGAAAACGGAAGCGCCGATGAGTTGTCCGCACGGCCGGCCGGTGGTGCTGAGATATTCCGTGCGCGAAATTGAGCGCGCTTTTCATCGAATTTAAATTTCATGGCTAAATTAATTATCGCGATTGACGGGCCGGTCGGCTCCGGAAAAAGTACCGTGGCGCGCGGTGTGGCCGAGCTGCTTGGCTATACGTATCTGGATAGCGGCGCGATGTACCGCGCGCTGGCGCTGAAAGCGATTCGGCGCGGCGTTTCGTTGGGCGATGGCGCGGCGCTGGAATCTCTCGCGAAAGAAACGCACATTGATTTGGAACGCGGTACGGACGGACAAAAAGTTTTGCTCGACGGCGAAGACGTTACGCTGGCGATTCGCACCTCGGAAGTTTCGCAGTCGGCTTCTCGGGTGGCGTTAATTCCGGGCGTGCGTCAACTTTTGGTGGACGAGCAACGGCGCGCGGGCAGCCGCGGCGCGGTGGTGATGGAAGGCCGCGACATCGGAACGGTTGTTTTTCCCCACGCGGAGCTGAAAATATTCTTGGATGCTTCCGTAGAAATGCGCGCCGAGCGGCGCTGGCGCGAGCATCAACAAAAGGGCGACGGCTTAAGCCTTGCGGAAGTTGTGGAAGAAGTGCATGAACGAGATTTGCGCGATCGCTCGCGCGCCGCGTCACCTCTGGTGCGCGCAAAAGACGCGGTGCTGGTCGACAACACCGCGATGGATGCGATCGAAACCGCGCGGCTGATCGCGCAGCTTGCGCGCGAACGCGAAACTACTTAATTATTCAGGAATACGTATTGGGAATTATTTAAGCGTCGAGAAGTAAGCCCTGCAGCAATTTTCTTCGCAGAAAATCCTGAAGCGATTCTCTCACCAAGCAATCAGAAACTACTGACCCGGTCCGCCTGACATAGACGCCAGAAATTCCGCATTGTTCTTTGTCTTGGAAAGTCTGCCGAGCAGCAATTCCATCGCTTCCACTGGCGAAAGCGGGCTCAGCACTTTGCGCAGAACCCAAATGCGATTCAATTCGTCGGCGGGCAGAAGCAATTCGTCTTTGCGGGTGCCGCTGCGATTGATGTCGATGCTGGGGAAGATGCGCTTATCGACGAGCCGGCGATCCAGGTTAATTTCCATGTTGCCTGTACCTTTAAATTCTTCAAAGATGACGTCGTCCATGCGGCTTCCGGTGTCGACGAGCGCGGTTGCCATAATCGTGAGCGATCCACCTTCTTCCACGTTTCGCGCGGCGGCGAAAAATCGGCGCGGACGTTGCAACGCGTTTGCGTCAATACCGCCGCTTAATACTTTGCCCGAAGGCGGTGTGACGGCGTTGTAGGCGCGGCCAAGACGCGTGACGGAGTCCAGCAGGACGACGACATCGCGCTTGTGTTCAACGAGGCGCTTAGCCTTCTCAAGAACCATTTCCGCAACTTGAATGTGGCGTTGCGGTGGTTCGTCAAATGTCGAACTGATGACTTCGCCCTTCACGGTGCGCTGCATGTCGGTAACTTCTTCCGGGCGCTCGTCAATCAGCAGCACAATCAGCGCAACTTCCGGATGATTTGTGGTGACGGAATTCGCGATGGATTGCAGCATCATCGTTTTTCCGGTGCGCGGCGGCGCAACGATTAATCCGCGCTGGCCTTTGCCGATGGGGCAAAGCATGTCCAACACGCGGCCGGTAAGATTTTCTTTTGTAGTTTCAAGACGGATGCGATTCTGCGGATAGAGCGGCGTCAGGTTATCGAAGAAAATTTTATTGCGCGCTACTTCCGGATCTTCAAAATTTACCGCTTCCACTTTAATCAGCGCGAAATAGCGCTCGCCGTCTTTCGGCGGACGAACCTGGCCGGAAACAGTGTCACCGGTGCGCAGGTCAAATTTGCGGATTTGCGAAGGCGAAACGTAAATATCGTCGGGGCCCGGAAGATAGTTGTACTCGGGGGCGCGCAGGAAGCCGAAGCCGTCGGGCAGGCATTCCAACACTCCTTCCGAAAAGATCAGGCCGTTCTTTTCCGTCTGGCCACGGAGGATCTGAAAGATCAGCTCCTGCTTGCGCATGCCGCTGGCGCCGGGAATGTCCAACTCTTTGGCGATTTTCGCCAGGTCGGTTACGCTTTTTTCTTTCAGTTCTGCAAGGCTAATGCTCATGTGTTTAGTTCCTTCAATTGTGCTTCTGGGCCCAAAATTTAAGGCCAAGGTTAGGATTTATTCCGGCGCCGGGAAGGTCAAACTCTAGGCATGCCGGGATCTTGCTGATTGTAATTGGGCCGACTTACTTATTATCTGCGCGGCGCAGTGCGTATTCCCCATTCAATTTGCGCGCGCAGTAGAAACTTAATTGGTTAAACTTTGATCTTCCTTCACCGGAGGTTCAAATCCCGGTGTAACTTCCGGAACTACCGGAGGAATTGCTGAAAGCAGTGGCTGCTCAAGCGCGAACTGCAGCACTTCGTCCATATTTTCCACCAGATGTATTTTCATTACCGAGAGAATTTCCGCGGGAATGTCGGCAAGGTCGCGTTCATTCTGCTTCGGAATAATTAATTCGCGAATACCCACGCGATGCGCGGCAATCATTTTTTCTTTCAGTCCGCCGATCGGTAGAACTTTTCCGCGAAGAGTCACTTCACCGGTCATGGCAATGTCGCATCGCGCCGGAATTCGTGTGAGCGCGCTAACTAAAGCGGTGGTGATTGTGATTCCCGCGGAAGGACCGTCTTTCGGAATCGCGCCTTCGGGAACGTGCACGTGAATATCAATGTGACGGTAGAAATCCTTCGCCAGTCCATACATTGCCGCGCGCGAACGAACATATGCCATTCCAGCTTGCGCCGATTCCTGCATCACGTCGCCAAGTTTTCCTGTGAGGGACAGGCGTCCTTTGCCTTCCATGATGGTCGCTTCGGTAATCAGAACCTGACCGCCAACTTCCGTCCATGCGAGGCCGACGGAAAGTCCAATTTCATTTTTCTTTTGTTCCCACAGCTCGCGGTACTTCATGATGCCCAGCGAATCCGAAATATTCGCAGGAGTAATATCCGCCTTGACGAGTTCCGCGCCTTCTTTCACAACTCGGCGCGCAACTTTGCGGCAGATATTCGCAATTTCGCGTTCCAAATTCCGAACGCCGGCTTCATGCGTGTAGTGGCGAATAATGTGCTTCAAGGATTCGTCGCTAAACGTAATGTTTTCGGCGGTCAGACCATTCGCTTCGCGCTGCTTTTTCACCAGGAAGCGCTTGGCGATTTCCAGCTTTTCCATTTCCGTGTAGCCCGCCAGACGAATTACTTCCATGCGGTCCTGCAGCGGCTGCGGAATAGTGTGCAACACGTTCGCGGTGCAGACGAACATCACTTGCGAGAGATCGTATTCAACGTCGAGATAGTGATCGGTGAAGGCGTGGTTCAATTCGGGGTCAAGAACTTCCATCAACGCCGCGGATGGATCGCCGCGGAAATCAGCGGACATCTTGTCCACTTCATCAAGCACGAAAATTGGATTGATCGTGCCGGCCTTCTTCATCATCTGAATAATCTGGCCGGGCAGCGCGCCGATGTAGGTGCGGCGATGTCCGCGAATTTCAGCTTCGTCGCGAACTCCGCCCAATGACACGCGCACAAATTTGCGTCCGGTCGCTTTGCCAATCGAAGTGGCCAGCGAAGTTTTGCCAACGCCCGGCGGCCCGACGAAGCAGAGAATCGAACCTTTGGGATTTTTCACCAGTTGGCGGACGGCGAGGTATTCCAGGATGCGTTCTTTAATTTTTTCGAGGCCGTAATGATCTTTGTCCAGGATTTTTTCCGCTACAGCGATATCGCGGATTTCCTTGGACTTCTTTTTCCACGGCACAGCCAGCAGCCAATCCAGATAATTCCGGCTGACGGTGGATTCCGCGGACATCGGCGGCATCATTTCCAAACGCTTTAATTCCTGCACAGCTTTCTCGTGCGCGTCCTTCTTCATTCCAGCCGAGTCAATCTTTTTGCGCAGCTCGTCAATTTCGCTTTTTTCGCCGCGGCCCAATTCCTTCTGAATGGCCTTCATCTTCTCGTTGAGGTAATACTCTTTTTGCGCGCGCTCCATCTGGCGCTTCACGCGGGAATTAATGTTGCGCTCGACGTTCAGTTTTTCCAGTTCGATATCGAGAATTTTCTCAAGTTGCTGCAGGCGCTCGATGGAATCAAACATTTCGAGCAATTCCTGCTTCTCTTCAAATGGCAAATTGACGTTCGCAGCAATCGCGTCAGCTACGCGGCCCGGATCATCGGAACGCGCCGCGCCAACAACGGTGTCGTAATTCACGGCCTGCGAAAGTTTCACATACTGCTCAAAAAGCGCCGTGACGCGAGCCACCAATTGTTCGGTAGCTGGCGACGGCTCAAATTTTGAGGGAACCACGCGCAGTGTAGCGCGGAAAAATCCTTCGTTCGTGGTGATGTCCAAAACTTTCGCGCGTTCAATTCCTTCCACCAGCACGCGAATGTTTCCTTCGGGCAGTTTTACGCTCTGCACGATATTCGCAATTGTGCCAACCGTGTAGATGTCTTCAGGTTTCGGATCGTCAATACTGGCGTCGAGTTGCGTGGCGAGGAAAATGCGTTTGTCGCCGGCGATTGCTTCTTCCAGCGCGCGCACTGAACCTTCGCGGCCAACAATGAACGGGCTCATTTGTTGGGGGAAGATAACCAGTTCGCGTACCGGCATCATCGGTATGCGCTTTTGATCGTTCTTTTCCCGGTTAAGCGAGGATTCTTGATTAGGCAATGGGGTCCCTTGGATAGTTTTTAGCCAGCTTTTTCCAGCAAGCTCCAGTTAATTTCGCGGCCGCGCACCATATCAGCCGTCACAACAAAGTCGCGCACTCTGCGCTGGGCGGGCAGGTTGTACATCAGGTCGAGCATCAAATCTTCCAGAATCATGCGCAGTCCGCGCGCACCAACTTTGCGTTGCAGTGCGAGTTCGGCGATTGTTTCCAGCGCATCGTCGTTAAATTTGAGCTTAACATTTTCAAACTCAAATAGTCGTTGATATTGCCGCACCAGCGCGTTTTTTGGTTCGGTCAAAATTCGCATCAGCGCGGATTTGTCCAGGTCGCTCAAAACTCCAACCACCGCAAGGCGTCCGACAAATTCCGGAATCAATCCGTAGCGAATCAAGTCAGTCGGCTGAGCCTGCTGTAATAATTCGATGTTGCGTTTACTATTTGTGGTTGGCTGCGCGTCGGTATGAAATCCCAAAGATTTTTGACCGATGCGGCGCTCCACAACCTTTTCAAGCCCAACGAAAGCCCCGCCGCAAATAAACAAAATGTTCGTCGTATCCACTGGAGTAAATTCCTGGTGCGGATGCTTGCGTCCGCCCTGTGGAGGAACATTTGCGATGGTGCCTTCCAAGATTTTCAGCAGCGCTTGCTGCACGCCTTCGCCGGAAACATCGCGCGTGATCGAAGGGTTCTCGTCCTTTTTGGAAATTTTATCGATCTCGTCGATGTAGATGATGCCTTGCTGCGCTTTGGTCACGTCGCCATCGGCAGCTTGCAGCAGCTTCAAAATAATATTTTCGACGTCTTCGCCGACGTATCCTGCTTCGGTAAGCGTCGTCGCGTCAACAATTGCGAAGGGCACGTCCAACATGCGCGACAAAGTCTGCGCAAGTAGCGTTTTTCCGGTTCCAGTCGGCCCAATTAGCAAAATGTTGGACTTGGTCAGCTCAACTTCGCCGGGCGTCCGGTTCAGGAAGATTCGCTTGTAATGATTGTAAACGGCTACAGCCAATTTCTTTTTCGTCTTGTCCTGACCAATCACGTACTGGTCCAGGAACGCCTTGATTTCCGGCGGACGTGGCAAACGTCGATTCGCTGGCGGAGCCTGCTCGCGCTTTTCTTCGTCCAAAATTTGCTGGCAGACGGTGACACACTCGTTGCAGACAAACGCGCGCGGATAGTCGGAAGGCGAGCTGATGAGCTTCTCGACTTGCTCCTGCGTCTTATGGCAGAAGGAACAGCGTAGCGGTTCTTCG
>Ga0193726_1002385_pt1 | contig 12790 bp, 10 predicted proteins | sample H2c1metaG_FD_144928 | JGI IMG/M metagenome (GOLD analysis project Ga0193726, IMG submission 144928) | Soil microbial communities from a riparian zone of the East river system, Colorado, United States - H2c1 | ecosystem: Environmental > Terrestrial > Soil > Riparian zone | place: USA: East River... | reverse complement strand
ATGCGGTACACCATGTCGGACCAGACCGGGCCCGCCGCGCCGCGATCGAGCTCCCAGCCGCCGATTTCCCCCATGCGGCTGGTGGTCGCGAGCCGCGCCTCTTGCTGCGTCAGCCGTTCCTCGGTGATTTTCCGCTGGGTGACATCCACGATCAGCACAAAGAACCCGACGACCTGATCGCCGCTCCAATGGGGCAGGTACTCGGTCTGCCAGTGACGAAGGGTTCCGTCCTTGCCCACGTCGCTCTGATCGAACAGCTGGCGCTCGCCTCTGAGCGCCGCGGCCACCCGGATGCGCCGGCTCTCATCGACGCGCCCGATCGTCGCCCGCCGGAAGGCAATGACGTCCTCCATGGACATGCCGACCAGCTGCTCGGGAGTGAGGCCGAATCGATCGAAGTGGGCTTGGTTGGCGAAGCGGCAGATCACGTCGCGATCCCAGTAGGCGATCATGGCGGGAACGTTGTCGGAGATCTGTCGCAGGTGCTCTTCGCTCGCCTGCGCCTTCGCCGCCTGCAGCTGCAGCTCCTCATTGATTTCCTGCAGCCGCTGCGCCTGCGCGGATGTCCGCGACTGCAGGTGCGCGTCGAACACCGTCGTGATCAAGGTCATGACCAGCACGGCCACCGTGATCAGTCCGACGACCAGCGCCAGCCATTGACTGTCGATCGGAATGCCGCCCACGCAGGTGGCGCCGCGGCTGAATCGCGAGGCGGCCATGCCCGTGTAATGCATGCCGCTGATGGCCGCGCCCATGACGAGCGCCGCCGTCAGGCGGCCGAGCGCCATCTGCCAGGAGCTGCCGCTGCGCAGGTTGAACGCCAGCCACAGCGCGGCGAAGGACGCTGCCACGGCGATCAGGATCGAGGCCGCGACCAGCAGAGGATCGTAGGTGATCACCGGCAGGATTTGGATCGCGCTCATGCCGGAGTAGTGCATGGCGCAAATGCCCGCACCCATCGCTACGGCGCCGCAGCCCAAGCGCAGCCGGCTCATGCGGGCGCCGCCGGCGATCCACAGCGCGCATCCCGAGGTCGCGATGGCAATGGCCAGCGAGACCAAGGTCGCCGCGACGTCGTAGCGCAGGGCGATGGGCAGGGAGCAGGCCATCATGCCGATGAAATGCATCGACCAGATGCCCACTCCCATGGCGACCGCACCGCCGATCCGCCAAAACCAGACATAGCTGCCCTTGGCGGCGGCGATGCGCGCCGCGAGCGACAGCGAAGTGTAGGAGACCAGGATCGCGACGACGATGGAGAGCGCGACCAAGAAAGGGTTGTAGGTGGCTGGCATGGTGGCTGCGGCGCGGATATCTCCGCTGCCTGATCTATCGGCCGGACGCGGCTGAAATTAAGCCATATAATTCAATTTTTTGGGGGTCAGCGAGTCCCAATGAATCCACCCGAGTCGGTCGATCTGCGCAGCGATACTGTGACGCGCCCCTCACCCGGGATGCGCGCGGCCATGGCGGCCGCCGAGGTGGGCGACGATGTGTACGGCGACGACCCCACGGTCAACCGCCTGCAAGCGTTGATGGCCGAACGGTTCGGCTTTCAAACAGCGCTGTTTTTCGCCAGCGGCACGCAAAGCAATCTCTCGGCCCTGATGTCGCACTGCGGCCGCGGCGATGAATACCTGGTGGGCCAGGAAGCCCATACCTACAAATATGAAGGCGGGGGAGCCGCGGTGCTCGGCAGCATCCAGCCGCAGCCGCTCGAGAACGAACCCGACGGCGGCATTTCGCCGCAGCGCATCGCCAACGCCATCAAGCCCAATGACATTCATTTCGCCCGGACGCGCCTGCTGGCGCTTGAAAATACCATCGGCGGTCGCGTGCTGCAGCCGGACTACTTGCGGCAGGTCACGCAGCTGGCCCATTCGCGCTCCTTGAGCACGCATCTGGACGGCGCGCGCGTCTTCAACGCCATCGTGAAGCTCGATATCGATCCGACCGCGGCCGTGGCCGGCTTTGACTCCGTGTCGGTGTGCCTCTCGAAGGGCCTGGGCGCTCCGGCCGGCTCGGTGCTGTTGGGCTCCCGGGATCTCATCGATTCGGCGCGGCGGTGGCGCAAGGCCCTGGGCGGCGGAATGCGCCAGGCAGGCGTGCTCGCGGCGGCGGGAATCTATGCTCTGGAGCATCACGTGGCCGGCCTCAAGGAAGATCATGCGAATGCCGAGTATCTGGCGCAGGAGCTGCGCTCCCTCGGACTGCGGACGGAACCGCCGCAGACCAACATTCTCTATGTCGACATTCCGGCGCCGAAGGTGGCAGATTTGCACAGCCATTTGCAGCAAAGGGGCATCCTCGCCACCATTACGCCGCGCACGCGCCTGGTGACCCATCGGGATGCGCCGCGCGCCAAGATCGACGCGGCTCTGCGGGCCTTCCGCGATTTCCCGCATTGGAACGTCTAGCAGGCTCCGGCCTTTACACGGCTTTTACGCCGGCACCGGCAAATTCTGCCGAGTTTTTCCGCCCTTGGGGCTAATTTGTCCATTCCTTTGGCGACAGCGCGTTAGCAGGAGCGGTGGTGGATTTCTTGTTCTTGGCAAGCATCGGCGTGCTGTTGCTGATCACCCTGGCGTTGATATTCGGCTGCGCCGCGTTGGAGCGCCGAAAGAAATGACCTGGGCCTATGTGCTGAGCGGTGCGATTGCCGCGGGGTTGCTGGTCTATCTGGTGGTCGCATTGTTTCGCGCCGAGGATCTCTAGATGACGGGCGGCGCCTGGTTCATGCTGGCGTTGTTCGTGGCGGTGATCGCCAGCTGCGCCGCGTTGGAGCGCAGAAAAAGATGACCGGCGGCGCATGCTTCATGCTGGCGTTGTTTCTGGCCGTGCTGGCCGCGTTCGCCTATCCGCTGGGAGCCTGGCTGGCGCGCATCGCGAACCCCGGCCCCCTCGGCGGCATCGCGGGCAAGATGGAACGGGCGCTGTATCGTGCCGCCGGGGTGGATCCCGCGCAGGAGATGCCGTGGACCCGCTACGCAACCGCGGTGCTGGCGTTCAATGCCCTGGGTGCGGTGATCGTCTATCTCTTGCAGCGCGTGCAGGCGTGGCTGCCTTTGAATCCCCAGAAGTTGGCGAATGTCACGGCGGATTCTGCCTTCAACACGGCGATCAGTTTCGTGACCAACACCAACTGGCAGGCCTATGCCGGCGAAGCCACGATGAGCTATTTCACGCAAATGGCGGCGCTCGCCGTGCAGAATTTCTTTTCCGCGGCCACCGGCATCGCCGTGGCCTTCGCCCTGATCCGCGGTTTCGCGCGTCATTCGGCGCAAGGCGTCGGCAATTTCTGGGTGGATCTGACGCGCAGCACCGTGTACGTGCTGCTGCCGCTGTCATTGGTGTTGGCGGCCGTCTTCGTGGCGCAGGGGACCGTCCAGAACTTCGGCGCCTACCGCGACGTCGCACCGCTCGAAGCGCTCACCTACACGCAGCCGAAAGTCGATGCGGCTGGCCAGCCGTTGAAGGACGCGCAGGGTACTGCGCTCACCGAAACGCTCACCACCCACACCCAAACCTTGAGCATGGGACCAATTGCCTCGCAAGAGGCGATCAAGATGTTGGGAACCAACGGCGGCGGCTTCTTCAATGCGAATTCCGCTCACCCCTACGAAAATCCCACGCCCCTGAGCAATTTCCTGCAGATGATCGCGATGTTCCTGATCCCGGCGGCATTGTGCTTCACCTTCGGCAGGATGGTGGGAGACTCGCGGCAGGGTTGGGCGGTGGTCGGCGCCATGACGGTCATTTTTGCGGTGATGGCCGTCGTTGCCGTGTCGGCGGAGCAGCAGGGCAATCCCCTGTTTGCGGCCCTGCACGTGGATCAGGCTCCCGGCGCGCTGCAGGCGGGAGGCAACATGGAAGGCAAGGAAACGCGCTTCGGCATCGTCGGGTCGGCGCTGTTCGCCACCATCACGACCGCGGCATCCTGCGGCGCGGTGAATGCCGCGCATGATTCCCTCACCCCGCTCGGCGGCCTGGTGCCGATGTGGCTGATCCAGCTCGGCGAAGTGGTATTCGGCGGCGTCGGCTCCGGACTCTACGGCATGCTGATATTCGCCATCATGGCGGTGTTCGTCGCCGGCTTGATGATCGGCCGCACGCCGGAGTACATCGGCAAGAAAATCGAGTCGTTCGAAATGAAAATGACGTCGATCGTGATTCTCGTCACCCCCTTTCTGGTGTTGGTGGGCACTGCGATCGCCGTGATGACCCAGCAGGGCGTTGCCGGCGTGTTCAATCCCGGGGCGCATGGCTTTTCCGAAATCCTCTATGCGCTGTCGTCGGCATCGAACAACAACGGCAGCGCGTTCGCCGGCCTGTCGGCCAATACGCCTTTCTACAACTCGCTGCTGGCCGTGGTCATGTGGTTCGGACGGTTCGCGTTCATCGTGCCGGTCCTGGCGATCGCCGGGTCGCTCGCCAGGAAAAAGCGCATCGAACCGACGGCCGGCACTTTGCCGACCCACGGACCGCTGTTCGTGGCGCTGTTGGTCGGCACCGTGGTCCTGGTGGGCGCGCTCACTTATGTGCCGGCGCTGGCGCTGGGTCCCGTGATCGAGCATCTGCAGTTGCACGCGATGCATTGAGAGACATATGGTGCGCAAATCCCTAGGCTTGTTCGATTCCGCACTGATCGGGCAGGCCGTCGCCGATTCATTTCGAAAACTCTCGCCCGCCGTGCAGGTGCGCAATCCGGTCATGTTCGTCGTGTACGTCGGCAGCCTGCTGACCAGCGTGCTGTTCGTGCAGGCCTTGCGCGGTCACGGCGAGGCGCCCGCGGGCTTCATTTTTGGCATCGCGGCATGGCTATGGTTCACCGTGCTGTTCGCCAATTTCGCCGAGGCGCTGGCCGAAGGGCGCAGCAGGGCGCAGGCCGCGTCCCTGCGCGGACTGAAGCAATCCGTCAGCGCCAAGAAATTGCGCACGGCCAAGTACCCGGCGGAGTGGACCGCGACGCCGGCGCCGCAGCTGCGCAAAGGGGATTTTTTCCTGGTCGAAACCGGCGATGTAATACCGGCCGACGGCGAAGTGGTGGAGGGTGTCGCCTCCGTCGATGAGAGCGCCATCACGGGCGAGTCGGCGCCGGTGGTGCGCGAGTCGGGAGGCGATTTCTCCGCGGTCACCGGCGGGACGCGGGTGCTATCCGACTGGCTGGTGGTGCGGGTGGCCGTGAATCCGGGCGAGGCCTTCATCGATCGAATGATCGCCATGGTCGAGGGCGCCAAGCGGCAGAAGACGCCGAACGAAATCGCCCTGACCATCCTACTGATCGCGCTGACGCTGGTGTTCCTGCTCGCCACCGCGACCTTGCTGCCCTTTTCTCTGTACAGCGTCGCCGTGGCCAAACTCGGCTCACCGGTTACGATTACGGTGCTGGTGGCGTTGCTGGTCTGCCTCATTCCAACGACCATCGGCGGTCTGCTGTCGGCTATCGGCGTGGCGGGCATGAGCCGGATGATGGCGTCCAATGTCATTGCCACTTCGGGCCGCGCCGTCGAAGCCGCGGGCGATGTGGATGTGTTGCTGCTGGACAAGACCGGCACCATTACGCTGGGCAACCGGCAGGCCGCGGCGTTCATCCCCGCGGAAGGCTACACCGAACAGCAGCTGGCGGATGCTGCGCAGTTGAGCTCGCTGGCGGACGAAACTCCCGAAGGCCGCAGCATCGTGGTTCTCGCGAAGCAGCGCTTCAATCTGCGCGAGCGCAATCTTGCGCAATTGGAGGCGACCTTCGTGCCGTTCTCGGCACAGACCCGCATGAGCGGCGTCAATTTGGGCAAGCGGGAAGTGCGCAAGGGCGCTGCGGAAGCCATCCGGCAGTACATCGAGGCCGGCGGCTTCACGTTCCCGGCGCAGGTGTCGCAAGCCGTCGATGAAGTGGCGCGCAAGGGCAGCACGCCGCTGGTCGTCAGCGACGGCGGCCGGGTTCTCGGCGTGGTGGAGCTCAAGGACATCGTCAAAGGCGGCATCAAGGAGCGCTTTGGCGAGCTGCGGCGCATGGGCATTCGAACCGTGATGATCACCGGCGACAATCGCCTCACCGCGGCGGCGATCGCGGCCGAGGCCGGCGTGGATGATTTTCTGGCGGAAGCCACGCCGGAAGCCAAGCTCAAGTTGATCCGGCAATACCAGAGCGAGGGCCGGCTGGTGGCAATGACCGGCGACGGCACCAACGATGCTCCGGCGCTGGCGCAGGCCGACGTCGCGGTGGCCATGAACTCCGGCACCCAGGCGGCCAAGGAAGCCGGCAACATGGTGGATCTGGACTCGAATCCGACCAAGCTGATTGAAATCGTCGAAGTCGGCAAACAATTGTTGATCACTCGCGGCTCGCTCACGACCTTTTCGATCGCCAACGACGTCGCCAAGTATTTCGCGATCATACCGGCGGCCTTCGCCACCACCTATCCGCAGCTCAAGCTGCTGGACGTGATGCGTCTGGCGAGTCCGAATTCCGCGATTCTGTCCGCGGTGATCTTCAACGCCCTGATCATCGTGGCGCTGATTCCGCTGGCGCTCAAGGGCGTGAAATACCGCGCGCTCGGCGCTGCTTCATTGCTGCGGCGGAATCTATTGATCTACGGATTAGGTGGCATCGCCGTGCCCTTCGTCGGGATCAAGCTGATCGACATGGGCCTTGCTGCGTTGCGGTGGGTATAATGCTGCGTCCTATACTGGTGCTGTTTGCCGTCCTGACCCTGTTGACCGGGCTGGTTTACCCCATGGTGGTGACCGGCGTGGGACGACTTTTTTTTGCCGAGGCAGCGAACGGCAGCTTGGTGATGCAAAACGGGACCGCAGTCGGCTCCTCGCTCATCGGCCAATCCTTTCAGGAGCCGAAGTATTTCTGGGGCCGGCTGTCCGCGACTTCTCCGATGCCGAACAACGGCGCGGGATCCAGCGGTTCGAACTTGGGACCCACCAACCCGGCGCTGATGGATGCGGTGCGCGCGCGCATCGAGGCTTTGAAGGCCGCCGACCCGGGCAATTCCCTGCCTATTCCAGTGGATCTGGTGACCGCATCGGGGAGCGGCCTCGATCCGCACATCAGTCCGGCCGCCGCGCTCTATCAAATCGCGCGAGTGTCTCAAGCGCGGCACATCGACCCGGTCAAGTTGCGCCAAACAGTCCTGGCGCATGTGGAACCTCCGCAATGGGGGATTTTCGGCGAGGCCCGGGTTAACGTGTTGCTGCTCAATTTGGACTTGGATCGCGCACAATAGCGGCAGATGCCGACTCTGAGCGAACAACGTCCCGATCCCGATGCGCTGCTGGCGAAGGTGAAACGCCAGGAAGCCGAGGCGCGCCGCGGGAAATTGCGGATCTACTTCGGTTCTTCGGCCGGCGTGGGCAAGACCTATGCCATGCTGGTGGCCGCCCGCAAGCTCAAGACCGAAGGCCGGGATGTCGTCGTCGGCGTCGTCGAGACTCACGGCCGCGCCGAAACCGCGGCGCTGCTGGCCGACATGGAGGTTCTCGCGCCGAAGCCGATGGAATATCGGGGCAAGGAATTAACTGAATTCGATCTCGATGCGGCATTGCTGCGCCGCCCCTCGCTGATCCTGGTCGACGAACTCGCGCACTCGAATGTTCAAGGCGCGCGCCATCCGAAGCGCTGGCAAGACGTCGAAGAACTGCTGGCCGCGGGCATCGACGTGTTCACCACCTTGAACGTGCAGCACCTCGAAAGCCTCAATGACGTCGTCGGCGGGATCACCAATGTGCGGGTCTGGGAGACCGTGCCCGACACGGCGTTCGACGATGCCGACGAGGTGGTGCTGGTCGACATTCCGGCCGAGGAGCTGCTGCAGCGCCTGAAAGACGGCAAGGTCTATGTGCCGCAGCAGGCGGAGCGGGCGGCGAACAACTTCTTCCGCAAGGGAAATTTGATGGCGCTGCGCGAGCTCGCGCTGCGGCGCACGGCCGATCGCGTCGAGGGCGACGTGCAAGCCTATCGGGTCGACAAGTCCATAGAATCAGTGTGGAAGACCGCCAATGCGCTTCTGACCTGCGTCGGTCCCGATGCGGGAGCCGAACGGGTGGTGCGGGCGGCAGCGCGCTTGGCGGGACAATTGAGCGCCGAATGGCATGCCGTCTATGTGGAGACGCCGGCATTGCAGCGCCTGCCCGCGGCGCGCCGCGAGAAGATTCTCGCGACGCTCAATTTGGCCAAGGATTTGGGCGCGATGACCGCGGTGATCGCCGACGCCGATGTGGCAATGAGCGTCATCGGCTACGCGCGCAGCCACAATCTGTCCAAGCTGGTCATCGGCCGTGATCCGGCGCGCCGGTTATGGCCGTGGCAGCGCTCCAGCGGCCAGAAGCTCGCGCTGCTGGCGCCGGACATTGATCTGGTGGAAATCGGGCGCGCCGACGGCGTCATGCAGAACAGCGAGACGAACACCGCCTCCTGGACGGGGGAGCCCGGCGCGGAATCCAGCGATCGCCACCGTCACAAGCGCCTGCGCTATCTGTGGGCGGCCTTGGCGTGCGTGGCGGTGACCTTGTTGTCGATTCCCCTGGCCGCGCACTTCGACCGCTCGAACATCGTGGCGATATTCATCTTGACCGTGGTGCTGGTGGCCGTGCGATTCGGCCGGGGTGCCGCTGCGCTGGCGGCAGTCTTGAGCGTCTGTTCCTTCGATTTCTTTTTCGTGCCGCCGCGATTCTCGTTTGCGGTGAGCGACGTGCAGTACATCCTGACTTTTTTCATCATGCTGGCCGTCGGCTTGATCACCGGACAGTTGACCGCCGGTTTGAGATTCCAGGCGCGCGTGGCCGGGCACCGCGAGGAGCGGGCAGGCTCGCTGTATGAGATCGCGCGCGACTTGTCGGGAGCCGTGCAGATCGATCAAGTCGTCAAAATCAGCGGCGAATCCATCGAACGCACTTTCCGCGCCAGCGCAGCGCTGTTGCTGCCGAATGCCGCGGGTCAGTTGGCCGCCGCATCGCCGCGCGCGGATACGGTGCTCGCCGTCGACCTCGGCATCGCTCAATGGGCGTTCGACAAGGGCCAGCCGGCGGGATTCGGCACGGATACCTTGCCCGGCAGCGAGGTTCTGTACGTTCCCTTGCGCGCTCCGTCGCGGGCACGCGGCGTGTTGGCGGTCAAGGCGCACAATCGCCGGCTGCTGCGCATTCCGGAGCAGCGCCAGCTGCTCGACACCTTCGCGGCGCTGATCGCCATTGCGCTCGAGCGCGTGCACTATGTGGAAGTTGCTCAGGACGCGCTGGTGCGCATGGAATCGGAGCGGCTGCGCAATTCACTGCTGGCGGCGCTGTCGCATGATTTACGCACGCCGTTGACCGTGCTCGTCGGCCTGGCGGAATCCCTCGCGCTCACCAAGCCGCCGCTGTCGCCGGCTCAGCTCGAGAGCGCGGAGGCCATCCAGGATGAAGCGCGCCGCATGAGCACCCTGGTCAGCAATCTGCTCGACATGGCCCGCATCGAAAGCGGCGAGGTCAAGCTGAACCTGCAGTGGCAGCCCCTGGAGGAGGTGGTGGGCTCGGCGCTGAACGCGGCACGCGGCATGCTGAAGCAGCATGGGGTGGAGACGCACATTCCGCGGGATCTGCCGCTGGTGCGCATCGACGCTTTGTTGATCGAGCGAGTGTTGGTCAATCTGCTGGAGAACGCCTCGAAGTACACCCCGCCTGGCAGCAAAATCATATTGGCCGCCGAAGTGATTGCGGACCGGCTCAGCGTGTCCGTGTCGGATAATGGGCCCGGACTTCCCGTCGGGCGGGAGGAGGCGGTGTTCCAGAAATTCACCCGCGGCGAGCGCGAGTCCGCGACTCCGGGCGTGGGCCTTGGCTTGGCGATCTGCCGCGCCATCATCGAATCGCATCAAGGCAAGATCGTCGCGAGCGGCCGGCCGGGCGGCGGCGCGCGCTTCACGTTTACTCTGCCGCTCGGCAACCCGCCGGCCGCCGCCGAGGAAGCGGAGGCCGCTCATGGCTGAACCGCAACCGGTGGCCATCCTGGTCGAGGATGAGAGGCAAATACGGCGCTTCGTGCGCACCGCGCTCGAGGCCGAGGGCTGGAGCGTGCACGAGACCGAGACATTTCGGCAAGGGCTGACCGACGCCGGAACCCGCAAGCCGGATCTCATCATTCTGGATCTCGGGCTGCCCGACGGCGATGGCGTGGACTTCCTGCGCGACTTGCGCAGCTGGTCCAGCGTTCCCGTGATCGTGCTGTCGGCCCGGGTCGGCGAGCAGGACAAGATCGAAGCCTTGGATGCGGGAGCTGACGACTATCTGACCAAGCCATTCGGCGTGGGCGAATTGTTGGCGCGGGTGCGCGCTGCGTCGCGCCGGCGCCGCGATGCGGGCGCCACCTTGGGCTCAATTTTCGAGTTCGGCGACGTCAAAATCGATTTGAGCTTGCGCACGGTGCACAAGAAGGGGGCATCGATACACCTGACCCCCATCGAATACCGCTTGTTGACCCTGCTGATCGCCAATGCCGGCAAGGTACTCACGCATCGTCAAATTCTGCGCGAAGTATGGGGACCCTCGCACACCGAGGATGGCCATTACGTGCGGGTGTACATGGGGCACCTGCGCCAGAAGCTGGAGGACGATCCGGCGCAACCCAAACACATTCTGACTGAGACGGCGGTCGGGTACCGGCTGGTGCAGAGCGCCCGGGACTAGCGCCGCGGATTACTCATGCCGCGCGCGGGCGCGCGCCCTGCGCAGGTCCTGCGGGGTATCCACGTCGAGCGCCGCCGCGGGAAGATGCACCAGCACTCGCTGACTCTGCGGCAGTCTGCCCACCAGATCGCGCAGACCGATATCGCCGTCGACGGCATGGGCCTTGGGGTAGAGCCAGCGCGGCAAAATGAGCGGCACGCCGCCGTGGAATGTTCCATCAGGACGCGCTATCCGCCGCGCGATCACGCTGCGCCGTGCCGAGCACCAGCGCTCAACCAGGCGCTTGAGGTCGCGCGGCTGCAGCGTGGCCAGATCCACCGGCAGCAACAGAACGGCGGGTGAATAGCGCACCGCGGCCAAGCCGCGCCGCACGGAACTCGACAGGCCGTCGGCGCGACGCGGATTGATTGCAAAAATAACGTTGAACTGCCGCGCCTCCACTCGATAGCGATTGGCCCGGGGCGGCAGCACCACGACGATCTTGGCGGGCGTCCATTGCGCCAGGTGAGTCAGGGTCCTCTGCAGCAGACTCACCGACCGCACGCGCGCCAGCGCTTTTGGGCGTCCCAAGCGCGAGGAGAAGCCGGCGGCAAGGATAATCACCGGCAGTTTAGGCAGTGCAATGCCATTCATTGGTATCATCCTCCCATGAAAAGGGATCACGTGACCTTTCAACGCAGGCCGTTCTTGACGCCGATCTGGTTGACAGCCATCGCGGCCGTGCTGGCGTTGAGCCCCATGATCTTTGCCGCCTGGGTGTGGGCCACCGCCACGGCGGGCTCGACCACTGTCATCGTGATTCGTCATGCGGAAAAGGACCTGACCGTCAGCGCGACGGATCCGCCGCTGACCCCGGCGGGGGAGGCGCGCGCCGCACGGCTGGCCGGCATGTTCGGCGATGCCCAGGGCCTGGGTCACGTGGACGCGATCTATGTATCGCCGGCCCTGCGCAACCGCCTCACGGCCGGGCCCCTGTCGGCGCGGTTGGGACTTCCCGCCGTCGTGGCGCCGGCCGACGACCCCCAGGGCCTGGCGCGCCGGGTGCTGCGTGAGCATACCGGCGGCACCGTGCTCATCATCGGCCACAGCGACACCGTGCCGCAGATTGTCGCTGCCCTGAGCGGCAACTCGAAGATCCCGGAGCTCGGTGATCAGGAGTACGGCACCATGTACGTCGTCACCGTGCCGCGCATCGGTCACGCCAAAGTATTGCGTTTGAGTTACTAGACGCGAGCGTCAAATGCTGGGGGATATGCCCGCGGTGGCGCGCAACATGACCGCCTTGCGCACGAAATCGGCGTGACGGCCGATTCTGAAATCCGCCAACACCACATCGCGAACCCGGCGGCTGCCGTCGATCAGGTACGTGGCGCGGCGCACTCCCAGCCCCAAGGGACCGTTGACGCCGTACATTTTGATGACGGTTTTCTGTTGGTCCGACAGCAAAACGAAGGGCAATTGGTACTTGGCTTTGAACTTGGCGTGGGTTTGCGGGCTCTGCGGGCTGATGCCGACGACGCGCAATCCGGAATTGACGATGTCCGTATGCAGGTCGCGCAATACACAGGCCTGGCGGGTGCACCCAGGAGTGAAGTCGGCCGGGTAGAAGTACAACACGATGGCGCCGGCGCTCAATAGCTCAGTGAGCGACCTATCCTTGCCAGTCTCGTCCGGAAGCGTGAATTCCGGGGCGCGTTCGTCCGCTTTTATCATTTTGGCCGTCCCTCCAGTACCACATCCTACCGAGGATCGGCCCATTTATCGCGATTCTTTGGCATGGACGGCCTTTGCTGCTAATATTCCGGGCCCTTTTTCGGGGGAGTAGCTCAGTTGGGAGAGCGTCGCGTTCGCAATGCGAAGGTCGAGGGTTCGATCCCCTTCTCCTCCACCACTTCTTCGAGGCCGGGGACAGTAATCCGGCCTTGAAGCCCTTGGCCTCGGTAGCTCAGTGGATAGAGCGAGTGCCTCCTAAGCGCTAGGTCGCAGGTTCGATTCCTGCCCGGGGCACCATTTTAGCTAGGTCCTAACCGGGTGGATGGTATCCATTTTCTTCCGGAGACATGGGTAACAGTCTGGCACCGAACGGGTTCGGGGCGCATTCGACGCGACCTGTCTCGTG
>Ga0193726_1002384_pt1 | contig 12792 bp, 12 predicted proteins | sample H2c1metaG_FD_144928 | JGI IMG/M metagenome (GOLD analysis project Ga0193726, IMG submission 144928) | Soil microbial communities from a riparian zone of the East river system, Colorado, United States - H2c1 | ecosystem: Environmental > Terrestrial > Soil > Riparian zone | place: USA: East River... | reverse complement strand
GCCGCTCGACCCGGTGCTGTCGATCGGCAAGGACGCGCTGCGGTTCGAGGTGCTGTCGCGCGACGAGTCGACGTACGCGCAGCTCGTGCTCCGGCGGCCCGCCGCGCTCGTCGACGCCGATCATCCCGGCGACACCGGCACGGCGAACGGCACGACGTTCGTCGCGCTGCACGGCGACGCGATGGCGGCGATCGGCCGCGTGCGCAGCTACCGGCCCACCACGCTCGAGCTCGCGTCGGCGTTGCCGACGCCGGCGACGCGCAAGGTACCGCTGCGCTGGCTGCGCGCGTTCGGCCAGATGCAGGCGGCCTCGCTGCTCGCGAGCGATCGCTTCGAGCTGTCGCCGATCGACCTCTACAACGTGCTGCTCACGCTACGCATGCGCCGCGCGAAGACCGCGCCGCGCGGGTTGCGCTACGAGCTCGTGCCCGGCGAGCCGCCGCGCCTCGTGATCGAGCCGTGGGACCTCGTCGTGCACGGCACCGGTGGGCCCTATCGCGGCGCGCAGCCGCGCGTGATCCGCACGTGGGGGCGCAACCGGCTGTCGGTGCTGTCGCGCGTGTTGCCGCACGCGAAGCGGCTCGAGATCGCGATCGCCGGGCCGGGCCTGCCCGCGATCTACAACGTCGATCTCGGCGACGCGACGCTGTCGCTCGCGCTATCGGGGTGGACCGACGCCGGTTGGGCCGGCATCGCGACGTTCGATCTGCTGTCGACCACCGACGATCCGGCGGCTGTCGACGCCGTCGTCGCCGCGCTGCCCGCGACCGACGCCATGCTCGCCGACCGCCTCGGCCAACCGCGCACGCAGGTCCGCGCCACGCTGCTCGCGGCGCTCGCGCAGCTGCGCGTGGGCCACGACCTGGCGACCGGGACGTTCTTCGCGCGGCCGCTCGTCGCGACGCCGATCCCCGTCGCGCAGCTGCAGTTCCGCGACGCGCGCGAGGCCGCGGCGCACCGGCTCCTCGGCGAGCCGGGCGCGGTCATGCTGACGAAGGTCGCCGATCAGGGCGTGGAGGGCCGCACGATCGAGGGCCAGGTCGTCGACGCCAAGGCGCATCGCTCGTTCTTCCCGGCGTTCACGATCGATCGCGAGGGGCGCACCGCGGCCGCCTCGTGCACGTGCTCCGCGTTCCGCCGCGCCGGCATCAAGGAGGGCCCGTGCGAGCACATGATCGCGCTGCGCGTGTCCTACACGCGGCAGCAGGCGCAGCTCGAGGCGGCGCGCCTGACCGCCGAGGGCCGCGCGCAGATCACCGCGGAGACGCGCGTGCTCCTGCGCCGCACCGCCGCGGGCGCGGAGAGCTACCGGCTCTCGCTCGACGGCCGGCTCGTCAGCGCGCGCTTCGGCTTCGGCGAGGCGCTGCGCATGCAGAAGCTCCGCTTCGACACCATCGACGATGCCCGCGCGGAATACTTCGCGCGGCTCACGGACCTCGCAGCGAAAGGTTACTTGGATGCGACCCAGGATTGACATCTTGGGTCGTCTGGCCCGATCACAGTTCTTGGAGGAGGAGTCGATTCCGTTAGCCAGCGCGCAAGCGCATGGGCGGCGTAGCGCCGTCCGGGCCCAATCACTGGCCATTCACCACAAGGTAGGCTGTTCTTGGTCTGCTCGCGCCGACGTCGACCTAGACGAGGGCTCAGCTGGACCAACCACACCACCGCGGTTTGAGCCCTCGTCTAGGTCGACGTCGGCGCGGCAGACCGGTGAGCCTACCGTGTCCCATGAGGGATGTAGCGGCCTCGACTCCTCCTCCGCTTTCTTCGTTTCACAGCCAACGCAGGAGCTAGCCCGTGGCTGAGCCCAGGCCCGACGACCTGCGCTGGGCCGACGTCGACGCCGCCGGCGGCATCCGCCCGTGGGTCGACGCGGAGATCGCGCGGCAAGGCCTCGCCGATCCGGGCGGCGCGTCGGCCATGTCCGATGCCGAGAAGAAGAACTACAAGGCGCGCCGCGAGGAGGAGCGCCGGGTTCGCAAGGAGCTGTATCGCCGCGCGTGGGCGTCGTACCGGCGCTCGCACATCGTGCACCTCGGCCCCGGCGTGTTCTGGCACGACACCGCCGACGTCGATCGCTTCGACGCCGATGACCCCGAGCGCAAGCGCCAGGACAACGCGCTGCCCGCGCTCGCCGATGTCGACTCGCTCGCCAAGGCGCTCGGCCTCACGATCCCGCGGCTGCGCTGGCTGACGTATCACCGCGACGTCGAGACCAGCACGCACTACAAGCGCTGGCGCGTGCCCAAGCGCGATGGCACGCCGCGCCTCATCTCCGCGCCCAAGCCCGAGCTCAAGGCGGCGCAGCGCTGGATCACGCGCGAGGTCACCGAGCACCTGCCGGTCCACGGCGCCGCGCACGGTTTTCTCAAGGGCCGCTCGATCGTCACCAACGCGCGCGTGCACGCGGGCGCGAACATCGTCGTCAAGCTCGACATCCGCGGCTTCTACCCGACGGTCACGTTCCGTCGCGTCAAGGGCCTCTTGCGCCGCGCCGGCCTCACCGAGCAGGTCGCGACGCTGATGGCGCTGCTCGCGACCGAGTCGCCGCGCGAGGAGGTCGTCACGCACGGCCGCGTTCACTTCGTCGCGGTCGGGCCGCGCTCGCTGCCGCAGGGCGCGCCGACGAGCCCGTCGATCACCAACGCGCTGTGCCTGCGGCTCGATTGCCGGCTCGCCGGCCTCGCGCGCAAGCTCGGCTGCCGCTACACGCGCTACGCCGACGACATGACGTTCTCGTGGCACGGCGAGAGCAAGTACCAGGTCGGGCCGCTCCTGCGCGCGGTGCGCCAGATCGTCGGCGCCGAGGGCTTCGAGCTGCACACGAAGAAGACGCGCGTGATGCGCGCCGGCTCGCGCCAGAAGGTGACCGGGCTCGTCGTCAATACCGCGGTCGATCGCCCCGAGGCCCGCGTGCCGCGCGAGACCGTGCGCCGGCTGCGCGCGGCCATCAAGAACCGCGAGCTCGGCCGGCCCGGCAAGGGCGAGTCGCTCGAGCAGCTGAAGGGCATGGCCGCCTTCATCATGATGACCGACAAGCCGCGTGGCCTGGCCTTCATGGCCAAGCTCGACGCGCTGATCGCCGCCCGCAAAGGAGACCCGACGTGAGTGAGTGGACCGCACATCTCGAGTTCGAGGAGGGCACCTCCAGCAAGTTCTGGCGCGCACGCGTCGAGGGCAAGACGCTCTACGTCAACTACGGCAAGATCGGCTCGGGCGGCCAGACGCAGGTGAAGGACTTCGCCGACGCCGGCGCCGCGACCAAGGAGTACGAGAAGCTGGTCCGCGAGAAGGAGAAGAAGGGCTACGTCGCCGCCGGCGGTGGTGGCGAGGCGCCAAAGGACGACGACGACGACGAGCCCAAGGACGAGGACGACGAGGACGACGAGGAAGCGGCGCCGCCGAAGAAAGCTGCGGCACCGAAGCCCGCGCCGATCGCGGCCAAGCCCGCCGGTGGCGTGCGCCTGGTGCTCGAGGCCGGCAGCCGTCGCGTCGAGACCACGCTCTACCTCGATGGCAAGACCGTCCGCATGGATGCGGTCGAGAGCTACGCGACGCCCGAGGCTGCGAAGAAGGCTCACGATCGCCTGAAGAAGACGCTGATCGGCGAGGGCTACAAAGAGTAATGGCCGACGACGACGAGACCGACGCGAACACGCTCGAGGACGGCGACGAGGCCGAGGTCCAGGGCTCGTCCTCGACCTACACCCTCAAGCGCAACGGCGACGTGTACTCGTGCTCGTGCCCGGCCTGGAAGAACCAGGGCGCGACGATCGACCAGCGTACCTGCAAGCACCTGCGCGCGTACCTCGGCGATGCCGCGGAGACCCAGCGCATCGGCGTGCCCGGACCCGCGCGCGTGTCGACGGGCGGCGGTAGTCGAAAGACAGGTGCGGCGGTCGCGAAGGAGACCGCGCCGCCGGTCCTGCTCGCGCACAAGTGGGAGGTCGACCACGATCCGACCGGCTGGTGGATGAGCGAGAAGCTCGACGGCATCCGCGCCTACTGGGACGGCGAGTGGTTCGTCTCGCGGCTCGGCAACAAGTTCCACGCGCCCGAGTGGTTCACGCGCGACCTGCCGGCCGACACGCTCGACGGCGAGCTGTGGGTCGGCCGCAAGAAGTTTCAGCGCACGACCAGCATCGTGCGCTCGGGCGCCGGCGGCGCGGAGTGGAAGGAGCTGACGTACGTCGTGTTCGATGCGCCCAATGCCAAGGGCGGCTTCGAGGACCGCATCGCCCACGCCCAGAAGGTCATCGCGCGCGCCGAGGCGCCGCACGCGCGCTGGCACGAGCACGTCCGCTGCGACGGCATCGCGCACCTGCGCGAGGAGCTCGCGCGCGTCGAGGCGCTCGGCGGCGAGGGCCTGATGCTGCGCCGGCCCGGCAGCAAGTACGAGGTGGGCCGCTCGCAGTCGCTGCTCAAGGTCAAGACGTTCCACGACGCCGAGGCGCGCGTCATCGGCCACGCGCCGGGCACCGGCAAGCACAAGGGCCGCCTCGGCGCGCTGGTCGTGGAGCTCGCCGATGGCACGAAGTTCAACGTCGGGACCGGCTTCTCCGATGCCGAGCGCGAATCGCCTCCCGCGATCGGCGCGATCATCACGTTCCGCTACCAGGAACTATCGGACGACGGCGTCCCGCGCTTCCCGAGCTGGGTCGGCGAACGCGTCGATGCCGAGCTCCCCGCGCCGACGAAGCCCAAGGCCGTCGCGAGGCCAGCCGGCAAGGCCGCGAAGCCCGCAAAGGCCAAGCCCGCGAAGGCCGCGAAGCCCGCGGAGCCCGCGGAGGCCGCGGAGCAAGAAGAAGAGGAGGAGGACGACGAGCCCGTGCCCGCGTCCGCCTCAGCGCCGGATCCCGCGGCCGATTACTTCGTCAGCCTCGTGCACGACGAGGAGAAGAAGTTCTGGTCGATCGAGGTCCGTGGCAAGCAGCAGTTCACGCGCTTCGGCAAGCTCGGCAGCCCGGGCCAGACGCGGCTCGCGGACATCGGCAGCGCGTCGGCGGCGAAGACCGACGCGGAGAAGCGTGCGATCGCCAAGCGCAAGGACGGCTACCGCAACCAGCGTTGACTCAGTACATGTACGCGAGCATCGCGGACAGCCCCAAGGTCCGGTCCATCGCGCCGGTGACCTCGCGCGCGGTCGCCATCTCGCCGGTGCCCTTGAAGCTGAGTGAGATCAGATTGAGCTCGCCGGTGACCTTCACCGCGAGCGTCTTCGAGACCGCATAGGTCGCGCCGATCGCGAGGTCGCCGCCGAACACGGTCGCCGGGCCGTAGCTGTCGATCTTCTGGATCGGCCCGGCCGACAGGATCAGCAGTGCACCGAGATCGGCAAAGCCCACGATCTCGGGCGTGAACGGGATGCGCAAGCTGGCGTTGGGCTCGATCGCCTTGTAGTCGACATCGGGCGCGTCGAGCTGGACGGGCGAGGTCAGCGCGGAGCGATCCGCGAGGAAGAAGCGGTCCGCGTAGTCGAGTCCGAGCACGAGCGTGGACTGCTCGCCGACGTTCATCCGGTAGCGGCCGCCGATCGAGAAGTGCGCCTGATCGATGCTGGCGCTGTTCGTCGTGTTCGGGACCGTGATGCTGAGGCCGACGGTCTTGTCGAACGTCGCGGCGAGGCCGACGTTGGCGAGCCCGCTCGAGGCGTTCGACAGCGCGAACGGATAGACCTCGCCCTCGACGCGCAGCGACGCCGCGCCGGTGCCGACGGTCGGCGGCACGTTGTCCTGCGCGCTCACGCTGTACGAGAGGTGGCGCTGGCCAAACGCGAGGCCGGCGTCGAGCTGGAGGTCGCCGCCGCCCGGCCGGCGCGCGTTGTCGTCCACGTGGTGGTGCTTCTTGCGCACCGAAGTGGTGCCGTCGCCGTCGTCGTCGGTGGCCGCGACCTCGGGCTTGCCGTGGCGTGGCTTGTCCTCGTCGGCGACGCGCTTCTTGGGCTTGTCCTCGTCGTCGTGATGCTTGGGCTTGTCCTCGTCCTCGTGGTGCTTCGGCTTGTCCTCGTCCTCGTGATGCTTGGGCTTGTCCTCGGCGACCGGCTCGTCGGGTGCCCCGCCGACGTTCGCGACGACCTCGTCGTGCACCTGCTTGCTCCAGGTCTCCGTCACGCTCCTGAGCGGCAGGTTCAGCGTGCTGACCTCCTTGCCCCTGGCGAGCTTCAAGTGGACCGTGCGCTTCTTGCCGCTGCCGGTCACCTTGCCGAACACCACGACGTCGACCTCGAGCTCGGCCTCGAGCTTCGTCAGGCTCTTGCCCTCGGGGTCGCCGCTGATCTTGAGCTTGACGATGGCGGCCTGCGTGTCGTGGAGATCGGTGACCTTGAAGTCCTTGCCCGCGAGCGCATCGACGATCGCCTTGCCGATCGTGTCGCCGGTATCGCCCTTGAGCGGCGCGACGGCGAGCGTCAGCTTGCGCGAGGCCAGTGCGGGCATCGCACCGCACATCACCACGAGCACCACCGCAAGCGAGCGCATCAGCCTCTAGGATAGAGGCATTCGGACGCGATCGTCAGCTCGAATCTCCTGACGATCAGTTAACCGTGCTGTCACAAGGCGCGAATTCGCACAGCAAGTGACCGACGTGACCGAGCGTGCGCTGCAACCGCGTCAGCGGGCAGCAGGCCTCGAGCAGCTCCTGGCGTGCGTCGGCATCCATGATCAGCGCGGCGGCGACGGCATCGGCGCAGGCCCCGGGCGAGTCGAACGCGCGCACGAGATCGCGCAGCTGCTGGCCACCTTGTTCGATGACCTCGGCGAGCCGGTCGCAGAGCGCGATCAGCCGCTGGTGGTGGTCGATGGCCTCGGTCGGGTCGACCGTCGCGTCGGGCAGCGCGTGGGCCTCGACCAGCCGGTACGCGCGCTCGGCCGGCAGCTCGCGCGCGATCTCGACCCGGGCGACGCCGCGGAGCAGCAGCGCGAAGCGGCCGTCGGCGAGCTCCTCCGAGCAGATGATCCGGCCGACGCCGCAGCGCTCGTAGACCGGCGGCCGTCCGTAGTAGCTGGTCTCGTAGCCCGGGCGCAGGCGCGCCACGGCCATCAGCTGGTTGCCCGCGAGGCAGTCGCGCGTGAGCTCGCGGTAGCGCGGCTCGAACACGTGGAGCGGCAACAGGCCGCCGGGGAGCAGGACGCAGTTGGGCAGCGGAAAGATCGGGAGCTCGGAGAGCGTGTCAGCTGCGAGCACCTGATCCTGCTGGTCCATGATCAACCGTAGATGTCGATGCAGGTTCCGGTCAGTGCCGCCGGCGCCCCGTGCGCCAAGAATACGACAGCCGAGGCGATGTCGTCCGGCGTCATGTCTGGACTCGCGCCGGGAATACCCTCACGGAGCATCTCGGTATCCACACTGCCGGGGCAGATCGCATTCACGCAGACCTTAGCAGCGCGCAGCTCCTCGGCAAGGGACCGAGTGAGCCCGACGACGCCGTGCTTGGCCGCGCAGTAGGCCGCGAGCATCGGTGTCCCCTCGCGGCCCGCGCGCGACGCAATATTGATGATGCGCCCGCCGCCGATCAGATCGGGTAGCAGCGCACGCGTCACGAAGAACGTGCCGTCGAGGCAGACCGCCATCACGTGGCGCCAGTCGGCATCGCTGAGCTCGACGGTCGCCTTGCGGACCACCGCGCCCGCGTTGTTGACGAGGATCGTGACCGGCGACATCGCGGCGCGCACGGCCTCGGCGGCGGCGTTCACCGCGGCGGCATCGGAGACATCGACGGTGAACGCGCGCGCGTGCCCACCCGCCGCCGCGATCTCCGCCACGACCCCGGCGAGCGCGGCGCCGTCGCGCGCCCACAGCGCGACCTCGTCACCGGCGGCGGCGAGCCGGAGCGCGATCGCGCGCCCGATGCCGCGGCTCGCACCGGTGACGACCGCCGTCACTTCCCGGTCTCGTCGTCGCCGCCGAGCTGGCCCTTGCCCTGCTGCGCCGCCATGTCGAGCGGATCGACGAGGCCGTTGTAGGGGTAGGGCACGCTCTGCGACTGGCACTGGAAGCTCGCGGTGTTCTGGTCGTCCTTGACGTCGAACACGTAGACCGGAGCGCTCTTGCCGCCGCTGCCGTTCGCGCAGTCCTTGAGGTTCGCCCAGCCGGTGCCGTCGATCGCGGTCCACAGCTTGTCGAACTCGCCGGGCGTGAGCGAGCGAGCGTCCTCCTGGCGCGTGCCCTTCTTGTCGGTCCGCCAGCGCTTGATCCGCGGGCCGTCCTTGCAGTCGAGCTGGACGCCGAGCTCGTCGCCGCCGAGGTGGTGCGACGCCACGTAGCTCGCCAGGCGGTTGCGGCAGTCGAACCTGGTCTCCTCGGTCGCGACCGGCTGCGGGTGGCCGCCGCACGCCGCCAGCAACACGAGCAGCCTACGCATAGTCGGCCGCCAGCGAGGCGCGCAGCTCGTCGGAGCAGTCGACGCGGTAGCGATAGTTCGGGTGATCGATCTCGACGGCGAGCGCGGTGCCCGCGGTCGCGAGCGCGGCACGGGTCTCGGCGGCGAGCGGGAAGCGCAGGTACTGCACCGCGGAGATCTTGTCGGCGGTCGAGCGGCCGGGCTCGAAGCTCGCGCGCAGCGCCGTGGCGCCGATCTGCAAGAGCACGTGCTCGTCGAGGCCGACCAGCTGCTTGAGCGCCACGTACGCATCGGCATCGGGCGGCAGCTCGACGAACAGCGTCGCCGCGAGCGACGTCTCGGTCGGCATCAGCTCGTTGTAGACCGCGATCTCGGCGTTGATCTGGTCGTCGGTCGTGAGGTTCTCGACCCGGCAGATCTCCTCGATCTGCAGCGTCATCGTGTGGCGATTCTCGAAGACGATCGCCACGCGGTCGCCGAGCAGGATCCGGCGCGGCCGCTTCAGCGCGATGACCCGGTTGCGATAGTCATCGCGGATCGGCGCGTACAGCGCCGGACCCTTGATATCGCGCCGGGTGATGGGGCGTACCAGGCTCATACCGCCTGTGTACCACGCGCCAACGCGGCTACTTGGTGTTCAGCGAGTCGAGGCCCTTCTGGAACCGGCCGGCGTGCGAGCGCTCGGCGCGGGCCAGGGTCTCGAACCACTCCGCGATCTCCTCGAAGCCTTCCTCGCGCGCGGTCTTGGCGAACGCCGGGTACATCTGCGTGTACTCGTAGGTCTCGCCGGCGATCGACGCCTTGAGGTTCTTCGTCGAGTCACCGATCGGCTCGCCCGTCGCCGGGTCGCCGACCTTCTTCAGGTAGTCGAGGTGGCCGTGGGCATGACCGGTCTCGCCCTCGGCGGTGTCGCGGAACAGGCCCGCGAGGTCGGTGTGGCCCTCGACGTCGGCGACCTTGGCGAAGTACAGGTAGCGACGGTTGGCCTGCGACTCGCCGGCGAACGCGTCCTTGAGATTTCCGTGGGTCTTGCTGCCCTTGAGCTCGGCCATGACGTGACTCCTTGGTTTGCTGCTCGCGTTGGTACCACCGACGCTGGCGAGCGGCAACGGGCTCAGGGTGTCAGGTAGGCGACGAGCGCGTCGATCATGTCGTCCGCGACGGTGCGCGCGTCGCTGCGCTGGCCGCCGGGGATATCGTTGACGATGATCGCGAAGGCGAGCGGATGGCCGCTGTCGACGGCGAGGTAGCCGGCGAGGGCGGTGACCTTGTCGAGCGTGCCGGTCTTCGCGCGCACGCGGCCCTTCGCCGGGTGGTCGTGCCAGCGCTTGGCGAGCGTGCCGTCGACGCCGCCGACCGGCAGCGACGCGACCAGATCCGGGCCGATCCGGTAGTCCTTGTGCGCCGCGAGCAGGAGGTGCACGAGCTGGTGCACGGAGACCTCGCTCGCGCCGTAGAGGCCGGAGCCGTTGTCGGCGCGATAGCTGCCGGCGGGGATGCCGATCGTCGCGAGGTACGCGCGCACCGCCGCGGTGCCGTCGGCCCACGTCGCGGGGCCGGGCGTCGTGCGGGTCTCGGCGCCGAGCGTCTTGAGGACGCTCTCGGCGACGTAGTTGTCGGACAGCTTGTTCATCTCGCGGAGCACGTGGGCGAGCGGTGCGCTGTCGTGTGCGGCGATCACCTTCGCGCCGACGGGGATCGTCCCGGCGGCGAAGCCCTTGACCGTCACGCCGCGCTCGGCGAGCGCGCGCCGGAACACCTCGGCGGCGAAGCGCGCCGGGTCGTCGACGCGCTTGCGCGTGTCGTAGCTGCCATCGGCCGGGCGGATCTGCCCGGAGACATCGATCTCGAGGTGGTCGCTCTTGGGCTTGGCGTCGACGCGGACCCGCGTGCGGCCCTCGGTGACGCTCGTGACCTCGCGCTTGACGAGCCTCACGTAGTCGCCGGCGTCGGGCTCGAGCCGGATGAGCGCCTTCTTCGCGCCCGGATCGGCCGCGACGATCACGGTGACCGCGCTGCGCGCGACGCCGAAGCTCGCGATCGGCGCGCGGAACGCGGCGCGCTCGGCCTTCTGCTCCTGGTAGTGCGGCGGCTCGATCTCGCCATCGAAGTACGCGCCGTCGACGACGAGCTTGCCGGCGATGGTGCGCACGCCGCGCGCCGCGACGTCATCGGCGAGCGCGCGCAGATCCGCGAGCGACAGTGTCGGATCACCGCGCCCGCGGATGTACAGGTCGCCGGTGACCGCGCCGGTCGCGTCGTCGAGGTCGCTCGCGTAGACCGCGGTGTGCCAGCGAAACCCGCTGCCCAGCGTCGCGAGCGCGGCGACCGACGTGAGCAGCTTGGCGTTCGACGCCAGGTTCATGCCCTTGTCGGCATCGTGCGACCACAGCTCCATGCCGGTCGTGATGTCGGTGATCGCGACGGCGATCTTGGCCTTCGCGAGCTTGGGGTGCGCGGCGATCGCCTTGGCGAGCCTGTCGTCGAGCCAGCGCGTGCGGGCCTTGGGATCGGCGGGCGCGGTGATCGTCTTGACCGTGCCGGTGGTCGCGTCCTCGTCGTCGGTGGGATCGTGGACCTCGGCCGGTGGCTCGGCGGAGCCTTGCGAGCGCGCAGGAGCCGAGCGGATACTCGCCACCGCGACGACGAGCCACGCGAGCCGCCATGCCCTCACGCCTCCAGGTTATCACGGCCACGCTGCTGGTCGCGTGCGCCCGGCGGCACACGCCCGACGATACGATCGTGCTCGTCATCGAGACGCCGATGACGTCGAGCGACCCGCGCTACAACCAGACCAACTACGACGACAAGCTGACGAGGCTCGTCTACTCCGGGCTGACCACCGCGGACACGCCGAGCGGCGAGCCCGAGCTCGATCTCGCCTCCGCGCTCGATCAGGTCGACCCGCTGACGTGGGACGTCACGCTGCGTGCCGACGCGAAGTTCTCCGACGGCACGGCGGTGACCGCCGACGATCTCGCGCAGACCTACAACTCGGTGCTCTCGCCGATGTCGGACTCCAACTCGCACACCGGGTTCGTCGAGCGCTACCGGTTCGTCGAGGTCCTCGACGCGCGGCGGGCGCGGATCCACCTGCAGCAGCCGCTCGCCTCGCTGCGCTTCATCCTCAGCTTCGGCATCGTGTCGTTCCACGGCCACGGCGAGGGCGCCGGGCCCTACGTGCTGCGCTCGCTGACCACGACCGCGGCGGAGCTCGACGCCAATCCCTACGCGCTGCACGTGCCGAAGCTGCCGCACGTGGTGATCGACTTCGTGCACGACGCGGCGGCGCGGACGCTGATGCTCGTCGGCGGCTCCGCCGATCTCGTGCAGAACGGCGTGCGGCTCGATCTCGTCGACGACGTCGCCGCACAGGGCCTCCATGTCGCGAGCGAGCCCAGCACGATCCTGACGTTCCTCATGATGAACAACACCGATCCGGTGCTGGCCGATGTCCGCGTGCGCCGCGCGATCGCGCTCGCCATCGATCGCCCGCCGATCCTCGCCGCGCAGTTCGCCGGCCGCGCGGTGCTCGCGACCGGCTTGCTCGCGCCGCACTTCTGGGCCTACGAGCCCGACGTCGCCCGCTGGCTGCGCGACCTGCCGCGCGCGCGGGCGCTGCTCGCCGAGGCCGGCGTGCACGATCTCCACCTCGTCTACAAGACCAGCTCGGACGCGTTCCGCGTCACCATCGCGCGCATCCTCGCGGCGCAGCTCGCCGAGGTCGGCATCACCGTCGAGGTCCGCGCGTTCGAGTTCGAGACCTTCTTCGCCGACATCAAGCAGGGCAACTTCCAGCTCGCGTCGATGCAGACCGCGGAGATCGGCGAGCCCGACGACCTCTACGCCTACTTCAGCTCGACGCGCATCCCCGATGCCCGGAGCCCGGACTCGGGCAACCGCTGGCGCTACCGCAACGCCGAGGTCGACCGGCTCACGCTGGCCGGCCGGCGCGAGCTCGATCCGGTCCGCCGCAAGGCGATCTACAGCCGCGTCCAGCAGATCCTCGCCGACGAGGTGCCGGTGATCCCGCTGTGGCACGAGGACAACGTGGTCCTGTCGCGGCCCGATCTGGAGGGTTTCGTCGTGCTGCCGAACGCCCGGTTCGGCGGCCTGGTCGGTGCTTCGAAACGCCGCTAGAACCCCACCAGCGCCTGTGGTAGGTAGGGGGCGCCTTATGGCCATGGACCCTGCTACCGAAGAGCTGTTCGTCGGCATCGCCCACGCTCTGTTCGTGAACCGTTTGCACGTGCTGCGCCTCACCGAGGTCGTCAGGCTCGGCATCCGACCCGATCCGCACGACCAGAACATGGAAGTGCCCGAGGACGTGGACCGCGAGTTGATCCAGCAAGCGTTTGCCTACGTGCAACACCACTTTCCGGGCGCGTTCGGCGGCAAGCTCGAGGCCGCGAAGGCGCGCTGGATCAGGCTCGCTTAGCGTTTCTGCTTCTTCT
>Ga0193726_1002383_pt1 | contig 12794 bp, 11 predicted proteins | sample H2c1metaG_FD_144928 | JGI IMG/M metagenome (GOLD analysis project Ga0193726, IMG submission 144928) | Soil microbial communities from a riparian zone of the East river system, Colorado, United States - H2c1 | ecosystem: Environmental > Terrestrial > Soil > Riparian zone | place: USA: East River... | reverse complement strand
CGACGCGGTCTGCCAGGCCGCGCGCAATACGTTTTCCTGGCCGGGCAGACCGCGTCGCGGCAAGCGTTCGCCGACACGCTGGATTGCCGCGTCGAACACAGCGAAGTCGATCGGCCTGCCGTCGTCGAGCACCGCTTCGTCGTCGTGCAGCCATGACCATAGCTGGACGCGCGCGAACTCGGCGGTCGGCGCGCCGTTGGCATCGGGCTGCCCGGCAGCGAGCATCGCGGCAAAATGGCGCACGCAGGAATCGATCCGGTCGAGAAACGTTGCCCGCGGGACTGGCGCGGCGGTCGGCGGGCGCTGGCGACGCGCGGCGCAGCCGAAGTCCGGCCGGTCCGCGGTTTCGCTGTGCCTGTCGATGGTCGGCAGCAACCCGAGCACGTCTTCCTGCATGTCTTGCGCCGAACCCACCATGACGACACGGTCCCAATTTGTTGCGGAGCAGCAGGCTACGCCTGTGCAAACGAATTTGACAAACCGAATGTTTCAATCCAATACTTTGACAAAATCAAATAAACAGTTAACGGATTGATAATGAATATCTTATCCAGCCTGTACAAACCGTAAAGGGACCTGTGGCCAGTACAAAGTTCCCAGGCCGCACGCGCACGGCAGGCAGCCACAAGGTCGTCGGCGCGAAACCCGCGCGCTTCTACTACAAAGGCAACCGTCTCAAGCAGCTGCGCGCGTTCTCTTACGCGGTCAAGTTCGGCACGGTCGCGCGCGCAGCCGAAGCGCTGTTTCTGTCGTCATCGTCGGTCAGCCTGCAGCTGTCGGCGCTCGAAAAGGAACTCGGAGCGCGCCTGCTCGAACGCACGCGGCCTCGGCTGGCGCTGACTTCGGAAGGCCAGATGTTGTACGACCTCGCGCGGCCGCTGGTCGAAGGCATCGAGAGCCTCGACCAGCATTTCCGCGCGCAGCGCCAGGGCATCGATCAGGGCGAGGTCAACATCGCGGCCGGTGCGTCGACGATCCAGTATCTGCTGCCGTCGCTCGTGCGCGATTTCCGCGAGCACTTCCCCGACGTGCGCCTGCAACTGTCGAACGTGACCGGCAAGGACGGCCTGGCGTTACTGCGCTCGGACCAGGTCGATTTCGCAGTCGGTTCGATGCTCGACGTACCGCACGACGTGTCCTACGAGCCGGTGCACTGGTTCGACCCGATGCTGATCCTGCCGCTCGATCATCCGCTCGCCGCCAAAGCCGACATCGCGCTGGAAGACCTCTCACCGTATGGCCTGATCCTGCCGCCGCAGCGACTGACGACCTATCGCCTGGTCGACCTGGTGTTCCAGCAGCGCAAGGTGCCATACCGCGTCGCCATCGAGGTCGGCGGCTGGGAGGTCATCAAGCAGTACGTCGCGATGGGCCTGGGCATCTCGATCGTCACCGGCATCTGCCTCAACGACGAGGACAAGTCACGCCTTGCCGTGCGCAACATGCGCCGCTACTTTCCGCAGCGCAGCTACGGCGTGGTGATCCGCAAGGGAAAATACCTCAGCCAGCAGGCGCGCGCCTTCATCGACCTGGTCAAGCCGGGGTTGTTCGCGCGCGGCGACTACTACGCGTCGGGGCATTCCGAACGGTAGTTCGGCCGCTGGCGCCGCGCCTCTGCTTCCTTCTCGTCATTCCGGCGCAAGCCGGAATCAGTTCCTGGCATTTGCTTTGTTCTTCTTTCGAAAAGCAAAAGCTTCCACTCGCCCTATAGGCGAGCGGGCACTTTCTCTTGAGTGGCCAAGAGAAAGTAACCAAAGAGAAGGCCACCCCCGTCGGCGCGGTCTCCAGGCATCCTGCCTTCCGACTTCGCGAGGGTGCTACGGGGTTCGCTGGATGTACATCCGTGTACATTCAGCAAACGGCCGCGCATCGTGCGCGGCCTCCTGCGGACTGATCCTGCGTACCCTCGCCGCGCCTCAGGGGGCCCCGTTTGGGCGGCATCCTGCCGCAGAAGCAACCGCATTCCATCGCCAAGCCTCGAGGTAGTGCACGGATGCACGGATTCGTGGATCAACGGCGCCGTTCGCGGTGCCGAGCATCGCAGGCGTGGCGGGACAAAGCCCGCAGGGTCGCGGCGATGGATCGCCGCGATTGCGAAGCAGTACATGGATGTACTGTCTGAGCAACCCCGCCGCGACGAGAAGCGCAGGGAAGTTCGATTCGCACGAAGCGAATCGAACCACCGCGTCCGGCGCCTAGCCTTTTTGGTTACTTTTTGGGCAATGCCAAAAAGTAACCGGCTCGCCGCAGGCGAGACGAAGCTCTGCACTTCAAAGAAAAACGAGCGAACGCGAAGAGAGCGTCAGACCGTCCCACGATTGCGCCCGACCCACGGCGCATAAAACTCGCGGATGCGGGCCATGTCGGCGTCGAGATCATCGCCGGGATGGATCAGCGGGCCGAAGCCGACGGTTTTTTCCGGATAGTGGAAATAGACCGGCAGGATCGGCACACCGGCCTCGCGCGCGATGTGCCAGAAGCCACTTTTCCACTTGTAGACTTTCTTGCGCGTGCCTTCCGGGGCGATTGCGAGCCAGAAGCGCTCCTGGGTCTGGAATCGGTGCCGCATCTCGCCGACCACGCCGTGTGCCGCCGAGCGGTCGATCGGGATGCCGCCGAAATTGCGCAGCAGCGACCCCAGTGGCCAGACGAATGCCTCGCGCTTGCCGATGAAGCGCACATCCAGGCGCAGACCGACCTTGACCAGCAGGCCCCAGACCACATCCCAATTGGACGAATGCGGCGCGGCGATCACGACCAGTTTTGCCACGTCCGGCAATTCGCCGGCGACACGCCAGCCACAGCGGCTGAACAGCCAGCGGCACAGCGACCCGGCGGCCGACGGGCCCAGCGTCGGCACATTCGGTGGAACCAGCGGCAGGCTCGCGTAGCTCATTCGAGCGACCAGCCCTTGCCGCGCCCTTGCTTGTGTTTCGCGCGTCGCTTCTTCTGTTCGATGCGCCGCTCCTTCGATGCCCGCGTCGGTTTCGTCGCAACGCGCTTTTTCGGCACGTGCAGCGCGGCGCGGATGATCTCGGTGAGGCGTTCGCGCGCGTCGATGCGGTTGCGCGCCTGGTCGCGGAAGCGGCTGGCCTGGATCACGAGGACGCCGTCGGCGGTCAGGCGCCGGTCGCGCCGCGCCAGCAGGCGCGTACGCAGCGACTCGGGCAGGCTCGGCGACTGTGCGACGTCGAAGCGCAGTTCGACCGCGCTGGCGACCTTGTTGACGTTCTGTCCACCGGGTCCCGACGCGCGCACGAACGTCTCGGCCAGTTCGCCATCGGGAATCTGGATTGTCGGCGTGACTTGCAGCATGGACACTTCGGGCCAGATCCAGATCAAGAGAAGCTCAGACGCGGATTTCGCGGATCAACGCGGATCTCGACAAAACGCTTGAATCATTTTATTTCGCTTGAATCACTTTATTTGTTTGGCGCATCCGCTCTTATCCGCGTACATCCGCGAAATCCGTTTTTGTTCAATCGCGGAAATTCTCGAACTGCAGCGGCATCTTGATATCCGCGCCGCGCAGCAGCGTCATTGCCGTCTGCAGGTCGTCCTTTTTCTTGCCGACGATGCGCAACTTGTCGCCCTGGATCTGCACCTCGACCTTGAGCTTGGCCTCCTTGATCCGCTTGACGATATCCTTGGCCAGCGGTTGGTCGAGGCCTTGCTTCAGCGTGACCTTCTGGCGCGCGCTGCCGAGGTTGATCTCCGCATCGGCGACCTCGGCACAGCGCACGTCGATATGGCGTGCCGCCAGGCGCTGCTTGAGAATGTCGAACATCTGCTTGAGCTGGAATTCGGCCTCCGCCCGGAGCATTACGACGGTCTCGTCGTCGCGCTCGAACACGGCGTCGGTGCCCTTGAAGTCGAAGCGGTTGGCCAGCTCGCGGTTGGCTTGGTCGATCGCGTTGGTCAGTTCGTGCAGGTCGAGTTTCGAGACGACGTCGAACGATGGCATACAGAAGAGTCCCCAGGAAGCGCGACGATTCTAGCAGCCCGCGGGTTCGCCTGCCGCGATCGCCTGCGTCCATTCGAAGCGGCCAAGCACACCGGCCCAGGTTGCGTCGGGTGTTGCGTGCAGCGCCAGCGCGGCGCCGGACAGAGGATGGCACAGCTCGAGCCGCCAGGCGTGCAGCAGCATCCGGTGCACGCCGAAATGCATGCGCCAGAGGCGGTTATGATCGCCGCGACCGTGGCTGGTGTCGCCGACGATATGATGTGATACGTGGTGGAAGTGCTTGCGGATCTGCCGGTAGCGACCGGTCTCTGGCAGCGCTTCGACCAGGGCGTAGCGTTGCTCGGCGTACTTGCCAAGGGCGATCGGCACCGTTGCGGTGGCCAGTGTGCGCCAGCGCGTCACGGCCGCCTTGCGTGGACTGCGCTCGCGCACATCCGGCAAAGCGTAGTCGATGACGCCGTCGGCGGCCGGCCAGCCGCGCACGACCGCCAGATAGCGCTTGAGCACGCGGCGCTGCATGAATTGCCGCCCCAGATCGCCGGCGATCGCGCGTGTCTTTGCCAGCAGCACGACGCCGGACGTGGCCCGATCGATACGGTGAGCCAGGAACGACGGCGCGCCGACCTGCTCCCGCAGACGCTCGAGCAGAAAGTCGCTTTCGTCCGCGGCGATGCTGCTGCGGTGGACCAGCAACCCGGCCGGCTTGTTCACTGCGAGGATGCTGTCGTCCTCGAAGAGGATGTCGATCGCCACGTCCAACGCGATCAGCGCACGCTGCGCCATGCGGCGACGAGCGCACCGGCGCCGGCGACCACCGCCAGCAGCGCACTGAGCGGCAGACCGACGACGCGCAGCGTGTGCGTGTCGATTGCATAGAGCAATGCCGCACCGATCAGCGCCGCCGCGCCGGCGCTGCCGAGGATGCGGCTGCGTGCGGTGTCGCGCACCAGCGACATGCTGGCAGCCTGCATTTCCGCGGCGCGTACGGCATCGAAGTCGCCGGCGGCGGCCTTCTTCAGATACGTGCGCACCAACTCGGGCATTTCCGGTGCGGCGGCGAGCCAGCCCGGCAGGCGCGCGCGCAATTCGCGCAGCGTCCGGCGCAGGCCATAACGCTTGCGCAGGATATCGGCCAGCACCGGCTTGGCCGTCGCCCAGATGTCGATCTGCGGATGCAGCAGGCGGCCGATGCCTTCGATGTTGAGCAGCGTCTTCTGCAGCAGGATCAACTGCGGCTGCAGCGTCAGCTCGTAGCGGCGTGCGACCGAGAACAGCTTCATCACGACCTCGGCGAGCGAGATCTGCGACAACGGCCGCGTGAAGTACGGTTCGCACACCGTGCGCACGGCGGCTTCGAGCTCATCGAGGCGCACGTGCGCCGGCATCCAGCCGGCAGCGACGTGCAGCTCGGCAATGCGCTTGTAGTCGCGCTCGAACAGCGCCATGAAATTCTCGGCCAGCCAGTACTGGTCCCTTTCGGCAAGTGAACCCATGATGCCGAAGTCGAGCGCGATGAAGCGCGGATCGGTCTTGCGCGTCGGGTCGACCCAGATGTTGCCGGGGTGCGCGTCGGCGTGGAAAAAGTTGTCGCGGAACACCTGCGTGTAGAACAGGCGCACGCCTTTTTCGGCCAGCGCGACGCGATCAATGCCGGCGCTGTCGATCGCCACCAGATCATCGACCGCGATGCCGCGCACGCGCTCCAGCGTCAGCACCGATTCCTTGCTGTGCGACCAGAGCACTTCCGGCACGAGCATGTCGTTGCTGTTACTGAAATTGCGCCGCAGCAGGCTCGCGTTCGCACCCTCACGCTGCAGGTCGAGCTCGTTCTGCAACGTCGTCTCGATTTCGGCAACGATCTCGCGCGGACGGATCTTGTCGGCAGCCGGATGCCAGCGTTGCGCCAGGTCGCCGAGCGCGCGCAGCAATTCGACATCGGCCGCGATGCGCTGCTGGATGCCCGGTCGCAGCACCTTGACCACCACCTCCCGCCCCATGGAATTAGCGGCCGCAGGCCGTCTCGAACTTCCTTCCCCCGCTTGCGGGGGAAGGTGGTCCGCAGGACCGGAAGGGGGCGCCTGCGCGGCCGCAGGCCGTCTCCATTTCCCTTCCTCCGCATGCGGGGGAAGGTGACCCGCAGGGTCGGAAGGGGGCGCCTGAGCGGCCGCAGGCCGTCTCGAACTTCCTTCCCCCGCTTGCGGGGGAACGTGACCCGCAGGGTCGGAAGGGGGCGCCTGAGCGGTCGCAGGCCGTCTCGAACTTCCTTCCCCCGCTTGCGGGGGAACGTGGTCCGCAGGACCGGAAGGGGGGAAGTCAGTTGCTCCGACTCGTCCAGCGCTTTCTTCCCCTGCTTGCGGCGGAACGTGGTCCGCAGGACCGGAAGGGGGCGCATCATCGGCAAACAGCCGCGCCGCATGCACCTGCGCGATCGATGCCGACGCCAGCGGCGTCTCGTCGAAGGCCGCGTACAACGTTGCAATCGGCGCACCGAGCGCTGCTTCGATGGCGGCGCGCGCCTCGGCGCCCGGGAACGGCGGCACCTGATCCTGCAGTTGCGACAGTTCGTCGGCGACATCGGCCGGCATCAGGTCACGTCGCGTCGACAGAATCTGCCCGAACTTGACGAAGATCGGCCCGAGTTCGATCAGCGCCAGGCGCAGGCGCACGCCGCGCGGCAACTTCACGATGTCGGCGTGCGGCCGCGGCAACAGCGGCCGCAGCCAGCGCAACGGCCGGAACAGGTGCGTCTGCTCGACGAGGTCGTCGAGCCGGTAACGGACCAGTGTTGCGGCAATGCGCAGCATTCGCGGCAACTGCCGCAGCGGCGTCATGCGCCTTTCCCGCTCACGCGCGTGGCGACCTGGGCAATGCGCGCGGCGAGGCGCTCGGCGCGATCACGCAGCGCGTCGACGTCGTCGAGAAACTGATCCATCTCGGCCGGCGCGATCAGGTCGCGGCTGTCGTCGCGCAGGAAATCGGCGCTGTCGCGCACGAACGCTTGCGCCGAATCGCGCGACCAGCGCAGCGCCGCATGCAGCGTGCGCGCGATCGGCACGCCGATGACGTCGCCGAACACCTGCGCGAACGCCTCTTCGATATCCGGCCGGAACGCGCGCATGAGCTTTTCGACGCGCCGCGCCAGTTCGGCGTCACCGGAGATCTCGACCTTGCCCGGCGGCAGCGACGAATCCTCGCCGCGGCGCAACGCGAACGCGAGCAGGCTGCCGGGCGTCGCGCGCAAGCCCAGATCGGCGGCTTGCTGCCAGTGCGGACCTACCCGAAGATGCCCGTCATGAACATGGATGCAGAGCGCGAGATTCGCCGACTTGAGTTCGACGCCGACGCGCCGGCCTTCGAGCGGCGCCAGTTGCGTGCGCATTTCCGGATCGAGCCCAAGTGCACGATTGAGCACCTCCTCGAGCAGACGGCCGAGGGTCGCCAGGATCGGGTTGGCTGTACGCACTGCGGACATCGCCTGACATCGCGGAAGATGGAGCTGCATTGTAGCCCGCAATCCGGCGCAGTTTTTTCACCGGCAGGACAGCACCGCTGCTTCAGGCGTCATGGCGTTGCTGCATGCGTTCGCGCGCCAGGTGTTGCGACAGGCGCGCCAGGCCTTCGGCCATGCTCACGCGCGGGCTGTAGTCCAGATCGCGGCGTGCGGCGTCGATGTTGAACCAGTGCGACGTCGACATCTGCTCGACCAGGAAGCGCGTCAGTGGCGGTTCGCTCTGGATGCCGAACGTGCGCCAGATCGTTTCCAGCGTCGCACCGAGGAACTGGGCGAGCCCGAGCGGCAGGTGCCGTGTTTCAGGCGGAAGTCCGTCGGCCTTGAGCCAGGAATTGAACAGTGATTCGTGCGTGACCGGCTCGCCCTGGCTGATGAAATAGACCTTGCCGGCGATCGGTGAGCCGACCGCGAGTTTTTCCAGCGCCAGAATGTGCGTGTCGATCTTCTTGGCCACGTCGCCGATCAGGCGCAACTGGCCTCGCCGCGCACGGCCGAGGATGCGCGGCAGCAGGTTCGGATCGCCCGGACCCCAGATGAAGTGCGGGCGCAACGCGACGGTCGCAAGCTGCGCCGAATTCGCGGCGAGCACGCGCTGTTCGGCGAGCGCCTTGGTCTGCGCGTAGGCCGAGCTGAAATGCGTCGCATACGGCACGGATTCGTCGACGCCTTCGAGATCGGCGCCGTTGTGCACCACACTCGGGCTCGAGGTAAGCACGAGCTTGGCGATCTCGTTCAACTCGCACGCCGCCAGCACGTTGTCCGTGCCGCGCACGTTGGTCTCGTAATAATCCTCGACGCGGCCCCACGCACCGACGCGTCCGGCGCTGTGGATGATTGCATCGACGCCGCTCGCCGCGTCGAGGACGAGGTCGAGGGACGCGATGTCGGCGCCGCGCTGCTCGACGCCGATCGCATCGAGCGCCGCATGATGCGTTCGGTTCATCGAACGCACGGCATGACCGCGCGCCACCAGCTGCTTGCAGATCGCCTGGCCCAAAAACCCCCCACCACCGGTAACGAGGATCTTCATCGCAGCGCAGCCGAACCATCCGTGGTGCGCCCTCCGATCGGCATCCATGCCTCACCCTCGCGGCGCACTGGCGATGCGCTACTACGCATCGCCAAAGCGTGCGCCGCTCGACCGCCACCAGCTGTAACGAGGATTTTCATGGCTGCGCCGCAGTACGACGTAGCGTCTGCGTGCGCGGCACTGGACCGCCAGCCTCAGCAACCAGAACCTTCATTGCGAAATGCTCCCCGATCGTCCCTGATCGAACCGGATATCGTTGGGCAAACAAACCTGCCGGCTTCGATGGCCGGCTCGCGCGGGATTGTAGCGAGTTGCCGCAACGCGCACTCGAGATTTAGGCAGCCTTAAGTCGCCGGGCGCTAGATTGGCTGCCGTTTCGTCGTGGAGCGGGCCATGTGTCGTGTGCTGTGTCTGGTAGGGATGCTGCTATGGGCGCTTTCGGCTCATGCCGAGCGCGACTTTAGCGGTACCACGGCGTCCGGCGCCTACTACCGAATCGCCGTGCCGGACAGCTGGAAGAGCGGCGATCCGCTGGTACTGTTCCAGCATGGACTGAGCTTCGACCCACCCGCACCGAATCCGGATCTGGGGCCGATTGCGGACCTGCAGCTGAGCGAAGGCTATGCCGTTGCCGCCTCGAGCTACAGCCAGCGTTCCTGGGCCCTGTTCACGGCCCGCGACGACAACGCCGAACTGCTGACCGCGTTCAAACAGCAGGTCGGCACGCCCGGTGCGATCATCCCCTACGGCGGATCCCTCGGCGGCCTGATCGCGCTGAAGATGGCCGAAGATCCGCGCTTCGCGCCGGTGCCGGGCGTGTATGCGGCCTGTCCACCCGCGGCCGGTTCGCGGGTCTGGGATTCCGGCATCGACCTGCGCCTGGCTTATGACGTGGCGTGTTCGGGCGCGGGCGATCTGCCGAAAGGCGCGGCGCCATACCCGTGGGCCTACAACCTCAATGACATTCCGGACAATCTTTCCGATCTGCAGGACGAGGCGCAGTTGCTGCAGACACTGATCCCGCTGAACCAGTGCACCGGCGTCAATCTGCCCAAGGAGATCCGCAACGATGCGATGCAGCGGCGGCTCGATCAGCTGATGGGCCTGTCGCACATCACCAGCGAGAAATTCTTCGTCATCAACGCGGCCTACGCCACCTACGCGCTGAGCGACCTGGTGCGCGCACCGGACAAGCTCGACGACCTCAGCCCGTTCACCAACATCGGCGTCGACTACGGCGATGCGACGATCAACGCAAACATCGCGCGCATCCAGGCCAATCCGTTTGCCTCGCTGTATTTCCGTGACGTATCGGATTTCCGCGGCCAGATCGGTGGCACGAAGATCATTTCGGTGCATACCAGCCTGGATCAGTTGGTCATTCCGGCCAATCAGTATGTGTTGCGCCAGACCGTGCCGGCGACGCAACTGACTAGCGCGCTGGTCAACGAATCCTCGCCCAGCCATTGCGGCTTCACGCTGGCCGAGGGCGTGGCTGGCTGGGAAGGCCTGCGCCAATGGATCGCCGGCGCGCCGCAACCACAGGTCAGCGACCTGCAGGCCGGCTGCAACGCCGCCGTGGCGCAGGGCGCCGCCGGACCGTGCCGCTACGACGCCAGCATCGTCGTGCCGACGTTCGACAGCCAGGTGCGGCCGCGCGCGGCGATCACGGCGCCGCCGGTCGATGCGCGCTACAGCGGACAATGGTCCAGCCCGGCGCGCAATGGCGAGGGCATCGCTCTGGAGATTCTCGACGGCGGCCATGCGTTGGTATACATGTTCACTTATCCGCCGCCCGGCCTGTCCGGCCAGCAGGCCTGGCTGATCGGCGTCGGCGACGTGCTCGGCAACGGCATCCAATTCAGCGACGTGCAGCGCAGCTCGCTCGGCGCCGGTGGCGCGTTGCAAAGCGCGCACTGGGGCCGTATCGGCCTGGTATTCGACGACTGCAGCCACGGCAGCATGCGCTGGGATGGTCCGCCGCTGTGGGGCTCGCTCGAAGTGCCGATCACGCGCATCACCGCGCTGAACGGCCTGGGTTGCGGCGCGCCCTTGCCGTCTTCCGCGCCGGCGCAGGCGAGCGGCTCCTGGCTGGACCCGCGCTACAACGGCATGGGCTTCATCTTCGAACAGCTCGACGCGCAACGCGTCGCCGGGATCTGGTTCGGCTTCGATGGTTCGGGCAACCAGATCTGGCTGTCCGGCATCGCGCAGCAGGGCGTCGGCGGCTACGCGGCGACATACTATCTGCCGACCGGTCCGCGCTTCGGCCCGACCTACGATCCGAATGCGTTCAATCCGCAGCCGGTCGGCGGCTTGAACCAGAACACGTTCAACTGCGCCGATGGCGCCGCGATGCTGTCGGGATTTCCGGGGCTGCCGGACTCATTGACGCCGTATCCGCTGGCACTTGCGCGGATCACGTATCCGGCCGGGACGCCGCACTGTCCCTGATCAGGATTGTAGACGTATAATCGTGGAAATGTAGAATAGTGGAATCGCCACGCAGTTGCGATTCACGACTCGATGATCCGGCAGATCAGCGTCGTCTCCATTCTGCGCAACGAGGTTTTTGCGATTCCGAGGAATCTAACGATCCTTGATCGCGTGAGTTTCCACTTCGCCGGCTGGCACCGGCGCCGCGCTGCGCTGGCGCACCTGCACCCGGCCGCAGACATATGCCTGGAACTGCTGGGCGCCGTCCTTCGGTTCGCTGTTCGCCTTGATCGTGTCGGCCGGAATGCCTGCGGCCTGGTTGCGCGCGAGCGTCTCGAGTTCGTCACGCACCTTGATATCCGGCCGATGATAGATCGCCACCTTGTCGGTGACCGATACGCTGATCGCGCCGGCGTCGCGGCAGCCGGACACGTTGCCGTCATAGGCAACACGTACGGCATCGCCGCCGCTGGTCGGCTTGACCCAGGTGCAGCCGGCGCCGAGTGCAATTGTCAACAATGTTACAAATGCTGCTTTGTTCATGGGTTACATGCCCTGGGCGCCAAAGCCGCTATCTTATGCCCGCTCGAGTTAACAGAGCGAAACCCGTTGCCTGACAACGGGTTCGGATCTGGCAGCAACACGCGCCGGCGCAGGCCACGAACGCCGGCAACAACGGCTAGCGGACCACCTTGCCTTCGGCGTCGAGCACCTGCAGCGTACCGAGGTTCAGTTCACGCACCGGCTTTTCGATCTTGGTCAGATCGCCGACGATGACCCAGGTCAGGGCTTCGGGATGATAGATTTCCTTGGCCGCGCCCTGGACCGATTCATCGGTCTGCGCCTCGATCCTCTGCTTGAGCTTCTGCACGTAGTCGTCCGGGCGGCCGTACAGCTGGATCGCGCTGATCGCACCGAGCACCGCGCCGGTGGTCTCATAGCTGCCCGGCAGCGCGCGCACGCGACTGACCTTGATCTTGTCGATCTCGGCGTGGGTCAGCGGTTTCGGGCCGGCCACGGCCTGCAGTTCCTTCAGCACCTCGGCGGCGGATTCGGCCGCCTTGTCGGTCTGCACCGGCGCGAACATCAGCAGCGGGCGCTGGCCGACCGCATCCTGCATGAAGCTGCCGGAGCCATAGGCCCAGTGTTTGTCCTCGCGCAGGTTCATGTTCAGGCGCGAGGTGAACGACCCGCCAAACGCGCCGTTCGCGGTATTGATCTCGAGGTAGTTCGGCGCCTTCGTCGATGGCGCGAGCAGGCCGGCGAGAATCAGCGTCTGCGGCGAATCGCTGCGGTTGATCAGGAACACGCGCGGCGCCTTCTGCGCGTCGACGGTGGCGATGTTCTTCTTCGGCAGCGGCGATGTCGGCGCCTGCCAGTCGCCGAACACGCGGTCGAGTTCCGGAATGATCGCCGCCAGTGTCGTGTCGCCGGCGACGAGGATCTTGGCGTTGTCGGGCCGGATGAAGTCGTGGTGGAACGACGCCATGTCGGCCGCCGTCAGCGACTTGATCGATTCGGGCGTGATCCTTGCCGTACAACAGCGGCGGCAGGGTGCGCAGAGCCAGGCCGTTCGGCTGGGTCTTCTCCTGCTCGATGTCGGCGAGCCACTGGCCGCGGATGCGCGCGATGTCATCGGCGCGGAACGCCGGATTGCGCACGATATCGGCAAACAGGTCGAGCGACGCGGCGAGATTGCTGTTCAGCGCATTCAGGCCGGCGTTCGATGCATCGAGACCGGCACCCGAATTGATCAGTGCACCGAGGCGCTCGCGGCGCTTGGCGATCTCGACCGAGTCCAGCGTCTTGCTGCCCTCGCTGAGCATCGCGCCGACGAAGCTGGCGGTGCCGAG
>Ga0193726_1002382_pt1 | contig 12798 bp, 14 predicted proteins | sample H2c1metaG_FD_144928 | JGI IMG/M metagenome (GOLD analysis project Ga0193726, IMG submission 144928) | Soil microbial communities from a riparian zone of the East river system, Colorado, United States - H2c1 | ecosystem: Environmental > Terrestrial > Soil > Riparian zone | place: USA: East River... | reverse complement strand
GGCTGCACGAGGCTCGCGAGCTTGGTGACGTTGAGGTGCAGGTCGCCCGCGCCAAGTGCGAAATACGGCTTCACGCCGCCGATCTTCGGCCCGATCAGCAGGCCGCCCGAAAACGACAGCACCTGGTTCTTGGACAGCCCGTTCGCCGAGTTGTCGATCACTTCCGGGTAGTATGCGATTTCCGTCTCGCCGCCGATGAAGCCGCCGAGCGCGCCGAGCGAAACGCCGAATCCCGGCTTCGTGGCGCTGCCGGTCGACGTGGGCGACGTCAGCGTCGTGCCGACGAACGGGCTGATGAACCCCTGGGCCGCCGCGTCGCGCGCGGCAATCAGACCGAACAGTGCCGTACCGAGCAGAATCAATCGTTTCATTGTGGCCTCGTTGAAGCTGGGAGAGCCTTATTCTAGCTCAGGTTGAATGAGATGCCGGACGACCGGCTCGCCGCGCGTGTGCCTCCGGATCCGATCCTCCAGGTCGCTGTCGGCGCGCGTCAGCCGATCGTGCTGACGGAGATGTTCGGCCCAGGATGCGACGATGAATGTCTCGAGGTAGACGTCGGCGCGTTCAAGATCGCGGTAGATGCCCCAGCGTGAGGCCCCGTCGCGGCGGCGCACGTGTTCGTACTTCTGCATCGCGTCCAGAAACGCCTTCGCGTCCTTCGCGTCGACGTGATACTCGGCGGTGACGAGCACCGGACCCTGCTCGAGTTGCGGCGCGGCGTCCTGCACGATCGCCGGCATGCGCCAGTGGTTCCAGGGACTCACGTCGGCCGCGGCGTCGGGCAGTTTCGCGACCAGCGCCAGGACGAGCGTCGCGATCGTGCCGAGGCCGGCCCACACCAGCGCATCCTCGACGCTCGTTCGCGTTCCGATGGCGCCCCAGATGGCGCTGCCTGCCGCAAGCCCGCCCTGCGTGACCAGCATGAAGATCGCCAGCACGCGCGCGCGGACCCAGTCCGGCGCGAGCCCCTGCACGAGCGCGTTGGTGAGCGCGATGAACGAGATCCACGCGCCGCCGCTCACCAGCATGATGCCGACGAGGCCGGGGAGATTGTGGACGGTGCCGATGCCGATGATCGTCACGCCGAGGATCGCGATCGCGGTCGAGACGACCCGCTCCGCCGACCAGCGCGCCCGCGCGGCCTGCATCACCAGCGCACCGGCCACCGCGCCGGCACCGAAGCTGCCGAGGAGCACGCCGTAGACGATCGCGCTGCCGCTGACGTTATGCGCGACGGCCGGCAGCAGCGCGAACGGCGCGCTTGCGCACAGCATGACGACGCCCGCGCGCAGCATCACGGCGCGGATCGCCGGCACGTTGCGGACGTAGCGGATCGCCGCGACGGTCGCGCCCTGCAGCGTTTCGGCCGGCGTGCTCCGCGTGCGCGCCGGACGTTTCCAGCGCACGATGACCACGATGACGCCGAGGAACGACACGACGTTGACCACGAACGCGGCGCCGATGCCGGCCGCCGCGATCAGCGCGCCTGCGAGCGCCGGTCCCACCGCCCGCGCGATGTTGAACTCGATCCCGTTCAGCGCCGACGCCGCCGCGAGATCCTCGCGCCGCACGAGCTCCGGCAGCACCGCGCGCCACGTCGGCGTTTCGAACGCGTCGCCGGCCGACAGCGCGAACGTCAGCGCGAGCAGCATCCACGGCGTAATGACGCCGGTGATCGTCGTCGCCGCCAGCGCGACGGCGACGAGCACCATCCACGTCTCGGTGAACAGAATCAGCCGGCGGCGGTCGACGATGTCGCCGATGGCGCCGGCGGGCAGCGCGAACAGGAAGAACGGGAGCGTCGCAGCGGTTTGGGTCAGCGCGACGAGGAGTGGACTGGCGCCGAGCGACACCATGAGCCACGCGGACCCGACGCCCTGCATGAAGGTGCCGACGTCGGACGTGATGTCGGCGAGCAGCAATTGACGGAAGATCGGCGTCCGCAACGGACGCCACAGGCTGGCCGCCTCGCGCATTCTGCATTATCGCGCACCGAGGACCTCCCGTACCTTCTCGAGCAGCACGACCGGCGTGAAGGGCTTCTGAATGAAGGCCACGCTCTGCTCGAGGATCCCCCGTTGCACCGCGCCGTCGTCGGTGTAGCCGGACATGAAGAGCACGCGCGCCCCCGCGAACTCTCGAAGGAACTGCTCCGCGAGATCGCGCCCGTGCATGCCTGGCATGACGATATCGGTGAGCAGCAGGTCGATGCCGCCGCCTCTCCGTCTCGCCAGCTCGAGCGCGTCGTCGCCATTGCTCGCCGCCAGCACCACGTAGCCGCGGCGCGTCAGCATCTCCTGAACGACCGAGCGAACCTCTGCCTGATCTTCGACGAGGAGAATCGTGCCCACTCCGCCCGGTCCCATTGGTGCCTCCTTGGGTTCGCCCGTCAGGTCGATCACCTGCTCGACGCGCGGCAGGAACACCTTGATCGACGTTCCACGATCGACTTCGCTCTGCACGAGGATCGACCCGCCGCTCTGATTGACGATGCCGTACACGGTGGCGAGGCCGAGCCCCGTCCCTTTGCCCGGTTCCTTCGTCGTGTAAAACGGTTCGAAGAGATGACCGAGGACCGTCCGATCCATGCCGACGCCGGTATCGCTGATGGCGAGCATCACGTGCGGACCGGCGGCCGCGCCGGCGTGGTCGGCGGCGTAGGCCTCGTCGAGTTCCACGTTCGCCGTCTCGATCGACAGCACGCCGCCGCGAGGCATCGCGTCGCGGGCGTTCAGCGCGAGATTGAGGATCACCTGCTCGATTTGCCCGGGATCGGCGCTGACGCGGTCGAGCGTGTCGGCCGGCTGCGATCGCAGGTCGATGTGCTCGCCGATGAGCCGGCGCAGCAGCCCGGTCATCCGTACCACAATCGTGTTCACGTCGATGATCTGCGGCTGCAGCAGCTGCTTGCGGCTGAACACGAGCAATTGGCGGGTCAGCGATGCGGCGCTCTGCCCCGCTTTTCGAATCTCTTCGATGTCGGCGCGAAGCGGATTGTTGGGCGTGACCTGGCGCAGCGCCAGCTCCGCGTAGCCGACGATGACGACGAGCAGGTTGTTGAAGTCGTGCGCGATCCCGCCGGCCAGGCGGCCGATCGCTTCCATCTTCTGCGTCTGACCCAGCTTCTGCTCGAGATGCGCCCGCTCGCTCACGTCGGTCGCGACGCCGATCGCGCCGGTGACGGCTCCGTCCGCGTCACGCATCGGCGTATAGCTGCCCGAGAACGTCTTGCCGTGGATGTCGAGCGTCCACGTCGGCGAGTCGCCACGCAGCGCGGCTCGCGTGAAATCTAGGACCGCCGGCGCATCTTTGTACAAGTCGAAGATCGATGTGCCGACGACCTGTCCGGGCTCGAGCCCGATTTCATACAGGAGGCTGCCCTCCGACAGCGTGATCCGGCCGTCGCGGTCGACCGCCCAGAGCACGATCGGGACGCTGGAGATCACCGCCCGCAGCCGCTCGGCTGCCCGGCGTTCCCGTTCGAGGAGCGCCGCCTCGATGACGCTGTGGATGGAGGTGTCGCGAAAGTTGACGATGACGCCGCCGACGGCCGGGTCCGCCAGACGATTGATGCCAACCACATCGCGCCGGCGCCACGATCCATCTTTGTGGCGCGCCCGGTATTCGATGCGCACCGGTTCGCGCGTGCTCAACACGCGCCGGAACGCGGCGCGAACCGAGGCCACGTCCTTCGGGTGCACCAGCTCGCACGCGCTCGCGCCGGTGAGTTCGGCGGGCGTATACCCCGTCATGCCTTCGATCGCCTGACTGACGAACAGGACGCGGCCGTCCTCCGCCAGGAGCGCGGTGGCGTCGACACTGGCATCGAGCAGCTCACGGCAGCGATCCATCGGGCCCGAGTGCAGTGCCACGTTCATCATTGAAGCCGACGGGCGGACGGATGTGAATCCGCAGGACCGTGGAATTCGACACAGGACATTACCTAAGGCGGGCTAGGTAATATTCCGGCTGCCCACCCCGCCACCATCGGGTGTAAGGTGGTCTCGTGCCCGCTCTGGACACGCCCGATCCTCGAACGCTGCTCGGTGGGGAACGCCACGTCCTCGAGCTCATCGCGACCGGTGCACCGCTCGGGTCGATCCTCGACGCCCTCTGCCGAGTGATCGACGAGCAGTCGGGCCTCCGATCGTCGATCGTCCTGCTCGACGCCGCCGGCGACCGCCTGGTGCGGGCCGCGAGCCCGCACGTGCCGGATCCCACGAAAACGGACGCGGCGGGCGAACGGCACCCACTCGCCGCATGGTCCACGCCGTTCTATGCGAGCGACGGACGGACGCTCGGCACCTTCGCCGTATTCAGCGACAACGCCGGGGCGCCGTCCCCGCGCAACCTCGAACTCGTGGACCGCGGGACGCACTTGGCGAGCATCGCCGTCGAGCACGATCTGATCGCACGCGGGCTGCGCGAAAGCGAGCGCCGCTTCTCCACCGCGTTTTACTCGAGCCCGGGCTGCTTTTCGATTATTCGCGCCTCCGATACGCGATTCATGTAGGTCAACTACCTGTTCGTCAGCGTGTACGGCTACTCGCGCGCGGAGACCATCGGGCAGACGGCGCTGAGCCTTGGTCTGTTCGCCGATCACGAGCAGCGGGCGGCCCTCATGCAGCTCCTCGATGAGCAGAGGGCCTATGACGTCGAAGTCAAGGTGCGGACGAAGCGGGGCGACACGCTGACGGTATCGGTCTGGATGAACCGCATCCAGCTTCTCGGCGAAGAGTGCATCCTGACCGTCACGTGCGACATCACCGAGCGGAAGCGGACGGAGGAAGCGCTGGCGCAAAGCGAGCGACTCCTGAGGGTCGTCCTTGATGCGCTGCCCGTTGGCCTGACGGTCGTGAACGCTTCGAGCGACATCATCCTGACCAATCCGGCTTCGCGGCGCATCTGGGGAGACACGATCGCGTCCGGGCGCGAGCGGTACGCGCGGAGCAAAGCGTGGTGGCACGACAGCGGGAAGATGGTGCAGCAGGAAGAATGGGCGTCGACGCATGCCCTGTCGAAGGGCGAGACCGTCATCAATCAGCTCGTCGACATCGAGACGTTCGACGGGGCGCGCAAGATCATCGAGAACTCGGGGGTTCCGATTCGCGATGCGAACAGCCGCGTCACGGGCGCCGTCATCGTCAACGACGACGTGTCGGCGCGCGTGACCGCGGAGCAGAAACTCCACGACTCGCTCGTCCACATGCGCACGTTGTCCGGGCGGTTGATGCGCGCGCAGGACGACGAGCGCCGGCGCATCGCGCGGGAGCTGCATGAAACGACCGCGCAGGATCTCGCGGCACTGAAAATGCTGCTGGCGCGGCTGAATCGGACGTCCGGACAGCTCTCGGACGCCGACCGTGCCATCCTCGATGAAAGCGCGCAGCTGGCGGACCGGTCCATGAGCGAGATCCGCACGCTGGCGTACCTGCTCCACCCGCCGTTTCTCGACGAGGTCGGATTGCTCTCGGCCTTGCGCTGGTACGCAGAGGGGTTCGCGCAACGCAGCGGCATCGACGTGACCCTCGATCTGCCGGATGCCTTGCAGCGCCTTCCCCAGGACGACGAGACCGCGCTGTTTCGCGTCGTCCAGGAGGCGTTGATCAACATTCACCGCCACGCCGGCAGTCCGACGGCGCGCATCCGGCTTCGCGTCGACGCCGGCCGGCTGGCGCTCGAAATCGAAGATCGCGGGAAGGGGATGACGCCGGAGTTCGTCGCGCGGTTGAGAACCGGCAGCGGCGCGATCGGCGTGGGCCTGGCGGGCATGCGGGAGCGGCTCGAGCAGCTCGGGGGCGCCCTCAACATCGACTCCGGCCAACACGGCACGACCGTCCGCGCCACGGTGCCCATTCGCCCCGCTAAGCCATGACGCCGCTCCGCATCGTCGTCGTTGACGATCACGCCGTCGTTCGACGGGGCGTGCGAGCCTTGCTCGAGTCGCAGCCGGGCTGGGAGGTCGCCGCCGAAGCCTCGACCGGCCGCGAAGCCGTCGATGTGGCGAAGCGCCTGCAGCCGGACATCGTCGTGATGGACCTGAGCCTGCCCGAACTGAACGGCCTCGACGCCGCGCGGCAGATCCTGAAAGCGTCGCCGCGCACCGAGGTGCTCGTGTTGACGATGCACCATTCGGAGGAGCTCGCACGCAACGTGCTTCAGGCCGGCGCCCGCGGCTACATCCTGAAGTCGGACGCCGACGAGAGCCTCATCGCAGCGGTCGAGAGCCTGCGCCTGCACAAACCTTTCCTGACGTCGAGGGTCACGGAGTTCGTCCTGGACGACTACCTTCGCCGCGCCGAGGCACGCGCCGACGCGGCGCCGCACACGATGATGACGGCGCGGGAGCGGGAAATCATTCAACTGCTGGCGGAAGGCCGAAGCAACAAGGAGGCGGCGGTGGCGCTTGGCGTCAGCGTCAAGACGATCGAGGCGCATCGCGCCAATCTGATGCGCAAGCTGCGCTTCCGGTCGCTCAGCGATCTCGTGCGGTACGCCATCCGCAACAAGATCGTTCAGGCCTAGCCGCCCTCACGTCGTTCGAGCCGCGCCGATTCACCGAAGGGTAGCGTCCGGAACCGCGACGCCTCGACGCCATTCGCGCGCCGTGCCTCGTCGAGCGCGCGGAGCGGTTCGTCGATCCCCTCGATCGTCATCTGGAACGTGCCGTAGTGCATGCCGATGCTTTCGGCAGCCCCGAGTTCGAGGTGCGCCTGCACGGCCTCCGCGGGGTTCATGTGCACGACGCGCATGAACCAGCGCGGCTCGTACGCGCCGATCGGCAGGAGCGCGAGATCGATCGGCCCGAGCCGCTCACGAATCTCGCGGAAGAACGGCGCGTACGCGGTGTCGCCGGCGAAATAAATACGCGACCCGCCCGTCGTGAGCACGAAGCCGCCCCACAACGCCTGATTGCGATCGAACGGAGTCCGCGCGGAGAAATGCTGCGCCGGCGTCAGCGTGATGGGCAGCGGCGTCGTCTGCGCCGCCTGCCACCAGTCGAGCTCCTCCACCCGCCGGATTCCCGCCGAGCGCACGATCGGCGCGTTCGCCAGGGGCGTGACGACCAGCGGATCGAAGCGCCGAGCCAGCATCCCGAGCGTCCGCAGATCGCAGTGGTCGTAGTGATTGTGACTCAACAGGACGATCGCGATCGGCGGCAGATCCTCGAACCGCACGGCCGGCGGCCGGACACGCCGCGGGCCGACCAGGTTCAGCGGCCCGGCGCGATCTGAATACATCGGGTCGGTCAGGATGTTGCCCGCCGCGGTCTGAATCAGAAAGGTCGCGTGGCCGATGAACGTGATCGTCGCGGCGGCGCCGTCCAGGGGCGGCGGCCGTCGCGGCGGTTCGTCGATGTGCGCGGGCCACGGGGTGCTCCGCTCGAGCAGCATCCTCGGCACTGAGAAAAATGACGGCCCGCTGGGGCCGGTCGGATTGGCGAACCGGCTCACACGGCTCGCGTCAGCGGCTCGTCGACGACGTGTTCGGCGACGAACCACACCTGCAGTTCGTTGCGGCGAATCACGTCGCTCACGATCAGATCGTTGGTCCCATCGTCGCCCCCCTGCGCGGCCAGGCGCGCCATCGTGCGCGCTTCCTTGAGGACAATCTCGTGAGCGTGGAGCAGCCGCGAAATCTGGACCGGCGTCTCTTCGCGTCCTTTGGGCGGACGCGGGACGATCGTCGTCTCGGCGACGTCCGGCGCCATCGCGAGGCTCACGCCGCCGAGCAGCTGCACGCGTTCGGCGATCAGGTCCACGATGGCGTTCTGCTCGTCGTAATGCTTGTCGAACAGCAGATGCAGTTGATAGAACGTCGCGCCCGCGGCCTGCCAGTGATGCTTCTTGTACAGATCGCGGAGCGTCATCGTGTCGGCAAGCAGCTGATTCAGATTCGTGACGCTCTCCTCGCACGTTTTCTCGGAGAGCGCGATCGGCATCCTGACCAGATGGCCGAACGGCTGGATTTCGTGGGCCTGCTGATGCGCGAGCGGCGTCGCGTGCTTCAGGATGGTTTCCGCGTCGATGGTGCCCTTCGTCATTTCCCGCCTCCTTGATCGATCATGTCCTAAATTCTATGAGATCGGTAGAGAATGGATTCATGACGACTGACACAGGCGCGACCCTTCCAGCTCGGCCGGAGCGGGCCGAGAGGTTATTCCCAGCCCTCCGCGCGAGTCACATCGCGCGCGTCGCCAAGCACGGACGCGTCCGGAGCGTCGCCGAGGGCGACATCCTGTTTAATGTCGGCGACACGGTCATCCCGTTCTTCGTGATCACGAAGGGGCGTGTGGAGATCGTCCGCCCGTCGTCGGCCGGCGACACGGCCCTCACGGTCCACGGTCCGGGCGAGTTCACGGGCGAGGCGAACATGCTGTCGGGACGCCCCGCGCTCGTTCGCGGCCGCGCGCTCGAGGCCGGCGAGGTGCTCGAGCTCGATCGGGCCAGCCTCCTGTCCCTCGTGCAGACCGACAGCGAGATCGGCGAGATCATCATGAAGGCGTTCATCGCGCGCCGGGTGGAGCTGATCGCGAACGACCTCGGCGACGTGGTCCTGATCGGATCGGCGCATTGCGGCGGCACGCTGCGGGTGAAGGAGTTCCTGACCCGGAACGGCCATCCGTATAACTACCTCGACCTTGATCGAGACGACAGCGTCCAGGCGCTGCTCGATCATTTCAACGTCACCGCCGCCGACGTGCCGGTGCTGATCTGCCGCGGCACGACCGTGCTGAAGAACCCGACCAATCGCAAGATCGCCGACTGCCTCGGCTTCAACGAGGCCGTCGATGAGTCCAAGCTCCGCGACATCGTCATCGTCGGCGCGGGACCATCGGGCCTGGCAGCCGCGGTGTACGGCGCGTCGGAAGGCCTGGACGTCCTGGTCGTCGAATGCAACGCGCCGGGTGGCCAGGCCGGATCGAGCTCGAAGATTGAGAACTACCTCGGCTTCCCTGCCGGCATTTCCGGACAGGAGCTCGCCGGCCGCGCGTACGTGCAGGCACAGAAGTTCGGCGCGCAGATCGTCGTCGCGAAAGGCGCGCGTGAGCTCGCGTGCACCAAGAGGCCGTACGCCGTGCAGGTCGACGACGATCTGCGCGTCGCCGCGCGCACCGTGATCATCGCCACCGGTGCGGCCTACCGGCGGCTCGACATCGACAACCTGTCGCAATTCGAAAACGCGGGCGTCTACTACGGCGCGACGTTCGTCGAAGCGCAGTTGTGCCGCGACAACGAAGTCATCGTCGTCGGCGGCGGCAACTCCGCCGGGCAGGCGGCGGTATTCCTCGCGCAGACCGCGAAGCACGTCTACGTGCTCGTCAGGTCGACGGCGCTCAAGGACACCATGTCGCGGTACCTGGTCCGGCGGATCGAAGACAACCCGGCGATTACGCTGCTCACGGAGACCGAGGTCGCCGCGCTCGAAGGCGATCGGGAGCTCGAACGCGTCACGTGGCGCCACCGGCCCACGGGAGAAATCAAGACGCAGGACATCAGGCACATGTTCGTCATGACCGGCGCGGCGCCGACGACCGCGTGGCTGAACGGCTGCGTCGCGCTCGACTCGAAGGGGTTCATCAAGACCGGGCCGGATCTCTCGCCCGAGGATCTCGCCGCGGCGAAATGGCCGCTTTCCAGGCCTCCGCAGCTGCTCGAGACGAGCCTGCCGGGCGTCTTCGCCGTCGGCGATGTGCGGGGCGGAAACATCAAGCGCGTCGCATCTGCCGTGGGTGAAGGGTCCATCGCCGTCGCGTTCGTGCACCGCACGCTGAGCGAATAGGTGCCCTTCGATCACCGCACGCTTGCCGCGATCGCGCTGACGGGAACGGCGCTCAACCTGCTCGGCGGGCTGTACCTCGCCTACGATCTCTTCGGCGGCAAGCACGGTCCGCTGCGGACGCTGACGAGCGCCGTGACCTACAGCGTGTTCTTCTTTCTCGGCTACGTCGCGCTCCTGCCCGTCTCGTTTTCGATCCTGGCCGGGTTCGGCACGGGCGTCACGCTCGCGATCGAGTTTGCGCGTGCCGCGCGCGGCGCACGCCAGACCCGGACGGTCGACGCGCTCGCCAGTATCGCGCGCAGCGCGTCGTACGCGCTCGGCAGCACGTGGCTCTTCGGCTGGCATTTCGGCCTGACGTTCGGCGTGCTGACGGCGCTCGGCCAGATCGTCGCGTATCGCATGGGCTTCACGCCGGCGATGATCACGGGCGGGCAACTGCCCTGGAGCAAGCACATGCTCGGCGTCGTCAACCGGACGATCGGCTACGCGCTCTCCGGCCTGATCAGCGCGTGGATCGCGCACTCGCAGGACCGCACCGAGCTGCTCTTCGGCGTCGGCATGGGCGTCGGGCTCGGCGCAGTCAGCGCCGCGCTGGGCCTCATCGTTCCGCACATCGAGAAATGGGCCGACGGCCTGCCCATTCGCCGCCTCGGCATGCTCGGTACGTTCCTGATCTTTCTCGGATTCCTGCTCGAATCCGTCGAGCACTGGGTCGTACTCTTCGACGTGCCCGTCCGGTAAGCCTTCAAGAGGTCTCATCGTCGACGGCCTTCAGGCTGCAGCGTTGAAGCCGCGGATCGATCCGCCTGGCGGCATCAGTCCACAGCGTCGCGTCCGTCGCGAGCAGGGCGTCGATCTCGAAGCGGCTCAACTCCCACCCCTGTTCACACAGATCCGCGACCGTTTGCCGCGGGGCGCGTATGAAGTCGAGCCGCAACTCCTCGTCCGTCAGCAGACGGCCGATGACGCGTTCGACCGTTCGATGAGACATGGCGCTCAACGGCGCAGACGCAGGGCGTCCGCGCTCGATGCCCCGGCGCGCCTGACGGCCGAGACCAGGACGATGATGATGGCCACTCCGATGGGGATCGCAAACCAGATCGACATGGACTCCTCCTTAATGTGTTGAGCGATCAGCCACCGGGACGACAAACTCTCGTTCCGGATGGCGGACCGTGAGCACCGGACAGGGCGCCGTCCGGACGACCCGCTCGGCGACGCTGCCGATCAGCGCGTGCGCCACCGCGCCGCGCCCGCGCGTGCCGGCGACGATCAGTCCGACCCCGCGCTGTCTCGCGTAGTCGACGATGGCGCCGGCCGGCGAGTTGGAGGTGATGATCACCTGGCGCACCGGCGGCGGCGCCCCGTCGTCGATCAGAAGGTCGGCGAGCTCCTGACGAGCGGCGTCCTCGGCCTGCTGCTGCAGGTCGGACAGCGAAACGGCCGCCACCGCCGCGCCGCTGAAGGCGCTCTGCATCGTGCCGACGACGTGCACGACGTGCAGCGTGGACTCGAAGTGGCGCGCGAGCTCGCGTCCATAGGTGAGCGCCGCGGCCGACGGTTCGCTGAAATCCGTCGCGACGAGGATGTCCGAGAGCGCGATCATGACCGGACAATCTCCACCGAGCAGGCCGCATGGCGCGCGACGTGCTCGGAGACGCTACCCAGCAGCAGACGTTCGAAGCCGCTCCTGCCGTGCGATCCCATCACAATCAGATCGGCGGCCCATGCCGCGGCCGCGTCCAGGATGATCTGCCGCGGTTCTCCCTCACGCACGACCGTGCCGGTCGAAAACCCCGCGCGTTGGAGCTCCTCTGCGGCGCCGGCCACGAGAGCCTCGGCATCGCGAGCGGTCCGGTCCTTCAGGTGTTGATAGGCGTGCGCCACTTCAGAGCCCCGATCGAACTGGAGGGAAATCGGCACGAGTGAGTCCCAGTTGACGACGTGCAGCACGTGCACGTCGGTGCCTTCCGTGCGGAACTGCGTCGCGACCGCGTGCGTGGCCACCGCCGAGCATTCCGATCCGTCAATCGCCAGGATGATTCGCATGTCAGTCCACGAGCAGCGCCATCAGCGCCGACCCCACCAGCGGCCCGGCGGCGTATCCGAACTCGTCCATGGCGCGGCGCGGGCGCCGATCGATCGCGCGCGTGAGTAGACGGCTGGCCGACAGCGCGCTCAGGACGAGGATGAAGCGGCCGATCATCCAAAGACACGCCGCGCGACGCCGCCACTGAACCATGTGTTTGCGCATCCTCACACCACCGAACGCTCTCAGGGCAAGGAGCACGCCAGCGCAAGAGACGTTCGTGAAGCGGCGATTGCGAGGCAGGAGGGTGAAATCGGCTGGCGGGCGTCAGCCGATCGCCGGGCGAGAGTGTTCATCCGCACACACAGTGCTTGCGGGTGCGCAGCGCTAGGTATCCGCCTGATCCAGGCCGTACTTGCGGAGGCGGCCGTACAGCTGAGTGCGCGAGAGGCCGAGACGCTTGGCCGCGATGGATTTGTTGCCGCGCGTCTGGCGCATCACCTGCTCGATCGTCTGACGCTCGACTTCGTTGAGGTCGGTAGTCTCCGCGGCGGCGGTCCGCCGCGCGGCCGGCGGCAGCAGCAGGTGCTCCGGCGCGATCAGGCCGCCCTCGCACAGGATGGCGGCCCGCTCGAGGGCGTTGCGCAGCTCGCGGGCGTTCCCCGGCCACGCGTATTCGATCAACACGCGCTTGGCGTCTGCGGTGAGACCCGCCGGCGGGCGGGCGAACGAGCGGGCGATGTCCTGCAGGAACGCGTCGGCGAGCGGCAGCACGTCGGTGGGCCGTTCCCGCAGCGGCGGAATCGCGATCTCGAACACCTGCAGGCGGTAGTAAAGGTCCTCGCGAAACGTGCCCTGCTCGACGGCCTTGCGCAAATCACGGTTCGTCGCGGCAATCACGCGCACGTTCGCTTTGATGGTCCGCGTGCCGCCCAGCCGCTGAAACTCGCGCTCCTGCAGGACGCGGAGGAACTTCGCCTGGGCCG
>Ga0193726_1002381_pt1 | contig 12802 bp, 11 predicted proteins | sample H2c1metaG_FD_144928 | JGI IMG/M metagenome (GOLD analysis project Ga0193726, IMG submission 144928) | Soil microbial communities from a riparian zone of the East river system, Colorado, United States - H2c1 | ecosystem: Environmental > Terrestrial > Soil > Riparian zone | place: USA: East River... | reverse complement strand
GCCTGGTTCCTGGACCAGGTGCCGCCGAACTGCCTGGTCGTCCTGGACGAGGCCTATCACGAGTACGTGCGCGATCCCGGCGTGCCCGACGGCCTCACCCTGTACCCCACCCGGCCGAACCTGGCCGTGCTGCGGACCTTCTCGAAGGCCTACGGGCTGGCCGCGCTGCGGGTCGGGTACCTGATCGGGCACGAGCCGGTCGCCGCGGCTGTGCGCAAGACGCAGCTGCCGTTCGCCGTCAACGCCCTGGCCCAGGCGGCCGCGATCGCCTCGCTGGCGGCCCGGGCCGAGCTGATGGAGCGGGTCGAGCTGGTCCTCGCCGAGCGCGGCCGGGTCGCGGACGAGCTGCGCGGCCAGGGCTGGGCCGTCCCGCCGACCGAGGCCAACTTCGTCTGGCTGGCGCTGGGCCCCGATACCGCCGCCTTCGCCGCCGCCAGCGAGGAGGCCGGCGTCATCGTCCGGCCGTACCCGCCCGACGGCGTCCGGGTCTCGATCGGCCGCCCCGCGGACAACGACACCTTCCTGCGGCTGGCCCGGAGCTGGCCCTCTCGTCACTGATGACCCCTTCGCCCCGGATGGCCCGGCATGCCCGATGACGCCGTCTCGTACGCTGGCCCGGTGAAGGTCTACGTGCTGCACGAGAATCCGGACTGGTTCGGCCCCATCGCCGCGGCCCTGCAGGCCGCCGGGGTGCCGTATGAGCAGTGGCTGCTGGGCGAGGCCGCGGTCGACCTGGCCGGGGTCCCGCCCGAAGGGGTGTTCTGGTCGAGGATGAGCGCGTCGTCGCACACCCGCGAGCACCCCTTCGCCAAGGACCAGACGCGGGGCGTGCTGGCCTGGCTGGAGGCCCACGGCCGCCGGGTGGTCAACGGCCGGCGGGTGCTGGACCTGGAGATGAGCAAGGTCGAGCAGCTCGTCGCGCTGCGCGCGGCCGGCTTCGACGTGCCCGCGACGATCGCGGTGGCCGGCCGCCGGGAGCTCGCGGCGGCCGCCCGGCGGCTGCCCGCGCCGTTCATCAGCAAGCACAACCAGGGCGGCAAGGGCCTCGGGGTGGCCTTGTTCGCCAGCCACGACGAGTACGAGGCCTACCTCGCGTCGCCCGCCTACGCGGCTCCGGTCGACGGGATCACGCTGCTGCAGGAGTACCTGGAGGCGGCCCGGCCGCAGATCACCCGGGCCGAGATCGTCGGCGGCGAGTTCGTGTACGCCATCACGGCGGACACCGCCCGCGGCGGCTTCGAGCTCTGCCCGGCGGACGCGTGCGCGGTCGGCGCGGGACCGCAGCAGAGCCTGTTCGCGCTGCGGGAGGGCTTCGATGACCCCGTCATCGCCCGGTACGAGGCGTTCGCGGCCAGCCACGGGATCGAGATCGCCGGCTTCGAGTTCATCGAGACCGCAGACGGCCGCCTGGTGACCTACGACATCAACACCACGACCAACTACAACGCCGACATCGAGGCGGCGGCCCCGCGCCCCGCCCTGCCGGCGGTGGCCAGCTACCTGGGTAAGCTGCTCGCCGCCTGAGTAGGGACCTGTGGCTCGACAAGGAAGGGCAGCGATGCGGTTCGGGTACTGGATGCCGATCTTCGGCGGCTGGCTGCGCAACATCCGCGACGAGGGCATGCCGGTGGCCTGGCCCTACGTCCGTGACCTGGCCATCGCCAGTGAGCAGGACGGGTTCGACCTCTCGCTGATCGCGGAGCTGAACCTCAACGACATCAAGGGGCCGCGCGAGCCGTCGCTGGACTGCTGGACGCTGGCCCCGGCGGTCGCGGCGGTGACCAGCACGCTCGAGCTGATGCTGGCCGTCCGGCCGAATTACCACTCGCCGGCGCTGACGGCCAAGGCACTGTCGACGCTGGACGTCATCGCGCCGGGCCGGGTGGCGCTGAACGTCGTGTCGTCCTGGTGGAAGGACGAGGCCGCCCAGTACGGGGCGCCGTTCGACGTGCACGACGCCCGCTACGCCCGCACCGAGGAGTGGCTGACGGTGGTGAGCGCGCTGCTGCGGGACGACACCGTTTCGCACTCCGGGCCGCTGTACCAGCTCGACAGTGCCGTTCTCGCGCCCAAGCCCACCCGCCTGCCGCCGGTCTACATGGGGGGCGAGTCGCCGCGGGCCAAGGAGGTCATCGCGGCCCAGGCCGATGCCTACGTGATGCACGGCGACGCGCCGGAGACCATCGCGGCCAAGGTCGCGGACCTGGGCGCGCGCCGGGCCGACGCGGGCCTGCCGCCGCTGCAGTTCGGCGTCTCGGGCTACGTGATCTGCCGCGATACCGAGGCGGAAGCGCAGGCGGAGCTGGACCGGATCCTGAACGTCCGCTCGTCGCCCGAGGCGTACTCGTCTTACCAGGACTTCGTCTCGGGCTCGCAGCTCGAGTCCCGGGTGTCCCTGGAGGAGTACAGCGTCTCCAACCGCGGGCTGCGCAGCGGCCTGATCGGGACGCCCGACCAGATCATGGACCGGCTCCGCGGCTACGAGGCGGCCGGCGTCGGCCTGATGCTGCTCCAGTTCTCGCCGCAGCGCGAGGAGATGGCCCGGTTCGGGCGGGACGTGATCAGCCGCTGGCGGAGCTAGGCCTCACCGGGACCGCGGCGGCCCCAGCTTCTCGATGACCAGGCGGTAGGCCTGGCGCGGCCGTCCGGGCTGCGGGCTCCGGCTCGGCGGCAGCGGCCAGGCCAGGCCCTCGTCGACCAGGGTGGCCAGCAGCCGCCGGGCCGTGCGCGGCGTGACCGAGAGCAGCCGCCCCGCGGTCTCGGCGTCCACCACGGGCGTGGCGCCCGTGGTGTTCAGCTTCTCCGCGAGCCGGACCAGGGTGTCGAGGCCGCGCACGCTGGCCGAGCTCGGCGTGGCCGCGGCCCGCTGGCCGGGAACCAGGGGGGCGGCCCGGTCCCGGGTGGCGGGCAGCCGGGCGGCCGCCGGGGGGCGCCCGAGTGACGCGCGGGCGCGGGCCTCGGCCTCCAGCTCGGTCCGGCCGCCGCCGACGCCCACCTCGATGCCGATGCCCAGCTCGCTGCGGGCCCGTTCCACGAAGGGCGGGCCGCCCAGGCCGTCGGCGGCCTGGCTGAGCGAGCCCCGGGTGGCGATGACCAGGAAGCCGTGCTCGTTCAGCGCGGCGACCGTGGCGTGGATCCGCTGGGCCTCCTGGACCAGGAAGCGGTGCACGGTGAGCCGCAGTTCCTCGCGGGCCTGCCGCGGCGCGCCGCGGCGGACCGTGTCCCGCAGCGTCGGGACCTCGACGATCACCACGGCCAGCTGCGCGTTCTCCAGCCGCCGGTAGCCGGCCAGCAGCGTGCCCGTCCGCAGGGCGGCCCGGATCGCGCTGCCGGTCGGCCGGAGCAGGAACGCCGGCACCTGGGCCGCCGCCAGCTTCCGGGCCACCGACTGCACGCAGGTGAACGCGACGGCGATCTCGCCCTGGTGCCACAGCCGCTCGTGGAAGGCGGCGATGACCGCGGCGCCGGAGACCTCCTCGCGGACGTGGATGTTGTCGGTGGCGATGCCCAGCTCGGCGAACGCGTCCTCCGCGTCCGCCTGGCTGACCACGTCGATGCTCGACTTCGCGATGTCGAGGCCGTCCCGGCTGGCGCGCAGCATCGCCGCGTACAGGGCGCTGCCGCTGAGCTGGATGTACGTGGCCGGGACGGTGAGCACGCCGGCCCGCCGCGCGAACTCGTAGGGCACCCGGCTGGCGAACAGGCACGCGTCCACGGTGCTGCCCAGCCGGGCGACCTTCTCCGGCGCCTCCTGCTCCTCGCGGTAGGCCGCCGTCACCAGCCGCCGGGTGGGGGCTTCCCCCCGCTCCGGCGGCTGGGCGGACCCGGCTCCCGTGCTCAGCGGAAGCCCGGACAGCATGATGCGTTCCACCAGTTCGTGCGGTCCGACGATGCCGATCGTCGGCTCGGCGCCACCTGCCATTCGCGCCATTTCCCGTCTCATTCAGGCCACCCGTTCCGCAGCCGCCCGGTTTCGCTACTGCATTTCGTAGTAGCTCACAGATCCCAGTCCTCTCGAAGAGGCAATTATCCGTGATTCAACGGCAAAACGAAACTCGGGCTCGCGTTGTGAGCGCTAAATGTGAATGGGATGGGAATCTTCGCAGACAGGAGGGTTGTCAGTCGCTGATTTCCGCGGTGACATCGGCGCCGAGGGTGGCGAGCCGGGACGCCACGCTGGCGTGGCCGCGGTCGATGAGGTAGCCGGGGGAGACGACGGTCTCGCCCTCGGCCGCCAGCCCGGCCAGGACCAGCGCGATTCCGGTGCGCAGGTCATGCGCGATGACCTCCGTGCCGCGCAGCGCGCAGGGACCGTGGACCAGGACCGCGGTGCCGTCGATCTCGACCTTCCCCCCCATCTTGTTCAGCTCGCCGACCAGGCTGTACCGGCCATCGAAGATCGTTTCTCGGATGTAGCTCGTCCCCTCGGCCAGGCAGCTCACCGCCATTATGGGAGATTGCAGGTCAGTGGCGAATCCGGGGAACGGACTGGTGATCACGTTGATCGGCCGGAGCTGCCGGTCGCGCCGCACCTGCAGGATGGCGCCGTGCGTGGCGAACTCCACCCCCATCTGCTCTAGCTTCCAGCGGACCACGCCGAAGTCGTCCAGTGATGCCCCCACCAGCGTGACCTCGCCGCCGGCCATGGCCGCCGCCATGGCGAACACCGCGGCGTCGATGCGGTCGGCCATGACCGTGTGCTCCACCGCGGTGAGCTCGCCGACGCCCTGGACGGTCACGAAGCCGGTGCCGCCCCCGCTGATCCGCGCGCCCATCTTGGACAGGAACGCGATCACGTCGAGCACCTCGGGCTCCAGCGCGCAGTTGTCGATCACGGTGGTACCGGGCGCCAGCGAGGCGGCCATGATCAGGTTCTCGGTGCCGGTGTGCGACGGGGTGTCCAGGTACAGGTGCGCGCCGCGCATGTGCCCGGCCGTGATGTGGATCCGGTCCTCGTGCTCGTCCACCCGCGCCCCGAGCCGGGCGAAGCCGCGGTAGTGGAAGTCCAGGTTGCGGCTGCCGAGGTTGCAGCCGCCGACGCCCTCGATGGTCGCCTCGCCCAGCCGGTGCAGCAGCGCGGGGACGAACAGCACCGACGCCCGGAACCGGCGCGCGATCTCGGCGGGCAGCACGGAGCTGGTCAGCTCGGAGGCATCGACCACCAGCGTGCGCTCGGCCTCGTGGAACTTGACGACCGCCCCGAGGGCCTGGGCCAGCTCCACGGCCCGCCGGACGTCCTCGATCACCGGGACGTTCCGCAGGACCGTCCGGCCCTTCTCGGCCAGCAGCGAGGCGGCGATCATCTTGAGCGCCGCGTTCTTGGCGCCCTGGACGAAGACCGTCCCCTGCAGCGGGTTACCGCCGCGGACGCGATAGCGGGTCTGCGGGCCGTCGTTCATGTCGATGAGGCTCCCGTCGCCGTGCTCCGCGAGGTGGCCGCCCCCCGTGGTGGGCCGCCCGGTGCCGCGCAGTTCCCGGCCGGGCTCCAGGCCCGCCAGCTCGAGGCTGTCCGTCGGACTCAGGTCCGAGTCCTCGGTTGCGCCCGGCCAGCCGGGTGGCAACTCGCCGGGCCGCCAGTCACCTGTCTTACGTGCCGTCCAGTATTCCACCGCTGCTGCGCCCCCAAGCCGTGATGCTGTTGTTACTTAACGTAATTGACTGACTTCACAGTGCTACCACTGGGGTACCCGGCTGCCACCGGGGTATCCGCGCGAAACCCGCCAGCTCAGCCCAGGGACGGACGTCAGCGCCAGCTCTCGCCCGTGATCTGCTCGTATGCCTGGACGTATCGCGCGCGGGTGGCCTCGACCACGTCCGCCGGCATGGGCGGGGCCGGCGGCCGCTTGTCCCACCCCAGGCTCATCGACCAGTCGCGGACGTACTGCTTGTCCAGGGACGGCTGCGCGCCGCCGGGCTGCCACTGGTCAGCCGGCCAGAACCGCGACGAGTCGGGGGTCAGGACCTCGTCGGCCAGCGTGATGGTGCCGTCCGCGGCCCGGCCGAACTCGAGCTTGGTGTCGGCGATGATGACCCCGCGGGCCAGCGCGACCTGGTGGCCGCGGCCGTAGACCGCGAGGGTCAGGTCGCGCAGCTGCCCGGCGGCCGCCGGGCCGACCTGGCGGGCGACCTCGCCCAGGTCCATGAACTCGTCGTGCTCGCCGAGGTCGGCCTTCGTGGTGGGCGTGAAGACCGGCCCGGGCAGCGCGGCGCCCTCGGCCAGGCCGGGCGGCAGCGCGACGCCGGAGATCGTGCCGGACTCGCGGTAGGACTGCAGGCCGAGGCCGGCCAGGTAGCCCCGGGCGATGCACTCCACCTTGATCATGTCCAGCCGCCGGCACCGGATCGCCCGCCCGGCCCACTCCGGCGGCACCAGGGTGGCCGAGATGACGTGGTTGGGCACGAGGTCGCGCAGCCGGTCGAACCACCACAGCGACAGCTGGGTGAGGATCGCCCCCTTGTCCGGGACGGGGGTGGGCAGCACCACGTCGTAGACGCTCATCCGGTCGGACGCCACCATGATCACGTCGTCGCCGTCCGCGTACAGGTCGCGGACCTTGCCCGAGTGCAGCAGCTTCATCGGCTTTCTCCTGCCGTGTCGTCGTGAGCCGTGTCGTCGTGAGCCGTCTCGTCGTCATCTGCGGTACGGGTCGCCGCCGGGTCCTCGGGCGCCCAGCGCCGCTCGGCCAGGAGCATGATGACCAGGATGGCGGTGAGCAGCGCGACCTGGGCGTCGAGCCCGGCCGCCGCGCCGGCCGCGATGGTGGCCAGCGCGGCGACGGCCCCGCCCGCCCGGAAGGCGGCCGGGCCGTGCCACAGCAGCCGGCGCACCGCCGCGTCGCCGGCCAGGAACAGGGCGGCGCCGACGGCGAGCACCCCGGCCGCCGCCAGGCGGCCGCCGTCGTCCTCGATCGCCGCCTGCACGCCGGCCGCCATGGCCACCAGGCCGAGCAGGACCGGGACGTTCCCGTAGAACAGCGCCTGCAGGGCCAGGGCCGTGCGCCGCTCGCTGGAGGCCTGCGTCAGGGCCGCCTCGGTCCGCTCCTCGTCGGCCCCGCCGAAGATGATCCACCACAGGGCGGCGGCCAGCGCGAGGCCCAGGACCGCGCTGGTCACCAGCCGGGCGGTCACGCCGCCGGGCTGGCTGGCCGCCCCGGCGCCGATGGCCGCGACCGACTCGCCGAGGGCGACGATCAGCAGGGTGCTGTGCCGTTCCGACAGGTGGGACGGATTCAGGGCGAACAGGCTCCGCGGGTGCACGACCAGCGGCGAGCCCAGCTGGATGACCAGCGCGGCCGCCCACAGCGGGTAGCGGGCGGCGCCCCCCGCGGCGCCGGCCGCCGTCACGAGGAGGGCCGAGCCGATATTGAACGGCGCGATCCGGACGATGTTGGCGTTGACCCGGTAGTACAGGACGGCGTGCACCAGCACGACGACCAGGTAGCCGAGGCCGAGCACCACCCCGTCGGTGCTGAAGCCGTGCGGGATGGCCAGCCCGACGACCAGGAAGCCCGCCATCCCGACCAGGAGCAGGAGCCGCTCGGTGGCGTGCACCGGCGGCCGGGTGTTGGTGAGCCAGGCGTAGCCCTCGTACATCCACCACAGCAGCCCGAAGACCAGCAGCACCTGGCCGACCGTCATGACGCTCAGGGTGCCGTCGGCCACGACCGTCAGCTGGGTCAGGGTGAAGGCGAAGACCAGGTCGAAGAAGAGCTCGAGCGTGGTGACCCGCAGCGGGGCGTCGGCCGGCCCGGCGGGCCCGGCGCCGGCCGCGCTGCTCACGCCCGGGAGGGGTCGGCGATGTCGCTGCGGTACCAGCCGCCGCGCAGCTGGATCCGGCCGGCCGCCGCGTAGGCCGCCGCCCGGGCCTGCGAAACGTCCGGCCCGGTCCCGACCACGTCCAGGACCCGGCCGCCGGCCGATACCAGCCGGCCGTCGCGGCTCGCGGTGCCCGCCTGCAGGACGTACGCGCCCGGCACCGCGGCGGCGCTGACCAGGCCGGTGATCTCGTCCCCGGCGGCCGGGGCGTCCGGGTAGCCCGCCGCCGCCACGACCACCGTGACGGCCGCCCCCGGGGTCCAGTCCAGGGGACGCGCCCCGGCCAGGTCGCCGCCGGCCGCCGCGTCCAGCAGCCCGCCGAGCGGCGTCGCGAGCCGGTCCAGGACCACCTGGATCTCCGGGTCCCCGAACCGCGCGTTGAACTCGATGACCCGCAGGCCGCGCGAGGTCAGGCTCAGGCCGGTGTACAGCACGCCGCGGAACGGGGCGCCGCGGCGGCTCAGCTCGGCCAGCGCGGGCTGGACGACCGTGGCCAGGGTCTCGTCGGCCAGGCCGGGCGGCGCCCAGTCCAGCGGCGCGTAGGCGCCCATGCCGCCGGTGTTCGGACCCTGGTCGCCGTCGTGCGCGCGCTTGAAGTCCTGGGCGGGCCGCAGCGCGATCGCCGTCGCGCCGTCGGCCAGCGCGAAGACCGACACCTCGGGGCCGTCCAGGAACTCCTCGATCACGACCAGCCCGCAGGCGGCGGCGTGGCCCAGCGCCGCGTCGCGGTCGCCGGTCACCAGGACGCCCTTCCCGGCCGCCAGGCCGTCCGCCTTCACGACGTAGGGCGGCCCGAAGGCGTCCAGGGCGGCGCTTGCCTCGCCCGGCGTCCGGCACGTGCGCGACGCCGCCGTGGGGATGCCCGCGGCGGCCATGACCTCCTTGGCGAACGACTTGGAGCCCTCGATCATCGCCGCGCCCTGATCCGGGCCGAAGCAGCGCCGCCCGGCCGCCCGCAGCGCGTCCCCGACGCCGGCCACCAGCGGCGCCTCCGGGCCGATCACCACCAGGTCCGCGCCGACCCGCGCGGCCAGCGCGGTCACGGCCGCCGGGTCGGTGGGCGTGACGTCGTGGCGCTGCGCCAGCTCCCCGATCCCCGGGTTGCCCGGCGCCGCGTGCAGCGCGGACACGTCGGGATCGGCCGCCAGAGCGCGGACCAGGGCATGCTCGCGGCCGCCAGCGCCGATGACAAGAACTCGCACGGCGTGCAAGCCTACCGGCGGGGGGCCGGCCCGCCCTCAGGCGGCGGACCTCAGCTGCAGGGTCTGGTCCCGCCGGGGTCCCACGCCGACCGCGCTGATCGGCGCGCCGATCATGGATTCCAGCGCCGCCAGGTAGGCCCGGGCGTTGCCGGGCAGGTCAGCCAGGTCCTTGGCCCGCGAGATGTCCTCCCCCCAGCCGTCCAGGTACTCGTAGACCGGCGTGGCGTGGTGGAACTCGGTCTGCGTCATGGGCATCTCGTCCTGCCGGTGACCGTTCACCTCGTAGGCGACGCACACCGGGACCTTCTCCAGGCCCGACAGCACGTCCAGCTTGGTGACGAAGTAGTCGGTGATCCCGTTGACCCGGGTCGAGTACCGGGCGATGACCGCGTCGAACCAGCCCGTCCGGCGCGCCCGGCCGGTGGTGACGCCGTACTCGCCGCCGGTCTTGCGCAGCCACTCGCCCTGCGCATCGCTCAGCTCGGTCGGGAAGGGCCCGGCCCCCACCCGCGTCGTGTAGGCCTTCAGGATGCCGATGACCCGGTCGATCCGGGTCGGGCCCAGCCCCGATCCGGCGCAGGCCCCGCCGGCCGTCGGCGACGAGGACGTCACGAACGGGTAGGTGCCGTGGTCCACGTCGAGCAGCGTCGCCTGCGCGCCCTCCAGGAGGACCACCTTGTCCTGGTCCAGCGCCTGGTTCAGGATCAGGCCCGTATCGGCGATGTGGCGGCCGAGGCGCTCGCCGTAGCCGAGGTACTCGCGCGCGACCGCGTCGGCGTCGATGGTCCGGCGGTTGTAGACCTTCGTCAGGACCTGGTTCTTCTCCCGCAGGGCCAGCTCCAGCTTCTGGCGCAGGATGCCGGGGTCGAACAGGTCCTGCATCCGGATCCCCATCCGGGCGGCCTTGTCGCTGTAGGTCGGGCCGATGCCGCGTCCGGTGGTGCCGATCCGGGAGCTGCCCAGGTGCCGCTCGGTCACCTTGTCCAGCGCGATGTGGTGGGGCATGATCAGGTGCGCGTTCGCCGAGATGAGCAGCCGGTCGCAGGAAACGCCGCGCGCCGCCAGGCCGTCGATCTCCTCGATCAGCACGGCCGGGTCGATCACGACCCCGTTCCCGATCACGGGCACGGCGTTGCGGGACAGGACGCCGGAGGGCAGCAGGTGCAGGGCGTAGCTCTCCTCGCCGATGACGACGGTGTGCCCGGCGTTGTTTCCGCCTTGATAGCGCACGACATAGTCGACGTCGTCACCGAGCAGGTCGGTGGCCTTGCCCTTGCCCTCATCGCCCCACTGCGCACCGACAATCACGATGGCGGGCATGTGTGTCGTCCTTCCAGGCAGAACGAAAGGCCCCTGTCGCAGCGCGAGTGCAAGCGCGGCCAGGGGCTCTTGCATGGAGATGCTACCGGACTCTGCCCAGAATGGGCCGGACCATACCCGCTGGCTAGGGCAGCAGCCTGGCCGCCGCGGCCGCGCTCGAGTCGGCCAGGAAGACCTGGCACCGCTCCGCCTCGTCGTCCTCGCCGATCGCCTCGGCGGCGCGGGCCAGCGCGGCCAGCGCGCGCAGGAAGCCCTGGTTGGGCTCGTGCGCCCACGGCACCGGCCCGTAGCCCTTCCAGCCGGCCCGGCGCAGCTGGTCGAGGCCGCGGTGGTAGCCGGTCCGGGCGAACGCGTAGCCGCTCACCGGGTCGCCGTTGGTCAGGGCGCGCTCCGCGAGCGCCGCCCAGGCCGCGCAGTAGGACGGGAAGCGCGCGGCCACCGGCGCCGGGTCGTCCGCCGCGGCGAGCGCGGCCCGGGCCTCCTCGTTATCCGGGAGCAGGGTCTCCGGCGGGCCGCCGAGCAGATTCGGATGCGTCATGCGGCCATCCTGCCAGTACCGGTCAGCCGAGCTGGTGGCCGGCCGCCAGCAGGTCCTCGCAGGCCCGGACGACCCGGGCCGTCATGCCCGCTTCCGCCGCCTTGCCCCACGACCGCGGGTCGTAGGCCTTCTTGCTGCCGACCTCGCCGTCGACCTTCAGCACGCCGTCGTAGTTGGCGAACATGTGGCCGGCCACCGGCCGGGTGAACGCGTACTGCGTATCGGTGTCCACGTTCATCTTGACCACGCCGTAGGAGATCGCCTCCCGGATGTCGGCCAGGTCCGAGCCGGAACCGCCGTGGAACACCAGCTCGAACGGCTTGTCCCGGCCGTACTTGGTGCCGACGGCCTCCTGGATCTCCTTCAGGACTGACGGCCGCAGCTTCACGTGGCCGGGCTTGTAGACCCCGTGCACGTTGCCGAACGTCGCGGCCAGGATGTACCGGCCGCGCTCGCCGAGGCCCAGCGCCTCGGCGGTCGCCAGCGCGTCGTCGGTGGTGCTGTAGAGCTTCTCGTTCATCTCGCCGACGACGCCGTCCTCCTCGCCGCCGACCACGCCGATCTCGACTTCCATGATGATGCGGGCCGCCGCGCACTGCTCCAGGAGCTCCGCGGCGATCTGCAGGTTCTCCTGGAGCGGCACCGCCGACCCGTCCCACATGTGCGACTGGAACAGCGGCTCCTCGCCGCGCTCGACTCGCTCCCGGGAGATCTGGACCAGCGGCCGCATGTAGGTGTCCAGCTTGTCCTTCGGGCAGTGATCGGTGTGCAGCGCAATCTGGACCGGGTACCGCGCCGCCACCACCTGGGCGAAGTGCGCGAGCGCCACCGCGCCGGTGACCATGTCCTTGACCCCCTGGCCGGACAGGTACTCGGCGCCGCCCGTCGAGATCTGCAGGATCCCGTCGCTGCCGGCCTCCGCGAAGCCGCGGATCGCCCCGTTCAGCGTCTGGCTCGAGGTCACGTTGATGGCCGGGTAGGCGAAGCCCTGCTCCTTGGCCCGATCGAGCATCTGCGCGTAGACCTCTGGCGTCGCGATGGGCATGGCGGAGCTTCCTCTCCTCGGATTTCCGGGCTCAGTATCGCTGACCCAGTATCCCGGGGCGCCTCCTGCTATCCGAAACGCTCGCCGAAGTGGGCCAGGACCTTCCCGGCCACGTCGGCCAGGGTCTGCACCTCAGACGGCGTCAGGAGGTCGATGAAGTGCCGCCGGACCGACGCCACGTGGGCCGGCGCGGCCGCCTGCAGCGCGGTCCAGCCGGCCTCGGTCAGGGTGACCGTGGCGCCGCGGCCGTCCTCGGCGCACTCGCCGCGGGCGATCAGGCCGCGCCGCTCCATCCGGCCGGCGTGGTGCGCCAGCCGGCTGGTCGACCACAGCAGCCGGGCGGCCAGCTCGCTCGCCCGCCAGCTCCGGCCGGGCTTCTCGGAGAGCGTGGACAGCACGTCGTAGTCCGATTCGGACAGGTGCGAGTCCCGGGCCAGGTCGCGGGCGTTCTGGAGGTCCAGCAGCGTGCGCATCCGGCGGTAGGCCCGCCACGCGCGCTCCTCCTCGGGGCTGAGCCAGCTCACGTCGCTCATCAGCTCAGTCTAGCCATCTTGTTGACACGTCAGCTACTTGTCGCCTAGGTTGCTGACATGTCAGTTAAGGGCGCGCGGGCCTCCCGGCTGCCGTTGCGGCTGGCCTGGCTGTATGCCGGGCTGGCGGCCTTCGGCCTGAGCCTGGCCCTGCTCGTCCGCGCCCGGCTCGGCCTGGATCCCTGGGATGTCCTGAGCCAGGGCATCGCGCGGCGCACGGGCATCCCGGTCGGCTGGATCGTGGACATCATCGGCGCCGTGGTCCTGCTGGCCTGGATCCCGCTCCGGCAGCGGCCCGGCGTCGGCACGGTCAGCAACGTCATCGGTGTCGGCGTCGTCCTCAACGCCGCGC
>Ga0193726_1002380_pt1 | contig 12803 bp, 7 predicted proteins | sample H2c1metaG_FD_144928 | JGI IMG/M metagenome (GOLD analysis project Ga0193726, IMG submission 144928) | Soil microbial communities from a riparian zone of the East river system, Colorado, United States - H2c1 | ecosystem: Environmental > Terrestrial > Soil > Riparian zone | place: USA: East River... | reverse complement strand
GCTTTGAAATTTATCGCTGCATACAAAACATCTTCCATCCGCGTTGGACGCCGCGTAATTATTATCGGTGCCGGAAACACTGCAATTGATGCAGCCACCGCCGCGCATCGACTTGGCGCGGAAGAAGTCCACATTATTTACCGCCGTGGACAAGATGAAATGCCCGCCTTCGATTACGAATACCAATTGGCACTTCTCGATAACGTGGAATTTCATTGGCACACGCAACCAGTTCGCATTCACGGCGCCGGCACAGTTGAAAGTATCGAATGCATTCGCGTTGATAAAAATCTCGCGCCAATTCCAAATTCTAATTTCCAAATTCCCTGCGAAATGATCATTCCCTCTATCGGACAAACTCGTCTCGTCGATTTTCTTTCGCGCTGCAAAGGTGTCGAGCTAAAAAACGGATGCGTCGTCGTGAATCCGGAAACCGGTGAAACCGCGAATCCGAAATATTTTGCCGGAGGCGATTGCGTGAATGGCGGACGCGAAGTTGTTGACGCTGTTGCCGCGGGAAAACGCGCCGCTGCGGGCATCGCGAAATCGCTGGAGGCACTTCATGGCTGATCTCACAACTCTGTTCGCCGGAAAAATTCGTTGTCCGAATCCGTTCTGGCTCGCGAGCGGCCCGCCCGCAAATTGCGGCGATCAAGTGATGCGCGCATTTGACGCAGGCTGGGGCGGCGCAGTTTGGAAAACTTTGGGCGAACCAATCGTAAATGTTTCTTCGCGCTATTCTTCCGTCGATTGGAACGGCCAGCGCATGATGGGCCTGAATAATATTGAGCTGATCACTGATCGTCCGCTGAACGTGAACCTTCGCGAAATTTCCGAAGTGAAAAAACGCTATCCGCATCACGCGGTAATTGCATCATTAATGGTGGATTCCAAACGCGAAGCGTGGCATTTGATTGTTCGTCAAGCCGAAGAAGCCGGCGCCGATGGACTTGAATTAAATTTCGGATGCCCCCATGGAATGAGCGAGCGCGGCATGGGCAGCGCCGTGGGACAAGTTCCTGAATACTGCAAAATGATCACCGAGTGGGTGAAAGAAGTAGCGAAAACTCCGGTACTGGTAAAACTCACTCCGAACGTAACCGATCTTCGTCACGTTGCGCGTGCTGCGAAACTTGGCGGAGCCGACGGACTTTCCGCCATCAACACGATTAATTCCATCACCGGAATTGATCTGGATACTTTTATTCCGCGCCCAGAAGTTGACGGCAAATCCGCGCATGGCGGATATTGCGGCCCGGCTGTGAAACCAATCGCGCTGCACATGGTTCAACAAGTTGCCGCCGATCCTGAAGTTGCGCTGCCAATTTCCGGCATCGGAGGAATTTCCGGATGGCGCGACGCCGCGGAATTTTTTCTGATGGGATGCCAGAGCGTACAGCTTTGTACCGCTCCGATGCATTACGGTTTCCGCATCGTGGAAGACATGATCGACGGCCTGAGCAATTGGATGGACGAAAAAGGTTTCGCTACCATCGACGATTTCCGCGGACGCAGTCTGCCGAACGTCACCGAGTGGAAACACTTAAATCTGAATTACAAAATCGTCGCGAAAATTCATCCCGATAAATGTATCGGCTGCGATCTTTGCTACATCGCGTGCTGGGATGGTGCGCACCAGTGCATTCACATCGAAGGATTCAAGAATCCCGAAGATCTGGTCGCCGCAAGCCGCAAACGCATCACAGTAACTGACGTGGAAAAACATTCCGGCAACGGCACGCACGCCACTCCGCCGATTCGCATTCCGAAAGTTGACGAGCACGAATGCGTCGGTTGCAACCTTTGTTGGCTCGTATGTCCCGTGGAAAATTGCATCACCATGGAGCGCGTCGACGTAAACGTAGCACCGCAAAGTTGGGAGCAGCGAACAGGGGCATCTAAATGCTAACGAATATCGATAAGATGATTCGCGCGGCAATAATCCTCGCGATAGTTTCTATCAGCGCACTTCCGGCAGTGTTCGCGCAGACGCAAAGCAAAGTTAGCTCTCAACCACAAACGAAATCCGTTCCGAAAACAAATGTCACCACTCCACCACAGAAAAAGGTAAACGCGGCTCAAATCGCCGCCGCGAAAACTCTCGGCACCAAGAACGCTCCCATACAATTTGAAATCTTCAGTGACTTCCAGTGCCCTGCATGCAAGAGCTTTTTCCTCAGCTCGTCGCATCGGCTCGTTGAAGATTATTGTTCCGCGGGCAAGGTCTACCTCATTCACCACGATTTTCCGATGACAACGATTCCTTCGCACATTCATTCCGAAGAAGCGGCGCGCTGGGCAAACGCCGCGGCTGCAATTGGGAAATTTCACGAAGTTGAATCAGTTCTCTACACGCATCAAGAATCGTGGGAAGTGACGGGCAAGATCGAAGAAGTTCTGGCCGATGTTCTAAGTCCAGCTGATTTGAAGCGAGTTCGTGGTCTGGTCGACGACGCCGAGGTCAAAGCCGCTCTTCAACATGATCGCGAACTCGGCAACGCAAACAGTGTGGAGACGCGCGGCACTCCATCTATTTTCGTCACGCACAACGGGCATCGCGAATTGCTGCCGCCTTCGGGAGTTTCTTACAATTTGTTGAAGCCGTATTTGGATTATTTGTTGCAGCATTAGAATTTCTGGAATCAGGGGATACGCGCTCATGATCATCCGCAACGGAACTGTAGTCACCGCCAGCGAATCTCGCTCGGCCGACGTTCGCGTCGAAGGCGAAGTCATAAAGGAAGTCGGCGCGAATTTGCAGGCCGCATCCGGCGAAAAAATAATTGACGCCAGTGGCATGCTCGTAATTCCAGGCGGCATCGACGTGCATACACATCTCGACATGCCATTCGGCGGCACAACATCCAGCGATGACTTCGAGACTGGAACAAAAGCCGCGGCCTTTGGCGGCACAACAACGCTCATCGATTTCGCCATTCAGCCGAAAGGCACCAAGATGCGCGACGCGCTGGACATCTGGTGGAAAAAAGCGGAGAACCGCGCGTCGATTGATTACGGCTTGCATTTGATCGTCACCGATCTTGGCGAAGCGGGACTGGAAGACATGGACGGCATCGTGAAAGACGGCATCGCCAGCTTCAAACTTTTCATGGCGTATCCCGACGTTCTAATGGTGGACGACGCTACAATTTTCAAAGCACTTTCGCGCACCGCGAAAAATGGCGCGCTGATTTGCCTACACGCAGAAAATGGCGGAATCATTGACGTAATCGTTCGTCGCGCTGTCGCCGAAGGAAAAACCGCGCCGATTTATCACGGACTCACTCGCCCCGTTACCGCGGAAGCCGAAGCAGTTCATCGCGCTGTTGCGATGTCAGAAATTTCCGGAGCACCAGTTTACATTGTGCATCTTTCATCCGAGGCTGCGCTGAATGAAGTTCGCGCCGCGCGTGATCGCGGAGTTCCAATCTTCGCCGAAACTTGTCCGCAATATTTATTGCTCACGATTGAAGAACTAAAGCGCCCGAACTTTGAAGGCGCGAAATATGTTTTCACTCCTCCGTTACGCGAGAAAGAAAATCTTCCGAAATTGTGGGATGGACTGAAACACGATCATCTGCAAGTTGTTTCCACTGACCACTGCCCGTTCTGCTTCGAGGATCAGAAAATTCTTGGTAAAGATGACTTCACAAAAATTCCGAATGGTGGTCCTGGCGTGGAAAATCGTCTGCAACTTCTTTTCCATCACGGAGTGAACGAGGGAAAGCTCAGCGTCAATCGTTTCGTCGAACTTGTCTCCACAACTCCGGCGAAGCTTTTCGGACTTTATCCGCGCAAAGGTACGATCGCGCCCGGCAGCGATGCCGATATCGTCATCTGGGATCCAAATGCGGCGCACATAATCAGCGCGAAAACTCATCACATGCGCGTGGATTATTCGATGTTCGAGGGATTCAATGTGCGAGGTAACGCGCGCACGGTTCTTTCACGCGGCGAAATAATTGTGGACGGCGGAAAATTTCTCGGCCGCACCGGACGAGGAAAATTCTTGAAGCGCGAAGCACGCGGCGGAGCCTGGCAGTAGTTTTTTGCGAAACTAGCAATCAGCCCAATGAACGCAACTCAAGACCGCACTCTCTATAACGAAGATCTCGCTCCCGTTCCCATCGAGCGCCGCACCTGGGGCGTCTACAATTACGCTTCGCTCTGGGTGGCCATGAGCGTCTGCATCCCCACGTACATGCTGGCCTCAGGACTAATCGCCGGGGGCATGAATTGGTGGGAAGCCATTGGCACGATTCTTCTCGGAAATTTAATTGTCCTGGTGCCGATGCTTCTGAATGCGCACGCCGGAACAAAATACGGCATTCCATTTCCAGTTTTTGTTCGCGCATCATTCGGAGTTCGCGGAGCAAATATTCCCGCGGTTCTTCGCGCGCTCGTCGCCTGTGGATGGTTTGGAATTCAAACCTGGATTGGCGGTCAGGCTATTTACGCAATGCTGGTAATCGTCTGGCCCGCCGCGCGATCTTCTTCATCCGGACTTTGGATCTGCTTTTTCGCGTTCTGGGCTCTGAATATGTTTGTGATTCTCCGCGGCATCGAAACCATAAAATATCTTGAAGGCATCGCGGCGCCGTTTATGTTGGCCGTTGGATTGCTCCTACTCTGGTGGATCACAAAACTCGCTGGAGGGCTGGGCCCGGTTCTAAGCGCGCCAAGCAAATTCCATTCCAACGCGGAATTTTTCCGGTTCTTCATTCCGTCCCTAACAGGAATGGTCGGATTCTGGGCAACTGTCGCGCTGAATATTCCCGACTTCACGCGTTACGCCCGCTCGCAACGCGCTCAAATGATGGGTCAGGCGCTTGGCCTTCCCGCAGCGATGACTCTCTATTCCTTCATCGGCGTCGCGGTCACATCCGCGTCCGTGGTAATTTTCGGCGAAGCGATTTGGGATCCGGTTATCCTGCTCGGCCGATTCAATCGCCCTGTCGTCGCATCCGTCGCTCTCGTCGCCCTTCTGATCGCCACGCTAAATACAAACGTCGCCGCAAATGTTGTGTCGCCATCAAATGATTTTTCAAACTTAAATCCGCGCCTAATTTCATTTCGCACGGGCGGCATCATCACCGGAATTGTCGGCGTGCTTCTGATGCCCTGGAAATTACTTGGGAGTTTCAGCGCATACATTTTCGGCTGGCTCATCGGATATTCCGGCCTGCTCGGCCCCATCGCAGGAATAATGATCGCCGATTATTTTGTTTTGCGCCGGTGTCAGCTCGATATTGACGCTCTCTATCGCGCCGACGGCGCTTATTCTTACGGCGGCGGAATTAACTGGCGCGCCGTTTGCGCTCTCGCCGCCGGAATTATTGTTGCGCTCACCGGTCTTGTCGTGCATCCTCTTCGTCCGCTTTACGATTACGCATGGTTCGTCGGATTCTTCGTCGCCGGCGCCATCTATCTCGTGCTGATGCGCAAAAAAGCCTGATCCGCCCTAATAACCGGATGGTTATCGTACCGGTACTCTCTATAAATATATCTATTGCAATATTAAATAACGCTTGACATCAATTCTGTATATCTATATTAGTAATCTACCTCCTGGACATATCTTCTCAGGAATGATTTCGATGCCTGGCCTTGGCGTCCCTATCCCTTAAATTTCTTCTGCTTCCGCGGCTGGTCCCAAGCCAGCCGTGGAAGCGTCTACTCTTCTCGGCCAGCTCTGGGCCTCCTGTTCCAGTCTAAAAATTTAATCGTCGAGAGGGCACAAAAAATGAACCCCCTTCATGCAGACGTGTGTCTGCCCGTAAGATCTGCCAGGCCCGTTCGCGAAAATATTCGGCCGCTTTTTGATCAATCTGTCGAGCGTCAGGTTTCTATTTCCACCTACGCCCGAATTGTGTGGAATCGGCGCTGGGCCGCAATTCCAGTTGCGCTCGGCGTGTTCCTGATCATTTTATTTGCCACCATTAAACAAAAGCCCGTATTCCGTTCGTCCGGCTCGCTTGAAATTGACATGCCCAAAGAAGCCGTCACCGGCGTTACCGGACTTTTTCAGAATCAGGTTGCTTCTGAAAATTATTTGCAAACTCAGGCGGAGATTCTTCGCAGCCACGCGTTGGCTTCTAAATTAGTAAGCAAAATGGCGCCGCTTAATATTACCGACGCGCCGCACGGCGATACCGGACCGGCTTCCACTGACACTACGGTCCACGGCCTTTCTGTTGAAGTTTTGTCTGGCAGCCGCTTGATTAAAATCAGCGACGAATCGACGTCGCCCGAAACTGCCGCTCAGATCGTCAATACGTTGATGGCGCTTTACATCGAAAAAGCAGGACAGCAACGAGCTGAGTCGGTGCAGAACGCCTCGAGCTGGCTACTGAATCAACTGAACGAAACGCGCGCCAAGCTGGAACAAGCCACGCAATCGCTTCAACAATATGAAGTGGCGCATCAGATTCTTTTTGTGGAATCAAAAGAAGGAGTGCCGCAGAGTTTGGAAAGCGAGCGCCTCGGACAACTCCAAACAGATCTGATTCGCGCGCAGGAACTTCGCATTGAAAAAGACTCTCTGAATAAACGGGCTCAAGCCGGCGATGTGGCCGTGCTCCGAGATCCTTTGCTTGACGATATGCAGGGCAAAGAAACGGCGCTGGAACAAAAACTTTCGCAACTGAGCGTGAAATTCGGCCCGAATTTTCCAGAAGTGAAACAAGCCGCCGCACAACTGCAGGATCTCCGCGCGAACGAGAATGTCGAACGCGCCAAGGTCGTGCAAATGTCCGCTCTTGATCTGGAAGCCGCCGTCCGCCAGGAAAATCTTATGCGCGCCGCGCTCGATCACCAGGAGAAACTCGTCAACGGCGACACGCAACAACTTCTTCAGGACGGCATTCTGAAGCGCGACGTCGAACTCGATAAGCAACTGTATGAAGGATTGTTGCGGCAGATGAATGAAGCTGGAATTTCGTCGAAGCTCGACGAGCCCAGCACTCGCGTCGTGGAATCCGCGCTAGTTCCTGAAGTCAGTATTCGTCCGCGAGTCGCGTATAACTTGGTTCTCGGCGCGTTCGCAGGGCTCAGTCTGGCAATCGGATTCGTTTTTTTCCAGGAACATATTCAGGATACGTTTCAAACGGAAGATGAGCTTCAAATGCATTTGCATCTCCCGCTTTTGGCCGTCGTCCCCGCGGCGCCAATTCGCAACCTTATCGACCCGGCGTGGAATTTCAGTGCTCGGAACACGGCGCGTCTCGCGGATTCTGGTAATTTTTCCACGAACATCGATCCCGAAAATTGGTTTCGACTCGATCGCGACGGTGCGAATTACTTTGAGCTTTCAGAATCCATCCGCAATCTGCGGACTTCTCTTCTCTTCCCGCAGAACGGCGTGTTTCCTCACTCAATTCTTGTCAGCAGCGCAGTTCCTGCTGAGGGCAAAAGCACCATTTCCGCCAATCTTTCGGTTGCTCTCGCCCAACTCGGCAAACGCGTGCTTTCCATCGACGGCGATCTCCGGCGGCCCAGCGTCCACAGAATTTTTTCGTTGGCTAATAGCACCGGCCTCTCCGAATATCTGCAGGGCGAAGGTGACTGGCACAGCGTCATCCGTCCTTCCGGCGTTCCGGGCTTGCACGTAATTGTCAGTGGGAATCGTCCTGTGAATCCTGCAGAGCTTCTCTCGTCACCGCGCATGCAGGAACTGCTCCGCCACGCAGTCACGCAATATGATGTGGTCGTCGTGGATTCGCCCACGCTGTTGCACATGGCAGACAGTCGCCTTCTCGCTTCCTACGTAGAAGCCGTCGTGCTCGTCGTAAAAAGCGGCGACACTCCGAAAAAACTCGTCAAGGAAGCTTTTGCAAATCTGCAAAGCGTTTCCGCCAGAGTGGCTGGCGTGGTGCTGAATTGCGTGAATCTGCGCCATCAAGAATATTCGTCGTCGTATTCAAATTATTCTGACGCCGCAACCAACAACCGTCATCACACCGCGCCCTGAGTTTCTTTCGGGGATTCGGCGTAAGGGCGGGTCCGCGACCCGCCCGCTTTGATTTCCGTGCGTACGCCTTCTACGTGATTGGGTTTTGTTCGTGTGTCTTGCAGCTGGTGGCTTCAGCCACGACATTAACGAGGAACTCAAAAAGGGCTTTAGCCCCTGAGGCAGCGCGCTCTAATAGACCGTCCGCCTTTGCATCGTTTCCTTACTCAACAAAGAAAATCTCTCTTCCACCGAAATCGTTCCCGTCAGACGCCCCGTCACATACTCACCCATCGCCGGCCCATGTTTAAATCCGTGGCCCGATCCACCGCCAACGAGCCAAACATTTTCAAATTCCGGATGCCGGTCCACCAGGAAATCTCCGTTCGACGTGTTTTCATACTGACAAACGCGCGCCTCAACCAGCGGCGCGGTAGCCAACGCAGGAAATCGCTCCACTAGATATTTCCGCATCGCCGCAATTCCTTCCGCCGTCGGCACGCGCGAATCAGTGTCCGGATCAAACGCTGGTCCATGTGAATCCAACGCAATCTTGAATCCGCGGCTTTCTAAATCCGGAACGCCGTAAGTTAAGTCCGCTTGAAACAACCATCCCGGCATCGCCGGTGGAGCGAATCGTTTGTCGCCGGCAGGTACTCCGAAAAAATAAACTTCCTGCCGCGTAACGAAAATTCTTTGGGCGAGCAGATCGGGAAAAACTTTACCGAGCCACGGCCCGCAAGCAAAAATAAATTCCGACGCATGAATGTCCCGGCCCGTGGAAGTCCGCACGCTCGCAATTTTTCCGGTACCCGTTGGCGTTGCAACAAATTCCTGGAAATAATCCACGCCCTCGGCAATCGCTGCTTCCGCTACCGCGGCAACTACACGACGCGCCAACAAAACTCCACTTTCCGGCTCAAAAATTCCCCAGCTCGCGTCGCCAAATCCAATCTGCGGGAATCGCGCTTCAAGTCCGGAGCGATTCAGAATCTCGTGCCGCACGCCGACTCGCTTGAGAGTTTCGCGTGACGCTTCCGCCTGCGGATCTTTTGCATTCGCAATCCACAAAATTCCTGTCTGATGAAATAACGGTTTGCCTGTCTGCGCGAAAAATTCTTTCCACACTTCCAATGAACGCATCGACCATCGCGTGTAGAGTTCGTCCGCGCCGTACGCCATGCGAATTAAGCGCGATTCGCCGCCCGAGCTTGCGCGCGCATTTCCGGGGCCGTAAGCATCGACTAACGCAACGCGCTTACCTGCTCGACGCAGACACAACGCCGTCCACGCGCCGAATACGCCGGCGCCAATGACCGCAACATCGTAAAAATTATTCTGGCTCATGAATTTTCTATCGGATGTCGCCCGGGTCCAAACGTCCGACCACGCTGATCTAGCTACAAATTCCCTGCACCCTTTTTGGGTGCAGGCTTCTTTCCTTTCGCCACGGGTGGAGGCGCAACCGGTTCCGGCACAACATTCAATTTCATCGCCCCGGTTTTTTCCTGCGCGTGAAAATAATCCATCAAATCCGCCAACGGCAGCGGCTCAAATTCGCCGGAAAGAAAATCGCGAATCTCCATCACCGATTTTTTCTGTTCGATTAAAATAGTCAGCTCGGCCGTCATGTGCTGCGGAATTTTCGCCTGCGCCGCTTGCACGGCTTGCCTGTCTTCAGGACTCAAATTCACAGCGGCTCCTCCGCCCGCGCCACCGCGTCCTCCACCACCGCCTCCGCCTCCCGCTCCGCCTCGACCTCCACCGCCAACACGCTCAGGAAATGTTCGCGCCGCCAATTTTTCAGCATCCGTCGTCATCGCATCACCAGCCGTCCCAACCGACCGGCTGGCCTGCCATTGATAAAACGCTTTTACCTGACTCTGCATTACTCCGGCCTCGGAAAGAATCATCGCCTGTTGCACTTGCAACAAAAATGCCGCATCCGCCGGAGACTTGTAAAGCGCTGCGGTAGTTCCCACCACGGCCTGCTCAATCTCCGATTCGTGTTTCACCGTTGCCAGGGCATCCTTATATGCATTTAGCAAATGATCTGAGTCTAGTGGCGCATCCGCCAAATATCCCAACGCTTTTCGTTCAGCGCTACCGAGCCGTTCCGTTCCGCGGCCCAAAGATTCCGCCGCCACGCGCACCGCCATCGCGTCATCCGCGGCGGTAATTATTTCCGCCACGGCTGTGCCAACTACGGCCACGCGCTTGAACTGAGTGGGATCCAATTTATCCGGCGTATCTTTGGACGAGTGATAGAACGGATCCGGCCAAGTCGAGAAAATAATCGCCGGAATTCCGTGCGCCATGTAGACAGTGTGATCGCTCGATCCATAGTGCTGGCTCGTCCACGTATAAAACGGATCGCGGCTCCCGTTCGGCGAAAATACCGGTACGGAAAAATTGTAGCCGTGTCCGCGATAGCGCACGCGTTCGCGATTTGTGTTGGAAATCACTTCCATCGCGCTTTGCGCTACATCATTAATGTAGGAAGGCGTGGTGTCCGGAGTGCGCAGCAAAATAAAAAAACTTCCGTTGCGCGCCAGACCGAGCCCTTCCATGTCGTAATTCAAATCAGCAATAAAATGTTTCGCTACATCCGCGTGCGCGTTCAGCCATGCATTTGTTCCGCTAATTTCAGGTACCCACAAAAAATGAATCGCGCGCTTCGGCTTCGGCAGCTTCCCTTCCTTCACCAAGTGCAAAATCGTGCGGCCCATTTCCAACGTCACCGCGCAACCGGAGTTGTCGTCGTTTGCTCCGTCCTTCAAATATCCTTCGAACAAGTGCGCCGAAATCACGACCGCTTGATCTGTTGACCCATCACCCGGAATCACAGCGTGAACGACTTCCAATTTTCCTGGATAAGTTTCCGATTCCACTATCGAACGCAACGTAACTTTTTCGCCGCGCTGCAATCTTCCCGCCAAATCCATTCCCGTCCGCGGGGAAACCGCCCAACCAAATCCGATATGCGCTCCCTGCGGCGGCGCCGTCGAAACGCTCGCGAAAACACTGGTGTCCGGCTGGTCCACCGGATACATCACGCTGTAACTGATCACTCCCACCGCGCCGCGTTCAAAAACCGCCAGCCTTTGCAACGCATTCGCGCCAGCCGAGCCCAGAACAATTTTCCCCTTCACATCTTTTCCGTCGTAGTCAGACTCGCGCGATCCCAATCCGACGTCGACAACTTCCGCCGTCACATCGCCCGTTTCGCTGCCGGGGCAAATCGAAATCGCCACGTCGTAAACGTCATAAAGTTTTTGCGGTTTTGGCGACACCATCCAAAGTTGCGCTTTCGTCGCGCGCCAATCTCTGCCGCCGGTCGGAAAATCTTCAATCTCCACATTCGAGTAGCCATATTCCTTCGCAAATTTCACCATCATTTCCGCTTCACGCATGTGTCCAGTATATTCTTCCGCCGAACGCACTCGCGGGTACGGCACAAATTCCAGAACGTGATGCATCGCGCGATCGCCGGACGCTTCGTCAATGATCGCGTGCAACTGCGTCCAATTCAGCAGCGTGCGATCTTCCGCTTCTTGCGCGCGCAAAGCTTGCGGCACAAAAAGAATTCCCAGCACGATCACGCAATACAAAATTCGCTTCATGTCGCTTTCCTCCAGAATTTCCGTCGCAAATACTATTGCGGTGCGTAGTAAATCGTTCCGCAGAGTGCCAAAGTTCCCTTGCGCAATTTCCGCGTTGGCAGTCTAATGGACGCCGCGTCGCCACGCCATGCTTTCCATAGCAATCTTTGGAAAGCGCGCCGGCGACAGGTTCGTCACTCTGCTCGAGCAATCACCCGTACACCGAAAATCTCTCAACGGGTTAGAGCGAAAATTCTTCGTGGTAAATTTTTGTAAATTTCGGAGGTGAAAGGTGCGTAAGTTTTTTCGATTGAAGAATTCAACTCGTTTGGCAGCAGTCGCCATTGCGGCGCTGGTGGTGATGCCACTTGCCGCGCAAATGCAGCAAAGCGACGCGGTAGATTTGAATGCGATGTACAAAATTAAACAGGAAGCGCTCGGCAACTCTTCGCAGGTAATGCGAACGCTCAGTTTCCTCAGCGATGTTTACGGCGGCCGCCTGACCGGTTCCACCAACGTGCAAAAAGCCGGCGACTGGACCGTGGCGCAATTAAAAGATTGGGGCATCGAAAATCCCCACCTGGAATATTGGGATTTCGGACGCGGCTGGGTAAACGAACGCTTCTACGTGAACGTCACTGCTCCCGTCACCTATCCGCTGATCGCGTATCCCCTTGCATGGACGCCCGGCACGAAGGGGCCAGTCACCGCGGAAGTTGTTGTGATTCCGCCGGTCACCAGCGAAGCAGATCTCGACAAACTAAAGGGCACGCTCAAAGGCAAAGTTGTGATGCTCGACGCCCCTCGCGAAATTCTCATGAGCACCGAAGCTCTCGCGCATCGCTACACGGATGCCGAACTCGCCGAACTTTCTCAGCAAACCGTTCCCGGAGCCGGACGCGGCGGAGCGCCTCCGCCGAACACCGGCCTTTCACCGCAAATGTTGCAGGCGGCGCAACAGTTGCAGCAGCAACTTCGCGCCAAGCTCAACATGATGATGCTCGACGAAGGCGTCGTCGCGGTTTTCCAATCCAGTCGTGGTGATGGCGGAACAGTTTTTGTTCAATCCGCGGCAGCCGTAACCGCTCCGCAACCTCCTGCAGCAGCTGGAGGACGCGGCGGACGCGGACCGGCGATTTATGCGCGCACTGAACCACTTCCGCGCGCGTTGAATCAAATCGCTCTCGCCGCCGAACATTATAATCGTTTATATCGCACGATTCATGACGACAATGTTCCTGTCACCGTCGAGC
>Ga0193726_1002377_pt1 | contig 12823 bp, 22 predicted proteins | sample H2c1metaG_FD_144928 | JGI IMG/M metagenome (GOLD analysis project Ga0193726, IMG submission 144928) | Soil microbial communities from a riparian zone of the East river system, Colorado, United States - H2c1 | ecosystem: Environmental > Terrestrial > Soil > Riparian zone | place: USA: East River... | reverse complement strand
CTGGCCCGAAGCGAGCAGCGCCCAGAACATCATCGCGGCAGTGTCGGCGGATGGCAGAACGGTTTGGGTTTTGATCCGGCGTTTGAATTCCTCGTGTAAACGCTCGATCGCGTTGGTGGTGCGTACGCTGCGCCATTGGCTCGGCGGCAGGCGCACGAAGGTGAACAAGCGGTCTCCTGCCTCCTCCAGGCTGTCGGCAACGGCACGATGCTTCAGCCTCCATTTGCGGATGAAGGCCTTGCGGCGGATCGCTATGTCCTCTGGTGTCGCCGCGTAGATCATGTCGTTGTAATCTGCGGTGATCTCCTCATGCAGGCGCTCGGGCGCGTGCGCGAACAGGTTTCTGTGCTTGTGAATCGTGCAGCGTTGCACCGGCACGCCATCCCAGACGGCGGCAATGACCTTGTCGAGCCCTGGCGCGCCGTCGACAATGAGGAACTCGGGCCGCCGCAGCCCGCGCCTGATGAGATCGTCGAGGACGGCGCGTCAGGCCTCGGCGCTCTCGCCGCCCATGCTCTTGATCGCGAGCAGCACCTTCTGGCCGTCCGCGCGCACGCCGAGGACAACGAGGAGTGAGATCGAGGTCGCCTTGCGATCGAGCCGCACGCGAACGACGGTGCCGTCGAGGATCAGGCGCACGATCGGATCCTCGGCCAGCGAGCGGGTGTTCCAGGCATCCCAATCGCTCTTCACCTTGCGCCACGTCCGGCTCACGGTGTCCTTGCCGACGGTCCCGCCGAACAGGGCCGCGAGCGCCCGGCGCACCCGCCTTGTATTGGTGCCGGCGAGATAGGTGCTCGCGATCAGCGCGTCGGCGGCCAGTGTGCGGCGCTGGTAGGCTCGCAGCGCCTGGCTCTTCCATTCCGCCGTCCCACCATCGGACGTGGCCGGGCGCGCGGTACCGCGATCTCGATCGGCCCGAACGTGCCTGTCAGCGACCGCGTGCGGCTGCCGTGGCGATGGCCCGCAAACCCAGCTCTTGCTTCATTGCCGGCCATCTGGCTTCGTCCGTAACGCGGCCGTGCCAGCGCAGCGTCGAGCTCGCCGCGAAGCAGCTCTTCGATAAACTGACGCGATCGAGCCCGCACCTCGGTCTCGATCGGGTCGAACCAATTGTCAAAAAGATCAACAGCCATTTCGGCGGCCGCGGGCTGCAAAGAATCAGGCTTCGTGGTATTGTTCGTCATGGCGTGGTCTCCAGTCCGACGCTTCAACGCCGGATGATTCGAGGTTGATCACCCCGGAGACTACGCCACCCTCAATTCCTACCAACTCCGCGACGGCACCCGGACACATCGGAGACTGCATATGCTGCGACGGCCACACCGATAATGGTGGCCAACGCCGCTGCTATTGTTTGCGAGTTCATTTCGATACCTGCTTCAAGGGCGGGGAGATTTTAATCCGCCCCTTGCCGAAGCATTGCTTGCAGGGTGGCGGAAATATTTTGCGACCCGGCTGGACCGGTTGCCTTACTTTGGGAAATCCCGTGCCTTCGCACCTGGGGCATTCTATTTCTGTGCCTGCCTTTCTTGGATTTAGTTTTTTCATGAAATTCATCTCCTGAAATGAGGAAACTAATCTTTCACGCCCTCGCATTATTTTCATGGGCACCGTTCAACCTGCGCCATGTCCTTGTGATGAATTGAACTGGCGTGCTTGTCACCCCAATCAACGGCGACTCCACTCCAACACGTACCCAACCAAGATCGGTTGTTGTGAATCCTCAGCAAACACGGTCGCCGATTTTTAGTTCTCGTGATTGGTCGCCGGTCATAGAGCCGCCACTGTGTTGCAGAGCGAGGATGGCAACGTTTGTTGTCAGCGTTGCCAGTCTATTGGCGTAAACCGCAATCGCCGACGGTCCATTTCTTCGCCAAGTCTGTCGGCATACTGCTTCACTGAATCGCCGATCAAACGATAACGCCCGCCAGCCTGTAAGTCGGCTACGACTTGCTGCCGAACGCTTTCATAATAAAAGACGAGACTCTCGTCTGTTGTATTGTCAAAATTCATCAAGCTCGCCTCGCTTCAATCCCGACGCTTCTTTATGATTTCACTTGCTTCCGTCCACGCTTGGCCGGTGGTTATCAACAGTATCTGCGATGGTGGGTTTTGGTGATCCCCAACAGCAGCACGCCAACGCCCTCCCCGCACTTACTGGAATGAACTCGACAGCAGGCATCACCTTATTTTGGTCGGTATCCGCCCAACCTGAGCCGTATCGTTATGAAGAATGGCCTGCTCGCTGCGATTTCTGCGTTCCGCAGATTATCGGGCGGAACAAGCCCTGCTGTTGCGAGTTTTTTGTCAATTGTCGCGGTATGTCATATGCCCGCTTCGTTCGCATACCTTCTTGCCATCTCCATCGCTTTAGGGGGCGGATATGCCTCCGATGGCTCGTTGCGCCCGACAGTACTGGTCAGCAGTCAACTGCAAGCGCAAAACTGCCCAATAAAGGTAAGAAGCTGCCGGAGAAACCTGATTCTAACGTAACGACGATGACCGAAGCGGAGAGCGGAGCTAAGGATAGGGATAAGACCGAAATCACAGCAAGCACGGCTCCCTCCGGAACTTCGAATAACGTCGCTCCCGAAGCATCGCGCAATGAACCTGGCGTGAGTGAGGTAAGTCCAAAAGCTCCAACTCAAAAGGATGACGACGTGCCGGGTGGTGGATGTACTCCCATCGGCGTCACGGCTAGCGGCAAACTCGTCTTTCCAATGCAGTGTCAGGCGTTCCTTGAACCGCACCGTGGTTCCGAGGATTTCCAACTACCCGTTTCAACTAACCCACCAGAAACGGTTGCACCGCCGAAGGAACGTCAAGCAGTCGAACCCGCACCCTCTGCCGATCAAACTACTGGCCTAAATCGTGAGGGATCGGTCGCTAATGAGGCGAACGCCAAAGTTGAAGATGTTTCCCCGTCCGGCAAGACTGAGCCCAGCAGAGACAACTCCGAACCTGAAGTCGTCAAAGGAAGAAAGGCTGGAAAGCGGAATATGCATTCCTCAGGTTCCAAGCCTGTCATGATGATCTTGAGGACTGTTGAATTTCCCGACGGGCGTCGCGAGGAGCGTTTGTTGCCGATGAACCGTTCGCGGAGGACATCGCTTCGAACGGAAGACCAATGGTTTAATCCACAATGAGTTTCCGCTGATGGCTGCTACGAGGGATGCAATGCGCCCTGCACGGCGGCTCTTTTCATAGACTCGTGAGACACCCAGCCCCCTGGAGCTGCTTCAATCGGCTCCGCTCGGCAATGTGTATCCCGAACTAATGGGGTCGATGCGTTGTGCCGCGCTGTTTGTTGACGCGGCGAAACCCGACCGGCATTCGCCGCGTTCGACTCTAAACGCTTCGAGCCTCCGGTACCGGCGGCAATTCTTTTACTTTCTTCGACTGAAGTTCACATTCAGCAACAGGCAATTGTAGGACCCGAACTCGTTGGCCCTGGACCAGCGAGTTAACTAAAACTGTGCTTCCATCGGGGAACGCAAGAGCGTCATGGTGCTGGCATCGCACCTCGGGTGCGAGCTTGCAGAACTTCGCAACGTCGAAGTTGACGCTATGTGACGTGAACCAACGACCCCGATATCTCACGTTCCTTTCGAAGGCCAATTCGGTACCCGGCAGTAGGCAAACGGCAACGGTTTTTTCCGCCAGGGAGGCAAAACCTGCAGTTGCGCACCCACGAAAGTGGGTGGAGACTAGGGCTTCCCCGACTCTGGCAGGGCGGGACGCAATGGCGTGGAGACTGTAATCGCACATCAGATTCTGCTCCTCTTCCTGAGAATAGCAAACCCGCCCCTCATGGACGGCATTCTATCCGCGCTTATTCGAAACGCAGGCCAAGGTATTGGGGTTCCTCAGGGTCAGATTTTTTGACACGTCCGGTCAGCTACGTCTCTTTCAGCCGACGCCCTTCTTTTGTCGTCATCTCGGTACGGTCACCGGCGTGAAAGAAGGAAAGTGCATTGGGGCAGTCCCATTTGTAGTCGCGAAGCTTGGCGCGGATTGGCAGATTACTGACCCCACGCGATGCTGCGCTGCATGTAGAAATCGCAATGGTGCGAATATAATGTTGATGATTTAGGAGGGCAGGCAATGACCGACCCAAGGTACGTCAACGTGATGGTAGTGCTGACTCTAATAGGGTTTGCCGTGTTGGCATTTACATTCCTGCAACATGGCTCGGGCTAGGTAACCAGCGACGGCCAAAATCGCTACTGAAGTACGTTGGCTGTCTAGTCGCCGTTGGCTGTCTAGTCGCTATGCCGTGTCAACACAAGGCATGCTAACAACGGGGTGAAGCCTGGTACGATTCGGCTTGACGAAGCCACATGCACATTCAGTTGGTTGCGTGAGTTCATATTCATCATATGGACCGACTCAATGATGGATTTTCATCCGCAAGTTCTCCCCCCGAAGCCAACAGCATCATGAAGGTCGCAATCGAAAGCGATTGTAACACTGACAGACGTTGCCAACTGCTGTGAGATATTCTCAATTCGCCCGGGAACGGGTTTGGTGTTTCCGCATTATTTTCTCAAAGGACGGCACCGAACTCCGGCAGTTCCGGTTAAGGCCATGCGGTGTAACGCCCGGATGGCCTTAATTGTTTGGCGACACGACTGGTTCATTTCAAGTTCAGGAATTGGACTGACACCATGCCATTAAACGAAGAGGGGTTGATCGACCGCGTCTCAATCCGGCATTCAGTATCCCCGGACGCGGTTCGCACAATCCTGCAAGCACTTCGTTCGAGCGGTGGCAGCATGGCACAGTTCAGCCATCCAGATTTCGGCGGGATGTCCCAATGGTCACCCGGTTTGTCAATGGTTGGAGAGTCATTCAATGCCAGCCTGAAATCGAAATTGGATGCCGTGCGCACAGAATGACCTTCAGTATGCTGTTTTCCGCGGCACTCGGAGATTGGCAATCAAAGACGGCGAACATGTCGAAATTTACGATACGGGAAATCATCGTATCTTTGGCGTGGCCCAGGCGCAAAGCATAGACCAAACGCTGACATTCACCAGCCAAGATGGGTTGGTGCGGGTTAAGGATCTGTCGAAGGTTTGAAACGAAGCATGGGCGTTTGGCCGAAGCCGCTATCTCATTTGATGGGCAGGAAATAAGTCATTGAAAATTGGATGGTCCGATCTGAACAATGTACAAGAAGCGGGTCAATATCCTTTCCGCGATGGCGTGATCACGGTTCTAGAACTGGAAATTGCAATTTGGCGTAAGCATCCGACGGCTCTGTTCACTCTCATGAGAAAGAACCCTATCCGCGATCGGGTCGAATACGTTCTGGGGAAACATGAATTTCCCGGCGGAGACGCAGCCTGACATGACGAGTTTGTATTTGTTGAACCGAGTTCTACTGCTTGTCGGAACAAGGAAATGAAATGAGCGAAAATCTCAGTGACTTCGAACGATTGATAGGTCATGCAGCACTTCGGCTCTGGTCCGAACTGCCCCGCGAAGTGCAAGAGAAGATGTTCGAAACCGTAGTACCGCTTGATCCTTCGATCCGAAACCGTTTAGCGATTTTCCTTCACGACCGTCATCCAAGGACGGCGCATCCGCCTAAGCCAACACAGTTAGCGTAGCTTTTACGGCACAGACATCAAAGCTGAACCAGAGTGCCAGTCGGATAATGGTTGTGATCGTTTCCGCGCTGACCGATAAAACTCCCTGAATTACGCCTCTTTGAATACCCTGGCGTTATTGCCTCCTGAAGAAATAACCAACCGTGAAGACCCTTCCGAGGTAGCTTTCGGTCCAGCGCTGTTGGTAACCTAAAGAACAACGACATTCTTGCGAAACACAGCTACAGACAAAGCGTCTTTGGCCCGGAGCTTAAACCGTACTGCACATCTTGCGCAACGTTCTGATCCCGAGACCACACACTCTCCTCTCGGTTGATGTTAAGGCTTCAAGCAAAGACACCCTCTCACCTAGCTTGCCTGTCGGTCTAGGCGGGCTTTTTTATCGATACCGGAACCTTTTCGCTTCGCTCGTTTTTGACGTGAGTAGGAGAAGCACCGCAAATGGCCAATCCCGGATTCCGGCCTTGGACGGCAGATGACATTGCCAAGCTTAAGAGCTTGGCTCGTAGAGCCACGCGACAGGAGATTGCTGAAAAACTTGGTCGAAGCGTTTCGGCGACTTCGGTGAAGGCCCACAAGCTAAAGCTATCGCTAAAAAAGCGAGATGCGAGTGATCAAGTGAAGGATTGATCCACACTAGTCATCTTGCCGACGACCCCCAAAGTCCTTGTGGCTCAGATGAAATGCGTAAGCTGCAACTCTGTAGGCTGTGACGAGTGGGGACCAGATGACCGCTTTCACGTTCAGCAAACACCTCTACGGCACCGGAAGTGACACGAGGGCTGCGAGCGTCATCTTCCGCCGACGACCGTGCCACTTGGATAATTAGAAATTCCGCAGGTCCGCGGAACCCTGATTTTGTCTGGTGGTTATGGAGTGAGTGGCGTTTCGAGTAATCCAACATGTTGCGACCCGTCCCGTACACGGAAATTATGATCGACCCTATGAATGCCTCGCAGGTCGAGCATTGGGCCAGAGACATGCAGGTGCAGACTTGTGATCTGAGAGACGCCGTACGGCTGATCGGTCCCCGGCTAAGCGACCTGCGGCGTTACTTCGGAAAGTCCGCTCCCATTATTTTCCTGGAGAATCACCAATAGGCAGGGCATAGCGGACAGCCACGCTTTTCAGGTCGCCACGCGACAGGCGGACGCCTTATGACCGAGGACCTTTGCGCGGCGGAACGTTTTGCAGAAGTCGTGGTTAGACTCTTACCAGCGGTGACCCATGACACAGCCAGCTCGGCGCTCTCGTAGAGATACGGATCAGGAGCTACTGCTACGTCTCCGAGAGGGCTTACAGCAGATAAAGAGCCGACAAATAGATATCGAAGCGCGGGTCGCACCCCTTCGCACTACAAGGAAGGCTATGACGCTTCGCGAATTCACAAAAAAACATTTGATCGGTTAAGCGCCATATGATCAAAAAACCTACGCTTCGCATCCAAGAACCGCAGCCGAGAAATATACAGCGAGCTGATATCGCGCCCGCTAACGGGTATGCGATGGTCGTTGATGGACATTTCAAAAGGCAGTTCTCGGAAGAAAGTGCCGCCAAAAAGGCAGGATCGGAACTACTGGCAAACTTTCCAATGCTGCAAATCGAAATTTACGACGCTACGGCGAAAAGCCGGGCCTTGGTGAAGTGAAAAATTGGTCAGTGCATGGCCATCCTTGATCGCGCTCTTTGCGTCGCCCTTAAGCTGGGCATCACCTTTTGCTTCCTGTCCACCGCCCTTGCGCTGTAATTTGTCAGAACCTACCGCTTTCCGACCCCTGCTTGATCTTGCCTGCGGCTTCGAGAGCCGTACCCTCCCAGGCTATGCCCGGAAAATCCTGCTGTGCTATAGCCGAAGAAGGAACCTAATCACGGATCTAGGATTATAGGTCCTGTTGGTTGAATACCCAACGGCTGCATTGTCTGCGATTTGCAAGGGCCGACCATGGGCGACCCCGTTGAAGAAGTTGTTGCTCCCGCCGCGATTGAGCGGGCGCTCATGGTTTATCAGCAGCTAAAGCCGTGTGACCAATCAGTGCTTTTACAAGCCCGGAAAATACTTACCCAACACATTTACGGTCTCGTTGATAAGGGTGAGTGCGACGAACGGCGGCTCATAGTCGGCGGCCTTTCCAGATTAAAAGCGGTTGAACGCGATCACGCCATCCGCTCGGCTCAACCGATTCGACGAGAGAGAAGACGTGGGGGCGAGTCCAAGGCTCAACCCAACCAACGCTGACCCAATTAGACCACGGCGGCCTGATGTCGTCGCCAGCTTGGCTGACGAAGACTCCCTTGGTTATTGCTCCTCCAAGCTCCATTCCACGCCGACTAAATCGTTTCGGGCTTCTCGCTCGAAACATCTTTGGCCGCTGAAGCAGTCCCGCCGGTCATTCGCTGAAATTGTTCGGTTACGGTGCCATACTGCTTTTGCATAAATTCGGACTGAAGATTCATCACCTCATCAATGTCTTTGGCCTTCATGAGATTCCGAGCGTGGTCGAAAGAAGCCTTCAAATTTGCTTCCGTGATCGCTAGCGCCTGTTTCGCCACATCCGTCATTGGACCCGGCACCATGGCTACGGACTTGCTGGCTGCCTCCATAAATGATGAGATTGCTTTCTCGGCTTGTTCTACACTTGTTTCCGCAAATTCTCGAATCTGTGCCGGAACTTCCATTTTCATCTTCTGGTCCATCATAGGAGCACCCTCCGAGTTGGTTGATGTTGTGTTATACTATTCTTATTGCGCCGCCAGCCCCCGCCTAGACGCCATAGAAGACATTGCCATTTGACTACGGCTCAGCACCGGTCGTTTGTTATCTACCGAACTGAACAAATCATATTGTAAAGACCGAAGCCAGTATGCATCAGCAACAAATGAGAATGTGTTCGCATCTGTTCGCTTGATGGTGGGCACGATCGTGATATCAAGCCGCCTGAATCAAATTGGAGATTGAAGTGGCTAAGAAAGCAAAGAAGACAATCGTTCGTAAAGAATATACGGCATCCGACATCAAACTATTGAAGACGCATTCGAAAGCTAAAACGCCGGTATCAAAACTCACGAAGTTGATGAAACGATCCGAAGGTTCCTTGAGGCAGAAGGCATTAACTTTGGGAATAGGTCTCGGACATCAACGATAAGCTATACACAAAAGAGCCTGCCCCCTGAGGGCTGGGCTCAAGGTGGCGAACCCGATAATCGCAAGCCACAACTTTCTCTTGTTCATATGTACGAGCGGCGCTGGCTCAACCCCTGCAATATCGGTGTTAGGAATCGAACTAGCCCGCCCGTGGTGTGCTATCTATTTCTCTGGGGCCGGAAGTTCTCTAACCACTGGCCCTTTGACAATCGGCGTTGCCTGAACAACTGGGGCTTTCGTTTCAATTTTCAGGACCTGACTCTCGGCCTTGTAGGTATCTGCTAAAGATACATAGGCGAATGCATACGCGGCGACGGCCAAGCCGATAATAGTAGCCAACGCCGCTGCTGTTGTTTGCGAGTTCATTTCGATACACTCATTTCACCAGCGCCCCTGCGCAACGTCTGTTTAGCCGCGAACCAACCGCACACCAACGCCATTCCCGCCCTTGCCTGGGATGAATTCTAAGCTTCAGGTAGAAGCTGTGGTGCAAGCGGTCACTTTTTCGTAAGAGGCGCTTGTCCAATCAGTCGCTCAACGGCCTTAGCTGCATCTTCCTTGGTTTTTCCACGCACCCAGTTCGTATCTTGTCATTCATCGAAGTCGAGAGCTTCCAAGTTCCGGCTTCGACACCCTGAGCAAGGTAATATTCGACGCCGCGATATTTCATTCACACCGGCACTGCTCAACTGGCGCCAGGTCGTTGTGAAGAATGGCCTGCTCGCTGCGATTATCCCATTTGATGGTGACGCCAGCCCAATTTGTTTCATTGACGGTGCCCTGATCGTTTTTGTCAAAATTCCAGCAAACACGGCGGCCGATTTTTAGTTCTCGTGACTGGTCGCCGGTCATCCGTAAGCGGTGTTCTGCGGCCACCTTCCGGATGAAGTGCTGATCTGCGAGTCTGCGGTTTGGTTTTGACCGTTAGGCTTAGAATGGACACTGTGCATAGTGCTATCACGGAGCCGGTCCGGCGGCTGGAAGTCTTCACTGGAGCGGGTCGTCGGCGGAAGTGGAGCGACGAAGACAAGGCTCGGATTGTTGCGGAGATTGAGACGAGTGGTGACTCGGTCTGCGCGGTGGCGAGACGCCACGGGTTATCGCCGCAGCAGTTATTTGGCTGGCGTCGCCAACTGAGGGACTCTGCGGCAAGGTCTTCTGAAGCGGAAGCAGTTCAGTTTGTGCCGGCGGTGGTGGATGCGGCCGAGCAGGCACTTGCTGTTGGCCGGCGGCGCAATGCGCCGCGATACAAGTCCGAGCCCGATGCCGGGACGATCGCCCTTGAGATCGACGGGGTGACGATCCGGGTCGGCCGCGGCGCGGATGCGAACCTGATTACGGCCATCGTCCAGGCGCTGAAGGCGAAGCGGTGATCGGTCCAACAGGTGCGGTTCGGGTGATGGTGGCGACCAGGCCTGTCGACTTCCGCAAGGGTGCTGAAGGATTGGCGACACTGGTACGCGAGATCATGACGGCCGATCCGTTCTCGGGCACGGTCTATGTGTTCCGTGCCAAGCGGGCGGACCGGATTAAGCTGATCTTCTGGGATGGGACGGGCCTGTGCCTGTTTGCAAAGCGGCTGGAGGACGGCATCTTCCGCTGGCCGAAAATCGAAGACGGCGTGATGCGTTTATCGGCTGCGCAACTGTCGGCGTTGCTGGAAGGGCTCGACTGGCGGCGCGTCCATGATGTGCGGGAGATGGTGACGCCGACACAGCCCGGATAAGTTGTTGGCAGCGCTGCGGCGAAGTGAATCAGGTGCGTCGGGATCGTCGCAAAATACCGCTGAATGTGATCTGATTTTGCAATGCCGAGCGACACCCTGCCTGACGATCTCCAGACGCTGAAAGCGATGCTGCTCGCGGAGCGGCACGAGAGCGAACGGCTGCGCCAGATCATCAAGGAATTGCAGCGTCATCGCTTTGGCCGCCGGGCGGAGACGCTGCCCGAGGAGCAGATGCTGCTCGGTCTGGAAGAGGTCGAGCAGGTCGCCGCCTCCGGCGAAGCAGAGCAGGACGAGCGTGCCCCCGAGGGCCGCGCCGCGCGAGCCCGCAAGCGCCGCGGCAATCGCGGAGCGCTGCCGGCACATCTGCCGCGGATCGAGGTTGTCGTCGACATCGATGACAAGTCCTGCCCCTGTTGTCGGAGCGAGTTGCACCGGATCGGCGAGGACAAGAGCGAGCGGCTGGACATGGTGCCGGCGCAGTTCCGGGTCCTTGTCACCTGCAGACCCAAATACGCCTGCCGCTGCTGCGAGGATGGTGTCATGCAGGCACCGGCCCCAGCCCGACTGATCGAAGGCGGATTGCCGACCGAGGCGACCATCGCCCAGGTTCTGGTGTCCAAATATGCCGACCATCTGCCACTGTACCGGCAGGCAAAGATCTACGCCCGGCAGGGCATCAATCTGGATCGCTCCACGCTGGCGGACTGGGTTGGCCACGCCGCCTTCCATCTGCGCCCGCTGCACGAGCGCCTGCTCGTCAAGCTCAGGCAACGCCCCAAGCTGTTTGCCGACGAAACGACGATGCCGGTGCTCGATCCCGGCCGCGGGCGCACCAAGACCGGCCAGCTGTGGGCCTATGCAGCCGACGACCGGCCATGGGGCGGAGCCGATCCGCCGGGCGTCGCCTATGTCTATGCCCCCGACCGCAAAGCCGAGCGGCCGATTGCCCATCTCGCAGGCTTCAAGGGAATCCTGCAGGTCGACGGCTATGCCGGCTACGGCAAACTCGCCGAGCGTGGCGAGGTCCACCTTGCATTCTGCTGGGCGCATGTGCGGCGCAACTTCTACGAACTCGCGACCCCTGGCCCGGGGCCCATTGCCAGCGAAACGCTCAAGCGCATCGCCGAGTTCTACGCCATCGAGAAGGACATAAGCGGCCGGAGCGCCGAGGAGCGCCGTCTCATCCGGCAGCAGAAAAGCCAGCCGCTCGCCGATACATTCGAGCAGTGGCTGCGCGCAAAGCTCGCCTTGATCAGCCAGAAGGGCAAACTTGCCGAGGCTATCCGTTATGCGCTGACGCGCTGGGAGGGCCTGACGCGCTTCATCAATGATGGCCGCATCGAGCTTGACAACAACGCCGTCGAACGCTCCATCCGTCCGATCGCGCTCAATCGGAAAAACGCGCTGTTCGCAGGCTCCGACGGCGGCGCCGAGCATTGGGCCGTCATCGCCTCCTTGATCGAAACCTGTAAGCTGAACGACATCGACCCGCTCGCCTACTTGACCGACGTCCTCACCAGGATCGTCAACGGCCATTCAAACAGCGAGATCGATCAACTGCTGCCGTGGGCATATCAGCGTCAAGACCTCAAGGCCGTGGCCTGAGAACGACGCTTACGGTCATCCTGCGAATCGCTCGCTATAAGCGTCTTCGTTTGTCGAATTGCCACCCCCCACGGGCGGCTTTCGCATCACAAACGAAGTTAGCCATTGGCCGGCGACATACAAAAAAAGCCCCGGCGAATGCCGGGGCTTTGGTTAGTCTCGGGAGAGAGTCGGATCAGTATCGCGCGGCAACAGGTACGCCACCCCAGTTGAACTTGTAATTCACGCCGACTAGCGCTTGCTGGGCTGTCAGGCGGGTCGAGACGACTTCCGAGGGCGCCCCAGCAACGAATCCGCCGCCAGTGACGGCCGAGACAAATCCGATGTCCTTACGTCCGAAGTCCATGTAGTTGTATTCGCCGAACACCGACCAGCCGGGCGCGAACATCCATTCAACGCCGCCGCCGACGGTCCACCCTTGGCGGTCAATGCCGGTAGCGCTTTCGGAAAGGCCTGCGCCGCCGGGTAGGAGGATGTTATGATCGATCCGCGCCCAGGCGCCGCCGCCCTTGACGTAGCCGAGCACTTGCGGAGCGAACAGATAGCCGATGCGACCAGTAACGGTGAAGATGTCCTTGGTCCGGTTCGCCGAACCGAACGTCGGGAACGCCGGCAGAATGTGAGAGCTGTCGATGTTGCCAAAGTCGAACATGCCCTGCACGCCCACCACCCAGTTCCCTGCGAACTGATAGTCGCAACCGACTTGGGCGCCGCCGATGAAGTCGCTGCCCT
>Ga0193726_1002376_pt1 | contig 12832 bp, 6 predicted proteins | sample H2c1metaG_FD_144928 | JGI IMG/M metagenome (GOLD analysis project Ga0193726, IMG submission 144928) | Soil microbial communities from a riparian zone of the East river system, Colorado, United States - H2c1 | ecosystem: Environmental > Terrestrial > Soil > Riparian zone | place: USA: East River... | reverse complement strand
AATTTTTCCGACACCGACCAGCCGTTGAATTCGGCGTCGTAGTTGCCGCCGAAGAAGTTGAGACTGCCGCCGCGTCCGTTGGCAAGATCGGCATTCTCGGTGCCGCCGGCCGGATTCACTATGGTCACATGCTGGATGGCGCGGCTGCCGTAGCTGTCGGTCAATCCGTCGAAGCCCGGATACTTGGAGAAGTTGCCGCCGGCGTCCTCAAGGAACGGCGTCGGCACGATGAACTGGTTCTTGTCGTCCAGCCTGCGCGCCCAGAGCATGAATGAGCCGTTGTCCAGGTCGTGGGTCAGCGTGGCGGTGAACTGCCCGCCGGAATCCGCCTTGAACTGCGGGTCGCGGACGCCGTCGGATTCGCGCCAGAACCCGCCGACGCTGCCGTACCAGCCGTCGGCGATCTTGAACCCATAGAAACCGTCGATGCGGAGCAGTCCTTCGTCGCCGTAGGTGACGCCGATGTCGCCATGTGGCTCCGCTGTGCCCTGCCGGAGGATGAAGTTCGCCGTCGCGCCCATCTGACCGGCGCCGTAGAGCACGCCCGGACCGGTCTGCACGATCTCGACGCGCTCGATCGTGTCGTCGAGGCGCAGCAGCGAGCTGGAATCCATGAACGACAACGACGACATGCCGTACAGCGGCGAACCCTGCACCATGTTCGTGAAGAACGGCGCGTCACCGCCGCCCGGAAAGCCGGCGATTTCGATGTTCGCGCCGGTCTGGCCGCCGGAGGACTCCGGCCAGATTCCGGGGGAGATTTTGAGTATGTCAGCCGTACTCTTAGGGTTGGCTAGCTTGATCTGCTCGAGATCGGCGGCAGTGATCGAGTAGCTCGCGTCGATCTTCCTCACGGAGGTGGCAGTGCCGGTCACGACGATGCCTTCGAGCGACTGCGTGTCGCTCTGGGCAGCGGCTTGTTCCTTGCTGATGGCAGCGGGTTTCTGGGCCGCGCTATCGGCAGGCGGGGCCTGGTCGGCGGCGGCGGCATCGGCCCAGACGACCTGCGGAAGCGCCGCGATGATGGCGCTAGTCAGTGCCAGTCTAATCAGATTGGGTTTTTTCACGTTTTTCCCTCCTCAGGATGGTGTGTGGACACCGGTTTGTTTCATTGCCGTTTGCTTGCGTCGAGTCAGGGCGAGCGTACGGCGGTCAGGTTCACGTCAGGTCGGTGCAACAAATTCATTCAGTTCGAATGACATCAGATTGGGCAATACGGCATCGGCTTGCTTCAGTACCTGTGAATCGCCGATGCCCAAGGCAGCCATGCCAGCGGACTTGATCGCCGCGATTCCTGCTTGCGCGTCTTCGATGCCCAGGCAAGCGGCAGGGTCGACGCCCAGCGCGGCAGCGGCGCGCTGGAAGATTTCCGGATCGGGCTTGGCGCGCGCGACAGTCGCCGCGTCGACGATGTGATCGAACAGTCCCGCCACGCCCATTCGTTCGATCAACTCCGTCGCGCTGCGGCTGGCCGAGGCCAGGCCGATCTTCAGGCCGGCGGCGCGCGCCGCAAGCAACGCGGCGCGTGCACCGGGCAGCAAATCCTTTGCGGAAAAAGAGTCGATGGCCTTGCGGTAGTAGCCATTCTTGCGTTCGGCCAATTCCTGCTTTTGTCCGTGCGTGTAGTTGCTCGATGCCGCGCCGAGGACGATCTCGAGCGAGGCGGCGCGGTCGACTCCTTTCAGTCGCTCACCTATGCCCTCATCCCAGGGCAGACCCAGTTCTCCGGCAAGGCGTTTCCAGGCGGCGTGATGCACATGGGCCGTGTCAGCGAGCACGCCGTCGAGGTCGAAGATCAGCGCCTTGAACGGCTGCGGGAAGGCAACAGGAATACGAGCGTCGCCTGCTTCGGCGTGCGAACGCAGCGGCAGCGACAGCGGCACGCCCGGCGTGATCGTCAGGCCTTCGCCGGCGTGGAATATCTGCAGCGGTGCACCCTCGTCGAGCACGTAGCGCGCACCGCCTCGTTCGACCGAGATACCGAGGCGACGACCCTGCCAAACGATGCCGAAGCGATAGCCACGCCATGCCGGCGGCAGAATCGGATCGAATGCGAGGTGGGCCGAATGCACTGAATCGTGCTTCACGCGCAGGCCGCCAAAACCCCAGGCGAGCGCGAGCCAGCTTCCGGCCATTGCAGCCATATGCGCGCCGTGGCCGGTATTGGCGTGCAAGTCGTCCAGATCGACGCGCAGGGTTTCACGAAAATACCCCTGTGACTTTTCGACGTAGCCGACTTCGGCGGCGAGCACCGCGAACGTCGACGCCGACAGCGTCGAGTCGTGCACGGTAATCGGCTCGTAGTAGTCAAAACTGCGGCGCTTCACCGCACGATCGCAATTTTCTCCGGCAAGCACGAGGGCCAGCAGCGCGTCGGCCTGCTTGCACACTTGATGGCGATAGAGCGTCAACGGGTGGTTGTACATCAATAGCGGATATTTTTCCGGCGGCGTTCCGGCGAAATTCCATAGCGGTTTGTCGAGGAAGGTATCGTCCTGGGCGACGATGCCGAGGCCCTCGTCGAACGGCAGATACATCGCCTCGGCGGCGCGCGACCAGTCGAGGATCTCGGCAGCACCCAGATCGAGTTTCCGCACGAGCGCTGCGTAGGTATCCGGCTCGCTGTCGGCAAGCTCGCGCAAGGTAGCGGCCGCATAACGCAGGTGCTCTTGCGCCATGCGGTTGGTGTAATAGTTGTTGTCGATCAGCGCGGTGTATTCGTCCGGGCCGGTGACATCGTCGATGCAGAACGCGCCATTGCGGCGCGGATTGAAGTGGCCGACCTGCAGCCAGATCCGCGCGGTTTCAGCAAGCATCTCCGCGCCCATCTCGGCAAGAAAAGCCCGGTCGCCGCTGGCTTCTACGTAGAGTCTGATGGCGAACGCGACAGCGGCGTTGATATGGTATTGCGCCGAGCCGCTCGGGTAGTGCGCAGAGCACTCGTCGCCCGCGATCGTGCGCCATGGATACAGCGCGCCGCGGTCGTGGTTCATTTCGCGTGCATGCGCACGCGCGCGGTCGAGACTGCGAAAACGCCAGATCAGGCTTGGCTTCATCAACGCCGGTGCGCTGAACGCGAACACCGGCAAGACGAACGTCTCCGAGTCCCAGAACACATGGCCTTCATAGCCTTCACCGGTCAGACCCTTGGCGGCTATGCCGCCGCTGCCGTCGCGCCCGGCCGACTGGAACAACTGGAACAGGTTGAAGCGCAGCGCCTGTTCGTCGCGCCGCCCGGCGTCGCCGCCATCGATGCAGAGGTCCGCACTGTTCCAGAATTGCGCGAAAGCGCCGGCTTGCGCGTCGACCAGTGCGTCAAATCCGGCGGCGATCGCCGCATCGAGCGTGGCATCGACATTGGCATACAGGTGCACATCGGTTTCGGCACCGAGCGGCTGCGTCCAGGCGTAAGCGATGTACTTTTCGATCGTGATGCTGTCGCCCCGCTCCAGCCGCGCGGCAAAGATCTGCTGCGCGCTGTCGGCATCGGATCCTGCACCGGCGAAAGCAGCACCAACAATTCGATGACGCTGCGCGCAGACCACGCCGATGGCGCTGGTCTGCGTTCGCTGGGCCAGCCAGGCACCGTTCGCGTCCGCGACGCAGCGCGTGACGTGCAGCGCCAGTCCGCTGCCTGCGCCGAAACGCGGATCGTCGCCCTGCGCGGCGGCAGTGCTGCCACCGAAAATGGACGACTCGATCGCGACCGGGCCGGTGTAGTCCAGCGAACGCAACGTCCAGCGAATGCACACCAGCCCCGGACGCGCGAGCGAGACGATGCGCTGCGCATTCACCTCGAGGGTCGCCCCTTGCGCCGTGCGCCACGTCACGGAACGGAAAAGTGCGCCTTTGCGAAAGTCGAGCGTACGTTCGAACGCCAGCCACTCGCTTTGAACGGGGTCGACGTAAGCACCATCCAGACGAATGCGGATCGCCGTCGCATCGGCAACAGGGATGCGCGTGTCGGTAGTGCGGGCGAAGCCAAAATGGCGTTCGTGATGGTGAATCGGAGCGCGCTCCCAGACACCGGCGATGAACGTACCCTGGGTCGGGCTTGCCGATTCCTCGAAGCCGCCGCGTACGCCCACCGATCCATTGGCGAGGGCGAACAGGGTTTCGTCACGCGCCGCGACGTCAGGCTGCCAGGTCGATTGCGTGAGGCGCCAAGGGTCGATCGTGGGGGACGCCGGATCCGCAGCGCCAATCGTCGGACCGGTGACGGCAACCGTTTCACGCCGGGCGGACCCCATGCGCATTTGGGCGGACGATGTCAGGGAATTAACGCTCACGCGCGCCGACCGGGCCGAAGGCAGGCAGCTGGCGAAGATTCGCCTTGCTGTAGACGCGCACGAACGCCAGTGATGGCTTTTCCCGTGTCAAGCTCCCTCCCGCAACCAACAAGCGATCGCGCGCTTGAAAGCGCGTCTATGAACTGCCGTGGCAATTGTAACCAGAAGTTAACATTGAACTGGTACCGATATCAAGACACCGATAACATATGCTGCGGTCGCACATCGAACGGCACGATGTCGACGTTCCGCGCTTGGCCATCGCGCGTGGACATTGGACGTGCCGTTGGCTACGCGCCACACTAGTGGCAGACGCGTCCGATGGGGTTCGTGCAGCGTTTTCGCTGGATCGGATCGGGGATTTCGAACGGACTGACGCAACGCATGAGCAATTCCAGACGTGGTGCAAAGCCCGCTATCCGTTCCGCGGGACCGGTGACGATGGCTGATCTGGCCGAACTGGCCGGCGTATCCAAGATCACCGTGTCGCGCGCGCTGAGCGAGACCGGCATCGTCAACGCAGGTACGCGTGCGCGCGTGCGCGCGCTCGCCGCCGAACATGGCTACCGGTTCAACGTCAGCGCGCGCAATCTGCGCCTGCGCCAGAGTCATACGATTGCCGTCATCGTCGAAATGACGCCCAGCCTGAATCGGCCGATGTCGGATCCGTACCCGCTCGAATTGCTCGGCGGCATCGCGCAGGAACTCGCCACGGTCAACTACAGCGTTCTACTGACGACGCGCCAGGGCGCTTTCGCGCCGGCCGTGCAGGCCGCCGATGCGATGATCCTGCTGGGCCAGGGCGTCAAGCAGCAGGCCGTGCACGTGTTCGATCGCCTGCGACTGCCCATGGTCGTGTGGGGCGCGCCGAGCCCGGGCGATCAGCATATCGTCGTCGGCAGCGACAATCGTCTCGGTGGCATGAGCGTCGCCGAACGCTTCGTTTCGCTGGGCCGGCGCCATCCGGTTTTTCTCGGCAACACCGATCACCCGGAGATGAGCGACCGCCATGCCGGCTTCGCCGAATTTCTGAAGACGCGCGACGTCGCGCCGATCGTCGTCAACCACAAGCCGTTCACGACCGAGTCGGGAATCGAGGCAGTACAGTCGTTGATCCGCGCAAAGATCCGGTTCGATGCAATTTTTGCCTGCAACGACCTGCTCGCAATGGGCGCGATCCGCGCGCTGATAGAACAGGGTTACCGCGTTCCCGAGGATGTTTCGGTAGTCGGCTACGACGACACCCCGCTGGGCGCCACGTTCATCCCGCCGCTGTCTTCAGTGCATCAGAACTGGCATGACGGCGGCATCCTGCTGGCGCGCAAGGCGCTCGCATTGTTTCGCGGCGAGCGCGTCAAATCGGAAACGCTGCCGAGCCGCCTGGTCCTGCGCGCTACCTGATCCGCGCCGACAGTGGCGCGTTCTGTACCGGCGACAGGGCGCGCGCGCGACGCTGGCGCCTCGAGTTGAAATTCACGAATTCACGCGCGAACCGCGCATGCCGTAGAAGGCGATATACGCGTAGCACAGCAGCGGCAACACGAACGCGTGCTGGATGCCGAAGCGGTCGGCCAGGATGCCTTGCAGCAGCGGAATCACTGCGCCGCCGACGATCGCCATGATCAACAGGCTGGAAGCTTTTCCGGTCAAGGGCCCGAGCCGCTCGATGCCGAGCGTGAAAATGGTCGGAAACATGATCGAATTGAACAAGCCGATCGCGACGACGCTCCACATTGCCAGCTGGCCGTGGCTCAGCATCGTGGTGAGCAGGAGCAGCATGACCAATGCCGCGGCAATCGTCAGCAGATTGCGCGGCGCGATTTTCTGCATCAAGGCCGCGCCAACGAATCGGCCGACCATGGCACCGCCCCAGTAAAACGCCACATAGTTCGCGGCCTGCGCCTGCGCCATGTTGCCGATGTCGGCCTGGGCGATGTAGTTGATGAGAAAACTTCCGATCGCCACTTCCGCGCCGACGTAGAGGAAGATCGCGACCGTACCAAGGCGCAGATTGCGATGACGCAAGGCATCGATGAAACGATGCGAGCGCGCCTCTTCGGCGCTGGTGTCGTCGACGATCACCGGCAAGCGCAGCAGATAGAACAATAGCGCGAGTGCGGCCAGCGTGATGGCCAGACCCAGATAGGGCCCTTGCACCAGTTGCGCCTGCTGCAAGCGATAGGCGAGCCGTTCGGCGTCCGGCAGTTGCAGGACTTCCGCCGCGCCGAGCACAACGCCGGACAGGATCAGCACGCCGCCGAACTTCGGTGCGAGCGTCGTGCCCAATGAATTGAACGCCTGGACCAGATTCAATCGTGTCGCCGCGCTGGAGGCGGGGCCGAGCAGACTCACGTACGGATTTGCTGCGACCTGCAGCAGCGTGATGCCGGTCGCCAGGATGAATAGAGCGCCGAGAAACAGCCCATACGACGGCAGGCTGGCAGCCGGATAGAACAACGCTGCACCGCACGCAGCAATCAACAGACCGAGCACGATGCTGTGCTTGTAGCCGAGCCGCGACACCAGCTTGCCGCACGGCAGCGACATGACGAAATACGCGCCAAAGAACGTGAATTGCACCAGCATGCTCTGGGCATAATTCAGCGAGAACAACGATTTGAGGTGCGGAATCAGCACGTCGTTGAGGCTGGTCAGAAAGCCCCACATGAAAAACACGAACGTGACGATGCCGAGCGCGAACCAGTTCGTCCTGGATCGCGGCGCGGCGGTCGTTTGCGCCGAGTCGATGCTATGGGTGGAAACCATGGGGTCTGGTCGCTCGTGAGTTCGAATCTGAAGTGCAACGGAGAAACGTATACTATTTCGACATGAATTCGGTATCGCTATGACGCACCACCGTAGCTGACGTGGGTGTTACCATCCTTTCGTCCCGGTTCAATTGGTGGCGAAACGAATCAGATCGGTCTGCCATGAGAATTCGCGCTGATGGAAGATGCTCCTCAACCCCAGATGCGCTTCAAGAGTACCCCTTCGCTTGCCGCGTGCGCAACGCAACGAAAAAAACAGGTGCTCGACGTGACGTCTGGCGCGCGGCGTTGCAGCGGCCTGGTCGACGAACAGAAGGCCGCGGCGCTGAAGAAATGAACAAATTGCAGCGATGAACGAACGCAAATACGACCTGATCTGCCTCGGCCGTCTGGCGGTCGATCTCTATGCGCAACAACTCGGCGCACGGCTGGAAGATGCGTCGAGCTTCGCCAAGTATCTCGGCGGATCTTCGGCAAACGCGGCATTCGGCGCGGCTCGGCTCGGCTTGCGCACGGCGATGCTGAGCCGGGTCGGCGACGATCATATGGGCCGTTTCCTGCTCGAAACCCTCGCCCGCGAAGGTTGCGATGTCAGCCATGTCGGAATCGACCCGGAACGCCTCACGGCACTCGTCCTGCTTGGAATCAAAGACCGCGCCACCTTTCCTCTGATTTTCTACCGCGAAAACTGCGCCGACATGGCCATCGCCGAGGCGGATATCGACGAGGATTTCATCGCGTCGAGCCGGGCACTCGCGATCACCGGCACGCATTTCTCGACGCCCGGCGTGTACGCCGCGAGCAGCAAGGCGCTGGACTACGCGCGCCGACACGGCGTGCGCACCGTCTTGGACATCGACTATCGCCCGGTGCTGTGGGGCCTGACCGGCCGCGCCGACGGCGAGACACGCTTCATCGCCGACAACGGTGTCAGCGCACATTTGCAGAGCATGCTTTCACGCTTCGATCTGGTCGTCGGCACCGAGGAAGAATTTCTCGCCGCCGGCGGTGGCGGCGATCTGATCGCCGCCTTGCACGCGGTGCGCGCGATCACGCCCGCGACGCTGGTGGTCAAGCGTGGTGCGCTCGGTTGCAGCGTCATCGAGGGGACAATCCCGGCCAACATCGACGCGGCGCCGACTTATCGCAGCACCCGCGTCGAAGTGCTGAACGTGCTCGGAGCCGGCGACGCGTTCATTGCCGGCTTCCTGTTCGGCTGGTTGCGCGGTGAGAATATCGAATGCAGCAGCGCCTATGCCAATGCCTGCGGCGCGATCGTGGTTTCACGTCACGGCTGCGCACCGGCGATGCCGAGCCGTGCGGAACTGGATTATTTTCTGGCGAATGCGCAACGACTGCGGCGTCCGGGCCGCGACGAGGAACTGGCGCATCTGCACCGGGTCAGCGTCGCGCGAAGGCAGTGGAACAACCTGCACGTCCTCGCCTTCGACCAGCCCGACCAGTTACTCGATCTGTCGCACGAATTCGCCAACGATGAGTCACGCCTGCCACGGCTCAACCAATTGTTGGTCGATGCCGTGGCGAAGTCCGAGCGCGAACTCGGTCTGCAACGTGGGATCGGCGTGCTGATCGACCTGTACTACGGTGAGGATGCCTTGCAGGCCGCTACGGGTCGTGGCTGGTGGATCGGCCGTCCCGTTGTGACGGCGGATTCCCATTCACCTGAATTCGAATTTGCGCGCTCCTTCGGCAGCCAACTGCAAACCTGGCCGGCCGAACACGTCGCCGAATATCGTTTGCCGTTCGACGCGGAAGCCGATGCGCAGTTGCCGCGGACCGCAGAAACACAACTGCGCACTCTCTACAGCGCGGTGAAACTGAGCGGGCACGAGTTGCTGCTCGAACCGATTTCAACGCCGGATGCTGATGCCGGTTCGACGTCGTCGGCGCGCGTGCTGCGCGCCATGCAGCACATCTACGATCTTGGCATCAGGCCCGAGTGGTGGAAACTGGCGCCGCTAACTGCGCAGGGCTGGATCGCAGTCGATGCGCTGATCGCCGAGCGCGATCCGTATTGTCGTGGCGTGCTGCTGGACCTCGGCGCGGAGTTCGGTGAGTTTGCCGCCGCCTTCGCTGCCGCCGCCCGGAGCCGCAGCTGTCGTGGCATCGTGGGCGGTCGCGGCATCCTTTCTGATCCGGCGCGCGCCTGGCTGCGCAACCAGATCGATGACGCAACGCTGATCGCGCGCGTCAGCGAGAAATTCGGCGAAGTCGCCGGGCTGTGGCGAGCGGCTCGCGACTGCGTAACGCCGGCGGAAAATACCCGCGCAGGAGTCGCTGCATGAGCGGAACCGTTCGGCTGACGATGGCGCAAGCATTGGTGCGTTGTCTCGCCGCGCAAAAGATGCGCGACGAAGTCAGCGGCGAGCTGCTGCCGCTGTTCGGCGGTGTGTTCGCAATCTTCGGCCACGGCAACGTGGCCGCGCTCGGCGAAGCGTTGCACGCCGAGCGCGACCGGCTGCCGACCTACCGCGCGCACAACGAGCAGGCGATGGCCAATGCGGCGATTGCCTATGCCAAGGCGCACATGCGCCGCCGCATGATGGCGGTGACCAGTTCGATCGGACCCGGCGCGACCAACCTTGTCACCTCGGCTGCGCTGGCGCACGTGAACCGCTTGCCGGTGCTCCTGTTACCTGGCGACATCTTCATCTCGCGCGCGCCTGATCCGGTGCTGCAACAGCTCGAAGATTTCGCCGATGGCACGGTCAGCGTCAACGACTGCCTGCGTCCGGTCTCGCGTTACTTCGATCGCATCGTCAAGCCCGAGCAGCTGCTCAGCGCGCTGCCGCGCGCACTGCACGTGCTGACCGACCCGGCGTTGTGCGGCCCGGTCACACTGGCGCTGCCGCAAGACGTGCAAGCCGAAGCATGGGATTGGCCGCCGGGTTTCTTCGCTGAGCGCGTTCACGATTTCCGCCGTCCAACGCCGGCCGCCAACGAGATCGCGGCAGCAACGCGGCAGTTGCGCGCTGCCAAGCGACCGGTGCTGATCGCCGGCGGCGGCGTGTTGTACGCCGGCGCCGCCGCGGCATTGCGCGATTTCGTTGACGCACATGGCGTGCCGGTCGCCGAGACCCAGGCCGGCAAGGGTGCATTGGCCTGGGATCATCCGCTGCAGCTCGGCCCGGCTGGTGTGTGCGGCTCCAGCGCGGCCAACGACTTGCTGGCCGAAGCCGACGCCGTGCTCGCCATCGGCACGCGCTTGCAGGATTTCACTACGGGATCGAATGCGTTGTATTGCAACGCGCAGATCGTGACGCTGAACGTCAACAGCTACGACGCGCGCAAAGGCGGCGGCCCCGAGATCCTCGCCGACGCGCGGCTCGGCCTCGATGCGTTGTCCGACGCACTCGGCAACTGGCGCGCCGATGCGGCCTGGCGCACGCGCGCCGGGCAGCAAGCCGACGCCTGGCGCAGCGTCGTCGATGCGATCACGGGCCGGCGCGAACTGCCCACCGGCACCCTGCCCTACGATGGTGAAGTGATCGGCGCAGTACAGCGTTCGCATCCCGACTCCGCGCGCGACGATATCGTCGTCTGCGCTGCCGGTACGTTGCCGGCCGAACTGGAGAAACTATGGCGTACCACGACACCGGGCGGCTACCAGATGGAATACGGCTACTCGTGCATGGGCTACGAGATCGCCGGCGGCATGGGCGTGAAGATGGCAAAGCCCGATCGCGAAGTCATCGTCATGCTCGGTGACGGCAGTTATCTCATGCTCAACTCGGAGATCGCCACGTCGGTGATGCTCGGACTGAAGCTGATCATCGTCGTGCTCGACAACCGCGGTTTCGGCTGCATCAACCGTCTGCAGCAGGCCTGCGGCGGCGTGCCGTTCAACAATATGTTGGACGACTGCGTGCCGGGCGCCGACGGGAAAAAACGTGAGGAGTCAGGCGTGAGGGGTGAGGAAGAGCCTGGCGGCGCTCCGGTCATCGACTTCGCCGCGCATGCGCGCGCTTTGGGCGCCGAGGCCGAACATGTGCACAGCATCGCCGAACTCGAACAGGCGCTGACGCGTGCGCGCTCCGCCAAACGCACCTGTCTGATCGCGATCGACACCGATTATCGCCGCACCACGGAAGCCGGCGGCTGCTGGTGGGAAGTTGCGATACCCGAGGTTTCCGAGAGTTCCGCGGTGCGTCAGGCACGCGAAGAATACGAGGTCGCGAAGCAGCGACAACGGCTGGCTGCTCGTACTGATGGTTCCAATGAACGATCTGATTAGCCTTGATTCTCACACGTCTCCCCTCGTGGGAGAGGTCGACGCGCGCAGCGCGGCGGGAGAGGGGGAGGCGCCGCAGGCGCCTGCTGCGCAGGCGTCACCCTCTCCCCAACCCCTCCCCCATCAAGGGGGAGGGGCTGCGCCGTTCGATCGCGACTTGTTGGCGGACGTCACATGAGCCTGTTGGTGAAAGCAAATCCGCACGGACGCCAAATCGTCAAGGTCACGCCGCAGTCGGCCGGGTGGACTCGTGTCGGATTCGAAGCGTTGCGCCTGGATGCCGGCGAATCGATCGAGATCGAGCTGCCATGCGACCGCGAGGGCTGCCTGGTCGTGCTGACCGGCCGCGTCGAGATCGACGTGGATGCGCAGCACTTCGGACCGCTGGGTGGCCGCACCAGCGTGTTCGCCGAATGCTCACCGGACGCGGTCTATGCACCGCCCGGTTCGCGTTACGCGATCCGCGCGTTGGATGCCGTCGAACTGGCGCTGGCTTCGGCGCCTGCGCAAGGACAACATCCGACACGACTGATCGCAGGCGCTTCGATGCAGCGTTCCGTGCGCGGCCAGGATACGAACACGCGCTACATCTGCGACATCCTGCCGCAAACGGAAGCCGCGGAATCCTTGCTCGTCGTGGAAGTCGTCACGCCGGCGGCGCATTCCTCGAGCTATCCGCCGCACAAGCACGACACGGACGACCTACCACTCGAAAGTTCGCTCGAGGAAACCTACTACCACCGCATCGATCCGCCGCAGGGCTTTGCGTTCCAGCGCGTCTACACCGATGCGCGCGATCTCGATGAATCGATGGCCGTGAGCGATCATGACGTCGTCATGGTGCCGCGCGGCTATCATCCCGTCGTGATGCCGCACGGCTACCGCGGCTATTACCTCAACGTGATGGCCGGCTCGCGCCGCGAATGGCATTTCAGGAACGATCCGGCGCACGAGTGGCTGCTCACCTCTCCCGCTGGCGGGAGAGGTCGGCGCGCGAAGCGCGCCGGGTGAGGGCGGCGCTCGGAAATGCGTTCGCAATCAGACGCGCAACCCTCATCCGCGTAACTCTCGCCATCCGTGCCGCTCGCCCTCCGGGCCAGCTCCGCTGTTCGCTTCGGCATCCTGCCTTCGCAGTCGGCACCTTCTCCCGCCAGCGGGAGAAGGGAACAGCTATCGTTCAGATTCGAAGCGAGTCTGCCGTTGAAAGGGCCTTAAGAGCGCTTCAACGATGGATGGGCTCCTCGCGGTGCCAGTTGTCGAGCTTGCGCGCGCCGCCATGCGGCCGCATCGCCCACTCGATGCCATTGCCGATGACCTTGTGCACCATCGGATCGTGATAGATCGGAAAGGTTTCGTGTCCCGGCGAGAAATAGAAGATGCGTCCGAGGCCGCGCTGAAATGTCAGGCCGCTGCGGAACACCTCACCGCCCTTGAACCAGGAAATCATGATGATTTCATCGGCGGCCGGAATGTCGAAAGGCTCGCCGTACATCTCCGATTGCGGAATCTCGAAAAACGGCGGC
>Ga0193726_1002375_pt1 | contig 12835 bp, 11 predicted proteins | sample H2c1metaG_FD_144928 | JGI IMG/M metagenome (GOLD analysis project Ga0193726, IMG submission 144928) | Soil microbial communities from a riparian zone of the East river system, Colorado, United States - H2c1 | ecosystem: Environmental > Terrestrial > Soil > Riparian zone | place: USA: East River... | reverse complement strand
ATCGCGGCCATCGCCACCAGGATCAGCGGGATCAGCAGGAACGCCGCGACGAAGGAGCCGGTCGTTTCGCGCAGCCAGACCGAAACGAACGGCCACAGAACGGCACCGACCAGAAATGCCACGGACCAGGAGAAGCCGTTGCCGACGCCTCGGATTCGCGTCGGGTACATCTCCGCCGTGTAGGTCGTCACCGGTCCCCAGACGCCGATGAAGCCCCAGGCCCATCCCATGCCGAGCGTCCACAACGCCACCTTGCTCTCGACGAAGATCCAGACCGTCATGACCGCCGCCGCCTCCACCAGCAAAATCGCGAACCCGAGTCGGCGGCCGAAACGATCGATCATCCAGCCGCCGAACCAGAAGCCGGTGACCGAGAATAACGACCAGGCAATATAGAAACTGCCGTACTCGGCCGTTGACCAGTGATGTTGCTGCGACAGGAACAGCGGCATCCACAATCCGACCGTGCTGTAGGAAACCAGCGCCATGCTGGCGACCAGCGTTGCCATGACCGTGTTGCGCCAGAGGTCGGGCAGGAACAGTTGCCGCCAACCGGGTTGCCGCGTTTTGGCGATCCACTCGCTGTCATCCGCCGTCAGCGCGTGGCCGGCGGCGATTCGTTCGGAAATGCGATGTTTGCGATCCTGCGTGCGCACCCAGTACGGCGATTCAGGACATAACAGTCGAACATAAATCGCCAGCAGCGCGACCACCGCCGGCAGCACATACGCGGCTCGCCACCCCCACGCCGTCACGACGAACGTCACGATCGTGCCGGCGAGCGCGGCGCCCAGGCTCCAGGTCGAACGATCGACGCTGAGGACACGGCCGCGCAGTCGGGCCGGCCACGTTTCCGCGACCAGCATCGAGCCGACCGCCCATTCGCCGTTCAACGCGAAGCGGACAACGCAATACGCGGCGACGAATGTGCCCCAGGCCGGCGCCAGCGCCACCAGCGGCATCGACAACGAGAACACCGCGATATTGATCGCGAGCACGTTGCGCCGGCCAAATTTATCGGCGAGCCACGGCCATAAATACAGCCCGACGATGCTGACGAACGACGCGATCTGGATGCCGCTGCGAAAGGTCGTGAGATTGATCGAGAATTCTTTCATCAATATCGGCGCGACCAGAGCGAGGATCGCGCCGTCCATGCCGTCGAAGCCCCAGCCAAGGCCATTGGCCCAGGCGATGTGCCAATGCGTGGAAGTGAGTTGGCTCGTATCGGTGGCGTTGCGATAAACCTGTGAACGCAGATGCCGTTGCTCGAGCGGGCCCACAAACGCGGCCTCAACGGAATCCGGTGTGACGGCAAATGCATCAGACATCGTTGCTTCCTCCGATCTTTTCTTGAGCAGGCACGGTGCCGCGGCCTGTCGTCGTCGAGGCATCGCCGGAAGCGTATCCTTCGTCACGCTGAGCGGCAACCGGCGCGCCGGCGACCCGGTGGAGATTTGCGCGCTCGGGCCAGCCGTCGCACAGTCTCTCGCGGAAGTCGCGGGAGTGAACGTATGGCCACGATAAACTGGAATAGCGGCATGGTGTCCGCCGGTGGCACGGATCTGCATGTGGCCCGAGGCGGAGAGGGGCCGCCCGTCGTTATTCTGCATCGCGACATCGGCACGTTGGAGCGGCTGGCGTTTTATGATGCGCTCGCCCAAACGCACGAGGTGATCGTTCCGCATCATCCGGGCTACGGCGACTCGCCCAGGGCGGAATGGGTCGCGAGTGTGCGGGATATCGCGGTGATCCATCGTTGTTTGTTGGATCAACTTGGATTGCGCGAGGCCAGCCTGGTTGGGCTTGGTTTCGGTGGCTGGATCGCGGCTGAAATGGCGACATTCGCGCCGTCCGATGCGTCGCGGCTGGTGCTGGTCGGTGCGATGGGCGTTAAGCCGCCGCAGGGCGAGATCATGGATCAGGCACTGATCAGCTATATCGAATATGTGAAGCAAGGCTTCGACGATCCAGCCGCTTTCGAAAGGAATTACGGCGCGACGGTGACCACCGCGCAGTTGGTGCAATGGGATTTGTGCCGGGAGATGTCGTTTCGTGTCGCCTGGAAGCCGTACATGTACAACGACTCGCTCCCCTGGCTGTTGCGTGGCGTGCGATCGAAGGCGTTGATCGTGCGCGGCGACGGCGATCTTGTCGTGCCGGCCAGCGCGGCCGCGCTTTATGCCGAGCGTCTGCCCAATGCCACGAGCGCGACCATCGCCGGCGCGGGCCATCTGGTGGAAATGGAACAGCCCGACACGCTTGCCCGTCTGATCGCCTCATTCATCGCGTCACCCTGAACCCCGGTACGGGAGCACCCGCCATGCATCTGATGTATTTCACCGAGCAGCCGATGAAGGACTATCCGGCCGAGGCCGGGTTGGAGATCGGTTTCACATCGTTGCTGATGTCTAACAAGCACTTCGATCCGGTCGTCGGCAGCCGCTTGTATAACGAGTTCCTGGAAAACTACGTTTACGCCGAGGAAATGGGCGTCGACGGCATCATGTTGAACGAACATCACAACGCGCCGTTTTGCATGCAGGCCAAGGCGAACGTGTTCGCCTCGCTGCTCGCCGGCATGACCAAACGGGTGAAGATCGTTCTTCTGGGCAATCCGTTGCCGCTGACCGATAACCCGGTGCGGCTGGCCGAAGAACTGGCGATGATCGACATGCTGTCGAAAGGCCGCCTGGTGTCCGGCTTCGTGCGCGGCGGCGGGCAGGAGCAGCTCGCGACCAACGTCAACCCGGCCTTTAACCGCGAACGTTTCCAGGAAGCGCACGATCTGATCGTCAAGGCCTGGACCGTTCCCGGACCGTTTCGATGGGAGGGCAGGCATTACCATCAGCGCGTCGTCAATCCGTGGGCATTGCCGCTGCAGCAACCGCATCCGCGGATCTGGATTCCCGGTGTGATCAGTCACGAAACGATCATCTGGGCCGCGCAGCACGGCTATCCCTATATCGCGCTCAACACCTCGATCGAGGATACCAAAAGGATCTGGGCGCGGTACGACGCGGCGGCGGCTGAGGTCGGCTACATACCTGGTCCGGAACACCGCGGCTATTTGATTCGTTGCCATGTCGCGGAAACCGAAGAAGCCGCGCTCGCCAGCGCGCGTCAGTTCCTGTGGATGGACGGCGAGTTCACCGGCCGGTTAAAACCGGTCTGGGCCAGCCCATCGGGCTACTTCTCTCCGTCGTCGCGGGAGTCATTCGTGAATTTCGTGGCCGGACAAAGCGCCTCGCCATCCCGCCCCCGCAAGACCTTCGAACAACAACTGGGCGATCTGCAAATCATCGCCGGCACGCCGGATCAAGTGGTCGCGTCGTTGCGCACCATCATGCGTGAAACGAGGCCCGGTATCATGGCGTTCTGGGGCAACGACGGCCGCATGAGCCAGCCGGATGCGCGAACTTCGATCCGTCTGCTCGGGCAGGAGGTGATGCCGGCATTGCGTGAAACCGCGAAGGAGCTGGACCTCAAATCCCCGTTCGAAGCCGATATGCCGGTCTCTCGCGATTGGGCTAACGCCCAACAAAAGCAAGCGGCGGAATAGACCGGCTGTCGTTGCGAGAAGCGAAGCGGTGCAGTCTCCACATAGGGAGTTTGCTTCGTTGCGCTCGCAATGACAGGGGACGGTAACCGGCGCGCGAGCCCTACGAGACGATCGCCTCGCGAGCGTTGTCCGATGCCTGTTGCATGGCATCGACCAACCGATGCAGTTCGACTGCCGTCTCGAAGGTCGGCTGACGGCTTTCGCCACCGCGGATCGCCTGAGCGAACAGCGTGTACATCTGACCGACGTTGATCGCTTCCCCCGCCGGCGTGGCGGATGCGACAACGGTGAAGCGCTCCGGCACCGGCATCGATGCGAGCGTGTTGCCCCGCTTCGCGCCATGCAGCAACACCTTGCCCAACTGCGGTGAGTCCTCTCCCGAAACGACCAGCGTCCCGTCGCGGCCGTAGATTTCCATGCGATACCCACTGCCGGCGAACGGAATGGCACCGACATGAACCGACGCCACCGCGCCGTTCGCCAAACGCCCGCTCAGCAGCACGTTATCGGGCGAGGTGACGTCGAGCAATTTCCCGGTTCCGGTGTCGAGCCACTGCTTCGCCTGGGTTGCCACCACCGCGGTCAGCCGGCCGAAGTCGCCGGTCACGAAACGCATCGCGTCCACCGTGTGGCCGGCGGCGATGGTCAGCGTGTTGGCGCCGAGCTCGGCATCGCGTTGCCATGTGCGGTTCGAAGGCCGGGACAACACGCCGTCTCGCAACACGCTGACGTGGACCGCCATGATTTCGCCGACGAAACCGGAATCGATCTGCTCCTTTAAGTACATCAAGGCGGGATTGACGCGGGCCTGCAGTCCGATCGCCGTGACCAGTTTGTTGGCTTTGGCCAATGCGGTTAATTCGACCGCCTCCGCTGTCGTCCGTCCGAGCGGCCATTCGCAATAGACGTGCTTGCCCGCCTCCAGCGCCGCCTTGGTTGGCGCGTAATGCGACGGGACGCGCACGACGACAGCGACCGCGTCGATCTCCGGCGAGGCGACCATCGCGCGGTAATCGTCGAAGGCCAGGCGGGCACCGTACGCCTGACGCGCGGCCTCGGCGCTGTCGGCTTTGGTGGTGCAAACCGCCGTCAACTCAACGTCCGAACTGGTCTGCGCGGCGGGCAAATGGGAGCGGGAAGACCAGGTTCCTTTGACGCTGGCGCCGATCAAGCCCAGTCGAATTTTGTTTGGCATTGGGGTTTCCTTCCAGAGCGGCAGTGTCGGTGGACGATAAGCCAGAATACTGAGGCTCTGAACAGGGCGTCTTTCGGGCCCATGCGGGTATCGTTACGATTTGGCTCGATACTCCGACGCCGCGGGTGGCCGGTTTCGGTTTCGCCCGCGACGTTGTAGAAAGCAGAGCCGCCACAAAACCCCAGGGGAGGACAAGACATGGCGTACTCTCTCTACGTTTGCGTGCAAGAAGACAATAAGATCATCGGTTACGTCATGGATGCGGAGACCGGCGATCTCACGCCGCGGGCCACCATGCCGGCCGCCGGGGGGCCGTCCGTCATGGCGATCAGCCCAAACCGGCGTGTGCTGTACGTCGGCCATCGCAATGTGCCGATGATCTCCAGCTTCCGGATCGATGAAAGCAATGGTGGGCTGACGCTACAGGGAACGGTCGCGCCACCGCATGCGCCCACGTTTCTCGCCACCGACCGCACCGGCAAATATTTGCTGTCCGCGTATTATCAGGGCGGGTTCGCCGCGGTGCATCCGCTCGCGGACGACGGCGCGGTGGGTTCGCCGCCGCTCGATTGGCTGGCCACGGCGGTCGGTGCTCATGCGATACAAACCGACCGTTCCAATCGGTTCGCCTTCGTACCGCATATCGCCAATCTCAACGATAACGTGCTGGAGCCGCGGCGAGACAACCCTGGCCCCAACATGATCGCGCAGTTCAAATTCGACGCCCAGACCGGCCATCTGACCGAAAATTCTCCGTTCCGGGTTGAGATGCCGGAACGCCTCGGCCCCCGGCATTTTTGTTTTCATCCCAGTTTGGATCTGGTTTATTTTTCCAACGAGCAGGGCTGCGGCGTCTCGAGTTATCGTCTCGATCCCGCGTCCGGCGCGCTTTCCGCCGTGCAAACAATCACGTCCCTGCCTGAAGGATTCGCCGAACGAAATACCTGCTCGCAGATCCACCTTACCCCGTCGGGGCGCTTCCTTTATGTGGCGAACCGAGGTCACAACAGCATCGCCGGGTTCACCGTCGATCCGGCGACCGGACGGTTGGCGCCGGCCGGGCGGGTGGCGACCGAAGTGGTACCCGGCGCGTTTGCTTTGGACCCGACCGGCCATTTCGTTTTCGCGGCCGGTACGGCTTCGGGCCGTCTGGCGTCGTATCGTATCAACGGCGAGACCGGCGCATTGACGCCGCTGGCGACGTACGCGGTGGGTCAGCGGCCCGCCGCGGTGTTGGTGACGCAAACTGGTTGACCAGGTTTCGTTGAAGCGCGAACCAGGCACAGTCGCCCTGTCATCGCGAGCGTAATGACAGGGGGCTGTGCGTGACTGACTCTCCAGTGATTCCGGGGACCGGCTTTTCTGTCACGTACCGCCCTTTGCCGCCTCAGAACACCCCCAAATGCTGGTGCAAATCCACACCGTCGCGTCGCAACGCCGCCGCGGTGGCATCCACCACCACCCGGCCGCTGTTCAAAATGACAATGTCGTCCGCCACATCCAGCGCGAGTTTCGCGTTTTGTTCGACCAACACGATCGACAGGCCATGCTGTTTCAGTTGCCGGATCGTCGCCATCACTTCGGCAACGATCTGCGGCGCCAGGCCCTCGGAGGGTTCGTCCATCAGCAGCACGCGCGGGTTCGACATCAGTGCGCGGCCGATCGCCAGCATCTGCTGCTCGCCGCCGGACAGATGGCCGGCATATTGCTCGCGCCGTTCGGCCAGCCGAGGGAACGTGTCGAACACGCGCTGCAACGTCCACGGCACCGCCTCGCCGCCGCGCGATTTGCGAGCCGCCACGACGAGATTTTCCCGCACCGTCAAACTTCTGAACACTCTCCGCCCCTGCGGCACCAACGCCACGCCCTGGGCAGCGATCGCCTCGGGCGGGCGGCCCGCGACCGCGGTGCCGTAGACCGCGACACCGCCGCGCCGAGGCGGCACCCAGCCGACGGCGACGCTCATGCAGGTCGATTTGCCCGCGCCGTTGCGGCCCAAAAGACCGAGCAGCCGGCCGGCGCCGAGTCGCAGCGACACGTCGTGCAGCACGTGGCTGTCGCCGTAATAAGCGTCGATGCCGCTCAACAGCAGCGCGTCATTCGCCAAGGTAGACCTCCTTGGTGCGCGGATGCTCCACCACTTCGGCGCGGGTGCCCTCGACGATCACCTGGCCGAAATGCAGCACGGTAATCCGTTCGGCGAATTCCAGCGCGACGTCCATGTCATGCTCGATCATCACGATGGTCACATCGCGCGGAATGCCGTTGATCAGGGCCAGGACATCGCGCCGCTCCTCGATCGACAGGCCGGCGAAGGGTTCGTCCAAAAGCAGCACTTTTGGACTCTGGGCGAGCGCCATGGCGATTTCCACGCGCCGACGCTCGCCGTACGAGGTTTGCCCGACCGGCCGGTCCGCCAAATGGCCGAGCCCGACGCGTCCCAGCGCGGCGCGCGCCTTGCTCAGCAATTCAGTCTGGCCGGCGAGCCGCGCCAGCGGGTTCCAGCGCAGCGGCGACAGGCCGAGCAACGACAGCGTGACGTTGCGCAGCAGTGTCTCGCCGGGAAACAGCGTGATGATCTGATAGGTGCGCGCCAGTCCGAGATGCGCGCGGCGGCGGGCCGGTTCACGCGTCAGGTCGTGACCGAACAGCGTCATCGAACCGGCATCCGCTCGCAGTTCGCCGGTGATCAGATTGAACAGCGTGGTCTTGCCGGCGCCGTTCGGTCCGATGATCAACCGGCGCTCGCCAGGTTCGACGGCGAGGTTCACCGCGGCGGTAACGCGCAACCCGCCGAACGATTTGTAAAGTTCGCGGACCTCCAGCGCGGTCATTCGCCGGTTTCCCCGGTGACGGCGGTGGCCCGCGGCCACCATGCGGCGATCCCCCAACGCCACAGCCGCGTGGAACCCGGGACCAGTCCTTCCGGCATGAAAACGACGATCAGAACGAAGATCGCGCCAAGCACGAAATTCCAGCGTTCGATGTAGGCGCTGGCGATGTCTTTCATGACGATGACCAGAACCGCGCCGGCGATCGGACCCAGCAGCGTTCCGGTGCCGCCGGCGATCACCATCAACAACGCTTCCGCCGAGGCACTCAACGCCACGGTCTGCGGCGAAACGAATTGGTTGTAGTAGAGATACAACAGCCCGGCGACGCCGCTCCAGAATCCGGAAAACAGGAACGCCAGGAAGCGGATCAGCCATACGTTGTAGCCCAGAGCGGTCATGCGTCGCGGTTGATCGCGCGCGCCGCGCAGGCTGGCGCCGAATGGCGAGGCGACGAAGATCGCCATCGAGCCGACCGCGACCAGAAACACCACCAGCGTGGCCCAGTACAATGCCGGCGCGGCCTCCAACATCAGGCCGAACGGTCGCGGCCGCGCATTGATCGACACGCCGTTGTCGCCGTTGGTCAGGCTGATCCAGCGGTACGCGATGCCCCAGGCGATCTGGCCCAATGCCACGGTGATCATGACGAAGCCGAGGCCGGTGCCGCGCAATGCCAGCACCGCGAACACCGCCGCGACGGCGACGGTTGTCAGCAGCGCTCCGAACGCGACGACGATGTGGCCGTGGCCGGCATTGATCAGCGTCGCTCCGGCATAAGCGGCGACCCCGAACAGCGCGGCGTGGCCGAGGGTCACCAACCCGGCATAACCGACCAGCACATTCAGCCCAAGCGCGAGGATGGCATAGATCAGCATCTGGGTGGCGACGTTCACGTAATAACTATTGCCGATCCAAAACGGCAACGTGATCAGCAGCAACAATGCGACGGCCGCGCTAATTCCCCTGGGCGACCGCAGCTTCATGGGGCGGCTCGGCCGAACAGCCCTTGCGGCCGCAGCACCAGGACGACGAGCATCGGCAGGAACAGCACGACATAGGCCAGTTCGGGGAACACGGCCTGGCCGAAATTGTACAGCAGTCCGACGACGAAGCTGCCGACCAGGGATCCCAGCAGGCTACCGCTGCCGCCCAGAATGACGACGACGAGGGCGAGGGGGAGCATGTCCTGGTCCAGCCCGGGATAGACCGACAGGATCGGTCCGCCGATCACGCCGGCGAACCCCGCCAGCCCGGCGCCGAGCGAGAAAACGATGGTGAATAAGTGCGACACGCGGATGCCGACGACACGTGCCATCGCGGGATCGTCGACGGCGGCTCGGATCATCGCGCCAAGGCGGGTGCGGTCCAGCATGGCCCACAACACCGCCGCGATCGCCACGGCGATAACGATGATCGCCAGCCGGTAGGTGGGAAACCCCATGCCGAACATCCGCGTCGCGCCGACCAGCGCGGCGGGAGTGTCAACCGAGATCGGGTCGCCGCCCCACAACATGAGGCACGCGTCGGCGACCATGAATGACAAGCCCAGAGTTACGAGTACCTGTGCCAGCTCGGCGCCCACCAGGCGGCGCAGCACGAAACGCTCGACAATGGCACCGAACAGCGCGACGCCCAGGCCGGCGAGGAGTGCCGCCAGCCAAAAGCCGAAGCCCCAGCCGATCAGTGTGACTCCGAAATAAGCGCCCAGCATGAACATCGAGCCATGGGTGAGGTTGGGAATGCGCATGAGGCCGAAGATCAGCGAGAATCCGGCGGACAACAGGAACAGCAGGCCGCCCAGAGTCACGCTGTTGACGGCGAGGATCAGCCAAAGGTTCATGGGTGGCCGGGAAGCCCGGTCGTCATCGCGAACGAAGCGAAACAATCTCCCGGTGCGCCCGTTTCGGCGGATCGCCGCGTCGGTTCGCTCCTCGCGATGACAGCATCACGCGTGCATCGGCTGATCGTTGAGCGTATCGTTCAAGCGGCGGCCGTCAACTCTTCAGCGCGGGGTAATCGCGCGAGTACACCGGCTGCTCGAGGAACCACTTTTCGTCGAACGTCCAGAACTGGCTGACATTCGGATAGGTCTTGATCGTCGTCTGCACCAGCTTGCCGTCCTTGCGCTCCAGCCGGCGGATGAAGACGTTGCCGACCACGTTGCCCAAATGATCGAAGTGGAACGCGCCGCGCGGCGAGTCGGTCAGCGAGACCGCGCGCATCGCCTTGATCACCGCGTCGCGGTCGTCGGTCTTGCCGCCCAACGTTTGCAGCGCCGCCTCGGCGATCATGCCGTTGATGTAGAGGCCGGCGGCGTACAATCCCGGAATGAACCCGGTCTCGCGCACCATGCCGGCGATGAACTGCTTGTTCACCGGCGTGTCGAGGTCGGACGTGTAAGCCGAGGCCGTGATCAGCCCGATCGCCTCGTCGCCGAAACTCTTGAGCAGCGCATCGTCGCCCGCCGTGCCGCCGCCGATCACCGGCAGCGTGGCACCGGCGTCCTTGTACTGCTTCATGAACTTCAACGGATTCGACCCGGCGAACCCTTGCACGACCGCATCGACCCCACTCAACTGAGCGATATACGGCGTGTAGTCGGGGGTCACGATCGGCGGCCACAGTTTCTTCATCACCTGACCGCCGGCACCCTCGAATACCCGCTGGAAGCCGCCCATCTGCTCATAGCCGTAAGCGAAGTCCTCGCTGATGGTGATGACGGTTTTGTATTTCAGTTCCTTGGCGGCGTAGTCGGCCAGCACGTGCATGTTCTGCGCTGACGCTCCCGACGCGCGCACGAAATACGGGTTGGGCTTGCGCTGCGACATGTCCTCGGCGGCGGCGAGGCTCAGGATCGGCGTTTTGCGCGCGGCCACGTAGTCGGTGATCGCCAGCAACTCGAACGCGGCGAGCGGGCCGAAGATCATGTCGACGTTGTCACGCTCGATCAACTCCTGCGCCTTGGTTTTGGTGCCCGCTGGATTGCCGCCGGTGTCGCCGATCAGCAACTCGACGTCGCGGCCCGCGATCTTGTTGCCGCGGTCCTTGAGGAACAGGTTGACGCCCTGCTCCATCTGGATGCCGCCCTGCGCCAGCGGCCCGGTCTTCACCGTCAGCAGGCCGATGCGGATCGGCTTGTTCTGGGCGATGGCCGGCATCGGCAGCGCGGCGGCCAGAGGCGCCGTCATCAAGGCAGTGCCGGCCAGGAATTCGCGTCGGTTGAGTCTCGTGTTCATGGTTCGCTTCCTCCCGCGCCGGTGTGAGCCGGACCACCGGCTTCCTAAAGCCTCGCCGCCAACCCGTCGAGCCACCTCGCGCGTCGGGCCAGGATTTCCGGTTCGGTCAGACGGGTGATACGGTCCACCGCGAATACCGCCAGGGGACACCATAGGGACACCATGATGCGCCGTTGCCTGCTGTTGCTTGCTTTCCTGCTGCCGGTGTTGCCGGCGACGGCCGCCGAGCCGACCAAAATCACCATTGTGCAAAGCAGCTACAGCTTCAATTTCGTGCCGCTCGATATTGCCCGCACCGAGGGTTATCTCGCCGATGAGGGCCTGGACGTGGATGTCGTTCTGGCCGGCGGCGGACCCAAGACGATGACCGCGCTGTTGGGCGGCGGCGGACAGTTCGGCGCCTGCGTTCTGCTCGATGGCATCATGGCGCACCGGAAGGGACTGGATGAGGTGCGCGCCATCGCCACACTGTCGCTGGCGTACAACCCGGTGCTGATCCGCGCGGAGGTCGCGAAACAACGTGGCATTTCGGCGGACATGCCGTTGAAGGAACGAATCGCGGCGATCAAGGGGCTGCGGATGGCGATCACCACGCCCGGCTCCAGTTCCGACATGATCGTGCGTTATCTGGCGCTGACCAACGGTCTGTCGCCCGATCGCGACCTGCAGATCGTGCCGTTGGGCTCGGTGCCGGCGCAGACCGCGGGTTTGCGGGCGGGCCAGGTCGATGGCTGCGCCTGCCTGCCGGGAGTCGATACATTGACGAAACAGGAGGGTCTGACGGTCGATCTGATTCGCGCGTCCGAGTTGGGCGCGCTCGACGGCATCACTTACGGCACACTTTACGGGCTGGCGTCGTACAACAAAGCGCACCCGGAGATCGCGCGCGGCGTTGCCCGCGCGATCACGCGCGCCACGATGCTGATCGCCAACGATCCGGAGCGCGCCAAACGCGCCACTCGCCCATTCTTCAAACAGATGGACGAGGCAACGTTCGACACAGCCTGGAAATTGTATTTGCCGTACCTGCCGAAAACTCCCGATATCCCGGCGGCGGATTTCGACAAGGAACTCGCGTTCGAAAAAGTCGTGCTGGCGCCGAATGTGTACAAACCGGTGCGGTATGACGACGCGGTCGATACCAGCTTCGCGCGGGCGGCGATGAAGGAACTTTCGCATTGAGCGAACCGCCGCTGATCGAATATCGCGGCGTCGGCCGTCGGTTCACCTCCCGCCGCGGCACCGTGGTGGCGTGCGAGGGCGTCGATCTGACCGTGCATCGCGGTGAATTCCTGGCGGTCGTTGGTCCCAGCGGATGCGGCAAGTCCACCCTGCTGAACATGGCCGCCGGATTGCTGGTGCCGAGTTCCGGGCGCGTGTTCTATCGCGGCGAACCCGTTCCGGAACCCAACACTCTGGTCGGCTACATGACCCAGCGCGACACGCTGCTGCCCTGGCGCACGGTCGAAGACAATGTCGCGATCGCTTTGGAACTGCGCGGCCAGGGTAAGGCAGAGCGCCACCGTCACGCGCATGACTGGATCAAACGCGTGGGTCTGTCAGGCTTTGAGACCGCGTATCCGGCGCAGCTCTCGGGTGGGATGCGCCGCCGGGTCAGCATGGCGCGCACATTGGCGTACGAGCCTGAAACGATCCTGATGGACGAACCGTTTGGCGCGCTGGACGCGCAGCTTCGGCTGGTGATGCACGATGAACTGTTGAAGCTGTGGGCCGCCACCGGCACGACGATGGTGTTTGTGACGCATGATCTGACCGAGGCGATCACGCTGGCGGATCGCGTCGCGGTGTTTTCGGCCCGCCCAGGACGGATCCGGGCGATGGAAAGGGTGGATTTGCCGCGGCCCAGGGATGTGTTTCGCATTCGGTTCGATCCGCGGTTTGGCGAACTGCATGACCGGCTGTGGCGCTATCTGGAAGAGAGCGTGCGCGGCGACATCATGGTGGGCTGACATGGCACAGGTCGATACGATCCCGCTCGAGGCACGCG
>Ga0193726_1002374_pt1 | contig 12836 bp, 26 predicted proteins | sample H2c1metaG_FD_144928 | JGI IMG/M metagenome (GOLD analysis project Ga0193726, IMG submission 144928) | Soil microbial communities from a riparian zone of the East river system, Colorado, United States - H2c1 | ecosystem: Environmental > Terrestrial > Soil > Riparian zone | place: USA: East River... | reverse complement strand
TCCCTTCCGGGCCTCTGGGCTGATATCGATATCCTCGGCCCGGGTCACACCGAGCAGAACCTGCCACCCTCGGTCGATGAAGCGAAGCTGATCATCCAAGCCTCGGGCCTTCCGCTGCCTACGCTTTGGGTGCATTCCGGTGGCGGTCTCTACGCCTGGTGGCTCTTCGAGCAGACGCAGGATGTGCACCTGCAAGGTCTCGGCGGTCTCAAGACCATCTCGGCGAATCTTGGCCAAGTACTCAAGCATGGTGCGGCGAAGCTTGGCTACAGCTACGGTGCCGGCGTCCACGATCTGGCTCGCGTCCTACGTGTCCCGGGGACGGTGAATCGCAAAACCAATACACCTCGTCCTTGCGAATACCTGTACGCGACCGGTGGCTCCTTCGAACCTGTCGCCCTCTACACCGCTATCCAGATCGCCCACGCGGCCATCCCTGTCGTCCAGGCCCCCACTGTCACGCCTCTCGCGATGGCCGTCTCGGATGGTGAGCGTCCCGGGGATGAGTTCGCACGCAACACCTCGTGGGCACAGATCTTGGAGCCGGCCCACTGGAGCTGGGCATACCGGCGTGGCGATGAAGACTTCTGGATCCGGCCCGGAAAGGCAACCGAAGGTATCTCGGCGACGACGCGTGAAGATGGCTGCCTCTACGTCTTCTCCACCGATGCTGGCCTGGAAGACAACCGGCCGCACACGAAGTTCTTCGTCTACGCCCACTACAATCACGGCGGTGATTTGAAGGCTGCCGGTGCTTCGCTGCGGTCACAGGGCCTGGGGGCGCAGCGCCTAGCTCACCCGAGAGACGATTCTTTCTTCGCCGCCTATGAGGAGACACCCCCGCGCCCCCCGGTGGCCCTGGAGCCACCTCAGACGGTTTCCACTGGTGAGCCTAAGCGTGAAATGCGCCTTACGCCCGCATCTCACTTCAAGATCCGACGTGTGCGCTGGCTCTGGGAAAGTCGTGTCCCCATCGGGGAAATGACCCTCATTCCAGGCCGGGAAGGAGTCGGGAAGTCACTTCTCCTGGCCAATATCGCATCCGGTATCACGCGCGGGACCCTGCCTGGAGAGTTCTTCGGAGAATGTCGGGCTGTCCTCTACTGCGCATCGGAGGACTCGTGGGAGCACACCATCGCACCGCGCATGCTCGCCGCCGGTGCCGACATGTCTATGGTGTATCGCCTCGACGTCGTCATGGATGGCCTCGCACTAGGTGCCCCGATCTTGCCGAAGGATTGCCGTGCCGTGGCGGGGATCGCGAGGGAGATCAAGGCAGCCGCGATCATGCTGGACCCGATCATTTCTATGATCGACGGGGATCTGGATACCTACAAGGCTCCGCAGCTGCGGCAGGCTCTGGAGCCGCTGCGGCGTGCAGCTGAGGATGCCGAGATGGGAATCCTCGCCCTCGCACACTTCAATAAGACGACAGGTGTTGACGTCTCCTCACGCGTATCCGGTTCGCGCGCCTGGCTTGAGGTGGCACGTGCCGCCTTCTCCATCGCACGCCTACCGGAGGATGACGATGAGGATGAGGCCACCACGATCCTGATGCCGAAGACGAATCGGTGCGTCCTCAGCCAGGAGAAGAATAATCTTGGTAGATCGGACCTACCGAACCTCACCTACGAGGTGACGGAGGTGATCATGCCGGCCATTGATGGCGAAGCCTCCGTTGGCAAGATCGTGTGGACTGGTGAGTCTCCCGTCTCGGCCGGTGACGTCATGAGTGGGACGCGGCAGAATCAGTCAGGCGAGAACATGATGGCGATCGTCGCACTCGTCAAGAAGAAGCATCGCGAGAAGGGGATGCTCGTCGCGCTGGCGGAGGTCTACGACTTCTTCGGCAGTGATCTGAATGAAGCGAATATCCGCAAAACTTTGTCGCGGGCCGTGAGTAAGGGATACTTGGAGTCCCCGGTAAGGGGGATGTACCGAGCGCCGACGAAGGCGAATAATCCGCCGACCGGTGTACCGACCTGAGGAGTACGGATCATGGCACTGAACAAGAATAACCAGACGATCATCTCTAACCTGGAGATGGTCCAGGAGAAGTGCGATTCGCTGAAGGAGTACGTCAAGTCTGGCAAGTCGAGTCACGAAGACATCATGGCGAGTACTGCCATGATCGACCTGGAGCTGAAGATGATCCAGGTCCACGCCTTCGCAGCGATCAATCAGACCCTCGTCGACATCGGTGCCATGCTATGCGCCAAGCTTGATCGCATCGAATCACGCCTGGAGAACTGATGGATGCCGATGAGGAATACGAAGGACTCGTCTTACCCGAGCACCTAACGGAACATGTCCGATGGATCATGGGTGGCCGCGTCTTCAACGAATGCGCGCATGCCGATCAATGTGTGATGAGTGATAGCTGCCCATTCTTCCACTCGTGCAAGGAGCTAATTCCAGACCTAACCGAGGCCGATTGGGATCTCATCTGCCAGCGTCGTCTTGATGAACTGGGAATCACCTACGCGGAACTGCGCGATCGTCATCTGCGCGGCGTTTCCACGGTGGCTGAGATCAAACTATGGATGTTGATCAGTGCCTGCGCCGGAGTGGCAGATGATGACTAGCAGGGGCAATGATGGACTCTGCTATGGTTTTTATTAGGCCAGTGGCCTGTCGCACGGTGCTCCAGATTCGCGCAGAGGCCCTTCAGCTCACCTGGCGACACATACTTGCCGAGATGGGTGAGGCAGCGGCAGAAGGCGCACGGAGCCTCCCACTGGATCTTCGCCGCACCTTCGCCTTCAGTCCAATACTTCATCAGCTTCTCGGTATCGCCAGGGTGAGTAGCCTGGCCACCGGCAGCAGCCAGCGACGTGGCACGGATATTGGCGATCGTCTCAGCCGTCTCGCGACACGTGACGCACTCGTCCTGTACCTCTTCCACGCCGGCCCACCTTCAATGGTTCTGCCCCGCCGCGCCGTTTCCGTGGACGTCGCGGCGGGGCAAAGATGGGTTACGAGACGTAGCAGAGGGGAATGACGAGAGAGTTCGTACCGCCAGCGACGATCGTGGCCGGCGTCGCCACCAGAGCGGAACCGGACGTCACCGCGAGAGGCTTATCGGTTGCCTGAATACCGGAGCTGGGAAGAAGGCCTGCCGCGTACGCTGGTAGGGACACGAGTGTCGGGACAGTCGTCGCAGCCATCCAACAGGAAACCCAGTACCAGCCCGCCTTCGGGATCACCGCAGGCACAGCAAGAGCCTTTGTCATTAGCGTATTGGCTGCCCAGGCACCTGCCACCTGGTCCGCCGTGGCACCCAGGAGCGCTGGCGTCGCCGCGCTGGAGTAGATGGCGAAGGCCCAGTGGGTTGGCGTCCCGGCCGCTGTCGTGGCGGAGACGAAGGAGATGTTCTTGATGGTGAGGCCGGCACTGAGATACACCGAAGCTGACGTCATGACGCCGGTGGAGAGTGCTGCACCGTTAGAGTTGGCGAGGTAGCGAGCGTCCTTGCCGAGGTTTGAGATTGGCGTGAAAGCCATGGTCGGATGCCTTTCTAGGCGAGGCCCGACCTCGATGTGAGGTGCGGATCCTCGCCTAGATTAGCTGAAACTTGTGCCCCTATGGGGCTAACGCTCGAAGGGGTCGATCTGGTCTTCGGTGTCGTCATCCGGATCCATGATGAAGTAAAGCCATGAGCCTGGCGCGAAAATAGCTACACCGAAGTCACTTCCCTCTTCGTCTTCGCTGTCTTTACTGAAGACAAGGTGCCCTTCTTCGATTCCGATCAAATCTGCTTGGATCCGGATCGGGGCGGTGCTGCGTGGAATAAATACTTGCGACCTGAACATTGCGCTACTCCTCGGTTGCTTCTTCATCCCATAGTTCGGGGAATGTATTCGCGGTCCTGTCCCGGCCGATATGAAGTTCGTGACAGTAGGGGCATTCGTAGACATTCATCGCGATACCGCGTGGATTCTTGTACTTCAGCCTTTCGATAAAGCTTTCGGCCTGCTCTATTGTTTGGAATCCTATCTTCGCGGTACCGTCGGTTTTGATGTGTTCACGCCGGCTCATTCTCCTTCTCCTCTAGTTGTCTTTTCAGTTCCCCCAATGTGATCTTCATGCGGGTCAGGTCACGCTCCAGGCGAATCTGTTCGCAGCGGTAAAAGTCTGCCGCCTTCGTCGTCTCCCAGATCTGTCCTTCGGCGAGTGCGATACCGCGACGCAGATGATCAAGCTGGATCTGATGCAGACTCCCCGGGGTGTAGGCCATCGATAACCACCCCCATATCGGTGAGCTTCTCGTACATCTTGGCGCCTTCATCGATCGCGCCATCGAAGAGATACATGATGGTGGTGATCAGGGTGTCCTTCGCCTCGGGCGGGACCTTCGCCAAGTATTCCAGGATCTCGCCCGGAAGGGCCATCGGATGGGCTTCGGGGGTAGCGGTGCGGAAGACGACGTACGCGTGCAGGAGGCTTTCTCCGATGGGGCGTGCCACCATCCACGCCTGGTCCGCTTGGGCGATCTGCTGCGGTGTCGGCTCCGTCATTCGCCGGCCTCCAGGAGTGCCCGCACATCCGATTCACGGTAGCGGCGGTGTCCTCCGGGTGTCTTGATGGCTGCGAGCTTCCCCGACTTCGCCCAACGGGTGACGGTCTTCGGGTCGACGGAGAAGAGCTTCGCGACCTGGTACGGCAGGAGTAGCTCCGGGTATTCGATCATGACTGTCTGATCCTCCTCATCCTTCACTTCAGGTACCTTAACGGGCACACTATCACTTACGTAAGAAAGCCCCGAGGACTTGCCAAACTTCCTCCAGGACACCTCGGTAGCGCTCCGCCTGCGACTCAGCCCTACCGAGTTCAATAGCGGTTGCCTCATGCGCCTCACGCTCCCTGATCAGTTCCTGCTCCAACATCACCAGATGGGCATCATCGGAGTTCTGCAAGATCCCGATCTCCCGCTTCAACTCTTCGATGATCTTTTCGTGTTCAGAAAGCACGAAGAAACTCCGTCTCTGTGATCACATTCCAGGCAATCGAATCCTGAAGTCCGGGTAGCTGCGGATCAGCTCATCCAACTCGCGCCAGAAGTTGTACCACTCGCGCTGCGTCAACTTGTCGTCGCTGTTCCCGATGGAGATCAGGACAAGCATCACCAGCCCCCTTCGTCTTCGTCGCCGACTTGCTCCGGGCCATTGTCGTAATCGTCAGCTATGCCAACGAGGGCCAAGCCAGAACAGACCAAGATGCCTGCGATGACGATGCACAGGAACCACATCAGGCCACTCCGTGCCTCGTGCAGAAGGGGATGTGCTCCTCATCCAACATGAGGCCGAAATCCCACGCCTCATGAAGATCGTCTTCATCCATCGTGCTGCAAGTGGACGAGAAGGCCCAAGCCAAAACGACCGCGTCAGACATCTTCGGACTCTTGGGACCGATGCCCTCATCCGCCAAAGCCATGTGCTGACGTATCAGCAACTCTGCCGCACGGACCACGATCTCCGCCGCACCCAGCCCCGCCAATTCGGCCTGGACGGCAGCACGCACCTCTTGATCACTCATCAGGAACACCACCTTCTTCGATGTGACTCATCGGTCGTTCCTCCCTTAGTCATGGAGCAAAGCCTACACCCCCACCGAGGGTAAAGCTAGCTGAGGGGAAGGGTTACACAATTAGTTCTACATTATGACACTACCCTCTTCACAGCCGTCACAAGAACTCAGGGTGATCAGCTCATCACCACCAGTCACGCCAGGGGACTACCGTGACATCCCATGTCCCGAGGCCTGTCCCAGTCCTTCTCTATATAACTACTGGTCACAGTAGTAGTAGTTAGTTAGTGACAGGTGTGAACCCAAGACTGATGCCGAAGTGTTAAGCGGTATTACACAACACAAGTTTGGGACAAGATCAAGATGCACCCCCTACTGGTGTAATTGGGAGGGCCGTCACAAACATCTCTGATATACTGAGAAACGTGATTACACCCAAGAATCGAGCCAAGTGGCTCACCACACTCGGAGTCTGGCGTGGCATCCGGGCCGGAGTCGACTTCGACTGCGACATTCCACGGATGCGGATGCGTCTCTACAAGTGGGCCGCCTACCACAAGCTCTGGATCAGGACGAAGGTCGAAGGCGACATCATCTACTTCTCCGTGAGCAAACTCAGGCCAACGGAGCCCTCGGATGTTCCTCGATGACTCCGACACCACGAGAAGCAAGATCCCTCAACTGTGCCGAGACGATCGCCCTCGTCCGGGCCGCATCCGAAACCACATTGATCTCCTCCGCCACGACCTGCGGGGCACGCTCCAGGCGATACAGCTTCGCCAAACGATCCGTGATCCGTACAGCTAGCTCGGCGAAACGAGGATCAGCACCGTTGTCCTCGTCGCCACCCATCTGCTCCTCACACCAATTCAAGTAGCGGGTGAGCCTACCGACAAGCTGGCCACGCACAGCCGGCTGCTGAGAAGCCACCTCAGCCTCTGTGAGTTCCCCAGACACCTGCCACACCACGTCAGTCATGTCAAGCAGCCTACGGCCGGCACAGCAGGCTAGGCGGCTTCAGGAAAAAGCATGCCTATTCAGCACAGCTGGGCTTGATCTTCTTCCCGGCCTGGAAGAGATACTCCGCTGGCTAAGAGGGCTCTCCTGTTTGGTCGCCAGGAAAGGAGGGTCACCCTCCTCTAGGCAACATGCATGTAGGTCCCCAAGATTTCCAAGATCCTCAGAAACTTGGCTTCTAGGTAAGCGCTTTCCTGGAAATTTCCGCAGGCCAACCTACCTGGACATATTGAAGAGGAGCAAATACTTGTTAAAGCAAACAAAACTGGCGGGGTGGGGGTTATGCGTGCATCTAGCTGTTTTTTGCCGGGAAAACCTGTTCGCCTGATAGCCTATGGTCTGTTTGGCTTTGTGTCAATGGGCTTTTCGGTCATTGTTGTAAGGATCAAGGTTGTGCCCCTGTGTAGCTAAGTGGGTATGGGCTTGTGCCCCTATGTGCTTGTGTGCCTAGGCTTCTAAGGCTTTGATCAAATGGTGTCTGTCCTGGCCAAATGGTGAATACGTAGATCAAATGGTGGGCGTGGGGGGTACGTGGCCCCCTGTGTGGGGTGTATATAGGCAGGCCGGGGGCTTGCCGATCATCCGATGGGAGATCAGCCGAAGGGTGGATGGGGGATCAGCCGAAGGTACTAGGTAGGCCTAGTCTTTTCGGCCATCATCCGAAGGGTGGATACGTAGATGGCCGATCGGTCTAGGTTCCCCCTAGTCTTTTCGGCCATCATCCGTTCGTTGGGCAGCGTGACCCGGCCGTTTGGGTAGGCTCCGCCCTATGGCTTAACTGTACCCCCCTTATGGGGGATCAGGCAAACGGGCGTCAGGATGAGCCAAACGGGTGGCGTAGTGAAGCCGAAAGGATGACTTGACAACCCTACCGGGGGTGAGACGATTGACGTAGTTCCGCACCAGGCGGGGCACGGTGAGAGGTTCGGATCATGGAACGCTACCTCGGAGTCAAGGCCTACCGCGAAGCAATGAATGCAGTCGAGTTCTTCCGCGTCAAGCAGAGCGCCTGGAACATGTCCCACGATGGTAACAGTCACTACCTTGCCGGCTACGGGCACAAGCGCCTCGGGAACCTGGTCGAAGCAATCCTCTGCGACTTCTACACCCTCGCGGATGCCGAGCAGATCATGGCGACGATGTACGAAACCGGCGAGGATGCCGAAGAGTGCATCCGTCGTGTCTGTTGGGACACGATGACCAATGCTCTCTACCAGGTTCGTCAAGCTGCCGAGGATGGGCAATTTGACGCGTGGGAGCGTGCCTACCCGGGGTGGCTCAACTGGGCTGACCTGATGGCCCGGACCGAAGCGGATGCCTACGCGGAGTACGACGAGGTGACCGCTGACTTCGAAGAGTCGGACCCGGCCACGTGGACATACCTGCCCTCCGGCTACCAGGTGCGCGACTACAACGCCGCAACGGGCGAGATGCACCTCTACGCACCTGACGGCCGGGACGTCACCGATGCCTACGAGACTCGCCGCGAAACCGAGCAGTACGAGCGTCGCATGGCCGTAATGCGCAACTACCTCTGACGCGCCTCTGATCTGTTGTCTTGCGTCGTGCGCGTGACTGGACTCCGCGTGCGGCGTTGGGTGCCAGATTGGCAATCCAGGGAAGGAAACGGATCATGAATAACAGTGACGAGCGCGACTACGCCGAGGAGGCGTACAACGCGCACACGATGGCGACCGGTGACGGAGAGATCCCCGATGACCTTTTCGACTACCTCGCGGATGTCGACGAGGTGACCGGAGAGCCGGCCAGTGCCCCTTCCGGGCCGCGTCCGGTGTACGTGATCGCTCGTGAGATCCGACGCGACTGGACCAAGATCTACTTTGGTGCGGTCCCGTACCTCGACGCCATGGGGTCCCTCGATTCAATGGCGGACCGGTACGGCCTTGACTCCGCGAAGTCGATCGTGTCTTACTTCTTGGCCAATGCGGGCACGTGGCGCGGCGAGGTGGCGCGACGGATCAAGGCTGAACTGAAGGTGATGGGGGAAGGCCTCCCCTACTGAAGTCAAGCGGCTGAGCCGACCTTCGGTCGTTCACCGTACTAGTTCGGGACACCCCCGCCAGGGGGTCTGAGAGCCTCCGTGAGCCATGATCGCTGAAAGTGCACCTGGCTATGCCGGGGTATCGGTGATCATGGCCCCACAGAGTTTTCCCTGCTCAGAGGGGTTAACAAAACGGAATAAACGGACAAGATCAAGGAGACTAAAGGATCATGCAAACCAAGCGCACCGACCGGCCCGGACGGGGCAAGCACCCGCTCCTGATCACTGATCGAGCGGTTTGGGTGTACGCGGCCCGCCGTGCCCTCCCGACCCGGAAGGCAACCCGATGATCAAATTCCTGTACCTGATTCTCGTCCTGGCGTGGCACCTGCACGCACCGGGTGTCGCCAATTGGGGCACCGTCGATGGTCACCGGCATTGCATGGCCATCATCGCGGACACGTCCGTCGTGGTGTGCGCCGACGGCTACGTGACAACTAGCTGATTGATCGGCTAGCGGAGCCTCATCCTTTCGGTTGGTCTTCATTCCTGGCCGAAAGGATGAGGCTCCTTAGTTGGTAAACCCCCTGGCGGGGTGAGACGATTCTCGTGTCAGGTAAGTCCAAGCGGAAGGATCGGATCATGCCGGCTCACAAGTTCAAGTACACCCCACAGCAGACCCTTGATCACAAAAACCTGATCAATTACTGCCTGATCTGTGGTGAAAGCACTGAGGACATCGACGATGACGAGTGCTTCGGGCGCGACGAGTCCGACGCCCAAGAGGCCCAAGCCGTGTACGACTACGAATGGAACCTGTGATCATGAGTAACGAAACGATCGTCATCGACGCGCCGGAGGGCATCCGGATGTACGACGTCCTCAGCTTCCGGGGGGCGCTCGGTCTGGAGATCCGGACCGGCATGGTCATGCGCCCCGGTTTCAGCATCGTGCAAGCCGCTATCAAGCGTGGCTACGTCGCCGAGGGCACCCGCCGCAAGCGTGACGCCTACGCCCAACTGGACGCACTGATTGTGGCCAACGGTGGCCCGTCGTCGCGCCCCTTGCCGGCCGAGTAGTACGCATGACCCAGCGCCTACGGGCGCTGGATTGTGCGGGTTACTTGACCCCACAACCAACCGAACGGAGCAAGATCATGAAGCACAAGGGACTCCTGACCGCTATGCTCGCCATCATCATCGGGGCCGGCATCGTCTCGACCGTCCTCGTCTCCGATGCCATGTCGGGGCCCGGAACACTGCACGTCACCGCGCAAGCGGCCGATCCTTCCTTCGCACCCTCGGGCGAGATCCTGAGCGTGCAACAGATCAAGCAAGGTGATGTCCTGATGGGTGTCCTCGCCAACTTCCGAGGATGCCCCAACGGGCAGGTCATCTCCGAGATTCACTGGCGCTGGGATGATGCCGCCCTGTCCTGTGACGGCATCATCGTCATCCACGGCGTGACGGTCGACTACACACGCAACTCCGACGGGACATCCCTCACGACGTGGACCTACCAGGGCCGCTCCGGCGACATGGGTTACGACATCGGCCAGGACGATGGCGAGACGCACCTTGCCCCCGGATTCTTCTCCGACGTGGATGCCGAGTAAGCCATGGGTTGGAATGAAGACTTGGCAGCATGCACCACGGATCGCGAGCGCGTCATGCTGGCCCTAGGCCTCTCGGAACGCATGCGAGGCAGGTGGATACAGGGCCAACGTGAGTCGGTCGAGCGCGAAATTGAACGCTACCGGTCAAGCCATCGGGGCAAGGCACCACACGGGGACGACTACGCGGATGCGGTGGCGGTGGGCAAGCTCCGCTGGTCTAAGCATGCTGTCGCCGCTGACCTGATCTCCGATGAGCAGTTCTTCAGCCGCTTGGCAGTCATGTATTCAACGATTGATCGGAAGGACACACGATGACCAAAGCACAAGATGTTTCGCGGGCCGAGAGCCTAGAGGTTCTGCGGGGCCTACTACCGCGAGGTTCCGAGGTACGCGTACTCGTCAGGCACGTTTCAGCGTCGGGCATGACGCGCTGGATTGACGTCTTCGTCATCCACAACGGGTCCCTTGTGTGGATCGGTTCACGTGTCGCCGAGGTGTTGGGATCTACCTGGTCGAGTAAGTACCAGGGGGTCAAGCGTGAAGGGGTCGGCATGGATATGGGTTTCGACCTTGTCTATAGCCTCTCAGCACGCCTATATGGGCATGCGGATGAGGGGGGCTATGCACTCACCCATCGTTGGATTTGAGTAGCTAGCGTGGCTTAGCGGCCCTACGGTCGCTAGGTTGTACGGGTTACTTGACCCGTTAAACCAACCGAACGGAGAACGGATCATGAAGATCACCTATCAGATGCTCCTCGACGCCGGAGCATGCTCGGAGCAACGTGAACTCTTCGCGGAGCACTTCCCGAACGGGGCACGTGTCACCATCAAAAACGCAGTCTCCGTCGCCCAACTCTTTAACTGGAACTGGGCTGCCGAGAATCTGCTCACCCGGCCCGCTCGGGAGGTCTACGACGCGGCGATCCGGCCCGCTCGGGAGGCCTACGACGCGGCGATCCGGCCCGCTCGGGAGGCCTACGACGTGGCGACCCGGCCCGCTGGGGAGGCCTACGACGTGGCGCTCCGGACCGCTCGGGAGGCCTACGACGTGGCGCTCCGGACCGCTCGGGAGGCCTACGACGTGGCGCTCCGGACCGCTCGGGAGGCCTGCGACGCGGCGATCCAGCCCGCTGAGGAGGCCTACGACGTGGCGCTCCGGACCGCTCGGGAGGTCTACGACGTGGCGCTCCGGACCGCTCGGGAGGTCTACGACGTGGCGGTCCGGCCCGCTTGGGAGGCCTACGACGCGGCGATCCGGCCCGCTTGGGAGGCCTACGACGCGGCGATCCGGCCCGCTGAGGAGGCCTACGACGCGGCGATCCGGCCCGCTGAGGAGGCCTACAGCGCGGCGATCCAGCCCGCTGAGGAGGCCTACAGCGCGGCGATCCAGCCCGCTCGGGAGGCCTACGACGCGGCATGCGCGACTGCTTTCGCACGTGCCGCTAGCTCCCGTCCGGCCAAGTAGTACGCATTGCCTAGCGGCCATGGTCGCTAGGCCTTTGCGGGCCGCTTGGTCCTTGACGTAAGGAGGCAACATGATCAAATTCTATGACGTCAACTTCGTCGGCCAGACCGGGACGAAGGACACGATCAATGTCTACGTGTACGGCTCTGACGACCTAGCCGGATGGTCAACGATCTCGCATGACTCCGGCCAGGAATACATCCGGGTACGGAGCGCCGAGACAGCTATGCCGTGGGATGAGGCAGACGGTATCGCCGCGAACCTCGCCGCACTGATCGCCCAACTCACCGGGGGAGAGGTAGACACACGTGACGATGACACCGTGACGGCGGTGGCGGCATGAAGTATGTGGCTTGGATCATCTGGGTCCTCATCGTCATCGTGGCGATCATCGCCATAGCGAGCTATCACCAGGCCGGCGGACGGTAGCGCAAAGTGGCCCACGGGATTCTCTAGGGGGTTCCGTGGGCTGTCTTGTGTTCCCGGCCATCCATCGGCCAGGACGGCAAAGAGAAGGAAGGTTCGGATCATGGATCTCAATGAACACCCGAAGTTGCGCGACTACATGTCGACGCACCCGAGTGTGCGCCCACCAGTCACGCGCCCACTCTCCGCTGATCACCCGAGCCGGCCTACGGCCGTTAGGGTTGACGTCGCACAACGGGCTGAGAGCGTCACTACGGCGATACAGCCCCGCAGGCTTGCCGACGTACTCGCAGACGTCCGTTCGGCTGTGTGGGGGCTATCTGGGCACCCGCGATTCAGTGAGCTGGCGGATCGCCTCGCGGAGCTGACAAATGAGGCATACGAGCTAGGCCTAGACGATGGCTTCACGTCGGGGCGTTACGGCCTATGACATGGCACCCCACTAGGCGCCCCAGCGTGCCCCCTACAGGCTCCGATAACGAGGGGCCGTGGGAGGTGCGCCTAGTGCGCTGGGACGGCACCACGCAGACAGCAGGCACCCTTGCCGCCTTCGCATCTGCTCAGGCCTACGCCGAGACAATTGCCCGCTCACTGGCCAGGAACGACAGGAGCAGGGCATGGCTGGGTTACCCGACGTCGGGTGTCCAGGCCGTCACGGTCGCGTGGGACGTGTGGGATATCCCGGCCATGGTGCTAGGCGAGGCAGGGGTGCGTGCCGTACCGGTGAGCGTGCCACGCAGTGAAGTTGAGTCGGAGACACTCAAGCTTGCCCTCGCCTACGCC
>Ga0193726_1002373_pt1 | contig 12839 bp, 13 predicted proteins | sample H2c1metaG_FD_144928 | JGI IMG/M metagenome (GOLD analysis project Ga0193726, IMG submission 144928) | Soil microbial communities from a riparian zone of the East river system, Colorado, United States - H2c1 | ecosystem: Environmental > Terrestrial > Soil > Riparian zone | place: USA: East River... | reverse complement strand
GCAGCACGGCGGCAATGCGATCGATGCCTCCGTGGCGACCGCCGCCATGCTCAACCTAATGGAACCCATGATGGTGGGCATGGGCGGGGATCTGTTTGCCGTCATCTACATCGCCAAAGAACGGAAAGTTTATGTGCTGAATGCGAGCGGAATGGCTCCTACGGGCGCTACCGTCGAGCGGTACAACAAACTGGGTTACGCCTGGAATCCGAAGAATTGGGGGCCGGGCTCCGGCATGCCGGCGCACGGAATATTGACCGTCACGGTGCCCGGCGCGCTATGGGGATGGCAGGCCGCGCTCAAGCGCTTCGGCAAGCTGACGTTCAAAGAAGTATTGGAGCCCGCGGCTCGGTATGCGCAAAACGGCTTTCCGATATCCGAGCGTATTGCACATGACTGGCGCCTTCCCGATGCGCAGCCTTTGGAGGCTTGCTGTACGTCAGCGGATCCGGACTCCATCAAGACGTGGTACGTAAACGGTGTGCCGCCGCAGCCCGGGCAAGTGTTTAAAAACACCGAGCTCGCGCGCACCTTTCGGCTGCTGCAGACGCAGGGGAGCGACGCCTTTTACAAAGGCGAGATCGCCCGGGCCATTGTCGCGAAGTCGCAGGCTCTCGGTGGAACGATGACCCTCGAGGATCTGGCGAACTACAAAGGGCAATGGATGGAGCCGGCCCGCACTCAGTATCATGGCTACGACATTCTTGAATTGCCGCCGCCGGCGCAAGCTTGGGCTGCGAATGAGATCCTCAACATTCTGCAAGCCTGTGTGCCGCAGTGGACTCCCGGACAGACCCTTGCATCGCTGGGCCCCGCGAGTCCCGAGTACTGGCACTTGCTGGTCGAGGCGAAGAAGCTCGCCTACGCCGACCTTTATCAGTACAACGCCGATCCCGATTTCGCCGCGGTGCCGCTGGCAAAATTGCTGTCTGAATCCTACGCGGCCTCGCTTTGCAAAAAGGTGAATCCGCAGCATGCCTCCACGCCCGGCCCCGAGGGGAATTTTCCGATGGCAGGCGACACCATCGTGCTGTCGGCCGCGGATAGCGAAGGCAACATGGTCTCTTGGGTGAACAGCAACTTCAGCGCCTTCGGCTCAGGCATCACGGTTCCGGGCTACGGATTCATACTGCACAACCGCGGCGCGCTGTTCACGCTCAATCCGCAAAGTCCGAATGTAATCAAGCCGCACAAGAGGCCGTTCAACACCTTGTCCGCAGGCTTCGTGATGCACGGCGGGCAGCCGCTGATGACGGTGACGTTGATGGGCGGCGATATGCAAGCGCAAGGACACGCGCAGACGTTGGTCGACATTCTCGATCTCGGCGCCAACCCGCAGGCCTCCGCCGACATGGCGAGATTTCGGCATTCGCAGGTGTCGAATACGCTGAGCCTGGAGACGCCTCTGTATGATCTGGTCGGCGAGAAGCTGACGGCGATGGGGCACACGGTGCGAGCCGTCAGCGGCGAGGATGTGGGCGGCGTTCAAGTCATCATGTTGGCGGACCCGGGAGCGGCACAGTCCGACGAGACTGGTTCACCTAAGCGCGTCCGCGGCTACTATCGATCCGGATCTGATTTTCGGAAAGACGGACAAGCCGTGGGTTGGTGAATAACTATAATATAATCAAAGCGTTCTGCGCATAGCCAGCATATGAAAGCCGCAGGGTTTGACTACGTAAAAAATGAGTATAAAATACGGGTCCTGATCTCTAGCTTCCAACGAGGATTCATATGGCTGCTCCTACCAAGGTTCGTCTGAACGCGGATCTCTCGCCTGATGTCGCCAATGCGTTAAAGAAATTGGCGGCAATGCAAGACGTAAGTCTTACGGAAGCCCTGAGCCGAGCTATCAGCACCGAAGCAACCCTCGCGGACAAACGCCGCAAGGGCGGAAAGGTGCTCGTGGAAGAAGGCGGCGCCCTCAAGGAATTGATCTTCACGCGTTAAACGCGGTGCGGACTGAACGCAAAGGGAGGCGCGTATAACTCATGGAAGATCCGAACAAGGAAGTCTTGGATGCCACGGTTCCCGACCCCGACCAGCCGGCACCGGGTTTCAATTCGCCCAAAATCAAAGCCTTCGATCCGGATGAATTCAGGGATCAGGCGCGAAAGCGCATCACGTATTGGTTACTGGCGCTGTTGACGCTACTGGTGACTTACGCGTTTGCCGGCCTTTTTCTGATCGAGAACAAACCGTCCTTCGAGCACTTAAAGAGCCTCGTTGAAATGCTTTTGGGCCCCCTCATCGCCTTGGTTTCTGCGGCAACGGGATTTTATTTCGGCGCGCAGTCCAGCAAAAAGAAAGAGGAATCCTAGCGCGACGCCGGCTTCCCGGTTGTTTGAGCGAGTGCAGTGCCTTGAAGCGGGTGGTCGGCGCTTCCTGCGGATATGAGCGACGGCAGAACTACGACGGAGCCGCCCAACAAGAAAGCGGCTGTCGCCGTCCACACAACAATCTTGCGAGTTCGCGTCATCTTGCGAATCTCAATTCGCCACGGGACTCTGGATGTTGCGCACCATCTTCAGGACCATTGTTCGAGGAAGAAAGGGGGCCATCCTAACGGTGCGGGAATTGCCCTTACCGGTAATGACAATTCTTTGGTTCCTGAGAAAACCCGCGTAGCCGGCCTCTGCCACAGGAATCGATTCCATCACCGCGGCGGTCTTGCCAAGACGCGTGGCGTCCGTTCCCGCGCGCTCGCGAAATTTGCTTTTGGTTGGGCCGGGGCAAAGGCAACTGACATGCACACCCGTACCGCGCGCCTCTTCCCAGAGCGCTTCGGAGAACGACAAGACGAACGCCTTGGACGCGTAGTAGACCGCCATCAGCGGCCCCGGCACGAAGGCAGCAATGGAAGCGACGTTCAAAATGCCGCCGCGTTTTCTCGCGAGCATCTGAGGCCAATAGATATGAGTCAATTCCACCAGCGCTCGGTCGTTCAGGTCGATCATGCCGAGTTGCGACTCGGCGGCCGAGCCGGCGAAGGCTCCCGCCTTCCCAAAGCCGGCATTGTTGACCAGCACGTCGACGCTGAGTCCTGCCGCTTTGATCGCCTCCGCCAGGCGGTTTCCGCCTCCTCGCTGGGCCAAGTCGACCGAAAATACAGCGGCCTTTACACCGTGGCTTGCCGACAGGCGCGCCGCGACATCGCGCAACGCCGCTTCGCTGCGTGCTGAGAGGATCAGGTCGTAACCATCCTTTGCAAAGCATTCCGCGAGATCTACGCCGATGCCCATTGATGCGCCGGTTACCAGCACAGTCTGGCCTGCGCCCGGTCTTTCATTTGCCATGGCTATTTGCTCCCCGCGTTATGCCGGCTATTGCCGGTGGTTTTGGCAAGTCTCGCGCCTTTTATCGGCGGTGTCGAATGACGCCGATCCAACGCATCGCGGTGCTTCGTTGCATTGCGATCGCAACGAACGAAATGCTTTTGCGGTACCTCGCCACAACCACGCTCCGGATGTCACGCGATTTTTCCGTGATCCTCAACGGGCAGGAGGGTAACCGGGCTGTCTCATGTGAGCACTCACGGACACAACTATAGCCGGGGAGCCAACCATGCAGCGTTCAAATCGTCGAACCAACGCATCCATACTTGAGCGCCGGTGGTTACCTGGCGCAGCGTGCACCTTGCTAATGGCGGCCTTGAGCGCCTGCGGCGGCGGGTCGTCGATGTCATCGATGTCGCCTCCGACATCAACGGCGGCTCCGCCCGCGGCGTCACCGCCGCCGGTTGCCACGACCACGTCCTGTACCACCTCGAGCTGCGGAATGGCGATGATGACCATCACCGACGCTGCGGGTGACTTTCTCGCCTATAAAGTCAAATTGGTTTCATTGCAGCTCAAGAAGTCCGACGGCACGCTGGTAGAAACGCTGCCGGCGAGCACAACGGTCGACTTCGCGCAGCTCGTCGATCTCACCGAGATCTTGAGCGCACGGCAAATCCCTCCCGGTGACTACGTGGCCGCGCAGGTCACGGTCGATTTCACCAGCGCCACCATCATGGCGGATGACGGTACGGGCACCGGCGTCGCGGTGAAGCCCGTGGACTCCAGCGGTGCGGCGCTGGGTCAATTGCAGTTGATGGTGCAGCTCGACAATAAGAACGATCTCAAGATCAACGCGGCGAAAGCGTCTCGCATCGCCTTCGACTTTAATTTGTTGGCGTCCAATATGGTTGACTTGACCGCGAAGACGGACACCGTGAGCCCGACGCTCGTGGCGAGCGTCGTTCCCATCGACAGCAAGCAAATTCGGGTGCGCGGCGAGATCTCTGCCGTGGACACGGCCAACAGCGACTACACCGTCAACGTGCACCCGTTCCACGATAACGATGGCAACAAGCTCAGTCCGCTGGTGGTTCATACCACGGACTCCACGACATTCGAAATCAACGGCAAGCCTTTCGCGGGTGCTGCAGGACTAGCGCAGCTCGCAACTCTGCCGGCCGACACCATTGCGGTGGCATTCGGCAATTTGCAGACCAGCGATCAGACCTTTACCGCAACCTCGGTTCTCGCCGGCAGCAGTGCCGAGGGGGGAGGATTTGACCATATCGTGGGCAATGTCGTTGCCCGGAATGGCAACACATTGACGATTCACGGCGCGCGAATGGATGGCCATGGCGGCGGCGATAACGATGACGACGATTTCATCGCAGGCAACTCTACGGTGAATGTTGCTGCGGCCACGGCCGTAACGGCCGACGGCCAGTCCTCGGCGACGCCTGCGCACACCATCGCGGAAATCTCAGTGGGGTCACTCATTGACACCTTCGGCACCGCAACCAAGGACAACTCCGGCAAGGTCACTTTGGACGCAAGCGCGGGCCGAGTGCGGCTGGACCTTACGCACGTGCAGGGCTCGCTGCGCGGGAGCGCAACCGGAGATATCACGCTCAACGTGAAATCGATCGATCGCCAGCCGGTTTCACTGTTCAGCTTTACGGGCACCGGTTCGGGCGCGGACACTGATCCCACCAAGTACGTGGTAGCCACCGGAGCCTTGAACGTCAGTTCGTTCTCCGTGGGTGAGTTGGTCTTGAGCATCGGCTTCGTCAACCCATTCGGCAAGGCTCCGCCGGACTTCAACGCGGTTTCGGTCGCCAGCGCCACGATGGGCGGCAACGACAATTGCGACAACAACAATTGCATGTGCCCCGACAACAGCGGCAGCGGCGACGGCAACAACAATTGCACGTGCAACGGCAACAGCGGCGGCAGCGGCAGCAACAATTGCATGTGCAGCGGCGATGGTATGGACGACGGCAACGGCAATTGCATGTGCAGCGGCGATGGTATGGATGACGGCAGCGGCAATTGCACGTGCAATGGCAACAGCGGCGGCAGTGGCGACAACAATTGCCCCAACAATGGCGCCAACAACGCGGCAAGCGCGGAATTGGATATCGACTGGGGCAATTCCGGCACCACCAAGCCGTTCAAGTCGCTCACCGCGAGCAAACTGGATCTGGATGTCACCAACGGCAGCATCGGCAGCAACCATGAAATCGAGACGAATCCGCAGAATATCGATCTTGAGTCACTGGCCACGGATGTGTCGCTCATGGGAGCCGGCTCCGGCATGACGCTGTTCTCGATTACCGGACAGCACGGCCGAGAGACTCGCAATTTCGGTTCGTTTGCTGATTTTGAAGCGGCACTGGCCGCGGATTTGGACGGTACTACGACGGCGCTGCGATTGACTGCGGATGGCATGTACGATGCCGCGAGCAACACCTTCACGGCGCAACGCATCACCATCTTGCTCAGCAATTGACAGTTGCGGGCAGGGAGCCCGACTGCGGGCTCCCTGCGGCGGATCAGCGCCCGCTACTCAGCGCAGTTGAGATTGACTGACTGTTTCGCCAGTTCACGAACGCGCCGCTGCATGAAGCGGCCCTGCTCCGGCGAATACTGTTTTTTGAGCCCGCCCTCTATCTCGCGCTGCTCAGCCTTTATTGAGACGCACGCGGGGCTGTCCTCCGCTTCGCCAGGAAGAACGACGTTCGAGGCAATGGCCAACGTGTATCCCGATGCAGCCGGTGGGGCGGTGGTGGGCTCGGTCTGCAAGGCACTTGCGGCGCCCTGCGCGGGCGCAGCGACACTCACGGGGACCGTCGCTGCCTGTGTCGGGTGATCCACCGCCGAGGCGGCGAGCAGCCTGTTTTGGTCGCGGACGCTGATAAAAGCATCGGGCGAAGCGTGTTGATAGCCGCTGATTACTTTGTAAGCGAGGCCGGCGGCTCCGGCCAACAGCAGAGCCGCACCCAAAATCGGCCGCAGCCACTCACTCATCCGCTCACCTCGTTGGTTAGTATGCGCTCAGGCGGGCGCCAAGCGGCCAACACCTTCGTCGTCGGGTATCACCGCCGTGGCTTCAATTTCCAACCAGCCCTCCTTTCGAGCCGTGCGCGACCCTGTTAGTGCTGCGCCGCGGAGAACGAGCGGCGCGTACTTGATGCGCTCAGTACAATGCCACTGTCCTGAACCCGGGAGATACCAATGAAACTATTTTATTCCGCCACATCCCCTTTCGTTCGCAAGTGCTTGGTAACTGCCCACGAGTTAGGCCTGCGCGAGCGTCTCGAACTCCTGCCGGCCGCGGCGCATCCGATCAATCGCGACCGCTCGGTCGTAGCGCGCAATCCGCTCGGACAGATACCGACTCTCGTTACGGAGGACGGCACCGTGTTGTACGACAGCCGCGTGATCTGCGAGTACTTGAATACCCTGGGCGACGGGCACCTACTACCGAGGCAAGGGCCGGGACGTTGGGCCGCGCTGGTCGACCAGGCCTTGGCCGATGGTCTCATGGATGCGGCTGTGCTGACGCGCTACGAAGATGCCGTCCGTCCCGAATCACTGCGCTGGAACGATTGGAGCGCGGGTCAGCTGGATAAGGTGACCTGCGGACTCGCAGAAATCGAGCACCGCAAGGACGCCCTTGGCGACCGCGTCGATGCCGGTACGATAGCGCTGGGTTGCGCGCTTGGATACCTCGACTTTCGATTTGAATCGTTCGGGTGGCGAGGCAAGGCCGCGAAAACAGCCGCATGGTTCGAGGGGTTTTCCCAGCGGAGTTCGATGCTGGCAACGCGGCCGCCGGCGGCATAGAAATGCGGCGCTAGACTCAGCTCGTGGAGGCGCCGTAGCGATCAGCTTCGTCGTCGGGTATGACCGCCGTCGCCTCGATTTCCACCAAGGCGCGCTGCTCGACCAATCCCCGGACCTCCACGACCGACATGGCCGGGAAGTGTTTGCCTAAAACCTCCCGGTAACCGGCGCCGATGTCACGCGCCTCGCGCAGGTAGGCTTCCCGGCTCAAGACATACCAGGTGAGCCGAACCAAGTGACGCGGCTCCGCCTGTGCTTCCTCGAGCACGCGCACGATGTTGCGCAGCGCCTGTTTTACTTGTTCGGCCAGATTGTCGCTCGTGAAGTGCCCCTGCCCATCCCAGCCGACCTGGCCGGAAATGAAAATCATGCGCCCGCGGGCCGCCATGCCGTTGGCATAGCCTTTTGGGCGGGCCCATTCCGCCGGCTGCAAAGTCTCAGTGCTCATTGCTTAGTTACCTTTGAATGCGGGACGTTGCTTCGCGGAAAACGCATCGTAGGCGCGGCGAAAATCCTCGGTCTTCATGCAGACCGCCTGCGCCTGCGCCTCGGACTCCAAAGCCTGCTCCAACCCCATGTTCCATTCCTGATTCAGCATGGTCTTGGTCATGCCGTGCGCGAAGGTCGGACCCTGCGCGAGTTCTTGGGATAGCTGCGCGGCCGCTGTGTGCAGTTCCTCGACGGGAACCAAGCGGCTGTAGAATCCACAGGCGAGTGCTTCATCGGCGCCGACGCTGCGGCCCGACAGCAGCCATTCGGCCGCCCGGCCGTGACCGATGATTCGCGGCAGAATGGCGCAGGCACCCATGTCGCAGCCCGCCAGCCCCACGCGCGTAAACAAAAATGCGGTCTTGGAGCGCGGCGTGCTGAGACGAATATCGGAGGACATCGCCAAAATGGCGCCGGCCCCCGCGCACACGCCATCGACGGCCGCGATGATGGGCTGCGGGCAGGCGCGCATGGCCTTGACCAGGTCACCGGTCATGCGCGTGAAGTTCAGCAGCTCAGGCATGCTCATGCGCGTCAAGGGGCCGATGATCTCCTGCACATCGCCGCCCGAGCAGAAGTTGCCGTCCGCACCGCTGATGACCACGGCCTTGATCTCTGCCGCGTAGGGCAGACGCCGCATGAGATCCTTGAGTTCCGCATAGCTGTCGAAAGTCAGCGGATTTTTTTTCTCCGGCCGATTCAACGTGATCCAGCCGACGTGATTCTGCACGGACCAGAGAAAATGCTGGGCTCGGTACTCGGTCAGGTCTTTCATGGTGTTTCCCGCGTCAGTTGTCCGCGCAGCCGCGACAGTGATTCAGTCAATGCGCGCTGCTCGCGCTTAGGAATGCCGGAAAATAGCGTCACGATCCAGGTTTCATGCTCTGCGGCCATCTGACCAAAAAGACGCCGGCCTTCCTTCGTCAGTTTGACCAGGTAGGCACGCCGATCGGCCGGATCTTCGGTCCTGACCAGCAGGCCGCTGCGCTCCAATTGGTCGACGATTCCCGTGACATTGCCGCCGGTGACCAGCATGCGCCGCGACAGCTCGCCCATCTGCAAGCCCTGCGGCGCACGCTCGAGCTGCGCCATGAGATCAAAACGCGGCAGCGTTGTTTTGAATTCCTTGGCCAAGGCCTTGCGCACATGCGTCTCGATGAGGTGCGTACAGGTCAGCAAGCGCAACCACAGGCGCAGCGACTCGTGATGATCATCGGTCAAGCGGCTGTCCATGCCGAGGGCAGCGCTCACAGCAGTTCTCCCCCGGCGACCACGATGCTCTGCCCGGTGACCGATTCGCTGCCGGGCATGCACAGCCACGCGACCGCGTTGGCGACTTCGTCCGGCTGAATGAGCCGCCCCTGAGGATTCGACTTGGTCATGGCTTGAAGCGCGTCTTCCAATTTGCGCCCGGTCACGGCAGATATCTTCGAGGCGGCCTCTCTGACCAGGTCGGTATCCGTATAGCCCGGGCAAACGGCATTGACGGTGATGTTGCGCGTGGCGACTTCTCTGGCGACGGCACGCGTCAAGCCGATCACGCCGTGTTTCGCGGCGCAGTAGGCTGCGACGTAGGGATAGCCGGTGAGCCCGGCGGTACTGGCGATGTTGACGATTCGTCCGAAGCCGCCCTGCAGCATGTCGGGCAATGCCGCCTGCATGCCGAAGTACGTGCCCGACAGATTGATGGCAAGCAACCGCTCCCACAAGCCATCATCGCGCTTGGTGATCGGCGCGCTGATCGCCTGGCCGGCGTTGTTGATCAGGATCTCGATGGGCCCGAACAGGGTCCGTGCGGCTGCAAACGCGGCATCCACGGACTCGCGCTTGCTGACATCGGCGGTCGCGCAAAAAGTCTGCGCACCGGTGGATTTCAGTTCCGTGGCCAGCGCCTCGAGCGTCGCTGCCGTGCGCCCCAGCATACTCACCCTGGCCCCGCGGCTCACCAGCGATCGCACGATGCTGGCGCCGATGCCCCGGCCGCCGCCGGTCACCAGGGCGTGGCGGCCCTGAAGTGGTCCGCTACCATTTACATTCATACCGAGCCTCCTGCCGCCGCGGCACGCTCCGCCGCGCGCTCAAGTTGTGCTTTGGCGGACCGATACGGCTCGGGCCACCATTGTTCTGTAAACCCCTGTGCCGCCGCTTCTGCAAGCGTCCATGAAGGATGCGCCAGATGCGGACGCGCAATCGCGCAAAGATCGGCGCGGCCGGCCGCGATGATGGAATTGACGTGATCGGCCTCGAAAATATTGCCCACGGCAATGGTGGGAACGCCGGCTACATTGCGCACCATATCGGCCAGCGGCGTCTGCCACATGCGCCCATAAACCGGCCGTTGCGTCGCGATGGTCTGGCCGCTGGAGATGTCGAGAATATCGGCGCCGGCCGCGGCCATGGCGCGGGCGATCGCAATCACATCCGACTCGCTGAGTCCGCCTTCGGCCCAATCGCAGGCGGACAGCCGCACGCTCAACGGCCTTTCCGCAGGCCATGCCGCGCGCACCGCGCGCAATACCTGCAGCGGGTATCGCAAGCGATTTTCCACCGATCCCCCGTATTCATCGCTTCGCACATTCGTCAGTGGCGACAGGAAGCTCGCCAGCAAGTAGCCATGCGCCATGTGCAATTCGAGCATGTCAAAACCCGCTGCGGCGCCGAGCGTTGCCGCGCGGACAAAATCGCACTTTACCGATTCCATCTGCAGCGGCGTCATTTCTCGCGGCACCTGACTGATGCCCGGCAGATAGGGAAGCGGCGAGGGCGCCAATAGCGGCCAGTTGCTCTCCGCGAGGGGATGGTCAGCCTCCTGCCAGCCCAGCTGAGTGGACCCTTTGCGGCCCGCATGCCCGAGTTGCAGACAAAAGCGCGCCTGGGATTCCGCGTGCACGAACTCGACGATGCGCTGCCAGGCCGCGCCCTGCGCCTCATTCCATAAACCCGTGCAACCCGGCGAGATTCGAGCGTCCGCCGACGTGCAGGTCATCTCCGTAAACAAAAGCCCCGCACCGCCCGTGGCGCGCGCACCGTAATGCACCAGGTGCCAATCGCCGGGCATGCCGTCGAACGCCCGATACTGGGCCATGGGCGATACCACCACCCGATTGACGAGCTGCATGTCGCGCAGACGAAACGGCAGGAACATCGGCGGCCGCGGCCGCGTCACCCCGTTGCTGCTTGCCAGATCGGTCTCTATTCTGTCGATGAACTGCGAGTCGCGCACTTTGAGGTTCGCATGACCGATGCGCTGGCTGCCGGACAACAGGCTGTACGCGAATTGCAGCGGCTCCATGTTTTCATATCGAGCCACATTTTCGAACCACTCCATGCGGTTGCGCGCTGCATTTTGCAGCTTCAGCGCCTCGACGCTGCGCTCGGTCTGATAGGACGTAAGGCCGCTCTGGACGTCCTTCGCATGACTCACGTGCCGCACCAGCGAGATCGCGTCTTCCATCGCGAGCTTGGTGCCCGAGCCGATCGAGAAGTGAGCGGTGTGCGCCGCATCGCCGATGAGCACCCGCGTGCCGTCGTGCCAATGTCCGCATACCACGCGATTGAAATTGAGCCACGCGGAACCGCGCAGGTGCCGCGCATTCGAGAGCAGCGGCGCATTGCCAAGAAAGGCCGCGAACAGTTTTTCGCAAAAGGCGATCGACCGGTCGATGTCGGCCTTGTCGAGGCCGTGTGCCGCCCAGGTTTCTTCGCGCGTCTCGACGATGACGGTGGAGAGATCCTTGCTGAATTGGTAGGCGTGGATCTGAAACCAGCCGAACTCGGTTTTCTCGAATGCGAAGGTGAAAGCGTCGAATTTTTGCGTCGTGCCCAGCCAGATGTAACGGCACTTGCGCACATCGATGCTGGGGTCGAATTTCTCAGCGCGTTGCGCGCGTGCCTTACTGTTGGCCCCTTCGGCGATGACCACCAGATCCGCGTCATCGAATTGCCGGGCGTCGTCCAGTTCGCATTGAAACGTTTGCTTCACGCCGAGGGACGCGGCACGTTTCTGCAGGATATTGAGCAGGGTGCGGCGCGAGATGCCCGCGAAGCCATGGCCGCCGGAGCGAATGGTGCGTCCTTTGAATTGCACATCGATGTCGTCCCAATGATAAAACTCATCGACGATGCGCGCATGCGAAGGCGCATCCGCCTCCAGGAAATTGCCCATGGTCTTGTCCGAAAACACCACGCCCCAACCGAAGGTATCGTCCGGGCGATTGCGTTCGAAAATCTCGACGCTTGCGTTGGGCAGGGTCTTTTTGAACAGAATCGCGGAATACAGGCCGGCGGGCCCGCCGCCCATGCAGACAATTCGCTTCATGCCTCATTATACCACTATGTCAATAGTTTAGATATAAAGCATATGGCATGGCATGGAGCAAATCCGGGCCCCGGGGCGCGTCGGCTTCGCCGCGGTCATTCGCCGGGGAATGGCGGCAATTGGCCGAATATCGGGTGATCCTTGGGCGGCGTTGGAACAGCATGCAAGCGCCCGACAACGAACCCGGAGTTAACCAATGAACGCCCGACTCAAAAATCCTTCCACCGCCAGCTTGCTGACCGGGATTGCCCTGGTCACGGCAGGCGCCTTGCTGACGCGTCCGGCCGCGGGGCTGCTGCATTCGGTCGACGTCGCCCACGGCTGGCCTCTGTTCATCATTGTGCTAGCCTTCGTGCAGTTGATTGCCACGCTCAAGGAGCGCCATCAGCAAGGCTGGGGTTTGCTCCTGGCAGGGGATTGGTTGCTTGCCAATACCATGACCGATTGGGCCTATGTCCAATTCAGCGTTCCGGTGCTGCTGGCCGGATTGGGTTTGATGACCATCATTCGCGGGTTACGCGATCAGAGCAGACGTTCGGACGAGGACTACCGTGCCACCCAATAATCGCAGCATCACGCCAAAGTTCATCATCGGCGTTTGTCTCGTCCTGATGGGCGTGGTGCTATGTCTCGACCAGCTCGGCGTCGTCCAGTCCCATCATGTGCTGCGCTTTTGGCCGGCCGCTCTGATCCTTGTTGGCCTGGTCATGCTACAGCGCGGAGAAAGGCACAGTGCACTACGCGCTCTGGTGCTCATTGTCGTCGGCGGCTGGCTTTTGCTCAACACGCTTGGCCTCGTGAGCCTGGATCTATGGGAATTTTTCTGGCCGCTCTTGTTGGTGTTCGTCGGCGCAAGAATCATGATGCGCAATCAGGGTTGGCGCTCCGGAGCGCCTCAGGATCTGCCT
>Ga0193726_1002372_pt1 | contig 12846 bp, 11 predicted proteins | sample H2c1metaG_FD_144928 | JGI IMG/M metagenome (GOLD analysis project Ga0193726, IMG submission 144928) | Soil microbial communities from a riparian zone of the East river system, Colorado, United States - H2c1 | ecosystem: Environmental > Terrestrial > Soil > Riparian zone | place: USA: East River... | reverse complement strand
CCAAGCTCGCCAAGGCATTCGACATGAAGGTGCTGGGCATCCGCCGCGATCCCGCGCAGGGCGCCAATGGCGCCGACGCCATTCACGGCATGGGCGATCTGGTGAAACTCGTGCCGCAAGCCGACTTCGTGGCGCTCACCTGCGCGCTCACGCCCGAGACCACGGGCCTGATGAGCGCCGCCGCCTTCGCGGCCATGAAACCGTCGGCGGTGTTCGTGAACGTGGCGCGCGGCAAGGTGGCCGACGAGGCGGCGCTGACCAAGACACTGCAGGCCAACAGGATCTGGGCGGCGGCGCTCGACGTCACCGTCGACGAACCGCTACCCGACTCCTCGCCGCTCTGGTCGATGCCCAACGTCTTCATCACGCCGCACACGGCGGGCGAGACACGGGCCTACGAAGACAACGTGGTCGACATCCTGATCGAGAATCTCGAGCGCCTGTGGCGCGGCGAGAGGACCCTGCGCAACCAGGTACTCTAGCCTACTTCTTCTCCTCGTGCTGCTGCTGCTGCTGTTGCTGAGGCGGCGGCGCAGGATGGGGCGCCTGAGCCTGCGGTGGCGGTGGGGCGGGGTGAGGCTGCTGAGGCTGCGGCGCGGGATGCGGCGCTTGTGCCTGCTGCGGCTGCGGCGGCGGCGCAGGATGAGGCTGTTGCTGAGGCTGCGGTGCGGGATGCGGCGCTTGCACCTGCTGCGGCTGCGGAGCCGGGTGTGGCTGTTGCGGCGGCGGCGCGGCATGGCCCTGCTCCTGAGGCGCCGGCTGATGCTGCGGCTGTGGCTGCGGGACCACCTGCTGCCGCGGCGGCTCGGCCGGATGCGGCGGCTGGTTCGCTTGTGGCGGCTGCGGATGCTGGGCCGGTGGTTGCGGCGCCGCCTGTTGCCGCGGCGCCTCGGCAGGCTTCGGCGGCTCAGGCTTGGCTTGCTGTTGCGGCGCCGGCACCGGGGGATGATTGGGCTCGACGGCCGGCGCAGCGTGCGGTTGCGGCGCGGCCTGCTGCTGCCTCGGCGGCTCGCCGGGCTTGGCGGGCTGAGACGGTGCCGGCGTAGCGGTGCCCTTCAACTCGGGAGGGGCCACGCCCTGGCGCGGCGCCAGCGCCGGCAAGGCCTGCTTGCTCGTCTCGGTGGCAGGCGCCGTGGGCCGTGTAGTGGCGAACTTCGGGCCCGGCGCGGCCGGTGCCTGAAGGGCGGCGGGCCGGGCGAAGGTCGGCATGTCGGCGACGGCGGTCTTCGCGGTCGCGAGAGTCGTCGCCGGGGCAGGGGCGGGCGTTGCCGGTGGCTTGGCGGCGTTGGGTGCGGCCTGGGCTTGCGGTGCGGCGACCGACGCCGTCGGCGCAGGCGGCGCCGCGACGGGCGCCACGGGCGCGGCGGCGATCCTGTCGGGCGCGACCTGCAGCGCAGCACGCATCACCGGCTGCGAGTGCACGAAGGTGGTCGCCGGCACCACCGTGGCGAAGCGCTGGTTCATCAGCGCGGCATGCTGTTGGTTCGGGCCGGCCGCGGGCTCATGCCGTTCCGCGCGCTGCCAGCGCTCGTTCAGCACCTGGTCCTCGACCCGCGCCGGACGGTTGATGCGCTGATAATAATCGCGGTTGGTCGTGTAGGGCGGCACATAGGCCTCGCGCGGTCCCAGCGGGAACCAGCCGACCGGCGCGCTGCTTTGCCGGGACAGCGCCGCCGACAGCTCGACGCCGCCCACGAAGGCGACCAGCGCCGGCGCATAGACCGGCCGCACGTCGCGCTGCGGCGGCAGCCACATCCAGCGGCCCCCGCGGTTGGCCCAGCGGCCGTAGTGATAGGGCGCGAAGCCCCACGGCTGATCGTCGATCCAGGTCCAGCCCCACGGCTGCTCGTAGGCCCAGTGGCCGGTGCGATAGGGCGCCCAGCCGCTCGGCACCGAGCGCGGAATCCAGACATTGCCGTAGCTGCTGTCATCCACCCAGGTGCCGTACTGGTTGAGGTCCTCGTAGCCGGTGACGCCCGCCGTCAGATATTGCGGCGGCTGGTCATAGGACACCTGCCGGTCGCGGTCGGCCCACGCCGCGGGCTGCGCCGGTGGCGCGCTATGGATCGTGCGCAGCTGCGGCGTGGCGGCATCGCCCGTCACCTCGCCCACTTCGCCGGCGCGCACCGCCAGCACCTGGCCGTTCAGGCCCTGGATCTGCGCCGCGCCGGAGCGCACGCCGATCTGGGTCGGATCCTGGGTCGAGCCTGCCTCGACATAATAGTCGCCCTGCTGCAGCAGCGAGATCGTGCCGCGCGGCGTGACGATCTGGTAGGGCTGGCTGGGATCCATCGCCTGCGTCTTGACGTCGATGCGGCCCTGGTCGACCTGCAGGCGCGTCTGGGTGTCGTCGACGGCCAGCATGTCGAGCTCGGTGGCGCCGGCCATGCGGATGCGCGTGCCGGCGAGCGAGATCTCGCTGCGCGCGTTGGCCTCGGTCCACAGGCTGTCGCCCGTGCTGAGCGGCGTATTGACGACGGCCGGCGCCCACTCGCTTTGCTCATTGTCGTGGAACGAGACGGTGCCGTTGGTGAAGGCCAGGCGCCCGACGCGGCCGGGCGGTTCGCTCTGCGCTTGGGCGACGCTCGACAAGGCCAGGGTCACTGCCAGGGTCGCTGCAAGGGTCGCTCCGACAAATCCCGCCACAAAGGTGGCAGCACCACGACGAAAAAGGTCGCCCATTCCCGGCCTCCCGAAAGGCTTTGCCTCAACCCACTGGAACGCCGGATTGCCGTTGCGGTTCCGGCCTGGGCATTGGAGCAAGAAGGAGAAAAGATGAGCCTCGCCGATCGCATAAGCTGCTAGGCTTTGCCGGCAATCGACTGGAACGCCGGACTGCCTTCGCGGTTCGGCCACGTGACTTGAGCAGGGGGAGATGGAGATGAGCGTTGCCGATCCGCATAAATTGATTCTGACCGGAGAAAACCCGTTCCTGCGCATGAGCGACAAGGACGGCGATCCCAATTCGACGGACGCCAGCTTCTGGCGCATCCTGTTCTGCCCGGCCGGCCCGGGGCACGTGCTCTATATCAAGAGCGAGCTGACCCACGCCCATTGGCGCATCTATTCCGACAACATCGCCATGGCACGCTGGCTGCAGCAGACCGTGCAGGGAATGCTCAATCCCGACCTCAAGGATCTCTCGATCCCGGTGACGGACGCGGAGTTCTCGAAGTCGGGCGACCCGCGCTACTACTGGACCGAGCACGTCAAGGCGCACGACACGGAGCTGGCGCTCACCTGGTACGACATCGGCGAGCCGCTGCTGATCCACACCGAACCCAACCAGCCGCCCAATCCCCGGCCCTACGGCGTCTGCACCGTGCTGGTCCCTGCGCTCAGCGGACGGTTGACCTGCAACGGCCAGCAGGCGCGCGGCAAGCCGTGGCAGCGCGAGCGCGAGGGCCGGCCCTTCAGCACCTCGGCGCTGGCCTTCTCCGAAAGCTGGACGGAGCCGCGCTGAGGAGAGCCTAAACCGTCGGTGCGAAGCCCGCGGCGCGGGCGAGTTCGGTATAGCTCGCCCGCCGCACCTCTTCGTCGTAGGTCCAGGTGACGACGGCCATCTCGTCGACGCCGACGCGCGTCTTGAGCTCCTCGATGCGGGCTGCGACCTCGGGGCCGGTGCCGACGAAGGAGTCCTTGCGGAACTGTGCCACGCGCGCCTGGTCGTATTGGGCGAGCGCCACGGCGGCGGCTTCGGGTGCCTCGAGCGGTCCCAGGATGCCCCGATCGCGATGCATGCGCGACAGCGCGCGCGGGGTGAAATGGTACTGCGCCTCTTCCATCGTGGGCGCCGCGAGCGCCAGGATGCAAAGCGCGGAGTGCGGCTCGGGATGGCGCGCGCTCGGCCGGTAGTTCTTCTTGTAGAGGTCGACGGCGCGCTCGCCGCCCGCGCCGTCGCTGAAGAACCAGGCGTAGCAGTAGGGCAGGCCGAACAGGGCGGCGACCTGGGCGCCGTAGTCGGAGCTGCCGAGGATCCACACTTCCGGCGCCGTCGGGCCCTGCGGATAGGCCTGTACGGCGGCGAAGGGATGGCGGTCGACCAGCGGCTCGTTGTGCACCCAGGCGATGAGGTCGCGCACGTCGGCGGGAAAATGCTCGGGCCGCTCGTTGGCCGCGGGGTTGAGCGCGAAGGCGGTGCGGCCGTCCGAACCGGGCGCGCGGCCCAGCCCGAGATCGATGCGGCCCGGCGCCAGCGCGTCGAGCACGCGGAACACCTCGGCCACTTTGAACGGCGCATAGTGCGGCAGCATGATGCCGGCGCTGCCGATCCGGATGCGCTGGGTGGTGGCGGCGATCGCGGCGATCACGATCTCTGGCGCGGTGCCGACGATGGTCGGATGGTTGTGGTGCTCGGAGACCCAGAAACGATCATAGCCCAGCGCCTCGCAGTGCTGGGCGAGTGCCACGGTGTTGCGGATCGACTGATCGTGTGGGCGGCCGGCGACGGCGATCGACTGATCGAGAACGGAAAGACGCATTGTGATGACAGATGGGGCGCGGAGGCTAATCCGGCAAGCCCGCCATCTGATATAGGGCGGCCAGCAGCGGACTGGGCGTCGATAGCGCGCCGAACGCCGTCTTGAAGATCGTCGTGATCTCGCCCCGCCGGTAGATGTGGCTCAGCGCCGTGTCGACGGCGAGGCGGAAATCCGGGTCGCCGCGCCGGAGCGCCAGCGCGATCGGCTCGACGCTGAGATAGGTCTCGGCCATCAAGAGGCCGGCGGCCTGCTTCTCCTTGCGCAGCAGGAAGGTGAGCGTGGCACGGTCGGCGAAGTAGGCCGAGACGCCGCCTGATTCCACCAGGTCGATGCCCTCCTGGTTGGTTTTGACCAGCACGATGTCGGCATTGATCTTGGTGCCGGTGAGCGCGCGGCGCAGCTCCTGCTCGGTGGTGGTGCCGGGCAGCACGCCGACCTTCTTGCCGGCGAGCAGCTTGACGTCGCGCGGCCCGTCGGGGCGGATCACGAAGCTGGCGCCGTCGATGAAGATCGGAATCGAGAAATCGACGGTCTGGCGTCGCGCCAGGGTCGCCGTCGTCGATGTGCAGAGGAGATCGGCCTTGTCGCCGGTGATGGCGTCGAAGCGGTCCCGCGAATTGACCGCGAGGTAGACGATCTTCATGTCGGGGATCTTGAGTTGTTCCCGCAGCGTGTCGAACACGGCGCGGCAGAGATCGACGGAATAGCCCTGGGGATCGGCATTGGATGGGCTGCCGGGCACGATGTAGGAGTAGGGCGGCGCATCGGGGTCGTAGGCGATGCGCATCGTCTTGCTGTCGCGAAGCTGGTCGAGCGTTCCGGCCAGGGCGTCGCCGGCAAACAGCGCACCGCTCGCCAGCGCCAATGCACCGAGCGTCCTCGACATCGAACCCATGGTCTCGTCTCCCGCTCGCCATCCCGGATGGGCCTTGCCCGCCCTCGGATCATCGGGAAACAATCCGATATCGCGGCCGTTGTGACCACAGGAATCCCGCGGTCTTTTCGCCCGCTATCCTTTCAGAGGAGCACCCCATGGCCCGTGCCAAGTCCCGTCCCAAATCCCCTCCCAAGTCCCGCCAGCCCTCGCGCGTCGTCGGCATCGACCACATCTCCATCCGGGTCAGCGACTATGCGAAGTCGAAAGCCTTCTACGGCAAGCTGTTCGAGTTCCTGGGCTTCGAGATCTCGGACGAGTATCCCAACACGATCGGCTGGACCAACGGCAAGACCCGCTACTGGATCGCCCCGGCCGAGGGCCGCAAGACCTACCGCATCGGCGACCTCGGCCTGCACCACTACGCCTTCGAGCTGCGCAACCGCCGCGACGTCGACGCCCTGCAGGCCTTCCTCGAAGGCCACGGCGTCCGCATCGTCGATCCGGCCGACGAATATTATGAGGACTATTACGCCGTGTTCTTCCTCGACCCGGACGGGATCAAGCTCGAGGGCATGAAATACGGTGAACTGACGGCGAAGCGGAAGCGTAAATCATTGAAAAAGAAGGGGTAATTAGTCTCTTTGAAATAGTTCTGCGAATGACTTGCAATTGAGTGCGGATGCAGCATATTTAGAAACGTTCCAATCTACCTGTCCATTCAACGGAGCGTTTCATGCTGACCATCGGCGACAAGTTTCCTTCCTTCGACCTCAAGGCGGTGGTGAGCACCGACGCCAAGACCGCCTTCAAGGACATTTCCGACAAGAGCGACGCCGGCAAATGGAAGGTCGTGTTCTTCTGGCCGAAGGATTTCACCTTCGTCTGTCCGACCGAGATCGCCGCCTTCGGCAAGCTCAACCGCGAGTTCAACGACCGCGACGCGGTGCTCTACGGCGCCTCGACCGACTCGGAGTTCGTGCACCTGGCGTGGCGCCAGAACCACGCCGACCTGAAGGCGCTGCCCTTCCCGATGCTGGCCGACCTCAAGCGCGAGCTTTCCCAGTCGCTCGGCATCCTCGACAAGACCGAAGGCGTCTGCCTGCGCGCCACCTTCATCGTCGATCCCGAGGGCGTCATCCGCTTCGTGTCGGTGAACGACCTCTCGGTCGGCCGCAATCCGCAGGAAGTGCTGCGCGTGCTCGATGCGCTGCAGACCGACGAGCTCTGCCCCTGCAACTGGCAGAAGGGCGACGACGTCCTGAAGGCCGCGTAAGGAGGCATCCATGTCCATCGATATCCTGAAAGACCGGCTGCCGGAGTATGCCCGCGACCTCAAGCTCAACCTCTCGAGCCTGGCGTCCGAGCAGCTCCTCAGCCCGCAGCAGAAGGCCGGCAGCTTCATTGCTGCAGCCCTTGCCGCCAACCACGCGCCGACGACGCAGGCGCTCGTCGACGCGTTCGGTCCGGAGCTTGCGCCCGAGGCGCTGAACGCCGCCAAGATCGCGGCGTCGCTGATGGCGATGAACAACATCTACTATCGCTTCGTGCATCTCGTGCACGCAGCCGACTACAAGACCCTGCCGGCCAAGCTGCGCATGACCGCGATGGCCAAGCCCGGCGTCGACAAGGTCGATTTCGAGCTGTGGTCGCTGGTGGTCTCGGCCATCAACGGCTGCGGCATGTGCCTGGAGGCGCACGAGAAGGTGCTGCGCGACCACGGACTTTCCGCGGAGCAGATCCAGGCCGCGGTGCGCATCGCCGCGACGGTCCATGCCGTTGCGCGCACGCTCAGTGCAGAAGAGGCGCTGGCGGTGCCTCTGGCGAAAGCGGCGTAGCAAAGCGTTCCTCCCCTGCGCGGACTCCGCGCCTTCACAGGCGCTCGGGGGTCATGGGCACCGCGACTGATGCTCATGACCCCTCCGTCGGCCTATACGGCCGACACCTCCCCAGCTTCGCTGGTGAGGAAGGGCTCATCGCCTTGTAGCCCGGCAGCATGCGGGCCAAACTCCGGGCCGTTTTTGTAACCCGGAGGACCCGCATGCCGACCGCCACTGAGACCAAGCCGCAATCCTCCACGCTTTCGTCCAAGGGCATGCTGATCGGCGGCCAGTGGGTCGAGAGCGCGTCGGGCGCGCGAATCATCGTCGAGAATCCGGCCAAGCGCGCGCCGATCGCCGAAGTGCCGCGCGCCAATGCCGCTGATGTCGAGCGCGCCGTCGCCGCCGGCGCCAAGGCCTATGCCGACTGGCGCAAGGTCGTGCCGCGCGAACGCGGCAAGGCGCTGCTCAGGATCGCCGAAGCCATCCAGGCCCGCAGCGAGGAGCTGGCCCGCACCATCGCGCTCGAGACCGGCAACGCCTTGCGCACCCAGGCGCGCGGCGAGGCCAACATGACGGCCGACATCTTCCGCTATTTCGGCGGCCTGGCGAGCGAGCTCAAGGGCGAGACCCTGCCGCTCGGCGAGCATGTGCTGTCCTACACCCGCCGCGAGCCGCTGGGTGTCGTCGGCGCCATCATCCCGTGGAACGCGCCGGTCATGCTGGGCGCGCTCAAGATCGCGCCCGCGCTCTGCGCCGGCAACACCATGGTGATGAAGGCGGCCGAGGACGCGCCGCTGGGCGTGCTGCTGATGGCCGAGATCTGCCAGGAGTTCCTGCCGCCCGGCGTGCTGAACGTGCTGACCGGCTACGGCGAGGAATGCGGCGGGCCGCTCGCCAACCATCCCGGCATCGCCAAGCTCAGCTTCACCGGCTCGACCGAGGTCGGCAAGGTCGTCATGCGCGCCGCCGCCGAGCGCATCGTGCCGGTGTCGCTCGAGCTCGGCGGCAAGAGCCCGTCGATCGTCTATCCCGACGCCGACCAGGACTGGGCGGTCGACGGCATCATCGCCGCCATGCGCTTCACCCGCCAGAGCCAGAGCTGCACCGCGGGCTCGCGCCTGTTCCTGCACGAGGACATCTTCGATTCCTTCCTGGGCAAGCTCGAGAAGAAGACGACGGCGCTCAGGATCGGCGACCCGCTCGACGAGAAGACCGACATCGGCACCATCATCAACAACAAGCAGTTCACCAAGGTCTGCAAGTATGTCGACGAGGGCCTGAAGCGCTCCGACGCCCGGCTGGTGTTCGGCGGCCTGCCGCCCAAGACCGGCCCGTTGAGCGAAGGCTACTACGCCATCCCCACGGTGTTCGCCGACCGCTCGAACGACTGGCGGCTGGCGCGCGAGGAGATCTTCGGCCCGGTCCTTGTGGCGATCCGCTGGAGCGACGCGGCCGAGGCGATCCGCATGGCCAACGACAGCCATTACGGCCTCGCCGCCTATGTCTGGACGCACGATATCGGCGCCGGCCTCCGGACCGCGCACGCCATCGAATCGGGCTGGGTGCAGGTCAACCAGGGCGGCGGCCAGGTGCCCGGCATGTCCTACGGCGGCTACAAGCAGAGCGGCATCGGCCGCGAGTTCTCGCTCGAGGGCATGCTCGACAGCTTCACCCAGCGCAAGAGCGTGACGGTGAACCTGGCGGTGTGAGATTGCGGCAGACGGTAGATGGCGCGAGCGGGCTAATGGTTGGGGGTTGGCGTGCGCCTCGATGGCGCGGCGGTCCGGCGAACGAGGCTGGGCAAATGCCCGCACCGTTAGGCCAGCGGACAATCGAACCTACGCATATATGTGGCCGTCGCACAAGTTCGACAATTGACCTGGGCGGTTAACTCGCAAGACTGGCTTGGGGCGGGGTGACCGCAAAGACGCTTGCACGGGGGAGAAGGCGCATGAAGGAACTCGCGGGAAAGACCGCGTTCGTGACCGGTGCAGCGTCAGGCATTGGACTGGGGATCGCGACCGCCTTCGCCCAGGCGGGGGCGAAGGTCATGCTTTGCGACATTGAAGAAGCGGCTCTGTCCGCAGCGCTCGAGCAACTGAGGCTCACCAACGTCGATGTCGACGGCGTGAAAGCGGACGTTTCACTCAAAGCCGAACTCGCCGCGGCCGCGCAGGCCACGACGGCCCGCTATGGCAAGGTGCATATCCTCGTGAACAACGCGGGCGTGGGCGGCGGTGGGCCTTACGGCACCTGGACCGAGGCGGGGTGGAACTGGACGCTGGGCGTCAACCTGATGGCGACCATTTGGGGGATCGAGATTTTCGGGCCGTTGATCGAGCAGCATGGCGAGGGTGGCCACATCGTCTCCACGGCCTCGATCGCCGGCCTCATTTCAGGCAGCAGCATTGCCTACAACGTCTCCAAGTATGGGGTTGTCGCGCTGTCCGAGGGCCTGCGGCGTGAACTCGCGCCGCGCGGGATCGGCGTATCGGTGCTGTGTCCAGGGTTCATCCGCACTCAAATCCTGGACTCAAGACGCAATCTCCCCAAGCGCTTCGAAGGGGCGGTCCGTGCCATGCCGACTTCGGGCCCGATCGCCGAGCAGATCAATATGGTCCGGGAACGCGTCTCTCAGGGCATAGATCCCCTCTATGTCGGTGAACTCGTCCGCGAAGGTGTCGAAAAGGACTGGCCATATATCTTCACCGACCTCGAATTTGAGCCGATGATCGAAGCGCGCTTTGCCGCAATCAAGCAAGGCTTTGACAACATCCGGGGACGCAACCCGAAACGTTGAGCGCGCAGCCCTTGGCGGCGCTCGTGCAGTCTGCGGATATTTGGCTTCCGGCCTTCCTGGGTGTGGGGAAGCGCACAGATGCCTCGCAGCGTGCTGCTAGCCTGCTGAGTTGAGGCGTTTCGCACGCGACGGACACCCTGGCGAATATTCCCGACTACGCCGACCGGGTCCCTCCAGGAGTAACCTGTCCTTTCTCCTACCGGAGAATGGCCGGAGTACGATGGCTCGATCACGGGCTCGATCACGCAAGGGAGGCAGGTCATGCCGCTGACCGAAGGCGACGTTCTGGACACGCTGAGCGACCCCGTGGCGCTTGGCATCGAATTCTACGCCGACAAGATCCATGTCAAGGGCGAATACCTGACGACGGTTCGCGATCACATTCGCGCCGGCAATATTCTGGTGAAGGGCGGCACCCAGGATCTCGCCTTCTACGATCCGGTGACGGATATCCTGTTGACGCAGAAGAAGTCGCCGCCCGCAAATGACGGCGATCGGGCGCTGCTCCTGCATGAATGCGTCCACGCCATGATCGACGTCTATGATCCCGACGGCACTGTCACGCGCCACATGGGCGAATTGGCTGCCTATCTCGCTCAAACGGCCTACAGCGTTCGCAAGGTCCCGTCGGCCAACCGCACCGGCACACTCCCCTGGGACAAGTTCTGGGGCGACCTCTTCGCCACGGTGCGCACCAACAAGCTCGACACCGCAGCGGGCAACGGCGCCAGGATCCCGCCGGCGACGCTCGAAAATTTGCGCCTGCAACTCGTTGCCCTCCCCATGCCCCCCGAGGTGAGCTATGGAAAATTCGCCAAGGAGGCGACCGGCGTATCGGATGGGCTGGTCCGCATGAACATATTCCTGTCGACCGATGAAGCCGAACAGGTGTCCATGCGATCGTCGAGCGTTTCCTACGAAACCTATCCGGATCCGAGCGACGACTATTTGATCCGCACACTGATGGAGAAGTACGCGAACACCGATGTCAGGGGCTATGGCAGCCGCCTGCGCATGTTGCGTCGGGATTTTCTCTATTGCTCGCTGCATCGCGCCCTCGAGCTGCGCAGGCGGTTCTCGGTGCGGAAGCCGAAAGACCAGCTCTCCGAGCTGTTCCACGATCGCCTGTCGCATGGCGGCCGCGCAATTCTTCTCCGTGTTCTTGCGCTGCGAAGCTGACCGGCGCCTTGGACGACAGCCTGCGGCAATCCTTGCAGCAGAACACCTTGCCACGGCGGTGCGGCCTGCCAAGATGCCGGGTGAGCCGTTGCACCCCGAAAGGGTGCACGACGAGCGGCCGGCGCGTACGCGTATGGGAGGCGAGTTTGGGGATCCTTCAAAGCCGTCTGTTTACGGATGCGAACAACCAGTGCCTGAACGACGACCTGGTGGACGACGCCAGCAAGGAGCGCATCCGCAACGGCCAGCTCGACGTCACCCAGCGCCTCGAACTCGCCGCCACCGTCGATCCGCAGCATATCCTGAGCCCCCAGAAGGGGCCGCACGTGCGCATGATCCACCGCGCCCTGATCAGGCTGCGCAACGCCCGGCCGATCACCGCCGACGGCTCCAACATGCCGCAGGAGGTCGTCGACGCTTTCAACCTCATGATCCAGGATCTGCGCAAGGCGCCGCCGATCAGCGAAAATGAGCTGAAATCCTCGACCTACGGGTCGACGACGGCGGCGCTGGTGAAGGCATACAAGGTGTCGCGCGACATCCGCCGCACCCCGGCCTCGGCGGTGGACCACGTCGTCGGCATCCAGACGACGAGGTCGCTCGATGCCGACCTGATGCTTGCCGAGGGCGGAGGGCTGCCGCCGCCGCCGCGGCCGGCGCCGCCCGGCCTGCCGCAGGACATCTTCATCCGCTTCAATCCGATCGACAACCTCGCGCAGGAGGGCCAGCCCGACCCGGTGCGCTTTCAGCTGGTGAACCAGCGCTTCAACACCAAGGACTACCGCGAGACGCATCGCGAGCTCCGAATCATCACTTTCTTCGGCGGGCGCGGCACGAAAGACCCGACCGACCAGGCGGTGCAGATCGCCAGCCTGACGCGGTCCAGCGTGGCGGCAGGGAACACCATCATCGTTGGCGCCAGCGCCGGTGGCTTCTCGGTGCTCAATACCGCATTCAAGCTGACCGCGCTCGGCATCCCGATCCGCTTCATCGGCATCGCCGATGGCGGCTTTTTCGTCGACAGCAACGACATCGAGAGGTTCGGCAGCCCGCCGGGGTTCGCCACCCCGCCGACCATCCGGCTGCCCGGCACGATCAAGGCGGACGAGACGCTGAACGTGTTCCAGACCTTCGGCATCGAGGCGCTGAGCAAGAAGGCGGCGCCAAACGACCGTGGCATCGCGCCTGGGGCAGAGTGGTTCGGCGAGATGACGGGCTTCAACAACCAGCGCCTGACGCCGCTGAACAACCCAAGGCTCCGCACGCTCAAGGGGGAGCTCGGACTCTTGCCCGGTGCCGACCTCGACCGCACGCTGGTGATCCGCAAGAAGCTCTTTTCCGACCCCGCGCATGTCGAGGCGGTGCGGGAGGGCGAAGTGCGCATCGGCGGGGTCGTCGATCGCCTCCTGTTGGTCCCGCCAAAGTGAACCTGGATCAGGCGGCGTGGCGGCAGGGTGGCTGTTGTCCTGCGCGGGGTGGACGACCGGCGGATCGTCTATGGACCAAAGGTTGAGCAGATCGGCAACATCGAGGCCATCGCCCATTATCGCGCAGATACGGGGGGGCCCGCGTCCTTGGTCACACCTCGTTGTCGTGGATGACATACACCAGCATGTAGACCCTGGTGAGGCCTTCGAGGACTTCGCCACTCGTCACATCTACCTCGAAGACGTGGCCTTCTCTTAGTGC
>Ga0193726_1002371_pt1 | contig 12848 bp, 7 predicted proteins | sample H2c1metaG_FD_144928 | JGI IMG/M metagenome (GOLD analysis project Ga0193726, IMG submission 144928) | Soil microbial communities from a riparian zone of the East river system, Colorado, United States - H2c1 | ecosystem: Environmental > Terrestrial > Soil > Riparian zone | place: USA: East River... | reverse complement strand
AGACGCCGAATTCGGCCGCGATCTCGTCGAGCCGGTCGATCAAGGTGCGCGACCCGGCCTTCAACTCGGCCGCCAGTTCGGCGATCAGGAGCGCGGCGGTGATGCCGTCCTTATCCCGTACGTGGCCGGGCGCGACGCAGTAACCGAGCGCCTCCTCGTAGCCGTACGCCAACGGCGTGTCGTCGTCACCGGCTCGCATGATCCACTTGAAGCCGGTGAGCGTCTCGGCGTACGGATGCCCGCGCTTCGCGCAGACGGCACCGAGCAGCGACGACGACACAATCGACGTGGCATAACGGCCGGTCCGACCGCGCCGCATCAAATGGTCGGCTAACAGAATGCCGACGTCGTCGCCGCGAAGCATGCGCCAGCCGCCGCCCGCGCCAGCGTCCGGCACCGCCACGGCACATCGATCGGCGTCCGGGTCGTTGGCGATTGCGACGTCCGCACCGATCTCCTGGGCGAGCGCGACGACCAGGTCGATCGCACCGGGCTCCTCGGGATTCGGGAACGAGACCGTCGGAAACGCCGGGTCCGGCCGGGACTGGGCGGCGACCACCGCCGGCGTCCGGAAGCCAGCGGCGGCGAACGCCGCGAGCGCGACCTCGGCGCCGACGCCGTGCAGCGGGGTGTAGGCGATCGTGAGGTCGCGTGGTGCAGCCGGGTCGACCAGTGCCGCCGCCTCGCGGACGTAGGACGCGACAACCTCGTCGCCGACGCGCTCGCCCGGCTTCCCGAGCGGCACGTTGGCCAGGGGTCCGACCGCCCGGATCGCCGATTCGATCTCGCCGTCGACCGGCGGGATGATCTGCGCGCCGCCACCCGCCTCGCCGCCGAGCGTCGGACCGAGATAGACCTTGTATCCGTTGTCCTGCGGTGGATTGTGGCTGGCCGTGACCATCACGCCGGCCGCGGTGTCGAGGTGCCGGACGGCGTACGCCAGAACGGGCGTCGGCAATGGTCGCGGCAGGACGAGCGCCCTCCGGCCGGCGCCGGTAACCACACGGGCCGTCTCGTCTACGAAGTCCGCGGAGCCGTTGCGGGCGTCGTACCCGATAACCAGGGGTCCGCCATCGCGACCGGCAAGCCATGCGCACAGTCCGGCCGCGGCGCCGCGCACGACGGCGCGATTCATTCCGTTCGGGCCGGCACGCACCGGACCGCGCAGGCCGGCCGTGCCGAACTGAAGAGTGGCGGCGAACCGGTCGCGCAGGTCTGCATCGCCATCGGCGCCGTCGATCACCGCCGTCAACTCGTCCCGGGTAGTCGGATCGGGATCATCGGCAACCCAGGCTCGCGCCCGCGCCCGCACATCGTCGATGGTCCTCGTCTGATCCGCCGGCACTGGCCACCACTCCTTATGTGCGTTTACCAACGCGCCTCGCGGCTGACGCTATCGGGGGTGATACCAACCTTTGATAGCACGCGCGGGCAGTCCGCGCGCGGCCGACGTCCGGATAGCTCCTTCAAAGGATCGGGCGCGGTGACGGACTCGGTCGCCCTGACTAGCCGAGTTCTAGGGCGTCAGCTTGACCGACGACACCATCTCGTCGTAGATCGGCTTACTCGCCGTGAAATCGGCATCCGGCACGGTGAGGAAGAACTCGTACGCCTTGCCGCCGATCGTCGTTGCGGCCCAGATGCCGTGCCGCCCGGATCCCTCGCTGCCGCAGGTGTACTCGAGTTGCGCGGCGGTGTGCCCGTCGAGCGTGGTGTCGGTCAGCGCCACCCGTTGGTAGTCCTTGCACGTTGATCCGCGTTCGAGACCATGTTCGGCCACGCCCAGGAATTGCTTGGGGTCGTTGCCGGACGCCTCGACGTTGATCCGAATCTTGCGGGTGGTTCCAGCTCTGCGGGACATTGACCACGATGCCGCGACCGTTGTCGAACGACTGGACCGGGAAGGATGGCGCGTGCGTCGGGGTCGTCGTCGGTGGGGGAGACGTCGTCTTCCGGCTGCCGCCGCCACCGGTCGTCGAAACGATGATCAATACCGCGATGAGCACGATACCGGCGGCGACGCCGCCGTACCGTACGGCTCGCGGCCACCCACGGACGACGGCCAACGGACGCCCGGGCAGTCCTCGAACGGCGCCGAGGATGTCCCGCCGGTCCGTTCGGTCGGCCGGGATCGAATCGTCCGGACGGGCCGATCCGCGAGCCACCCACCGGCCGGCGCCGGGCGTATACGACATGGCGTCGGCGGTCGCGTCAAGCGTCGCTGGATCGACCTTCGGCGACGGCGGGACGGGCGGCGCCATGTCGGGGGCGGCCGTGACGCGGTCGTTGACGGTCTCGTCGGGCGCGAGCATCGCGCGACCACCGAGCCGCGACGGGTCCGTCTGATCGGCCGTGGCCGGCAACGCGTACGTCGCCGGAGTCTCGTGGAGCGCGGCGTGCGCCCGGCCCGACGTCGGCATGATCGCCTGCGGATCGGTCGGCTGGGTCGCCGCCCGGTTGGTCAACGCGCCGTTGGTCAGATCACGGAGTGCCTTGCGCGCCTCGGTGACCGTCCACCGCTTTTCCGGGTCCTTCTCCAACAGGCCCATCAACACCGGAGTGAGCACGCCGGCCCGGGTCGCCGGCGCGGGTTGGTCTTCGACGATGGCACGCATCGTCTCGAACGGATCGCCCCGGTCGAACGGCGGTCGGCCTTCGGCCGCCGTATATAGCGTCACGCCCAGTGAGAAGAGGTCGGAGGGTGGTCCGAACGCGGCGCCGATCGCCCGTTCGGGCGAGATGAAGTGCGGCGAGCCGAGCACCATGCCCGGCTGGGTCAGGTTGCTCTCGCTCGGCATGCGGGCGACACCGAAGTCGGTGAGCACGCAGCGCCCGTCAGCGCAGATCAGCACGTTCGCCGGCTTCACGTCGCGGTGCAGCACACCGGCGGCGTGCGCGACCTCGAGTGCGCCGAGCAGCGCGATGCCGATCTTCGCGACGGCCCGACCGGCCAGCGGGCCGTCGGAAATGATGATCTCGGACAGGCTGCGAGCCTGCAGCAGCTCCATGACGATCCACGGCCGGCCGTTTTCGGTGACGACGTCATAGACCTGGACGACCGACGGGTGCGACAGGGCGGCCGCGGCTCGGCCCTCGCGGAACGTCCGCTCGTACATCGCGGTGCGCTCGGCTGGCGGCATGCCCGGCGGCAGCAGCACTTCCTTGACCGCGACGTCGCGGCGCAGCACGGTGTCGACCGCCTGCCAGACCGTACCCATGCCACCGTTGCCGATCGCGGCGCGCAACTGATAGCGACCGCCCACGATCGTCCCGGGCACGGCGCGCTGGTTCGATGGGACCGGTGGCTCACCGTGCCAGGTCGATGTCTGTGTTGTCACTGCCTCTTACCGTCGTGTGAAGTCAGGTGCCGCGCGGTGGGTGGCGCCCATCTATTTTGCGGGGAATCCGGCCGAAGCGAAAGCCGGGGCGCGCGACTTACACCGGTCCGTGGCATTTGTGGAGAATAACTGGCCCTGCCCCGGCCACCCGCCAGCGACCTGCGGCAACCCTGAGTTCGGCCGGGACCGTGTGGCCAAGCCCTCACCTACTTGCCGGTATGCCCGTCTTCGGCGGCCTCTACCATCAGCGGGTATGACAACGGAGTCAAGTGGCCGGTCCAGCGAGTCGGGCTTCCCGATCAAGCCGACGTACGACGCCGGGGACCTGCCCGCGGATCTTGCCGAGCGCACGGGTGAGCCGGGTCGCTTTCCGTTCACCCGGGGCGTCTACCCGACGATGTACACGTCGCGGCCGTGGACCATGCGCCAGTACGCCGGGTTCGGCACGGCGGCCGAGTCGAACGCGCGCTACCGGCAGCTGCTCGCGGCCGGGACGATGGGGCTGTCGGTCGCGTTCGACCTGCCCACGCAGATGGGTTACGACTCCGACGACCCGATCGCGCATGGCGAGGTGGGCAAGGTCGGTGTGGCGATCGACTCGATCGACGACATGCGCCGGCTGTTCCACGACATCCCGCTGGACAAGGTTTCCACGTCGATGACGATCAACGCGCCGGGCAGCGTCCTGCTGTTGCTCTACCAGCTCGTCGCGGAGGAGTTCGGGATCGCCGGAGACCAGCTCACCGGCACGATCCAGAACGACATTCTCAAGGAGTACATCGCCCGGGGGACGTACATCTTCCCGCCGAAGCCGTCGTTGCGGCTGGTCGCGGACACGTTCGCCTACTGCGCGGCCGAGCTGCCGAAGTGGAACACGATCTCGATCTCCGGGTACCACATGGCCGAGGCCGGCGCGACGCCCGTTCAGGAGATCGCGTTCACGCTCGCCAACGGGGCCGAATACGTCCGGGCCGCGATCGCCGCCGGGCTCGGCGTCGACGACTTCGCGCCGCGATTGTCGTTCTTCTTCGTCGCGCGGACGACGCTGCTGGAGGAGGTCGCGAAATTCCGGGCCGCCCGGCGGATCTGGGCACATATCATGCGCGATGAGTTCGGCGCCAAGAACCCGAAGTCCTGGATGCTGCGGTTCCACACCCAGACCGCCGGCGTGCAACTGACCGCGCAGCAGCCCGAGGTCAACCTCGTCCGGGTTGCCGTCCAGGGCCTGGCCGCCGTGCTGGGCGGCACCCAATCGCTGCACACGAACTCGTTCGACGAAGCGATCGCATTGCCGACCGAGAAGGCCGCCCGCCTCGCTTTGCGGACCCAGCAGGTCCTCGCGTACGAGACCGACCTGACCGCGACGGTCGATCCGTTCGCCGGGTCGTACGTCGTCGAGGCCATGACGGACGAGATCGAGGCGGCGACGTTTTCCCTAATGGGCCGCATTGCCGGGTACGGATCGGCGGTCGATGCGATCGAGGCCGGCTTCCAGAAGCGGGAGATCGAGTCGTCGGCGTACCGGATCGCGCAGGAGATCGACTCGGGCGCTCGGACCGTGGTCGGCGTCAACCGCTACACGATCGAGGACGAGGAGCCCTACGAACCGCTGCGTGTCGATCCGGCGATCGAGGCGGAGCAGGTCGCGCGGCTGGCGAAGCTCCGCGCTGACCGGGACGACGACGCCGTCGACCGCGCGCTGGCGGCGCTGAAGGCCGCGGCCGACGGCACGGAGAACGTGCTGCCTCCGATGAAGGCGGCGCTGGCCGCCCGGGCCACCGTAGGCGAGGTGTGCGGCGCCCTCCGCGAGGTGTGGGGTCGGTACCTTCCCAACGATCGCTTCTGATCGGTACGGATCTTGTGCGGTTGCTGCCGCGGGGCAACCGCTGGTACGGCCGGCCCGGTGCTCGTCCATGCATGACGAGCGACGATCCGGGTAGTAGCCCCCGGCTCGGCGGCGCACAACGGGTGCGACGCACCTGCCGTCGAGGCGGTGACTATCACTCTCGGTGCAAGGTCAGCACCGCAATGACGGGGCATTGCGGGGCGACCGGCCATTTCGCCGGGCCGGTCGTGTCCCCCGACCGTGGTGACCCGTTGTATGAGGTGAATACCTCACGTCGACGGTCCACAATACGAGGGGTAACGATGTTGCGAGCAGAGATCACCGTCACCTGGGAAAATCGAAAGACCGTGACACTGCGCAACGTTCTACGCACAGGAAACGCATTGCGTAGCGTCACCAGTGCGGGGCTAGGCTGACGACATTGTTCCCGACCGAACGAGATCAAGAAGAAGCCGTGACTAGTGCGCTGACGATACCGCAGAGTGATGATGTGAGTTCAGGGTGGCCGGAGACGCCGCCCGGTGCCGACCCGTTGCCCGGTCAGCTCGACCGATGGCTGTCGGCCCGCGGCGCCGAGCTCGTCGCCGTACGGCGTCATCTGCACGCGCACCCCGAGCTGTCCGGGCGCGAGTTCGAGACGGCCAAGCTCGTCTTCCGGCAACTGACCGCGGCCGGCCTGTCGCCGCGCCTGCTGCCGAACCGAAATGGCGTCATCTGCGACGTGCCGGGCAACGGCACGACCAGATCGATCATCGCGTTGCGGGCCGACCTGGACGCCTTGCCGTTGCAGGACGCGAAGGACGTGCCGTATCGCTCGACCGTGGAGGGCGTCTGCCACGCCTGCGGGCATGACATCCATACGACGGTCCTGCTCGGCGCCGGTCTGGCGCTGGCGAAACTGGCCCGCCGCGGCGAGCTGCCGGGCACGGTCCGGCTGCTGTTCCAGCCGGCCGAGGAGAACCCGCCGAACGGTGCGCCCGAAGTGATCGCGGCCGGCGGGCTGAAGGACGTATCGGCGATCTTCGGTCTGCACTGCGCCCCGCAGATGCCGGTCGGCCTCGTCGGCGTACGGTCCGGACCCTTCACCGCGGCCACGGACATCGTCGAGGTCCGGCTCAAGGGCCCGGGCGGCCACACGGCGCGGGCGCATCTGACCACCGACCTCGTGCATGCACTCGGGCGAGTCGTCGTGGACGTCCCGGCGCTTCTGGATCGGCGGGTCGATGCCCGCTGCGGACTTTCCATGGTGTTCGGCGCGATCCGGGCCGGCGAGGCCGCCAACGCCATCCCGAGCGAGGGATTCGCCCGAGCGACCGTGCGGGTGTTGGGTCGCGAGGCTTGGCGCGAGATGCCGGACTTGGTGACGAACCTGATCCACGACGTCGTCGCCGCGACCGGAGCACAGGCCGACGTCGCCTATCGTCGCGGCGTTCCGCCGGTCGTCAACGACCGTCTCGCGACCGCCGTCATCGCCGGCGCCGCCGCTGCCGCGCTCGGGCCGGACAGTGTTGTCGAGGCCGAGCTCAGCATGGGCGGCGAAGACTTCGCGTTCTATCTGGAGCAAGTGCCGGGTTCGATGATCCGGCTCGGTTGTGGCGCGCCCGGTGCGACGACGAAGTCGGATATCCACCAACCGAGTTTCGACGCCGACGAGCGGTCGATCGCGCACGGTGTGCGAGTGCTGGTGCACACCGCACTGGCCGGTCTCTCCTCACCCGCGTTCTAGGTCCGGGCCTAGCTTCCCGGCGCGGGCGGCGGCGAGGCGTCGGCGGCTGCCACCCGGGTGCCGTCGGAAGGGCGCCGTGCCTGCACGCGCCGGATCAGGAACCGGGCCAGCCAGGTCAACAGCGCGATGCCGATGGCGAAGGGCAAGATGGCGCCGAGAACGGTGAGCAGCCATGCCATCGACGCCAGGAATGTGTGCCACCCGCGGCTGAGGCCGGCGACGAAGCCGGACTTGTGCTCGGTCTTCTTCACCACGGCCAGGTGCGCCTGCGGTCCGAGAAGCGTCGCCGTGATCGTCGACAGCGTCGTCAAGTCGCCGAGCTTGGCCTGCTGCGCCTCGAGTGACTCGAGATCGGCCTCACGCTGCGTCAACTCGCTCTCGATCGACACGATCTCGCCGATGGTGTTGGCCTTCGCCAACAACGCTTGGATCCGGGCGACACTCGCCTGCTGGGTGCGCAGCCGCGCGGCAATGTCGATGACCTGGCTCGTAACGTCCTGCGTCGAGACGTTGCGACTCTGCTCCTTGCCCAGGAGCGCGATCGCGTTCAGCGTCGCGTCGAAGCGGTCGGCCGGCACCCGCAGCGTGAGCGTTGCAGTCGACTGCCCGGCGTCGATCTGCCGATCGTCACCGCCGACGTAGCCCCCGGCGCCGGCCGCGAGCGCTTCGGCCTCAGTCGCTTTCTGGTTGACATCGGGGACCCGGACGGTGATGTCGCCGGTGTGGATGATCGAACGCTGCGATATGGCCGGTAGCACCGGCACCTTGGCTGGATTTGCCCCGGCCGCCGTGCCGGCACCCGGCTGGCCTTTATCCGGCAGTGACCCTTTGTCCGGCGCGGCTGGCGCCGCTTCCTTGGGAGCCGCGCCGTTCGCGCCCGACTGCGCATCGGATCGGCTGAGGCCGTTGCTCACGGCGCTCGAACTTGACGTCTTGTTGCTGCCGCCGGAGCAGCCGGCGACGCCGACGGCGGCGAGCAGCGCGAGACCGGCCGCGGCGGCGGATAGGCGCCCACGGTGCAACGGGTGAGTTGTCATGCCGCTGTGACGTGTCGAGGGTCACAACCGGTTCCACGGTACGGCCGGCTAGATCGAACTTGTCCGCGTCGGCCGCGATCGAAGGTCCTTCAGGTAGTCCTCGGGTGCTCCGGCTCGCTCGGCGGCGGTCACGATCTCGCTCAGATACCACGACGTCGGTAGGCCGCCCTCGTACCCGTCGAACACGTACACCCAGGCCGTCACGTCGCCTTCGAGCGCCGCGATCCGTACGGTCAGCTTCTGGTACATCCCCGAGGTGACGCCCTCGAGTTCGTCGAGTTGGCTCGCGTCCCACTCGTGTACGTCGTAGAGCGCGACGAAGACACGATCGCCGGGCGATTCGACGATCGTCGTGACCGCGCCCTCCCAGCCCAGCTCCTCCTCGCCGGCAAAGGTCAGCCGCCAGCCCTCCAGCCACCCGGTGCCGACCATCGGAGACTGCGGGCAGTAGGCGCGCATGCGACCCGGATCGAGGTTGGAGCCATACGCGGCGTAGTTACGCACGGCGATGACGATAGTCCGTTCCGGCGGTGAGAGAGAATACGAGGAGCGTGTCGTGATGTCGATCATGGCAACCGGAGATCCGCTGGTGACAGTGCGTACGCGCCAAAGCGCCGTGCGTGCGCGTGGACGAGGGGAGGCGGACGTGGACCGTATTGTGATCATCGGGGCCGGCCCGGCCGGATACGAGGCGGCCCTCGTGGCCGCACAGCTCGACGCCGATGTGACGATCGTCGACCCGGACGGCGCCGGCGGAGCGTGTGTGCTGTCCGACTGCGTACCGTCGAAGACGTTCATTGCCAGTTCGGACGTCGTGACCGGCTATCGGGACACCGAGGAGTTCGGCGTGGACGCCGGCGGTCTCGACGCCGTGACGGTCCATGCCTCCGCCGTGTACGACCGGGTCAAACGTCTCGCGCTCGCGCAGTCCGCCGACATCCACGCGAATCTCATCAAGGCCGGGGTCACCTACGTCACCGGCAGCGCTCAGCTCGGCGAGGACACGATCGGGCACAGTCATCGCGTCAAGATCATGCCGGCCGACGACGGCGCGCCGTACGAGATCGATGCGACCGCTGTCCTGATCGCAACGGGAGCCACGCCGCGACTGCTTGCGGATGCGATGCCCGACGGCGAACGGATCCTCACCTGGCGCCAGATCTACGACCTGCCCGATCTGCCGTCGCACCTGATCGTGATCGGCTCCGGTGTCACCGGCGCGGAGTTCGCGTCGGCCTACCTGGCGATGGGCGTCGCGGTCACCCTTGTGTCCAGTCGAGACCGGGTGATGCCGCACGAGGACGCGGACGCGGCGACGGCGATCGAGCGGGTGTTCCGGGCACGCGGCATGGACATTCTCAACAACTCGCGGGCCGCGGGCGTACGCCGGACCGCTGACGGAGTCGAGGTCACGTTGGCCGACGGCCGCATGGTCACCGGCTCACATGCGCTGCTCGCCGTGGGGTCGATCCCGAACACGACCGGACTGTGCCTCGCCGAGTACGGCGTCACCGTCGATCCCGGCGGCTATCTGCACGTCGACCGTGTCTCGCGGACGAACGTCCCGGGCATCTACGCCGCGGGCGACTGCACGGGTGTGCTGCCACTCGCCAGCGTCGCGGCAATGCAGGGCCGGATCGCGATGTGGCACGCATTGGGCGAGGCCGTCACACCGCTGCGGCTGAAGACCGTAGCGGCCAACGTCTTCACCGATCCGGAGCTCGCGAATGTCGGCGTCTCGCAGGCCGATGTCGACAGTGGCCGGGTCCCGGCGCGCGAGATCATGCTGTCGCTGGACGGCAATGCCCGGGCCAAGATGGCCGGCATCCACGACGGATTCGTGAAGCTGTTCTGCCGGCCCGCCTCCGGCCAGGTCGTCGGCGGCGTTGTCGTCGCGCCGCGGGCAAGCGAGCTGATCACACCGATCGCGATGGCGGTCGAGAACCAGCTCACCGTCGATCAGCTGGCCCACACGATCACGATCTACCCGTCGATCTCGGGCTCGATCGCCGAGGCGGCTCGCCAGCTCATGCTGCACGAGCCGGGTTAGCCGTCCCGATTTGTCGGTGTTGGTGCTGGGGTTCGTGTGTTGGGGTCCTACGTCTTTGCTGGCGTTGGTGCGTGCAGAGTCGTAGGGCGTGGTGGCGTGTTCGCGGACTTTGGTTGGCGTCGGTATTGGCGCTGGGGTTCGTGTGTTGGTGTCCTACGTCTTTGCTGGCGTTGGTGCGTGCAGAGTCGTAGGTGCGTCGCAACAAATGCGTTTGCGGCGGTCGGTCGGGCGACCGTACCCTGGGCTCATGATCTTTGGTTTGGGCACGACGACGCCGGCGCTCCCGGCGTGCACCGTGCTGACCTGATCTGACGTCATCACCAACGGCCCCGGGCGACTGCTCGGGGCCGTTGCGCGTCCGGTGGTCGCCGGTCATTCCCAGGAGGACCACCATGATCGACCAACCACATGCCGACCAACCACAGGCCGACCATCGGCGACTCGGCCGCGAGCTCGACATTTTCGATTCGGATCCGCTGATCGGTGCGGGGCTGCCGTTCTGGCTGCCGGGCGGCGCCGCGGCGCGCTACGAGATCGAGAGCTACTTGCGCGAGCTCGAACGGCGAGCGGGCTACCAGTTCGTCTATTCGCCGGTCATCGGCAAGCGCGCGTTGTACGAGAAATCGGGGCACTGGCAACATTTCGCCGACGATATGTTCCCGCCGATGCGTCTGTCCGCCGACGATGAGTTCGAGCTTCGGCCGGCGATGTGCCCACATCACGCGCTGATCTTCGCGTCGCGGCCGCGCTCCTATCGCGATCTGCCGGTACGCATCGCGGAGAATGGTGGCCAATATCGCGCGGAGCGGTCCGGCGTGTTAGGCGGCCTCAGCCGGGTGCGGGCGATGTCGCTCAATGACGCGCACAACTTCTGTTCCGTCGACGGGGTCAACGCGGAGATTGGCGAGGTACTCGCGCTCATCCGTGAGGCGCACGCCGCCATCGGCATCCAGGGCGCCGGCTTTCGGCTGTCCCGCCGACGCGATAGCAACAAGTACGCCGGCTCGCCCGAGATCTGGCGGCAGGCCGAGGGCATGCTGAGGGTCGCGCTCGACGCGGCAGGCGTGGACTACGTCGAGGCGCCGGGTGAGGCGGCGTTCTACGGCCCGAAGATCGACGTACAGGTCGTCGATCCGGTCGAGCGCGAGTCGACCATATCCACCATCCAGCTCGACTTCCATCAGCCGGCGCAGTTCGACCTGTCCTATGCGGACGGTTCGGGCGGTCGCTCGCGGCCCGTGATGATCCACCGAAGTCTCGTCGGCTCGATGGAACGGCTGTTCGCGTACCTCATCGAGGCACATGGCGGCGCGTTTCCGGTCTGGTACTCACCGGTCCAGGTCGCCGTGGTGCCGGTCTCGGATGGGCAGGCCGGAGCGGCCGCGGAGTTCGAACGCGCCGCCGTCGTGGCCGGGCTCCGCGTCGACGTCGCCGCCGAGGGCTCAATGGGAGCACGGGTACGTGCGGCCGCACTGCGCAAGATTCCGTACGTTGCCGTGATCGGTGCCCGGGAAGCCGCCGACTGTCGAGTGGCACTGCGCCTGCGCGATGGCCGACAACTCGATTCGATACCGGTCGCCGATGCCCTCGGGTTGATCGCCGGCGTCGTGGCGGACCGTTCGCGCGAGTTGTTGCCGGGCTGAGTATGCGTACTCAGCCCGGTCCTGAGTAGACGGTGGTGAACTCTGGGTGTGCGGGCGGATGTGGTCCACTCATCGGCGGTCGATGCTGTTGCCATGAGCGCATTCCGTGACCTGCCTACGGCGGACACGATCACCTATCGTTGTCCGGTCTGCGGCGCGATCGCCACGATCATCGGGGCCTGCCCGGGCTGCGGTCGAGCCCCCGACCCGCGCGCCTCTCGACTGCTGGCCCTCGATGCCTCGTTGGTCGAAGTGGCTTCGGAGGTGCACCGCTCGCGGGCCGAGTTCGAGCGGGCGCTGGCCACCTGGCAGTCCGCGGAGGCAACACGCCACGCGCTCGTTTCGACGATATTGGCGAGCCGGGCCGCGCCGATCGAGCCGTCGCCGGCCGATCACGCGGCATCGACCGCGCCGGACGTCGTCCGGCCGATGGGAACGGGGACGGGCGGCGCCGTGCCGCCCACCCAACGGTCGGCGCCGTTCGGCGATCCCGACGCGTCGCCCCGCACCGTACAGAACCTGTTGTTCGTGTTGGGGGCCGTACTGCTCGGCATCGCCGCGATCGTGTTCACCGTCGTGGCGTGGACGAGTTACGGCGTCGGTGGTCGCGCCGCGATTCTCGGTGGCGCAACCCTCATCGCGTTCGCAATCCCCGTCGTCGCGGTCCGCCGCCGGCTCACCGCGACGGCCGAAACGTTCACTGCCATCGCCCTGTTGCTACTGATACTTGACGGGTACGGTCTCTGGGCGCTCGACGTCGCCGGCGCGGCCGACCGCCTCGCCGGAACGACGTACGCGGGCGGAGTCGCGGCCGTCGTCGCCGCGGTCGCGACTGGCTTCGGCCGTGCCATGCGGCTGACCGGCCCACGGTTCGTGGCGATCGTCGCGGCACAGCCGATGTTGCCGCTGGTGCTCGCGAGCCACCGGACATCGGCCAGCGCGGCCGCGATCTGTTTCGCCGCGGTCGCCGCGGCCGACATCGCCGCGACTGTTTGGCGCCGTCGCGTCAACCAGCCCGGCCTGGCGCGGCGGGCCGAACATGTCCTCACGTGGGTCTTCGCGCTCCTGGCGCTGGCGACTGCGACGGCCATCGCCGCGGGCAGCCTGGCCAGCGCGAGCCACATCGGATCCGTCCTCGGCGCGACGGCCGCGGTCGCCGTGGTGGCGGCCGTACTCGCCTGGACGGGCTGGTTCGCCCGGCCCGAGTA
>Ga0193726_1002370_pt1 | contig 12850 bp, 11 predicted proteins | sample H2c1metaG_FD_144928 | JGI IMG/M metagenome (GOLD analysis project Ga0193726, IMG submission 144928) | Soil microbial communities from a riparian zone of the East river system, Colorado, United States - H2c1 | ecosystem: Environmental > Terrestrial > Soil > Riparian zone | place: USA: East River... | reverse complement strand
ACACTCGACCGAGCTCGGCATTGATGCGCGCACGCTGCTCGGACATGGCTTCACGGTAGACCGCGAGCAGTCCGGATGCCGTACGGCTCCAGGAGTAACCACGGGCGTGCTCGACCGCCCCGGCACTGAGTTTGCGACGCCGGCCGGGTTCGACCATCAGATCGCCCAGCACCTTCGCCCAGTCGTCGGACCGATGTCCGTCGATCAGGACACCGGAGATCTCATCCCGGACGGCCGTGACCAGTCCGCCGACCGCGGCCGCGACGACCGGGGTGCCGCAGGCCTGAGCCTCGAGCGCCACCAGGCCGAACGATTCGTTGTAGCTCGGCACCGCGACCACGTCGGCCGCCCGGTAGATGTCGACCAGGGCATCCCCACGCTGCGGTGGCAGCACCCGTAGGCAATCGGTGACGCCAAGGGAATCGGCGAGCGCGACAAGATCGAGACCCGATCCACTGTTGCCGCCGACGATGACCACCGTCAGGCGCTCGGCCGTGATCGGGTCGAGTTCACGGAGCCGAGCGACGGCCTGCAACAACACATCGGGCGCTTTCAACGGTTGGATTCGTCCCACGAACGCCACGATGTGTCCGTCGACGGGCAGCCCGAACCGCCACCGAGCCAGTGCGCGCGCCTCGGCCTCGCGACCGGTCGCCGGCCGGAAGCGGTCCAGGTCCACCCCCGGCTCAACGACGGCGACCTGATCGAGGGTCGCGCCGTACAGGTCGATCAGCTCACCCGCCTCGGTCGGCGTGTTCGCGATGAGGTAGTCGCTCGCGGCCACTACCTGCTCCTCGCCGATGACGCGGGCCATCGGCTCGGCGGCGTCACCGGCGGCCAGCATCCGGTTCTTGACCTTGGCGAGCGTGTGCGCGGTGTGCACGAGCGGTACGCCCCAACGCTCCTTGGCCAGCCAACCGACCTGGCCGGACAGCCAGTAGTGGGAGTGCACAAGGTCGTAGTAGCCAGGCGCGTGGGCAGCCTCGGCCCGCAGGACTCCGGTGGTGAAGGCGCACATCTGCGCCGGCAGATCTTCCTTCGCCAGACCCTCGAACGGCCCGGCGTTGACGTGCCGGACGACCACGCCTGGCGCCATCTCGACGCACGGCGGCAGCTCGGACGATGTGGCACGGGTGAAGATCTCGACGTCCACTCCGGCCGACGCGAGCCGCTTCGCCGTCTCCACGATGTAGACGTTCATCCCACCGGCATCACCGGTGCCCGGTTGGTCCAAAGGTGAGGTATGTACGGACAATGTGGCGACGCGTCGGGGCAGACGTTCGCTATCCGCGGGGGCCACGCTCGCTCCTTTATCCGGTCCGGCTTCCGGCGCCAATCGAGTTAACCTCACTTCGGTCTCCGATCTTCCCGACGCGCAACCGATTTACGCTCACGCCCCACCCCCCGACGTGACCCACATCTCCCCCGCGACCCGCCAAGGCCACGCCCACCAGCGGCTAAGCCGACCTAACCCACCATCACGCAACCGCCCGATGCCACGTTCACCCCGGACCGACTCAAGGTCACGCAACCGCCCGATGCCACGTTCACCCGGAAAGCTCGACCACCCCGTGACTGTGACGGGCGCCGGCTGGGGCAGGTTGCCCACGTCGGGATCAAGCCTGACCGCCCAGAGTGGGCAACCTGCCCCAGCCCCAACCCAAAGCCATCCAGACCGCAGGACAGCAACCACGCCAACCGCGCGCCCGACACCACCGCTACATTTCCCTCCATGGCACAAACGAAAATCGCCGTCGTCACCGGCGCCTCGAGCGGCATTGGCGCCGCCTCTGCCCGTCGGCTCGCGACCGAGGGCTTCCACGTCGTCATCGCCGCTCGTCGCGCCGACCGCCTGGAATCGCTGTCGAAGGAGATCCGCGACGCCGGCGGCCAGGTCACCGCCGTACCCGTGGATGTCACCACCGACGCGGACGTGGCCCGGCTGGTCTCGACGGCGACCGACCTCGACGGCGAGGTGGAACTGCTGGCGAACATCGCCGGCGGCGCGTTCGGGGCCGACCCGGTCGCGACGTCGTCGGTCGATGACTGGCAGCGGATGTTCGAGGTGAATGTGCTCGGCACACTCCGCGTGACGAAGGGACTGCTCCCTGCATTGATCGCCAGCGGGCGCGGCACGATCATCGTGATGGGTTCGACCGCCGGCGACATCGTCTACGAAAACGGCGGCGGCTATACCGCGGCCAAGCACGCCGAAACAGCGCTGGTCGGCACGCTGCGGTTGGAGTTGAGCGGCCAGCCGGTGCGGGTCATCGAGATCGCGCCCGGCATGGTGCGGACCGACGAATTCGCGATCATCCGGTTCGGCGGCGACACCGAGAAGGCGGCGGCCGTCTACGCCGGAGTCGCCGAGCCACTGACCGCCGACGACATCGCCGACTGCGTTGCCTGGTGCGCCACCCGTCCGCATCACGTCAACGTGGACAAGCTGGTGATCCGGCCGCTCGCGCAGGCTGCGCAGCACAAGGTCCATCGGGTGTTCGACACCACGTGACCCGCCCGCCCGCTCGTAGAGGCGTCGACCGACCGGTCGGCGTGGTCACGCGTGGCACCACGAACCCGAACCGGTTGCGCCGCGTCGACTCGTGGATCGCCGACCGGTGCGCCGCCGCGCTCGCGACCGCCGACGACCCGCTGGTGGTCGACGTGGGCTTTGGCGCGACACCGGTCACGACGGTGGAGTTGCGGTCGCGGCTGGTCGCGGTCCGTGCGGACGTGCGGGTCGTCGGTCTGGAGATCGATCCGGTACGGGTGGCTGCCGCGCAGGTGGCCGCCGCTCCGCCCGCGCTCACGTTTCGGCGAGGCGGTTTCGAGCTCGGAGGTCTGCGCCCGATCGTCGTACGGGCGTTCAACGTGCTCCGGCAGTACGACGAGTCCGCGGTGACGGCGGCGTGGACGACGATGACGGATGCGCTCGCGCCCGGCGGCTTCCTGGTCGACGGCACGTGTGACGAGCGCGGCCGGCTCGCGAGTTGGGTCTTGCTCGACTCATCCGGCCCAATATCGCTCACGCTCGCCGCCCGGCTCGCGAACCTCGATCGGCCGGCTACGCTGGCGGAGCGTTTGCCGAAGGCCTTGATCCACCACAATGTCGCCGACCAACCCGTGCACGCTTTCATCACCGCGCTCGACGACGCGTGGCAGGCCGCGGCGGCGTACACGTCGTTTGGCGCCCGTCAACGGTGGATCAACGCCGTAGGCCGACTGCGCACCGACTGGCCGATCGTCGACCACCCGCGCCGCTGGCGCCGGGGCGAGATCACCGTCGCCTGGTCCGCCGTTGCGTCCGGATCCGCCGTTGACGCTGGACCTGGCTCGCCCCGGCCGATAACTCCGTCCAGGCCGGTAGGTCGGCAGAGCGGTCCTACAGCTCGCAGTTGATCAGCACCACTTCGGGGCGCAGCGTCACTCCGAACCGATCGAAGACGCCGTCGCGCACCTCTCGCGCGAGATCCAGCAGCTCCTTCGTGGTGCCGTCGCCCCTGTTCGTCAAGGAGAGTGTGTGCTTGGTCGAGATCGAGACGTGCGAGTTGCCGTACCCCTTGGCGAAGCCGGCCCGCTCGATCAGCCAGGCGGCACTCGTCTTGACCGTGCCATCGGCGCCCGGCCAGGCGGGCGGTGACCCGACCGCCGCGGCACGGGCGCGCAGCGCGTCGAAGCCGTCGCCGCCGAGCACCGGGTTCATGAAAAACGAGCCGGCGCTGTACGTGTCGGGGTCGCGCTCGTCGAGCACCATGCCCTTGCTGGCGCGCAGCCGCAGCACGGCGTCGCGGACAACGGCCGCCTCGGCGCGCTCGCCGATCGGAACGTCGAGCGCCCGGGCCAGGTCGGCGTACCGGATCGGCGCCGACAACGGGGACACCGCGAGCCGGAACGTCACGGCCAGCACGATCCACCGATCGGACCCCTTGAACACGCTCGACCGATAGCCGAGCCCGCACTCCGCGACCGTACGGGTGCCGATCTCACCGGTGACCCGGTCGAGCACGCGTACGGCCGTGATCAGCTCGGCGACCTCCCGGCCGTACGCACCGACGTTCTGGATCGGGGTGGCGCCGGTCGACCCGGGGATCCCGGACATGCATTCGAGACCAGACCAGCCCTCGGCCAGTGATTGCGCGACGACGATGTCCCACGGCTCCCCGGCCTGCACGGTGACGTCGACCTCGGTGCCGAGCCGCTGCGCCGCCAACCCGGTCGTACGGATGAGCAGCGCCGTACCGTCGAACCCGGCATCGCCAATGACGACATTGCTGCCGCCCGCGAGGATCAGAAGATCCCGCCGGTCCGCGTCGAACTCTCGTATGATTTGCCCGACTTCGGATTCGGTGGTCGCCTCGACGACATGCCGCGCCGGCCCGCCCAGCCGCAGCGTCGTGTATTCAGCCAAACCGGGTCTGCCATCGCGCACCAAGTCACCCTAGGCTGAGCACCTCGCCAATCGGAGGCGGGTCGGCGGATCTCGTCGTTCGCGTGTCGGGCGCCACCGGCGACTCGGTGGTAGCACCGGATACGGGATGCCACCGTTGGCGGTCGGCCGCCGTTCGCAGCACCATCGTAAGCAAGGACAGGCGTCCCGAGCCGCGGCCCGGCCGGCCGCAGGACCCGCGATCGACGCACGTGGGATGAGAACCAGCGAGATCGGGTAGCCCCAACCGTGACGTGCGGCAGGCAGGACGGCCGACCGGCCGGCGGCGCGGTATGGACCGAGGTCAGGAGGAGCCATGAGCCGTTTCCACGGTGACAAGGACCTGTGGCTCGCCGCGATGCGCGTGGACGGTCCTGCGCTCCGGACTGCCGCCGCCGAGCTCGACCCAGGGGCCGCCGTGCCGTCGCGCCCACAGTGGACCATGACCGATCTTCTACATCACCTCGGCAGCACGTACCAATGGGTGCGCGACCACGTGGAGCGCGGCGTGACGACACAGCCCGAGCGCCCGTTGTCGGCGTTCCTCGACGAGCCGATGCCGGCCGACGTGCTGGCCTGGTGGGACGAGCAGTTCGCCGCGATCATGGCCACGCTGGACGCGCTCGACGTCGATACGCCGGCCTGGAACTGGGCGCCGCAGGCGAAGAAGGCCGGGTTCTGGCACCGGCGACTCGCGCTGGAGACCGCCGTCAACCGCTGGGACGCGCAGATGACGACGGGCGTTGCCGAGCCGATCGAGGCCAAACTCGCGTCCGACGGTGTTTCGGAGGTGCTGGACACGTTCCTGCCCGGCGGACATCGGGCGGTCACGACGCGGCCGAGCGGGCTGGTCGCGCTGCGGGCCACCGACGTCGACCACACGTGGCACGTACGTCTTCGGGGTGACGGTGTGGCGCTTCTCGACACGGACACTCTGCTCGACGATGACGAGCTACGGGCACGTGCCGCCGCCGTCGGACCGGCCAGCGATCTCATGTTGGCACTCCACGGCCGCATCGGCATCGATGTGCTCGACGTAACCGGCGACGAACAACTGATACAGGCAGTCCGCGTCGCCTGATTGGACGACGTCCGGATTCTCCCTGGTCGCGACACGTGACTCCGGTCACCCTTAGGGGGCGTCATGCCTGCGTGTTCAGGGTCCGTTCCGGCGTTTGCCCCCTCTTATTCGATTGAACCCACCGCGTACGGTTGTTCCTATTGATCGCGCCAACAGTGCTTGCAACAAACTTCTTCAACACAGGGGGAAACATGATCGAGGCCAGAGGCCTCACCAAGAGATTCGGTGACAAGGTCGCCGTCGATGATCTGAGCTTCGTCGTGGAGCCCGGTATCGTCACCGGCTTCCTGGGACCGAATGGTGCTGGCAAGTCGACGACCATGCGATTGATCCTCGGCCTCGACCACCCGACACGGGGGCAAGCGTTGGTCAACGGACACCCGTACGCTACGGCCAAGGCACCGATGCGCGAGGTCGGCGCACTGCTCGACGCCAAGGACGTACACGGCGGCCGGACGGCTCGCGCACACCTGAAGTCACTCGCCCAGTCCAACGGGTTGCCCGGCCGGCGCGTCGACGAGGTCCTCGATCTGGTCGGCATGCGCGAGGTCGCCGACAAGCGCATCAAGGGCTTCTCGCTCGGCATGTCACAGCGGATCGGCATCGCCGCCGCGATGCTCGGCGACCCACAGATCCTCATGTTCGACGAGCCCGTCAACGGCCTCGACCCTGAGGGCATTCTGTGGATCCGTGGGTTTATGCAGCACGAGGCGGCCAACGGCCGCACCGTTTTCGTGTCGAGCCACCTGATGAGTGAGATGGCGTTGACCGCCGAACACCTCATCGTCATCGGCCGCGGCAAGCTGCTCGCCGACACGAGCGTCACCGAATTCATCGCACAGAATTCGGTCGGCGGTGTCCGGGTCCGGACCCCGCAGATCGAAGCGATGCGCGACGCGTTCGGCCGCGCCGGCGTCAAGGTCACCGACGTCGACAAGTTCCTGCAGGTCGAGGGCATGACCACCGACGAGGTCGGCGATCTCGCCGCAGCGAACCACATCACGATCCACGAACTGTTCACGCAGCACTCCTCGCTGGAGGAGGCGTTCATGGAAATGACGCGGGACTCGGTCGAGTACCACGCGCAAGTGGGCGACGTCGCGGCGCTCGACCCGGCGGCCATGGTGGGGGGCACCAAGTGAGCACAATGACCGCACCGGCACAGGCACCGGCGCGCCGGTATGACCACGCACGAGCCAGCCTGGGCAATGTCATCCGGTCCGAGTGGACAAAGATCTGGTCAGTCCGTTCGACGCCGTGGACTCTGCTGATCCTCGTCGTCGCGACGGTCGGGATCAGTGTGCTGGCCTCGTGGGGCACGAGTACGCATCTCAACACGCTCAGTGCGGAGGACCGCGCCACACTGGACGTCACCTACAACTCGCTGGCCGGGCTCACCCTGGGACAGCTGGCAATCGCGGTGCTCGGCGTGCTTATCGTGACGACGGAGTATTCGACGGGCGGTGTGAAGGCGACGTTCACCGCGGTGCCCAACCGGTTGCGTGTGCTGCTGGCCAAGGGCATCGTCTTCGCGGTGATCGCGACGGCGGTCGGCATGATCACGACGTTCCTGGCGTTCTACGCTGCCCAACCGTTCTGGGCTCACCAGCACCTCGCAGCGCACATCGGCGATCCAGGAGTGCTGCGCGCGATCATCGGCAGCGGGCTGTACGTGCTGGCCAGCGGAATGTTCGGGTTCGCACTGGGCGCCGTCATCCGGCACACCGCCGGTGCGATCACCGCCGCCGTAGCGCTGCTGCTCGTCGTCCCGCCACTGACGCAACTGCTGCCGGGCGAGTGGGGACACGACATCTTCAAGGTGTTTACCTCCAATGCCGGTTCGATGATCGCGACAACGGTCCAGCAATCACGGTCGCTGACGCCCTGGGAGGGCTACCTCGCGATGACGGTGTGGTGGGTGGTGCCGCTGATCCTCGGCGCGTACCTGATCCGGCGGCGCGACGCCTGACCGAAAGACGCCGGGTCGGCTACGCGCCGGCCCGGACCAGCTCCGGAGCGTCTCCCCGCGCTCCGGAAGCCCGGCCCGGCTGGGGGGTGCGGATCGGGCACGACATGGGGAAGAAAACGGCGGGGCGGATGGGAAACCATCCGCCCCGCCGTCGGCATTGCCTGCGGCTAGCGGTCCAGGCCGAGCGTCAGCTGCGGCGTCGGAATCACGTGGTCCGGACGCAACGGGCGGACGGCCGTACCGATCGCGAAGAACTCCGTCGTGTGCGAGCCCCATGTGTGGTTGCGCTGCGACAGGTCAACACCGACGATGCCCTCCGCGTTGAGCGCCTCGGCCTCCTTCTGCATCCGGGCCATGGCGAGCTCACGCGCGTCGTAGAGCGCCTGGGTGAACACCGGCAGTTCGGTGTTCTGCCCCATGTTGGACAGGATGTTTCCGAACGTACGGTGGGCGACGTGGTAGACGCACGTACCCATGACCATGCCGAGCGGTGCGTAACCGGCCGCGAGCAGTGTCCAGAAGTCCTGGCCGGATAGGTCGGATGTGAAGGGGTGACCGGCGTCGTTACGCCATTTGCCGCCATCGTCCGCCTTGACCGCGGTTCCGACGGCCAGGAACTCGGCCGCGTCGGAGCCCCACTCCTTGAACTCGACCTCGAGTCGTACGGCCACGATGCCGTCGGCGCCGAGCACGTCCGCCTCGGCCTGCATGCGGGACATCGCGAGCTCCCGCGCGTGATACATCGCCTGGGACAGCACGTTGAGTTCCTGGTTCTTGCTCCACCGACCCATCTGGAAGCCGACGTGGTAGACCGACGAGCCGAGCACGAGGCCGAGCGGGGTGAAGCCGGCCTGCTTGACCAGCAGGAACTCGTTCACTGAAAGGTCGGACGTGAAGATGTGGCCGGGCCGGCCGGGCTGCAGCTCGGCGAGCCGGTTCATCGCGTCCTGCGGCACTCCCAAAGCGGACGGATCAGTCTGGGCGGTCATCGTGGTCCCTTCGGGTTCTTCTTGTTGTCGAGGCGCAGCATCGGGATCGGCGGCGGAATCTGATGGCCTTTGCCCCGACGATCGATCGGGACGATGGCTGTGCCCCAGATGAATGCATCCGCGAGGTGGTCGTGCGCGTCCTCGCCCCCGTACGCGCAGCGGGTCTCGAAGACGTTCAGCTGCATCTTCTGCAGCACGACCGTGTGACCGCCTCGCTTGGCGCTGTCTTTAGCGAGCGAATCGCGTGCACTCGCGCGCGCGGCAGTGACCAGCTGCGTCGTGCCGACGACCTCCTGGTTCATCCAGGAACTCTGCTGCATCCGCTGCGCCCAGTCGTCGTGCCGGATCACCGCGCCGACGCCCTGCACCAGGTCGACCGGCACCCAGCCGGCGCGCATCAGTTTCGCGAAGTCCTGGCCGGACAGGTCGGAGGTGAACGGTTGCCTGGGCCGCTTGGCGCCGTCGGCGCGTACGGCGGTCCCGATAGCCATGAACTCCAGACCGTTGCCGTAGAAGGACGCCACGGTCAGGCGTACGCCGACGACACCGTCGCCGCCGAGGCCCTCACACTCCACACGCATCCGTTCCACCGCGCGGTGACGCGCCTGTTCGAGCAGGTTCCGTACGGCCGGAACGCCGCCCACCGCCGCCGGCTGCCAGCGGGAGCCGTATCCGCCGTACCCGCCCATGCCCTGGCCCGAGAAGCCGCCCTGGTTGAGCCCGCCGTATCGCATTCCGTACGCCCCGGCGTATCCGCAGCCCGAGTACGACCAACCGACGTTGTAGACGGCGCTGCCCAACACCTGACCGACCGGTGAGAAGCCGACCGACCGGATCGCGGCGAACTCCTCGACCGACAAGGCGGACGTGAAGGCGCCAGATTCTCCGGCGTCGCTGCGCTGGCGCTGCTCATTGATCCGCCACTGTGCCTGCAGAGGCAGGTGTCCCTTGGCGATCTGCTCGACGCTGGCCGCGGCGATCTGGTCGGCGGTCCACTCCGGCGGCGGCCCGGTCGCAACGGCCGGGCGTATCGGTGCGCCGCTCACAGGCTCGTCAACCGATGGAGGACGGCGGCCGCCGCGGCATTGGAGTTAGCGACCGTCGCCAGTTCGGCGGCCATGCTGTGCGACCACTCCTCGATCGTCACCGTCTTGGTGGACATCACCACACCGCCCGACGCGTGCTTGATCGTCGAGACCAGAGGCTTGCCGAACTCCTTGCGCGTGATGTCATAGCGCCGGTCACCGAGCTGTATCGCCACGGATAGCACCGCGGGCTCGGATCGGCCGGCGAGGCGGGCCTTGAGCTTGCCCTCCCGCTCGACCTCCACGATCTCGCCGGGGAGGGCGGCCGACAGGACGTTGAGCAGGAATCCGGCATACATCGACAGATCATCGCTGTGCTTGCGGAGCTGGGCGGCGAGCATCTCCAGGTCGAAATACGACGAGGGCGGTGTGCCTTGGGTCATTGCCGGACGCGTCCTTCCCGCCGTCGATGCTCGCGCATCGAGCACTCTCGCCAGGTTAGCCCGTGTCGGCAACGGATCGTTACCCATGTAGTCGATCTCGCCCGACCGACCTCGGCGCGCGCGCCTGCCAAGATCAGAAAGGGCGGTCGACGGTCGCTAGCGCGGCGTCGCGCTCGCCGGGGCCGAGGACGCGATGGGACAGGAGCGCGGCGCCGGCCACCGCTGCGGGCATGGTCACGATCGCTCCCAGTGGTACGAGGAAGCAGACGAACACGGCGGCGCCGAAACCCACCGCGAGCGGCCGATTTTGCCGCAGCACGCGACGACGATCGGCGAGGCGAAGGCCGCGACGGGCGAAGGGTGCTCCGACCAGCTCGATCGCCAGAAACCAACCGCCGATGAGCGCGCCGATGACCGGGACCGCCGTCTGGCCGACGACCGGAAGGAACCCGGCGACGAACAGCGGGATGCCGACCACCGCGGATACGGCGACGAGCCGGATCGACTCGAGTGCATTCTGGCCGAGCGAGCGCCACCACGGAATGTCGACGGCGTTGGGCACCCCACCCAGCTCGTCCTCGACGCGTACGGCGATCCGCTCGTAGAACGGATCGCCAATGGCCAGGGTGATCGATGTGAACGCCACGAACGCGACGAGCCCGCAGACGCCGACAAGGCTGAGCCCCGCCACCACGTGGATCAGATCGCGCGGTCCCGACGACCAATGATCCGCGAACGGGGTGATCGCGCTGGAGATGTCCGTCGCGAAGTAGATCAGCACGCCGAGCGCGCCGAGCACGACGATCGCCGCGATGAGTGCCGGGATGATGCCCGCGATCAACAGACCCGGGTCGCGCCGATACCGCGCAAAACCGCGGCCCAGCAGCCCTACTCCGGTGACGAATTCGCGAACGAACCCACCGCGCCGCTCGACCGCACGGGCTCGCCCGGCTGCAGGGTCTCGCCCGGCTGCAGGGTCTCGCCCCACCGCACGGGCTCGCCCGGTCTCGCGGTCCGTCGATGCCTCGCGAACGCGTTTGGCCATGATCGGTCAGCGTAGCCGGACTCGGCCAGACCGGCTGTCGACCCCGACTCCGGTCGAGCACCTACGACTCTGCGCGCACCAACGCCAGCAGAGTCGTAGGCGATCGAGCGACTACCTGGTTGCTCGAGCCGCAATCGCGCGCCACGGCCGCGCGGCTGGGTATGTGCGGACCACCGCGCCGCCGAGGATCAGCCGAGTTTGACCCGTACCCGGCGATTGGCCTTGCCTTTGCTTTCGACCTTGACCACGGAGATCTTGCCGATCTGCGCGGTGCTCGCGACGTGGGTGCCGCCGTCGGCCTGGGTGTCGAGGCCGATGATGTCGACGATCCGGATCTCCTGCTCATCCGGCGGGATCAGGTTGCTCTGCGTACGGATGATGTCCGGCAACGCGAGCGCCTCGTCCCGGGGCAGCACTTTCACCGCGACGTGCCGATCGGCGGCGACCTCGGCATTCACCAGATCTTCGAGCCGCACCTTGAAGTCGGGCGGCACCTCAGGAAGGTTGAAATCCATGCGGGCCTCCCCCGGCTCCATGTTGCCGCCGGTGACGAGCGCGCCGAAATCACGGAACACCACGCCACACAGGACGTGCAATCCGGAGTGCGTACGCATCAACATGGTCCGACGGGCGTCCTCGACCGCACCGGTCACCGCCGCGCCGACCGGTGGCAACGGATCCCCGTCGGCCGGGATCAGATAGAGGTCATCACCTTTGCGTGTGCCGGCGATGTGCGTCTCGACACCGCCCCACAGCAGGATGCCGTGGTCCGGCGGCTGGCCACCGCCGCCGGGGTAGAACGCCGATCGGTCCAGGACAATGCCGGTCTCGGGATCGCTGGCAAGGACCGTGCACGACCATTCACGCAACGTGGGGTCGGCGAGGTCGAGGCGTTCGGTCCGGCCGTGATGTGTCACACCCATGGTGCCTGAGCGTAAACCCGCGGGTCCGCGAGCTGGCGCGGCCACGGCTGGCGTCACCGTGCGTTCAGGAACCCCGCGATGCGGTCACGCAGATCGACACGCTGCGTCCAGAGCACGCCCGGGCGGTCGTAGATGTGCAGCGACGATTTCGGCAGCGCCTCGGCGATCTCCTCGGCAACCGACGCCGGGTGCAGATCATCGCCGCGGCAGCCGATCACTAGAGCGTCGGCGGTGACGTCGGCCAGAACCTTCCGGTCCTCGACCGGGACCTCGTCCGGCAGGCTCGCGAGGCCCGGCGCGAGCCCGTCGTTCATCAGCTGCTCGACCCGCTGGCGGAGATATGCCCAGCCGGTGGGCGTATTTCGGAGGTTGGCCGGGATCTCCGACGCCAGCGCGGATGCCACCTCGCCGGCGTCACCGGTGTCGATCGCGGTGAGCAGGCCGGTCAACCGGTCGCTGGCCAGCTTTCCCCGCGGTTTATCCAACGCTGACGGCAGATAAAGCACCACACGTTCGAAACGACGCGGGTCGTCGGCCAGCGCCCGGCACAACGCCCCGGCGCCGAGGCTGACGCCGAGAGCCCGGGTCGCACCGGTCAGATCGGCGACCGCTCGCAGGTCGCGGGCGAGGTCGGCGTACGTCCACCGGCCCTCGGGCGCGCTCGATCGACCGTGGCCCCGGAACTGGAAGAAGACCCGACGGCCGTTGACGGCACTGCCGAGCGGCCGCGTCTCGGCGATTCCGTTGCCCAGACCGTGCGCGAATACGGTGACCGGTTCACCAGCCCCGGTGACCAGGTATTCCAGGTCGACGCCGTGCGGAGTGGCGAGCATCGCTGTGTCGGGTTGCGGAAGCAGCGGACGGCCGGAGTGGGGACCGGTCGGCCCGGGTCCGTACGTGTTCGGGCCCGAACCGGGCGGCGGGGGCCAGCGGAAATCCCTCACCAGCC
>Ga0193726_1002369_pt1 | contig 12856 bp, 9 predicted proteins | sample H2c1metaG_FD_144928 | JGI IMG/M metagenome (GOLD analysis project Ga0193726, IMG submission 144928) | Soil microbial communities from a riparian zone of the East river system, Colorado, United States - H2c1 | ecosystem: Environmental > Terrestrial > Soil > Riparian zone | place: USA: East River... | reverse complement strand
CGTCGTCATCAGTGCCGAGCTGACGCGCTCCTCGCGGTTACCAGTAATAACCCGGCCCCTTAAACATGGGACGACCGTGCGTCTGCATCACGGCAGCGGAAATTCTTCGGCACGTATTTTCTTCCAGAGCGGAGAAGAACTGCGATCGGGCGAAACCGGCATCGCGCAGTTACGTTTCGACGCACCGGTTTTCATATTCGCCGGCGACCGGTTCGTTGTCCGCGACGTCTCCGAGCAAAGTACGCTGGCGGGTGGAGTCGTGCTCGATCTGGATGCGAGCGCGAAGAATTTCAGGAGCGCCGCGCAGCGAGACCTTCTGAACCAAAGAATGCGTTCCCCGGAAGATGCGACCGTCTTTGTCAGAACGGAGCTGATCCGCTGCCGTGCCGCGCGGCGGTCGACGGTGCTGGTGAAATCGCGTTTCAGCCGCATTCAAATCTCAGCCGTGATCTCGGAATTATGTGAAAACGGAGTGGCCGTTGAGTTCGGTGACCTCGTCCTCGATGCGAAATGGTGGACGGACTTCCGCGGGCGTGCCACTTCGGAGATTGAGGATGAGCACCGGGCGCATCCCAATCGGGTCGGCCTAAAGGTGGCGCGTCTGCGGAGTGTGTTTATGAGCGAAATGCCGCTGCCGGAAATTTTCGACGCGCTCATTTCCGAATTGTGTAAGAACGGCTTCGTTCAATCCGGCGAAACCATCCAGCGTGCGACGCACCGGCCTACCTTGCCACATTCGCTTCATCCGGTCTGTGCACGAATTCGTGCAGGACTCGCGTCGAAGCCGTTTGATCCGCCGTCACGCAAGGATCTCGCGCCGGATGCGATTTCCCAGCAGGCACTGCGGTTTTTGTGCGATACGGAGGAAATCGTTAGAATAACTGACGACGTATTCTTGGGCAGTGAAGAATTTGCGAAGATGCGCGACGCGGTCGTCAAGGCCATCGACGCCAAAGGTTTCGCGAGTGTTAGCGATTTGCGGCAAACGCTGGGAAGTTCGCGGCGCGTGATCGTGCCATTTCTCGAGCGGCTCGATCGCGACGGCGTAACGCGTCGCATGGGAGATCGACGAATTCTCTACCGAGAGCTATAGGCGCTCGGCTATCGCGAAGCGCTATCAGGCGGCATCGAGGCTTGTTTCCGAACGTCCAACAAGGTTGGCTACAGCACGGCGTTTGCCGTATCGGAGCACCTAGACGCGCGGACCAGGCCCTGGCGTTAGGTAATAGCGGAGTCCGACTCAGGCGCTCAGAAATGGATCGGAATCCCTTGCGCGATATTCGTTCAAAGACGGTTTCTTTCCGACGGGCACCTAGAGAACGTAGCACTGGGTGCAAAGCGATTGAGCCGCGCCTTCGATTGTCCGGCGGCTCAATCGCATTCGGCTTCGTGACGTTCCCAAAATTTCGGTTCGTGGTGCAACGGAGTTGATGGGCGATCTGAAACAAAAGATAAAATCGCTAAACAGACCTCAAACCAGAGCAAGTCTGGCCCGTCCGTGTGCTAGAATTTGTGCTAGAATGAATGCCGTTCTGCTCGCCCTTCGCAGAATCGCGCAACCTCGCGGAAATCGACGTTTTTCCCTCGTAGAGACGTTTTGCCTTGCAACGAAAAGCGATGCTTTGAAATCGATGATTTCGCAATCCTAAGTCTGGCGCGTCTGCCAATTTCGCCACCCTGGCTGCTTGGTGAATTCTACCAAAGCGCGAAATTGTACTAGGATTTGTGCTAGAAGCGAACGCCAGCTGAACGCCTAGAACTCGCCAGACTCTACACTCCCGTTCAGCTGCCGGGATGGACGAAAATTGCAATCGAGGCGATCGCGAACATCACGGGAAAGATCACGCGGCAGAAACGATCAATCGTTATCGCCAGGCGATTCCGCTTTTGATCTTCCAATATCGTCGTCACCAACACTTCAATGAAAGAAAAGAAGACAAGCACGGTGCTCATCAAAATGAAGGCATCAAGGTTGGTCGTGTATGGGAGAGGCGGCAGTTGGTTGTCGATGGCGAACCGATAGGCAATAAGAGTAAGCATCGAAGTGACTGCGATGCTGATCTGCGGGCCGGCATCGTTCGGTGTAATCCAGAATACCGCCCACGACATAATTACAATGAGAACAAGTGGGAGGATCACTTTCCAAATGTAGTGCTGGACGTTGCGCGAAGCGGTGAATTCGAAGACGTAACTCGAATACACCAGGCCTGGCGCGAGCGGGTACGTAGACGGCTTCGTCTCCCATTTCTCTAATGTCCAATCCGGCAGGGTAACTGATGGCGCAATTCCACCGCCGTGTTTGAGCCCGTTGTTTATCCAATCTTGATCTGGCACAAACATTACTTCGTTAGGCCGATAGCGAGTCGCTACGAGCTCGATATGAAATGTTTGTCGGTCGAGCGGAAACGATCGCAGTCGGAGCGGTTGCGTGAAGGGTCCGGCATACCGCTGCCTGTAAATCACCCCGCCGTCGGGTTCGACCTCGACATAGTCCGAGAACTTGCGACTCACGGCACTTGTTTCGTTCACGATAGCGATCCGGGGATGCCAAACTTGTTCGATGGAGTAGCGAACAACGCCGGCGCCAGTGTGGGCCAAACGAGGATCTTTCCAGCGCAACACGACGGCGATCTCAGCAGTGAAGCTTTGCTGCGCGCTGTCGATGCTGGTGATGTCCGCGATCCAGATTCCAACAGAGACTTGGGTTGGTCCGTCCTGCGGTCTCGGCCGATCAATCACCGCGGGCATTTCCGCGCCGTGCGCAACCTGGCTCGACATCGCTAACAGAACAACCAGCAGGCCCCCGATTTTCTTCATGAAAATGGTTAGCGCGAAGCTCCAGCGAGATTTTCTCTTAAAATCCTTGCCACCTCTTTAGTGGCTTCCGGATTCGTCTGCGCGTCGTGACCTGAATCGACGATCAGTTCCGACTGGGCGCCGTCGAGATGGGAACTCCAATACGGAACGACACCATCCGAGCTATTCGGTGTGTCGCCGCGGCCGCGATCGCCCATGATCGAGTCATATGGAATACCACGCGCGATCGGAAGCTTGTTCACCGCTTGCACGAACCGGTCGTTCGGCTCCAGCGTATCGACGCTGTTCGGCATGCGTTTTAGCGGTCGAGCGGCCGGATCGTCGACCAGGAGCGGCTTGGTCGCATTGTAGACGGATGTGAAGAGCCGCGGAGTTTTGACTAACGCGGCGCCGATCCGGCCGATCCAGCCCGACGCTAATTTGCTGCCGCGATGCGGTGTCGAAATAAATATGGACCTTTGAACATCCGGTCGATGATTGAAGACAAGCGACTCCTCCAGAAGTTTGCGGGTTTCTGGCGCCAATGGGGTTTTCGCCGGAGGCGTGGAAAAGAAATTGCGCCAGATTTTGTCGCCAGCATCCGTGATCATCAATCGACAAATCATTCCGCCCATGCTGTGGCCGATCAGGACGAACGGTTTGTGGTTGGGAAACGCGCGCTCGATCCCGTCGAGGTTTTGGCGGAAGAGCGCGGCTGCGTAGGGATAAGGATAACCGCTCGGGTAACTGAAGAACCAGAACTGATAATGTGCTCTGATCCAGGGATCATTGCGCAGGGTGTCGATCATGGGGGCCCAGCTCGCGCCTGTTTCTTGTAACCCATGAACGAAAATCACCGGCGTCCGCGCCGGGTCGAAGTGCTGCAACTGACAAAGCATTGCTGTATCCGCATAGGCTCCCGGATTGACGACACGCGAAAGCCCGAGCCGCTCCGGGCGTTCGCGAGCGATCAGCAGCGCCGTCGGCGCATCAAAATCGGCAGCCAGCCGAAAGACTCTTTTGTTCAGGGTGACTCTTTCGGTCTTGAACGGATCGACGAACTCCAAATGCGCTTCCCGGCCAGAAAACTTGATTACGGCAGTGACCGGTGCGTAAACGCGGCGAAACTTGTATTGTTGACGAAAGTGCGGCATTTCCGTGCGCCCAACTGCTACAATCGGAGCGCCAATGCCGCTCACGGTTGAGTAGCTTTTGAAGAATCCTCCGCCGATCTTTAGCGTATCCGTTGGAAATAAATCGTATCGGCTCGGATCATGATCGGCGTCGACCGGCTTTGGAGAGCTGAAAACGTATTTCCCCTCGTCCGTGTCGATAGCTATCGGATGCCGCCAGGGTTCAAGACCCGCGCGCTCGGTGTCCTGGACAATTCGCGCGGCGGCAAAATTATAAATGTTTCGGGCCGACTCATTGTTAGGGAACCGTTCCAGGACATTGGACGAGATCCTGGCCGCTAAAAGATCATGGCCTAACGCAGACAGGGGCTGTTCGTTCTCGGCCGCAGTCAGAAATGCCGTCGCCGGACCCAGGGACGCTTCGCTGGCCACCGTTGCCGAAAGATGTGGCGCCTTCGTTTTAACGGTGGCCAGATGTGCAGCGCATCCGCAACAGCCGAACAGAACCAGAGCAAGTCCGCACCTCACTAAGACGTGGCCCCTTTTCGCCGGTATGTTCGGTGGATGATTCATCGCTACTTCTTTCTCAAGCGACTTTCGGCCGACATTTCAGAAAATGTGGCTCGAACTCAAACTTGGGCTCGTTTGGAACGTCAATGAACTGGGTGCAACTCGCGCCAAACACCTGCTAAATGCCAGCGATACCTGTGGTCGTGGTAGAGACAGCGAAAATGCAATACGATGCGGTCGAAATGAGTGAGATTTCCCGATCTGAACCTGGAATCAGTGTGCATCACTTATTTCTCAAGCTCTTGTCGACCGACATTTCAGAAAACGTGAATTACCTCGACAGATCTCGAGCGTGGCGTTCCAGGACGAAGAACGGATGGCCCCCTGATCAGGGAGCAGGCTGGAGACGTCTAACGGCGCGCTCGGGCCAGATGTAGCGGAAGACCAACCCAGTGACGACGAGGCCAAAGAGAATTCCCACGACGCGATTGCGGACGTTATCGAGATCGGTATCGGGGGCGTATCCCTGGAAGACGCTGTAAAAGAATGCGAAGGCGAGTTGCAGCCCGGCATAACTGATTCGTTCGCTGCCGGCCGCAACCCAGCCGGCCATGGCAGCAGCACAAGCCACCAGGACCACGAGCGACGCGATCGTTTCCATGTGCGGCATCAGGAATACGATGGAGAAAAGCGCGAGCGCTCCGCCGGTCACGCATCCCACGATTCGCAAAGTTCCTTTGTAGAGTGTCGCCTCCGTGGTCTCGAGCGCAATGAACGTGCAGGTAATGAACGCCGTGTGGATTCCCGACCAATCGATCGCCTCATAAACGATGTAGCAGAACATCGCCGCGAAAGTGACTTTGAGGGCGAAATGCACGTGCGCAGGATTGGTCAACGCGTCAGCCACCAGGAAACTCTTCTGTTTTGGCCTCTCTTCAGCTGCCTTCGGCGTGTCTGGCAAAAACAACAAATTCAGTATGACGGTGATTGTGATGGCGTAGGCCAGCGCGACCCAAAGCCAAAGAAGCCCGCGAACCAATAGTTCAGGTGAAGGAATCTCTTCGCCAACGGATTGCGAGACAGCCATGACAAAGCCAAAAAGGAATCCAAGCGGCCCGAGTACGAGAACGCGAGACAACCACATTCCCAAAAATAGCGCGATTGCCATTCCCGGAATGCGCAGCTCTGGATAACCATAACTGAATTTGTAAAGTAGGAGAGTGGCGACAATGCCAATGGTCAGCACCAAAATCCCGCCGACGCCCGTACTCTTGGTGAGAAGTTTGGTCTCCTTCGAGGCGAAGAAAACCATGTAAGCGCTTGTGGCCAGCTCCGGCACTTGGAGGGCCATCGAAATGACGACGCATAAAACGGAGCCCGCGACCATGATGGCCGTTCTAATCTTGCGCGCGCCCGTCGGCGCAAGCTCACGCCTGAGCCAGCCAAGCCAATCGGTTTCGATTGGGCGCGCTCCGGAAAACGTCGCGCTCATAAATTATTTCCGCGGCAGACCTTGGATGATCGCAACCGCGGACGCGCCCATGCGGAAAAGATCGGTATCCGGATCTTCGACCTCGATCCGAACCGGAAAGCGTTGCGCGACTCTTACCCAGTTCAATTCGCGTTTCACATAAGGCACACCAGAAGGGGGCAGATCGATTTCGCCTTCAGGCTTCACAGCCCATCCGATTCCTTGCACTCTTCCACGGAAGCGTTGGTTAGGCGCGGACGAGAGGTAAACAATCGCTTCGCTGCCCGCGGCCATATGTCGAATTTCCGCTTCGCGAAAATTTGCGACGACGTACCATTTGCTCGTATCCAGCAACGAGAAAACCGGAACCCCGGTGGTAACGTGGGCGCCGGCCGAAATGTTGAGATTGATGACTCGTCCGGAAAAAGGCGCAATGACCTTGCAGTAGGAGAGATGAAGTTCCTCGAGGTTGATGGCCGCCAGCGCGCCTTCGCGCTGAGATTGCAGGGTCGCCTCTGCGGTTCGTGCTTTATCGACGGTGTCGGCGGTCGTAAAGCCGTTCGGCAGCAACGGTTCCAGGCGCTGCAAGGTGCTATGAGCTTGTGCAATCTGTCGATCCAGAGTGGCCAAGTCGGCTTTGGCCTTTTCCAGGACGAGTCTGTAATCCTCCGGGTCGAGTTCGAAAAGCACGTCGCCTTTCTTCACCTGCTGATTGTCCTCCACGTTCAGCTTGAGGATTTGACCCGCCACGCGCGGGGCAATGCCCACGATATTGGCGCGCGCAGTAGCGTCGTCGGTGCGGGGATGTCGTTCGACGATCCCCCAAACGTAGAGCGTGATGACTACCGCACCGGCGACGACGATCAGAGTGACGATTTTGCGAACAAATTTGTGACGTTGGGTGACGTCCCTCGGCGTGACCGGATTCGCCGATTGCGCAAGTTCTGAGTCAGGCGCTTGGTGGTGCATAATTGTTTAGTTTTGGTAAAACAGAATCCAGGTCGCGAATGTGAAGATGATCATCAGAGACGAATAGATGAGCGGCGCCGGACCCATGTACGGTTTCAGGTTGCCCACCTCGACGATCCAATGCGCAATGAGCGTCAGCGCCAGACCGCTTAGAATACAAACCATCCAAGCCGGAAAATAGGAGCCAAGAACATCGACCGTCGGCGAATGATGGCTGGACATGCGCGCCGCAACCAAACAAAGAACGCCAACTGCAAGCCCAAGGGCGGCGAACTTCAAAACTGTTCGACCGGTTCTCATTTCTCTGACGGCCTCACGGTGGGTTGTGAACTCTGCAAGGGTCTGACGGCTGAAGGTCGGAGCGGTCGGGCCGATGGCCGAGCCAGGTCGCCAGTGCTCAAGGCGAGTCCGGTTGCGGTTGTGAAAATGGCCGCCTGCGTGTCGTGATTCACACTGCGCGCCGAGGCCAGGTTTCGCTGGGCGCTCATGATTTCCGGATAGGTGCCAAGCCCGTTCTTGTACGATTCGAGCACTGCGTCGAACGCGTTTTGCGATGCGGTGACCAGCTTGACTGCCGAGTCCTGTTTGCGAAGCGCCGTTTTGAAATCCGTGTAGGCTTTCCAAACTTCGCGCACAGCGGAGTCGCGCGCGCCAGCGAGCTCGTGCTCGGCGCCGCGCCATTCAGCCTCGGCCATTTCCATTTTGTGGCGGCGACCAAAACCGTCAAAGATCGGCACACTGGCCGTGAGGAAGGCGCCGAAAGTTGGTTTGTTGTCTCCGAAGTATTTCGACCCACCGATGCTGACATCGAGCTCGGTCATGCTCGCGTGCGCGTCGATCGCGACTTTGGGATAATACTCCGCGCGCACTCTTCGAATTTCGTTCTGCTTCGCGTGCACGTTTGCGAGCTTTGCCACAAGGTCCGGCCGTTGCGACAATGCTCGCGCGATCAGTTCGTCGACCGAACCGTTCGTTTGCTCCGAGGTCGACCTTTGTCCAAGGTCGGCCACGTTCAGCGGCACGGTTGGCAACAGTCCAATGCTTTCGGCTAGCGCCACTCGTGCGTCACTCTCCAGCCCGGCCGTAGCTTCAACGTCGAAGACGGATTGCGCGCTTTGCTGCTGCGCCTGGAGCAGCTCGGGCTTGGTCGCCAGCCCACTGTCAACCCGCGCCTGGACCGCCTCCTCGACCGTTTTCGCCGCTTCCAGAGAGCTCTGCGCCACGAGAACTTTTTGGCGGGCGGTTCCAAGTTGATAAAAACGATCCGTGACCTGGAAAACGATTTTTTGATGCGTCGCGTTGAACCCGACGTTTGCCATCATCAGGCGTTCTTTTGCCGACGCGACCACCGCGCTTCGTTCCCCGAAATCGAGCAACAACCATTTCGCGCTCAACTCTCCGCGGTAAACCTGAGCTTCCGTGACAAGCGAACCGCCACCGGTCACGGAGACAGCGCCGAGACTCGGGAGTTTTGTTGGATCCACTGCCAGGGTGGGAAACGGAATGAACGCGCGGTCGTATCCCGCAGCGGCAGATGCGACGAGAAATGGATAGTAAGCGCTTTCGCTCAGACCGACCGCAGCGGCTGCCTGCCGCGCGCGTTCCCAGGCGACTCGCGTTTCGGGATTGTTCCGTTCCGCGATGTCGATCAACTCGGCGAGGTTATAGAACTTGCGGGGATTAATCGACACGCGCGAGGATCCTTCACCACTCTTGAAACGTCGTCCGGCCAGCTCACTTTCATAATTCGACAGGTTTGGCGGCGACCAGGTCCGATCAGCGCTCGGCGGAGGATCGTTCCGCGCGTTGGCAACTGAGATTGCCAGGAGTAACTGCACAGTTATGAGGCGCAGAGACACAGACCATACCTCCTAAGCCGCTGTCGGAAGAAGATTTGCGGAAGTCGCGAACGGGTCCGAGACCCCGTAATGGTTTCGTTCTCCGACAGAAAGCCGATTGTCTTCAAAATGAAGTTTTTCGATCAGCGCCGCGACGTGTGCCTCGATAATTTGATGACACGCCGCCAGCTCGTCCTCCCGCGCCTGGACGCCTCGCTGAGCCAGCCCTTCCAAATCATCAATATTATAGAGAGAGATGTTCTCGAGTCGGCCTGCGGCGGGAGCGATGTTGCGCGGCACGGACAAATCGATGAGCAACAGCGGCTGCTTACGCCGCGCCTTCATCAAATTCTCTGCGTCGTCGCGGCTCAGTAATGTCTCCGAGCTGCTGGTCGCCGCGATGACAACATCGACATCCCGCATTTCGAAAAGCGAATTACCGAAACAAATCGCTTCGCCGCCGCAGCGCGTGGCCAAATCGAGGGCGCGGTCGAAGGAACGACTCGAAATGAAGATGGAACGCGCACCTTTCTTGACCAGAAGACGAACGCAATTCTCCGCCATCGCGCCGGAGCCAAGAACCATGATCGATTGCTGCGACAAATCGGTCTTTCCAATCAATTCCACTGCTGTGCTCTTGATTGAAACGGTGCCGCGCCCGATCGCGGTGCGCGTCCGAATTTCCTTTGTCGCCTGAAAGGCCCTTTGAAACATCCGATTCAAGACGCGGCCGGTCAGTCCGGCATTGCGAGCGATCTCGTAGGCGTTTTTGATTTGACCGGTAATCTCGGTTTCACCGAGCACCATCGAATCCAAACCAGCAGCGACGCGAAGCAGATGCCGCACGGCTGCGGCGCCCTCGTAAAGATAAATGTGCTGATCCAAATCGCCCGGCTCAGCGCAAAGCAACTGTAAAAGCGATTTAATGTGACCCGTTGCCTGTCGGGTTGTTCCGTAGATTTCAACCCGATTGCACGTTGAAAGCAGAACGATTTCGTCGAGATGGCCGAACCTCTTCAGCCCAAACGCAAGATCGACAATCGCGGACTGTTTCACCGCGAGCTGCTCGCGGAGTTCAACCGGCGCAGTTTTGTGACTGACTCCGGCGGCGAAAAGTTTCATGTCACTTAGTCAAAGTGGTTTCAAGTCGTGCAGGTTGAGTTCCCCGATTTGACGCGACCGCCGGGGCCGGCGTCGTTTGGGCCGGTTCAGACTGCTGATAATTCACAATGAGGCGCGAACCGCGTTGTCCGGTCAGGAACAACCAGCCCCATTGCAGGAACACGCTGATTTTCAGACTGAGCTGAGACAGAAACGTGATGTGAATGAAAGCCCACGCCAGCCACGCAACGAGACCGTGCAGCCGAACTGTGCCGCTCTGCAGAACTCCGTACCCCTTGCCGACAACGGCCATGGTGCCTTTGTCGAAGTAACGAAACGGCTTGGGCGGCTTCTTGCCGGTAAGCTGGCGCCGAATCAATTTCCCAGCGTAGCGTCCTTGTTGCATTGCCACTTGAGCGACGCCCGCGAGCGGTTTTCCGTCCTGATCGAGCGACGCCGTATCGCCGATCACGAAGATTTCCGGATGATTTGGAACTCGAAGATCGGGTTGGATACGAACGCGACCGGCACGATCGGTCTCCGTCCCTAACCATTTTCCGGCGGGAGAAGGCGTAACACCGGCCGTCCAGATCACTGTCTTGCTCGCTATTCGCTCCCCGGCAACAATCACTCCTTCGCTGTCGATTTCCTCGACGGCATGGCCCAGGTGGATTTCGACTCCGAGCTTTTGAAGATGGAACTCCGCTGCCTCAGACAGACTCGGGGCAAACGTCCCAAGAACCTTTCGAGCCGCATCGATCAAAACAATTCGTGCTGAAGTCGGATCAATCCGGCGGAATTCGGAACGTAATGAGGTCCGAACGAAAATAGCGAGCGCCGCCGCCATCTCGACACCGGTTGGTCCGGCGCCGACCAACACGAACGTCAACAAGTCGCGGTGAAGATCGACATTTTCTTCGGCCTCAGCCTGTTCAAACGCGCTCAGGATCTTGTTTCGAATACCGACGGCATCGGCCACGCTTTTCAACCCCGGAGCAAACTTTTCAAATTCGTTGTGTCCGAAATAACTGTGCCGCGCACCGGTGGCGAGAATGAGGTAGTCGTAAGGCACGCCCACCTGCTCGCGATCTGCGTCGCTCACGAAGACGCAGCGTTGCGCCTTGTCCACGCCAGTGACCTCGCCCATGACCACGGTTGTATTATTCTGTCTTCGCAATACTTCACGGATGGGGGAGCTCATTTGCGACGGCGCGAGGACTGAGGTCGCTACCTGGTAAAGGAGCGGCTGAAAAACATGGTGGTTCGTTCGGTCAATGAGAACGACTTCGACCGGCGCTTTCCGAAGCGCTTTGGCCGCAGCCAAACCACCAAAACCGCCGCCGACGATTACCACCCGCGGAGTCTTTGACGTCTGCTCATCCGCGCCATTGCTAGAATTGAGATTGGGCTCGTTCATCCATCTCTTTCTCAAGCTTCCATGGCCCGAAATTTCAGAGAATCTTGGCTTTTCTCTGGGACCGCGATGGTCAGATCAGCGGCGAACAGACGGCCGCCTGATCAAGCGAGCCAGAGACCGATAAGAAGAATCAGGATGAGCGTGGTTATGCCGAACCACGGAATGAGAAGCAGCTCGACTCTGACGTGGCGAACGGCCGGAATGTCGTTGTCGACTCTTGGATCGCGGTCAAAGAATCGGTGGCGATTGCGAAAGACGTACGCGCCTCCCGCCAGGTAAAGGAGGAAGAAAATGGTCCCGGCGATTCGCAGAGCAGGCAGAGCTGCGGGATTAATCAGTGCGAGCATATTCTCTAGAGGCGCGATCATTTTCCGTTCGGAAGCCATTCGGGTTTGCTTGAGCCACGCGGGACCAGGACCGTGCTGTAGGCTCCCGGTGTGCGGGACAGGACGATTTGGTCCGTCATTCCCTGATAGGTTCCAAGAGGCGTTTCCGCGGTAAACAGATCGGGAGCGATGTAGGTGTGCTCGTCGCTCGAACCAGCGGTCGCTTTCGCGTAGGCCTTGTCGAAAAGACCCAACGAGAGCAACCAGAGCACGGTTCGCGTCAGCGAAACGGTGACTCGATAGCTGCCGCCTTCGATTGCCCGCCGCCGCAATGCAGCGAGAATTCCAGTGGTGCCTAACCAGCCGACGACATTGTCGGCAATCGGGACAATTGGCGGCTGCTTCGGCTGAGTTGGAGAACCTTCGATCGTAAAGAGTCCGGATACTGCCGCGCCGATCTCATCGAAGCCGGGCCGGTGCGACCACGGCCCCTTCTCACCGTGGAGAACGACGGTGGCGTGAATCAATCCGGGCTTCTGCTCGCACAGCGTCTCGGCATCGAGGTCGTGTTTCTTCAAAAATCCGGGACGTTTATTGGCAAAAAATACATCGGCATCCTTAAGCAGCTGATCGAACTTTTCTCGATCTTCCTTCGCGTCATCGAGGATCGTTGAACGCATGCCCACCTGGACATCCCAGGCGAAAGCTTCGATTTCCGAATCGCGCGGTCTCCAAATGTTGAGCACGTCCGCGCCATATAGGGCCATGTCTCTGCCCATCGCGGCTCCCGCGATTACGTGACCCATTCCCAAGGCACGGACACCAGCGAGAGGAAGATTATCGCTCGCCTTGAGCGGAACGGGCTCGCTCTCGCCAATCTTCTCCACTGTGATTAGCGGCATTTTTGAGAGGACGTCGGTGTACTGGGGTTCCCGACGAAATTCATCGTTCGTCCGTACCATCGCCAGAACCAGTCCTTCGGCCGCAGCAGCTTCCTCCAGTTCCACAGCGTCCCATTTGCGGATGGCGTTGTTAATGGACTCGGTACTCGGGCTGCAGCCGAGAAAATTGAGAGTGTTTACGAGGAGTTGAGGATAAATGTCCAGGGCCAGGACGTATCGCCCATCGCGTGTCTCGCGAAAAAACGCATCCCCCATCTTTAGGAATGGGCTAACCGCATAACCACCTGGGGAGGGCGGCCGGCCATTAATGGTTTCCCATTTTCCATCGAAAAATCCGGCGAAACGCCGCAACGCCTTGCGCACGTCCACCGAGATATCCTGGCCTTGGCCGGT
>Ga0193726_1002368_pt1 | contig 12868 bp, 8 predicted proteins | sample H2c1metaG_FD_144928 | JGI IMG/M metagenome (GOLD analysis project Ga0193726, IMG submission 144928) | Soil microbial communities from a riparian zone of the East river system, Colorado, United States - H2c1 | ecosystem: Environmental > Terrestrial > Soil > Riparian zone | place: USA: East River... | reverse complement strand
ATTTAATAAGATACCGCCCTTTATCCCGATTGCGACCTTAAGACTCTTATTAGGAGTCTCGGGGTGTGAGCTGTAACGTAATTCCAGCGGGGCCTCCAGGACTGCTGTTGTTAATTTATATTTCTTGAAATGGGTTGTATCTGAAAGATCCTGGAAACGCAAAGTCGGCGTTGCATCCTTTAATCCTATGTAGGTTTTATCAAAATACATATTGTCGGTACCTATGCCGACGCCGATCGCTACACTTATTTTGGGGTTTGATTTAAAAGGGAAATCAAACATAAAATACATGTTGAAGGTCCTTGATAAGCCCTTTGTATGAATGGAGTCTGGCCGGTCGAGCCAGGTGGGAACGCCAAGCTGGATAAGGAAATGATCATTGGCCCGGCCACTTAAGTTTGTGGTTTTCTTCAAAATTGTTCTTGTACTATCCTGGGCAAAAGCAGAAGTTAGGATCAGGCTTGAGATGATAACGAAAAAAATTTTCTTCATAAGTGTTTATCTAAGGAACAAATGTATTTTCATCCCGGTTAATAAAAGGTTAAAGAACCTCCGACAAAAAATGCGGAATGATTTCCGCATCATCGTGGACCCTGTTGGGATCGAATCAATGACCCCCAACGAGTCTGAACATTTTCAACCTTGGACTCTATTATGATCGAACCAACGACCACCCCGACTGTGAACGTCGGGATGCTCCAACGGGTCTGAACTTTTCAACTTACTGGACCCTGTTGGGATCGAACCAACGACCACCCCGACTGTGAACGTCGGGATGCTCCAACGAGTCTGAACATTTCAACCTTGCAAACCCTGTTGAGAATCGAATTAGCGAACTCAATGAGCCTGAACATTATCAACTTAGTGGACCCTGTTGGGATCGAACCAACGACCACCTGATTATGAGTCAGGTGCTCTAACCGTCTGAGCTAAGGGTCCTGAGCCTTTTGCTCTTATGAGCGGCAAAAATAGAAAATTTAGGTAGATGGGATTGAATTATTTGATCTCCTCAAAATCAATGTAATCTTCAGCAGATTTTTTGCCTCCACCAGCAGGGGATTGCGCTTGCTGTGGCGGCGGAGACTGGTTTTCACTGGCAGCACCATTCATCCGGTTGTGCATTTCACGAAAGCTTCTTTTTACCTGCTGCGTGGTTTTGTAAACAGGGATGATAAAATGAAAAATAAATTGATAAACCAGGTAGATCAAGAATATATATAATAGGAACCTGAACATAGCCTGCAAGTTACAAAGTATGCAGTTCGCAGGAAAACCAGGAATGCTTTCTTATGGAAATCTTAACCAGCCGAAAAAGGGGTAGAGATTTGGATTGTAAAACACATTTCCCTTAACTTTGCCATGGCAAAAGACGATAGAAGGGAACGGCAGCGTTCCCTTCTTCATTTTTCATACATGAACATCGATTCGCAAATAAAGGCCATAGAACAGAAAATAGCAGGATTGATCAGCCCGGACCCTGGGAGTTTCCTGGTAGAAGTAAAAATTAGCCCGGGAAATAATATAAAAGTTTTTGTGGATGCCGATCAGGGTGTGAGTATTGATAAGTTGACCCGCTATAATCGTGGCCTGTATAAGCAAATTGAAGAGAGCACCCTTTTTCCAAATGGCGATTTTTCTTTGGAAGTTTCTTCGCCCGGCCTGGATGAACCCATTAAAATTCACCGCCAATACGTAAAGAACATCGGCCGGAATGTGGAAATGATATTGAAAGATGGCAATCGAATAGAAGGGAAACTGATCAGTGCTAATGAAGAAGGGATCAGCCTGGAAGAAGAAAAAGGAATAAAGAAAAACAAGGAGTTGGTCCAACATACCATTCCTTATGCCCAGATTAAAACAACAAAAATTCAAATAAAGTTTTAAACAGCTACGGGTAAAGGCCCACAGCTAAAATTAAAATTATGGCAAGTATAAATTTGATTGAGGCTTTCCAGGAATTTAAGGATGCGGAAAATATTGACCGCCCTACCATGATGAAAGTCGTTGAAGACGTATTTAAAACATTACTGCGAAAAAAATTCAGCAGCGATGATAATTTTGATGTGATCGTGAATGCTGAAAAAGGCGACCTTGAAATTATTCGCCGCCGCGTAATCGTTGAAGATGGCCAGGTGGAAGATCCGCTGACCCAGATAGCGTATAGTGACGCGGTAAAAATTGAACCTGATTTTGAAGTAGGTGAAGAAGTGTATGAAGAGATTGATCTTTATGATTTTGGACGTCGCGCAATTTTAGCCGCCAAACAAACACTGGCAAGCCGCATCAGCGACCTGAAGAAAAATGTATTAGCTAAAAAATATTCTGAAAGAGTTGGAGAGATCATAAGTGCCGAAGTGTACCAGGTATGGAAGAAGGAAATTTTATTGCTTGATGAAGAAGGGAATGAATTAATACTGCCCAAAAGTGAGCAGATCCCGCAGGATTATTTTAAGAAAGGTGAGTCTATCCGTGCTGTTGTTAAAAAGGTGGATATGAAAAATAATACTCCTGTGATTATTTTATCGCGCACCTCTCCCGAATTTCTTGCCAAACTGCTGGAAATAGAAGTTCCTGAAATATTTGATGGCCTTATCGTGATCAAAAGAATTGTTCGTGATCCGGGTGAAAGAGCAAAAGTTGCCGTAGAATCTTATGATGATCGTATCGATCCGGTTGGCGCTTGCGTTGGTATGAAAGGAAGCCGTATTCATGGAATTGTGCGTGAATTAAAAAATGAAAATATTGATGTCATCAACTGGACCAACAATACCCAGTTATTAATTCAAAGATCCCTTACGCCGGCAAAGATCACTTCCATGGAGCTTGACACCGAAAACAAACATGCTGATGTGTATCTGAAGCCGGACCAGGTTTCCCTTGCAATCGGGCGCCGGGGTGTAAACATAAAGCTGGCGTGCGAATTGACCGGGTATGACCTCGATGTTTATCGTGATAATGAAGGAGAAGTTGAAGAATTCGATATTGACCTGGAAGAATTCAGCGATGAAATAGAAAGCTGGGTGATTGATGAATTGAAACGCATTGGTTGTGATACAGCCCGCAGCGTGCTCAATCTTACTACTGAAGAACTGGAGCGCCGTACAGATCTTGAAAAAGAAACAATTGATGAAATAAGAAAAGTGCTCGAAGAGGAATTTCAGAAAGGATAAGAAAGACAAGATCAATGAAAAAGGGCTGGAAGTGCCCGCAGGGCTTCATTTGAGGCCACAAAACTTGAAAAGATTTATAAAAGAAGACTAAAATAAAAATATATTACAGTCAGAAAGACTGTTGTCTAAAAAAATCGAATGGCAGAATTAAAATTACCGAGATTATTAGGTGCGGCTAAGGAGTTCAATATTGGACAGGATACTCTTATTGACTTTCTGGAAAACAAAGGTTTCAATGATTTGAAATCGACATCTAAGTTGACGGAAGACATGTATCGTGCGCTTCAGCAGGAATTTCAAAGTGATAAAGCGGCAAAAATAAAAAGTGACCTTGTGGACCTTCCCAAAGGTGCGGTGGCTGAAGCCAAGAAGAAGAAAGATGAAGAAGAAGTTATCTTCAAAAAAGATGATAAAAAATCAAGCAGAAAAGAAGAACCAAAAATAGAGGCACCAGTGGTGGTCGCTCCGCCACCCGCAAAAGAGGAAACCCCTCCGGTTGAAGAAAAAGAAGTTGTAAAAGTGGACATACCGGAGATCGAAGGACCCAAAGTGCTGGATAAAATAGATCTCTCTTCAATAGATTCCTCTACACGTCCAAAGAAAGGAGCCAAAAAGAAACCAGAAACAGAGGAGCCAAAAGAAGAACTAAAACCGGCGGCAAAAAAGAAAACAAAAAAAGAAGAAGAGGAAGCAAAGGAAGAAGCAGCTTCAAAAAAGAAGGAAGTCGAAGAAGTAGTTGTGCCCCCACAAGGAGAAGAAGACCTGCCTCCTGTTATTGAAAATATTAAGGCGGATAAAATTGAAGGCCCTAAGATATTGGGTAAAATCGAACTCCCCATTGATAGCGATACACGTCCCAAGAAAGAAGAAAAACGTAAACGGAAGCGTATTCCCATTGAAAAGAAAGAGGTTAAAAGAGAAGATTTGTTTAAAGACAGGAGAGATGGGAATACCACCAGCAGGCCTCCGGGTCCATTTAATCGTGACACCCGACCTGGAGATAGAAGACCAGCTCCTCCTATTCGCAGGGGCCCTGTCAGAAGAGAAGACAAGGAAATTGATCAGAAAGAGATACAGGAAAAGATCAGGGAGACGCAGGCAAAGTTATCTGGCGGAGGTAATCGTGGAAAAGGATTAAAAGCAAGATTGCGCCGTGAAAAAAGACAGGAAATGGCCTCGGCCATGGGAGAAAAAACGGATGATAATAAATTGCTGGTGACGGAATTTATTAGTGTAAGTGAATTGGCAAACCTGATGGATGTAAATTTTGCTGACGTTATCAGCAAGTGTATGAGCCTTGGCATCATGGTATCCATCAATCAGCGCCTCGATGCTGAAGTAATAGAATTGGTTGCGAGTGAATTTGGCTATGATGTAGAGTTCATAGATATGGAGAAGCAGATGGAGATGGAGGAGATTGAAGACAATGAAGATGGTGAAGAGGAATTGCAACCACGATCTCCAATTGTTACCATCATGGGTCACGTAGATCATGGTAAAACTTCCTTGCTGGATTATATTCGAAGTGCAAATGTGGTAGCCGGTGAAGCAGGCGGCATTACCCAGCATATTGGTGCCTACCAGGTAGAACTCCCCAATGGAAAAGAAATTACGTTCCTTGATACACCCGGTCACGAAGCGTTTACAGCCATGCGTGCCAGAGGTGCTAAGATCACAGATATTGCCGTGATCGTAGTGGCCGCTGATGATGCAGTAATGCCTCAAACGCGTGAAGCGATAAGCCATGCCCAGGCAGCCGGTGTGCCTATGATCTTTGCGATCAATAAAATTGATAAGGATGGGGCTAATCCACAAAAGATCTACGAGCAGCTTTCACAAATGAACATATTGGTTGAAGAGTGGGGTGGAAAATTTCAAAGTCAGCAGATATCAGCCAAGCAAGGTTTAAATGTGGAACAGTTGCTGGAAAAAATATTGCTGGAAGCGGAACTTCTTGAACTGAAAGCAAACCCTGAACGCGAAGCCAACGGAAGCATCATTGAAGCTTCACTGGATAAAGGGCGCGGATATGTTGCTACACTCCTCGTACAGAATGGTACTTTAAAAACCGGTGATATCGTGGTGTCAGGCCAGCATTTTGGAAGAGTAAAGGCAATGTTCAACGAAAGAAATAAAAAATTGGAAGATGCGGGTCCGTCTGCACCTGCACTGATATTGGGATTGAACGGGGCCCCACAAGCGGGTGAAAAATTTAAGGTGTATGAAGACGAGGCAGAAGCAAAAGAAATTGCCTACAAACGAGCCCAGATCCTTCGCGAACAAGGAATTCGTACTAAAAAACATATAACACTTGATGAAATTGGACGACGCCTCGCATTAGGAAACTTTAAGGAATTGAATGTGATCATCAAAGGTGACGTGGATGGCTCTGTAGAAGCATTGAGTGATTCGTTGCAGAAATTATCTACCGAAGAAATTGTGGTGAAAGTGATCCATAAAGCCGTAGGCCAGATAACGGAAAGTGATGTAACCCTGGCCAATGCCTCTGATGCCATCATCATTGGATTTAATGTGCGGCCATCACTGCAAGCTTCAAGGCTGGCAGACCAGGAAGCCATCCAGATTAGACACTACTCAATAATCTACAATGCCATCGATGAAATCAAGAGTGCGATGGAAGGAATGCTTGAACCGAAAATGCAGGAAAAGGTCACAGCAAATGTTGAAGTAAGAGAGGTATTTAAGTTTGATAAAGCCACGGTAGCGGGATGTTTTGTGCTTGATGGAAAAATAAAACGTGATTCCAAGATTCGTTTGATCCGCGACGGCATCGTAATTTATCCTACCGGTGAAGGCGCAAGTGCCGAACTGGGTTCCCTGAAAAGATTCAAGGATGATGTGAAAGAAGTGCAATCCGGAATGGAATGCGGTTTAACAGTTAAGAATTACAATGATATCAAGGCTGGAGATGTTGTTGAAGCCTACGAGATCGAAGAAATAAAGAGGACTCTCTAAGCCATTTCTGCCATATTTCTCAGTTGGTGAACGCATCTTTAAAAAAGTTAAGGTGAGGGGCTAATAAAGTGAGGCGACGACGAGCAGAAACTTTTGTTAATTAATCAAATAACTATCTGCCTGAGTCGGATGGTTTTTATTTTTGGGCAGATAAACTATTTATGAAAAAATATTTTTTGCTTTCCTGCGCCATTTTATCGGTTGTGTTGATGGTAGCCCAACCCGGCACACAAGCCAAAAAAATCATAGCGGATAAAATTGCAGCAACAGTCGGGGATCGTATCATTATGTATTCTGATATCAAGAATACAATTGCCGATTATGCGCGCCAGGGTACCGAAATACCAGAGAATGCGGAATGCCTCATCCTTGACCAGGCTATTCTTTCTAAAATATTAATGCAACAGGCTGAAAAAGACTCATTGCCTGTAACAGATGATGAAGTGGATGGTGAATTGGATCTAAGGGTAAGGGAATTTGTAAGGATGTATGGTTCAGAAAAGGCTGTCGAAGAATTGGCAGGAAAAAGTATTTACCAGATCAAAGAAGATGCAAGGGAATCTGTAAAGGAAAAGAAACTTGCAGAGGCTATGCAAAAAAAGATTGTTGAAAATGTAAAGATCACTCCGGCAGAAGTAAAGGTATTCTTTGACCGCATCCCGAAAGATAGTTTGCCTTTTTATGAATCAGAGCTGGAAGTAGGACAGATCATTGTTTATCCACAGGCCTCCAGGGATCTTGAAAAATATGTTGTTGACGAATTAACTCACTACCGCCAGTTGATCGATGCAAAGACATCCACTTTTGAACAGATGGCGAAACTTCACTCCGAGGACCCGGGGAGCAAAGATCGCGGCGGTCAATATGAGCTCAACCGAAAAGACAAGAGCTTTGACCCTTCATTTATGGCTGCGGCCTTCAGATTAAAAGATGGTGAGATATCGCCCGTAATAAAAACAAAAGCTGGATATCATATTATTCAGATGGTACAGCGAAATGGTGACGATGCTATCATCCGACACATTCTCCGGGTACCGCCTATCACGGATGATGAAACAAATGCCTCTATCTCAAGGTTGGATTCAGTACGTTCAAAAATCATTGCAGGCACCCTGAATTTTAACCAGGCAGCTTTAAAATATACGGAAGATGACCAGGCAAAATTTGCAGGCCCGTTTTTTACAGGCAGAGATGGCTCTACCTATGTAACAATTGATGAACTTGACAAAGACATCGTGGCCATGCTCGGAAAACTGAAAGTAGGAGAGCTGTCTCAGCCTGCTCCATTTTCAGATGATCAGCGAGGCAAGAAAGGCGTGCGCCTTATATACCTGAAATCGAGATCCGCACCTCACCGGATGAACTTAAAAGATGATTATAATAAAATTGCCCAGTTAGCACTCGAAGAAAAAAAAGCGAAGGCAATGGATAAATGGCTATCGGCAAAATTGCCAACTTATTATGTAAGTGTTGCTGATGATTACAGTGCCAGTTGCCCAAACATGCAGAAATATATTCTTAAGAAATCATTTTAAGGCCTCCGGGAAGGCTATATCCTTGTGGGTCGGTACCAATTATAAATGATTTTTTCTTCTTATCCCTGTTAGAATTTTTTGAACCGCGTCAATCTCATAACTTTGCGGCTTCTTTACAAGAAAATTCTTCATGAGCGACCCGATCAAACACGAATGTGGTCTTGCATTTATCCGTTTACGAAAACCATTTTCGTATTATCAGCAGAAATACGGCACAGTAATGTGGGGGTTAAATAAACTGTATCTCCTCATGGAAAAACAGCACAACCGCGGCCAGGATGGAGCGGGAGTGGTAGCTGTAAAAGTAAACGTTGAACCGGGGTACCCATTTCTTCATCGTATCCGCAGTACTTCCACGCAAGCGATCGCTGATGTTTTCCGGCAAATTGGTGAAGAAGTAAATGAATTGGAAAAATTCAACCCGGATATTAAGAAACATCCCGGCCTGATGAAGGGTCATCTCAAATTCATGGGTGAGTTATTACTTGGGCATCTTCGTTATGGTACCCAGGGTAAGAATAATGTAGAGTTTTGTCATCCATTCATAAAAAGACATACAATCCCGGCTCGAAATCTTGCGCTCGCCGGAAATTTTAATCTTGTAAATACCGATGAGCTGTTTGCCCTGGTGAATATGAATCCAGGTGAATTTCAAAAGCAAAGCGACCTCGCGGCGATGATGGAAACGATCTACCATTTTCTCATAAACGAAGATGAAGCTCATCCTGAACGAACAGATATTAAATCAATTTTAAAGAAAGCACTTCCTTTATTTGATGGAGTGTTTCATGTAGGTGGCGTTACTGGCGACGGCATTGGATTTGTTTTTCGGGATGCACATGGTATCCGGCCTTCCTATTATTATTACAATGACGAAGTAGTTGTCGCGGCATCGGAAAGGGCAGCGATCCGGACCGCATTTAATGTTGGTGAAAATGAAGTAAAGGAGTTAATGCCTGGCCAGGCAATGATCACCGATCAAAACGGGGAAATTGAATTTGCTCAGATACTGGAACCGAAAGAAAGAAAAGCCTGCAGCTTTGAACGAATTTATTTTTCAAGGGGTAGTGATGAAAAAATTTATAGCGAACGCAAAGCATTAGGCTACAATTTGAGCAAGAAGGTTTTGGAAGCCATTGATTTCGACCTGAAGAATACAATTTTTTCCTTTATTCCAAATACTGCGGAGGTTGCATTTTATGGTTTGATAAAAGGTTGTGAGGATTATCTGAACCAGATCAAAGTGGAAAGGATTTCATCATGGACCCATGTGGATCCTGATAAACTTTACGAGATGATCAACCGTAAAGTCAGGATGGAAAAGATTGCCATCAAGGATGTGAAGATGCGCACTTTTATCACCGAAGATGCAGGAAGAAGTGAAATGGTGCAGCACGTATATGATATCACGTACGGCACCGTTCGTAAAGGAATTGATACATTGGTTGTGATTGATGATTCAATTGTGAGAGGCACCACTTTGAAGGAAAGTATTATCCGTATGCTTTCGAGGCTCGAGCCTAAAAAAATTATTATCGTTTCTTCATCTCCCCAGATACGTTATCCCGATTGTTATGGTATCGACATGAGCAGGATGGGAGAATTCATTGCCTTTAATGCAGCGGTGGAATTGATGAGAGAGAGAGGGAAAATGAATTGCCTTAAAGAATTACTTGATCAATGCAAAGAACTTCAACGAAACAATCAGCTTCATTCAGAGAACCTGGTACAGCATATCTATAAATCATTTACTACGGAGGAAATCTCAGCAAAAATTGCGCAGCTCATTACACCACCTGAAATTCAAACACCTGTTGAAGTTATTTTTCAAAGCATAGAAGCCCTTCACCTGGCATGCCCTAATAATCTTGGCGACTGGTATTTTACCGGCAAATATCCTACACCTGGCGGCAATCGCGTTGTAAACAAAGCCTTCATGAATTACATGGAAGGAAAGAATGTGAGAGGCTATTGAATCATTAATTTCTACGTTGTTGTGGCTCACCCTTTGCATTACCTTACAGAAATCATATGCCAGAAGGCCCTTCTATCATTATTTTAAAGGAATTGGTAACAGAGTTCAGGGGGAAAAAAGTAGTAGAAATAACAGGGAATACCCACGTTGACTTCAGCAGCTTAAAAAATCAAAAAATAACTGAGTTCAAAAGTTTCGGAAAGAACTTCTTTATTTGTTTTAAGCATGCTGCGGTTAAAATACATTTCATGTTGTTTGGGTCTTATCGTATCAATGAAAAAAAACAAGCCGCACCAAGACTGAGTCTTCAATTTAAAAAAGGCGAATTGAATTTTTATGCCTGCTCAGTAAAACTGCTACAGGATGATCTTGATAAGATATATGACTGGAGCGCAGATGTAATGAATGATAATTGGAATGCCCTCAAAGCGAAAAATAAATTAAAGAAGATTCCTGGAACCCTGGTTTGCGATGCCTTGTTAGACCAGGATATATTTGCTGGTGTTGGAAATATAATAAAGAATGAGGTTCTTTTCAGGGTCAGAATACATCCAAAAACAAAGATTGGTAACCTCCCTCCACGAAAGTTAAGTGAATTAATTAAGGAAGCCCGCCAATACAGTTTTGATTTCTTAGAATGGAAAAAGCAATATGTATTAAAAAAACACTGGCTTGTTCATACAAAAAAAGTTTGCCCCAGGGATGGTTCGAAAATTATAAAAGAATACCTGGGAAAAACGCATCGGCGAACTTTTTTTTGCAACAACTGCCAGGCATTATACACAGCAAAATGAGAATAGCATTTTCCTTTTTATTCATACCTCAATGCCTCGATAGGATCGAGACGCGAGGCTTTTTGCGCCGGGTAATAACCAAAGAAAATGCCTGTGACCGCACAGACTACAAAAGATAAAACGATTGAGTATTCAGAAACCAAAGTCGGCCAGGATAAAAAAACAGTTATTAGTTTCGAGGCGAGTAAACCAAGCATTACTCCAAGTATACCCCCGGTGATGCTGATTACGATCGCTTCTATCAGGAACTGCATAAGAATGTCAATACCCCTTGCCCCGATGGACATGCGCAAACCAATTTCCTTTGTCCGTTCAGTAACCGACACGTACATAATATTCATGATGCCGATACCACCAACCAGTAACGAAATACTCGCGATCGCGGTTAATAACACGGTTAGCAATTGACTTGTGGAACTGAACGTATTGATCAACTCGGCCTGCGTACGGACACTGAAATCATCCTGGTCGCTGTTCGTCAGTTTATGGGAAGCGCGAAGAATCTGGCTTAACTCTGCAGTTGCCGGCTCTGAAGTTTCAGAATTAGTTGAAGAGGCATAAATGGTTTGGATGTAAGGGATCGCCAATATTCTTTTTTGCACGGTGCTGTATGGGGCCAAAAGAATATCATCCTGGTCCTGGCCAAAAGCATTTTCTCCTTTTGATTGTAAAACACCGATGATCTTGAAAGGAATTTTATTGAACCTGATGGTTTTGCCCACGGGGTCATCACCTGCATCAAAAACATTATCGACTACAGTTTGACCAATAAGGCAAACCTTTGCGGCTGCATTTACATCTGCATCTCCAAAAGGAGCTCCCTCTTTCAATGGCCAATTGCGAATGGTAAGAAAATCCGGACTTACTCCCTGCATGGTAGTGGGCCAGTTAAGAGCACCATTGATTACTTGTCCGCGTCCCTGCACGGCTGGCGATACAGCGTTAATGTATTGTGCCTGGGATTGAATTGCTTTTATATCAGCCAGGGTAAGACTTTGAACAGTACTTTGATCTAATCTTGCACCTCCTCCGGGAGTTTGGTTACTATTTGGACGGATGGTGATCATGTTTGATCCCATGCTTGAAAGTTGATCCTGGATGCTTTTTTTTGATCCCTGACCAATCGCTACCATGGCGATCACTGCACCAACGCCAATGATAATGCCGAGCATGGTAAGAAATGCGCGAAGCTTATTTCGTTGCAATGCTCTTATAGCAATTCGTATGAGGCTAAGAATTTTCATGCGTTATTTTGATAATCCTCCGTAACAGGTAATGCTGAAAGCATATCCTTTGCCGAACGGATATTTTCATTCTTGCTATCTTTTATAATATGTCCATCTTTTAAAGTGATTGTGCGACTACTGAACGCAGCAATATCAGGCTCGTGCGTAACAAAAACAATGGTCCTTCCCTGCCTGTTCAATTCCTGGAATAAAGCCATGATCTCGTATGATGTCCGCGAATCAAGATTTCCCGTTGCTTCATCTGCAAGGATCATTACCGGTTCGTTGACCAATGCTCTTGCGATGGCCACGCGCTGTTGCTGGCCGCCTGATAACTGGTTAGGTAAATGATCAAGCCTGTCGGATAGCCTTACAGCCTCAAGAGCTTTCATCGCCATTTGATGACGCTGCGTAGTGGTGATCGTAGAATTGTACAGCAAGGGAAGTTCTACATTTTCGATTGCCGATGTTCTTGCTAATAAATTATAAGACTGGAATACAAAACCAATTTTTCGATTCCTTAATTGTGCCAATTCATTTCTTGAAAGTTTTTTTATATCAACATTATCCAGGAGGTACGTTCCAATGGTGGGCTTGTCAAGACACCCTAAAATGTTCAGCAAGGTTGTTTTTCCTGAACCACTGCTTCCCATAATTGTAACAAATTCTCCCTGCTCGACAGAAAAAGAAACTCCTTTCAAGGCTCTTACAATTTCAGAACCCATCAAAAATTCTCTTTTCAGATCATGTATTTCCAATATTTTCTCTGGCATAATCTTCTTTTAACGTGTCGGACGATTTCCACCACCACCTCTCCGGGCTGGCATAAATGGACTCCTTTCGGTAGAATTTTGATTTCCTTTTGTTCCTGCTTGTTGAACGCCATCAACTACTTCATCACCTTCCGTCAACCCGCTTAGCACTTGTACCTGTATTCCATCTTCTAATCCTATCCTGATAGAGCGCCTTGTCAATGTATTGCCATTAAGTACCCATACCGAAGCTCTTTTCAAATTGCTGGAATCTTTTTTCCCAAGAGAATCTGAAGCGTTCCTGGATCCACTTCTTTTTGGCTTGTCACTCGTACCCGGAGCATTTGCGGTTTGTTGACCCTTTGTTTTTCTTTGCGGGTCAACAATCTCATATTTCAAACTAATGCTTGAATCAGGTTTGAATTTTGTTGCTCTGGCGG
>Ga0193726_1002367_pt1 | contig 12874 bp, 10 predicted proteins | sample H2c1metaG_FD_144928 | JGI IMG/M metagenome (GOLD analysis project Ga0193726, IMG submission 144928) | Soil microbial communities from a riparian zone of the East river system, Colorado, United States - H2c1 | ecosystem: Environmental > Terrestrial > Soil > Riparian zone | place: USA: East River... | reverse complement strand
CCGCGCCCGCACAACCGACTGCGGAAGAAATTGACAAACGCCGATCGGCGCAGCAGGAGAAACTCCGCAACGATTGGCCCGACCTCCAGAAGTATCGCGATGCCAACGCCAAACTGTCCGCTCCCGTGAAAAACGAGAACCGCGTAGTCTTTTTCGGCAACTCCATAACGGAAGGGTGGGCGCGGTACTTCCCCACGATGTTCCCAGGGAAGCCGTACATCGGTCGCGGCATCAGTGGGCAGACGACGCCTCAAATGCTCGTACGGTTCCGGCAGGACGTAATAGACCTCAAGCCCAAAGTCGTAGTGATACTCGCTGGAACCAATGACATCGCCGGCAATACGGGACCATCGACGCTCGAGATGATCGAGGGCAACCTCGCTTCGATGGCCGAGCTGGCGAAGGCAAACGGTATTCGAGCGGTGATGTCGTCGGTGCTGCCCGTGTATGACTATCCGTGGAAGCCGGGCCTCGAGCCCGCGCCGAAAATCATCGCGCTCAACAAGTGGATGAAGGATTACGCCCGCGAGCACGGCGCGGTGTATCTCGATTACCACTCCGCGATGGCCGACTCACGCGGTGGGATGCGCAGCGAGTTCGCGTCCGACGGCGTTCACCCGAATGAGGCCGGCTACCGGATCATGGCGCCCCTGGCGCAGCAGGCGATTGAAAAGGCTTTGCGCGGCAGGTGATAGCGCGCTAGCCAAACCTACGCGGCGCTGACAAGAGTCAGCGCCGCTCAGAAGACGAGGGCGCTAACAAAAAAAACGAGCGTCACTCAGAAGACGAGGGCGCCGCTCAGTTGAATCGCGTCGCCCTCCAGAGCGACAGGCCGGCGACCGCCAACATTCCGAGCGTCACGATCACGAGCGCTATGGCCCAGGCCCACGCGAACGCGATCTCCGGCGCGTGCGCGATCAACGCAAAACCAATGATCGTCGCCGTCGCCACGCTCACCACTAGCCAGTCGATCCACGTGCGGCGGCGGGTGATCGACGCGCTCTCTCCTGCGATTCGCGATCGCGTGTACTCTGGATCGACTCCGTAGCGCTCGCCCTCGCTCGCCGCCGCTTTCTGCCAATGCGCGTGCTCGCTCTTGCTCACCGACGACAGCGCGATTACACCGGCGCCGAGCGCCATCACCAGCGAGCCGCCGATGACCTGCGCCAACACCGAGCCCGAAGCGCCGCGCAGCTCACCGAAGACTAGAATCCCCCACAAAAGTCCCCACAGCTGATTCGTGTTGGATAGCGGAATCCCGCGCGTTATCCCCGCGTACTTGACGGCGTATTGCTGAAACAGGTCTCCCACGACCCACACGAAACCGCCGGCCAAAAGCCAGAAGAGCACATGACGCGCGCCCGACAGCTGGCCCCAGAGCGCAGTCGCTCCTCCCGAATATGTCAGCGCCAGCGCCGTCATCATCCCCAGCTCACCAACCGTGAAGAACGTGATGAATGACAGCGGACTCATCCCCGTGAGATACGCCTTGCGATACGGGATGTACATCGTGCCCCACAGCACTCCGGCGGCCAGCGCGGCGGCGACTCCGCGCGCCGCATCACGCGCCGGCACCTGCGCTGCGGATGCCAATGCCAACGCCGTAGCGCCCACAAACATCAGCAGCGCGCCGCCGAGCACCCCAGCCCAACGGCGCCAATCCGCGCCCCGCAGCTCCTGAAAGAAAAGAATTCCCCAGACGATTCCGAGCAGACTGTTGCTGTTCCAGAGCGGGAACGCGATGCTGAGTCCTACGTCGCGCACAGCGAAGATCGTGAGCGTGTTCGCAACCGCCCACAAACAGCCCGCCAGCACCGCCCACACAATGAGGTGGGGTGCTTGCCGCAGATCCGCGGCGACGTACGACGTTCCCTGGATCAAGGCCGGCAATGTCCATCGCGCCAGAAATACGCCGATCACCATGCTGAGCGAGATCACCACCGGCGATAGTCCTAGCGTCACGAGCTTGGTCGGCGCCTCGGCGGCGCCAAGCCACGCTCCCGCGGTGAGACCGCAGAGCATTCCCACGCTCTGGAGCGTGCGCAGACGGCGCGCGTCCAACGCACCGGGTGTGGCGGCCTGGCCGGATTCGTCAGCCACGAATCTTGCTCAGGAAATCCAGCGCAGCACGAGAAGTCCGGCGACGAGCACCGCCACCGGCACCCAGAACTGCACGTCGCGTAGCACGAGACCAAGCCAGTTACCGGACGGCTGCTCGCGCTGATTGTCGCTCATTGGACTCTCCTGGCGTTTGGCGGGCAATACTGCTCAGGACTGGCGCCATCGCGCAAGAGCGAAACATCTTGAGACATCACTCGAGTCCGGAGCTCCAATGAGCGAAAAAGAAGAATGGCGCGCGATAGTTGCCTCATCGCTGAATTGGGAGCAGGCGCACGCGACACTCGAGAACGCCATCAAGGGACTTCCCATCGAGCTCCGCGGCAAGCGACCGAACGGATTCCCGCACTCGGTGTGGGAGCTGCTCGAGCACATTCGAATCACACAGCACGATCTGCTCGACTTCGTCCAGAATCCGGAGTATGAGGAAAAGCTCAAATGGCCGGAGGACTACTGGCCGCCGAACGCAGCACCGGCGAGCGAAAAGGCCTGGAACGAGAGCGTCTCCGGTTGGAAGAAGGATCGAATGGCGCTCGAACGCTTCACCACCGACAGCAAGCTGGATCTGGCGACGAAGATTCCTCACGGAACCGGACAGACGTACCTGCGAACCGTCATCGTTGCCGTCGCGCACGCTTCCTATCATGTCGGCCAGATCATCACCGTACGTCAGCTTCTCGGAGCCTGGCCGCCGCCCAAGAGCAAGTAGGTGACGAAGAAGACGGAACGCCGCCGCGCAGCGACGCACAAACCGGTTCCTGAGCTAATCGTGTTGTCGCGTGAAGACGCCGAGCACTATCAGCCGACTCTGAAGGAGATCTGCATCTCGATCTCGGACCCGGACGCCGAGCCTGCCAACGTCTCGGACGCGTTCGTAGCGGTGCTGAGACTCCACTTCGACGACATCACTGAGATGGGCCAGGCATCCGACATACTCTTCGCGGCGGACGACGCGCGCGCGATTGCCACGTTCATTGACAAATGGCCCGACATTGAGCGCGTGATGGTGCACTGCAACATGGGTGTGAGCAGGTCGCCGGGTGTCGCCCTCGGTCTGTCCGATGTCCACGGGTGGGCGACGGCCGCGCTCGAGAGATCACATCCTGGCTGGAACCGGCTGGTTCGCGCGTTGATGCGCGAGGCGGCGACAAACAATCACCGGAGAAAGTCCTAATGCCCCGCGCCACCGGAACCTTTGATGTATCGCTCAAGCCGTTATCGATGGACGACGATCCAGGCACCCAGCTGCTGGGAAGGATGTCGATCGACAAGCAGTTCCACGGCGACGTGGAGGCGACGAGCAAGGGTCAAATGCTGACGGGCGGCACCATTATCCGGAATTCCGCGGGATACGTCGCGATCGAACGCGTGACCGGGTCGGTCAAGGGCAGGAAGGGGTCGTTCATCCTTCAGCACAACGGCACCATGAACCGCGGCGAGCCGTCGTTGGTCATCGCGGTCGTTCCGGATTCTGGTACCGAGCAGCTGGAAGGGCTGAAGGGCAACATGAAGATCGATATCGATGCCGGCAAACATTCGTACGAGCTCGAGTACGTGCTCGCGAACTTCCCATAGGCGTAACGCCCTCAGGACGCCAATCCGCGAACGGATTTCATTCGGATTCCGCCCATGTCGCTGAACCGGACTGATTCGCTGCCGTGACAACCTTTTGACTCGCCGGAGCCGCAAGCCAACCTTTTGAAACCCTGAGGCGTCAAAGTCGTAGTGCGGTGACATAGGTAGGGTTTCTGCCTACTACCCGTTAATCTCGACGCCCCACTTTTTCCAGAGAGCTGGCCCCATGAAGCGCATCCTGTTCGCGTTACTCGCTCTCCTCATTAACCTCGCTGCCGTGTCTCTCCCGGCGCAGAATCCAACCCAAGCCAGACCCGCCGGACCTCCGCCTTCAGGAAATGGCGAGGTTCAGGGCACAGTTGTAGACACGGCTGCCCACACCCCGCTCGCTCGCGCCTCGATCACGGTGCGCAGCGCGAAGGACTCCACGCTCGTAGCAGGCGCGCTCGCCGGCGCCGACGGCGGGTTCAAGATTCAGGGCCTCCGTCCCGGCGCATACTACCTGCGTGCCGCTTCGATCGGTTTCGGTCCTCGCAACGTTGCGTTCACGATCACCGATGCGGCTCCGCGTGCCGCCCTCGATCCAATCCAGCTGACCCGCATTTCCGTAACCCTGCAAAGCGTCCAGGTGCAGGGCGAAAGACCGGCCGTCGTGATCGAGCCCGATCGCAACACCTATCGCGCGAAGGAAATTGCGCCCGCTGCCTCGAACGCGAGTGAAGTCCTTCAGGCGACTCCCTCAGTGGAAGTCGATGGCGACGGCAAAGTCAGTCTGCGCGGAAACGAGAACGTCGCCGTGCAGATCAACGGACGTCCGACGCCCATTTCGGGCACGCAGCTCTCCGCCTACCTAAAGCAGATTCCGGCGAACATCGTCGAGCGCATCGAGGTCGTGCCGAACCCATCCGCCAAGTACGATCCGGAAGGAATGGCGGGCATCATCAACATCGTCCTCAAGGCGAACACCGATCTCGGTCTTAGCGGCGGCCTCAACACCGGATTTGCCACTCCGAGCCGCTTCAACGCCGGCACCAACCTCGGCTTCCAGCAAGGTAAGGTGACGCTGTTCGGAACCTACGGATTCAACGCCGACGATCGCGGCATCGTGGGGATCAACGATCGCCTCCGCTTCGATCCGGTCGGCTCACCGATGTCGTACACGAACCAGGACATCGACGGCAGAACGAAAAGCGGCGGTCACAACTTCACCGGCAACATCGACTACAAGCTGACGGACAAGGACGTCATCTCCAATTCACTCTCGCTCAACCGGCGGCACTCGAACGACGGCGCGCTCGCCGGCTATACCGAGCTCGACGCGACGCAGGCCTTCCTCGATCGTTACGTAATGGATCGTAACGACAAGGCGACTGGGCTCGTGTTCGACAACTCGCTCTCGATCAAGCACACGATCGAGCCACGTAAGCACGAGTTAACGGCCGAGGCGCGCTTCAATCGGACGAGAGACCAAAACAACACGTTGCTCTGGCGTGAGCCGCAGAACCCCGATGGCACCAGCTCGGGACCTGCGACACAAGGCGAGCTCGACAACACGAGCGCATTGACTCGCCAGCTCACTTTGCAGACGGACTACACGCGGCCACTCGCCGCGAAGACGAAACTCGAGAGCGGCCTGAAAGAGACGGTCCGCTGGCTCGACCGTGACTTCTTCGTGCTCAAGGATGACACCGGCGACGGCAATTGGTTGCCAAGCAATCTGAGCAACACGTTCAAGTTCGACGAGCACGTACATGCAGGCTACGGCGTCCTCAGCCAGAGCGTCGGGAAATTCGATCTTCAGGCGGGTCTGCGCGCCGAGTGGGCGAACAGAAACTTCGAGCTTGCGGGAGCCCAGGCCATTCCATACAGCTATCACAGCTTGTTCCCGAGCGGCGTCATCATGTACAGGCCGGGCGAGCAGAGCCAGATCAAGGTGAGCTACTCACGGCGTGTCAGACGGCCGGGCACGCAGGAGCTGAACCCATTCCCGGTATTCTTCGATCAACAGAACGTGTTCGTCGGGAATCCTCGACTGAACCCGGAGTACACGGACGCCTTCGAGTTCAGCATGAGCAAGTCGGGACAGCTCGGGTCACTGCAGCTGTCGCCATTCTATCGGCGCACCACCGACGTCATTCGTGTCGACATCAATACCGCCGACACGGTCGATGGCCGCGAGGTGACGTCTGTGAACTTCCAGAATCTCGACGAGGCCAATTCGTGGGGCACAGACCTCAACGGCTCACTGCGGCTTGGTCCCAAATTGAATGCTTTCGGAGGTTTCAACCTCTTCAAGATGGTGACCGACGGCGGATCGCAGTCGGCGCTGTCGTCGAACGCCGTGACCTGGTCGTATCGCCTGAACGCAACCACGCAGGTGACTCCTACGGTATTGCTCCAGGCCAACTACTTCTACCGCGCGCCCGTGAACATCGAGAAGGGCCGCTTCTCGGCCATGCAGATGGCGAACATCACGGTGCGGAAGAAGATCGATGGCGACAACATGAGCGTCGCGGTTCGCTTTGCGGATCCGTTCAACACCATGAAGTTCCGGATCCAGGCCGGTGACGACAATCTTCAGCAGATCACGGCAAGACAGTTCGGCGTGAGAGCGACTTACGTGACGTTCCAGTGGAACTACGGACAGGCGCCGAAGATTCGCCTGCCACAACAGGACCAGCCGCAGCCGACGACGGGCTTCCCGTAGTCGGTTAGAGCTCGGACCGACAAAAGCGAAAGCCGCAGCCAGGTACCACTTTACTAGCTGCGGCTTTTTGCATCTGATGCCTCCGGCGTTGACCCGGCCGGTTGGGGCCGGCCTCTGGACGCAACCCGAACATTGCCATACATTTAGCTATGGCAACCACAACTCGGCCATCGAGTAAGCCCGCCTCTCCGGCAAAACCCGGAAGCGGGCTTTCGCGCATCAAGACCTCGGCGGCCGCCGAACAAGGACTACACCGGGTCAGAAACGATGTCGTTCTGACCTTCGATGACGTGCTGCTGACGCCGCGTCATTCCCTCGTCCACCCCAAGGACGTGAACACCAGCTCGATGTTCACGCGCGGCATCCCGCTCAACGTTCCGTTCGCTTCGGCCGCCATGGACACGGTCACCGAGTCCGACATGGCGATGGCGATGGCCAGGGCAGGTGGAATCGGCGTCATCCACAAAAACATGTCCATCGACCGGCAGGCGGCCGAGGTGGATCGGGTGAAGCGGTCGGAGAGTGGGATGATCCTGAATCCGATCACGCTCTCACCCGACGGAACGCTTCGCGAAGCAGTGGCGCTGATGCGGCGCTTCAAGATCTCAGGAGTCCCGGTCGTCGATCGCGATGACAAGCTTGTTGGAATCATCACGAATCGCGACCTCCAGTTCGAGCGCAACCTCGACCGCCCGCTTCGCGAAGCTATGACGTCGAAGAACCTGGTCACGGCTCCCGTCGGCACGACGCTCGACGAAGCCGAAGCCATTCTCGGCAAGCACCGGATCGAGAAGCTTCCCGTAGTCGACGAGAACGGAATCCTCCGCGGGCTGATCACGGTCAAGGACATCCACAAGCGCCGCGATTTCCCGAACGCGAACAAGGATCAGCACGGCCGGCTTCGTGTCGCGGCGGCAATCGGCGCTGCGAACTATCGCGACCGGGCCAGAGCGCTGGTGGAAGCCGGCGTAGATGTCCTGATCGTTGATACTGCCCACGGCCATTCCGAGGGAGTGCTCGAGGCGACGTCGGTCGTTCGTGAGATGTTCCCGGACGTGCAGCTCGTCGCGGGCAACATCGCCACGCGCGAGGGTGCACGAGCACTGGTAGAGCGCGGCGTGGACGCGGTCAAGGTTGGCGTCGGGCCCGGATCCATCTGCACGACGCGCATCGTCACGGGTGTCGGGGTGCCGCAGCTCACGGCGATCTTCGATGCGGTTGAGGGCGCCGGCGACATTCCTGTGATCGCCGACGGCGGAATCAAATACTCCGGCGACATCGTGAAAGCACTGGCGGCAGGCGCGGCCAGCGTGATGATGGGATCGATGCTCGCGGGCACCGAGGAGAGTCCGGGCGAATCGCTCCTCCTCGAGGGCCGCCGCTTCAAGATGATTCGCGGCATGGGAAGTCTTTCCGCGATGCAGGACGGAAGCGCCGACCGGTATTTCCAGGAAGGCGAAATGTCCGCCAAGAAGCTCGTGCCCGAGGGAATCGAAGGGCGTGTTCCATACAAAGGCCCCGTGAGCGACGTGCTCTTCCAGATGGTGGGAGGCCTCCGCAGCGGAATGGGTTACGTCGGCTGCGCCGACATCGAACAGCTCCGCACGGAATCGGAATTCGTCCGGATCACGGCTGCGGGACTCCGCGAATCGCATCCCCACGACGTCACGATAACGCGCGAGGCGCCCAACTACTCCCTGTAGTTTCCTTGACATTGCTTCACGCGTCTACACAACTTCTGACGCCCGTGCATTGTCAAATGTTTCAGAGTACCGGCGGCACACTACCCACGCTTTCGGAGTTTTCCTAATGGGCATATGGACTAAAAAGAGCATCGCTGTCCTGCAGGCTGAGGCGGCGGGCGAATCCACGGAGCACACGCTTCGGCGCGCGCTCGGCGCGCTGAACCTCACGACGCTGGGTATCGGCGCGATCATCGGCGCCGGAATTTTCGTGCTGACAGGCACCGCGGCGGCGGAGTGGGCAGGGCCCGCGATTGTTCTGTCGTTTATTATATCCGGATTCGGATGCCTTTTCGCAGGCCTGTGCTACGCGGAGTTCGCGAGCATGATCCCGATTGCCGGCAGCGCCTACACCTACGGGTACGCGACGCTCGGTGAATTCGTCGCATGGATCATCGGTTGGGATCTGATCCTCGAGTATCTCTTTGGCGCTTCGACGGTAGCGGTAGGTTGGTCGGGATACTTCACGGCGTTCATGGAGCAGATCGGTATTCACATGCCAGCCGCGTGGACCAATGCCCCCCTTGCGTACCATGATACCGCTGTGCTCGACAAGGCGACGCAAGCAGTCCTCCACCCCGCCGGATTCTCGCAAACCGGGGCGATAGTCAATCTCCCCGCAATGGTGCTGATTGCGCTCATGACGACGCTTCTCGTCATCGGCATCAAGGAATCAGCCCGCTTCAACAACTTCATCGTCATTCTAAAGATCACGATCGTGCTCCTAGTGATCGGATTCGGATTCATGTACGTGAATCAGGCCAATTGGCATCCGTTCATTCCACCCAACACCGGTGGCTGGCATTACGGGTGGAAGGGAATCGTTCGCGGTGCCGCGGTGGTGTTCTTCGCTTATATAGGATTCGACGCCGTGTCCACTGCGGCGCAGGAGGCCAAGAACCCGCAGCGAGACATGCCTATAGGAATTCTTGGCTCGCTGGCGATATGTACCGTGCTTTACATCCTGATGGCGCTCGTCATGACTGGGCTGGCCAACTACACCGAGCTTGATGTTCCTCACCCGGTATTCGTGGCGATCGAGAAAGCAGGTCCGGCGCTGGCGTGGTTGGCAGGGATCATCAACATTGGCGCGATCGCGGGCCTCGCGTCAGTCGTGCTCGTGATGCTCATGGCGCAGCCGCGCATTTTTTATTCGATGGCCCGTGACGGACTGCTTCCACCGGTGTTCGGCAAGATTCATCCGCGTTTCAAGACACCTTATATCACGACAATTCTCACCGGCATCGTCGCCGCGGTCGTCGCCGGGCTCTTCCCGATTGGATTGCTCGGCGAGCTGGTGTCGATCGGAACGCTGTTGGCGTTCGTCATCGTTTGCGGCGGGGTCATCGTGCTGCGCTACAAGTCGCCGAACCTGGCGCGTCCGTTCCGCACGCCGCTGGTTCCGCTGGTTCCTATTCTCGGAATCCTGATTTGCGGGGGCATGATGGGAAGCCTGCCGTGGGCGACGTGGGAGCGTCTGATAGTCTGGATGATCATCGGGCTCGTGATCTACTTCTTCTATAGCAGGTCCCACTCGAAGCTGGCCCGCGCGGAAGGCAGTGCTTGACCTTCTAAGCGTCCCCCAGCAACGACGGGAGTCGATCGAGCGTCTCGCGCAGGAGCTCCGCGCGGGACGCTCTGTCGCATTGTCCACCCATATCAATGCGGACGGCGACGGCTGCGGTTCTGAAACGGCGCTGGCACGGCTGCTCGGGCAGATGGGAATCCGCTCCAAGATCGTCAACCCCACGCCGTGGCCGGAGATGTACAAGTTCCTCCTCGGCACCGATGTTCGGGACGCGAGCGACGCGGGAGCGAAGGGCCTCAAGGACGTCGATGTACTGATAGTCCTCGACATCTCCGACGTGAAGCGCCTCGGCATTCTCGCGGACGCGGTGCGGAAGCTCAAAATTCCGAAGCTGGTGATCGATCACCACCTGCCGAGCGATGAGCCGCCCAGCACGAAGATGGTGGCCGACACGGCGGCGTGCGCGACCGGGGAGCTGATCTACGATTTCGCCACTGTGATGGGACTCAAGGTGACGCCGGACATCGCGCGTGCGTTGTACGTGGCGCTGCTCACCGACACCGGCGGATTCCGATTCAGTAATACGTCGGCGCGCTGCCTCAGCATCGCCGGGCAGCTGATCGCGTCGGGTGTCGAGCCGGAGGAGATGTACGGACGCCTCTACGCATCGATGCCGGTGGGGCGGCTGCACCTGCTGCGCGATGCACTGGCGACGCTGGAAGTCGATCCCGAATACGGAATCTCCTGGATCTCTGTCGCGGCAGGCGCGGCCGAGCAGTATGGGCTGCGGTCCGAGGATCTGGAGGGAATTGCTGAGCATCCGCGCTCGATCGGTGGAACCCGGCTGGCTGTGTTTTTCCGGGATCTGGGGCACGACAAGGTCAAGGTTTCCTTCCGCAGCACTGGCGACGTGGATGTGAACAAGTTCGCGAAGCAGTTCGGTGGCGGAGGTCATGCCCGCGCCGCCGGTGCTCTGATTGATGGCAATCTCGAGGCGGTTCGCCGGATGGTCGTCGTCGCCGCGCGGGAATTCCTGAGCGCGGAGGACAAGGAAGGAGTGGCGTGAGCGCAAGACCGTAGCAACTCGTCCGCCGCGCGCCTAACTTGCGACGATGAGCGTTCTCCGCCGCGAGCTCGCCGACATTCTACCGATGCTGCGGATCGAGCACAGTGCCGTTGAAGTCTCCGTTCGGCGGCCGGAGCCCCTGGGGCCAGACATCGCTGCCCCAGAGGCCGACTTTCCAGGCTTGGCCGATCAGTTACACCAGCCGCGGATCAGCCTGCCGCTTTGCTTAGTAGCCGTTCTTCGCGCACGAGTAGCCGGAGGTGTCACCGTTACCCATCCGTCCACACTCTTCGGTACAATACAAAAAGCTGAGAACTATGGTCCAGATGGATTCCTCGCCCTGTTGCGCGCTATCGCCGAGCGGACGCAGTTCCTCTGTCGTCAGCTTCAGCTTTCGAGTCGGACCTTGCATAATGCCCTCCCATATAGTGGGGTGTAAGCGGCCCCGCACCGCAGTGTGCGGGGCTCTCGGCGGCGACAGCGTCGGCTGCCGCCACTGCGTCGGCGATGCGGCGAGCAAAATGCCCGCCGTCGCTGAAATCATGTGCACATGCTCGACGGTGTGGCGCTCGTAAGTACTCGCAGTTCTTCCTCTCACTGAGGGCCGGCTCCGCGGCTGTGGTTCACTGTGCGCTGCCGCGCCAGTATTGATTCGTAGTACCGGCACAGGAAATCGTAGAGCATGGTCTCCCACGCAGTGTTGTTGAGTGATCTCGACATTCGGTTTGCACTCATGTGCGTGAAGCTGAGCAGCACATCATTCAGCGGCCTGGCCATGCGACTGCTCTGCTCAGCCTCTTTGAGTGCGGCAGCGACCGGCCTGAGTTGCTCGGAACGCTCTTTCAGTATCCGGACGGCGTCAGGCGGTAAGCTGCGTTCGCTGTCCGAACTGCCCAGGGCGGTCTCGATATGCGCCCGTTGCCGGCGGTAACGGGTGCTCCATTCCCGGCGCGTAGCCGGCGACGGCGGCCCGGATGCGTGGCGCAACAGTGCAAGCTTCCCCTCGTAACCCAACCCGAAGTCAGCGAGGAGCGCATCGAGACTGCGGAGCGCGAGTACATCGCGAAGGGTCTCGTCGGCCCAACCCGCTACGTCCATGAGGCGCAAGACGGCCTCGCTGTCGGCATGAAAGACTTGTTCCGCGAGGCCGATCGACTCCGGACCCCCATACCGCTCGATCTCTCGCTCATAGGTGTCATATTGCACGCGCCAGACAAGGCCTCGGCTAACGAGGTCCCCGAGTTCGCTCTCGAGCGTCGGCAGGAGCTCCTCACGCAAGCGGCTCGGAGCGCCGCGGAAACGCAGGCGGAGGTGATAGTGCGGATCCGTGTAGCGCAGAAAAAACCATCCTTCAATCACCCCAAGTGAAGTGGCACGGCGGAGCAGGTGGCCGAGGGCATCGCGAAGAATGCGGTCCGCCAAGGCAGGTCCCGTATATAGCTTCAGGTAAAGCCATTCGGAGCCGGGCGGGTAACTCCGCTTCTTCGGTGGCATCGCAACAGCCCGGGGGGGCCCGGCGCGTGGGGGGACTGGCTGCGAATTGACTACTGGAACCACGAGTTCGTGGGTGAATCTGCCTTCCGGGGATTCGCAACACAGCTCGTCTGGAGTGGGGTACATCTCAACCAGCGTTACCGGTTGATGTCCGCCCATGAGCTCCACGAGCACATCTAGACTGGTGGTTGAGTCGAGATCGATCGGCAACTGATGGTCGCCATCCGCGAAAACAACGAAGCGCGGCAAGCGACGGCGCAGACGCCACGCGCGCGCCGCTCGGTAGCGCGCCGCTCCAGAGAGTTTTGCAAGTTCGCGCGACTCGGCCGTGGGGATCCCCCAAGCCGCTCGCGACAGGACGAGTCTGTCTAGCGTGACGCGCGGGAGGAACGGCAGGCGTGTGAGGGGGCCCCATTCCCACGCAAGCCGCGAGGCCACGCGATGCGTTTGGAGCAATCCGAGGAAGCGGTAGAGCGACAGCTGGCCCTCTTGGAGGTAGTTGTGAGCACTAGTGAGCCGGGGAACAACCTCCCGTCCCAGCGATTGTGAGCGGAGCACGATCGAGCTGCCTGCGACAGACACTGTGAGGTCATTAAGCGGCAGCTGCCGTTCCGGTCGCGTTCCGGAACGCCCGAGAGATCGGA
>Ga0193726_1002366_pt1 | contig 12874 bp, 6 predicted proteins | sample H2c1metaG_FD_144928 | JGI IMG/M metagenome (GOLD analysis project Ga0193726, IMG submission 144928) | Soil microbial communities from a riparian zone of the East river system, Colorado, United States - H2c1 | ecosystem: Environmental > Terrestrial > Soil > Riparian zone | place: USA: East River... | reverse complement strand
CTTTCCTCGGCGATCGCGACCACCCAGACAAGATCGCGAGAGGCACCCACCGGCGTCCTAAGAACGCCCGTTCCCCATTCTTACCCCTTTCCTTTTCAATACTTTACGTCCATCCAATGCGCCAATTTACCGCTAAACCCCTGTTTTGCCCCTTTCGTTGGGTTCATCGTGCGTTACTATTGATGATTCAATAACATAATGACAGAGGATCCTGGGGGAGGGCTGCATTTGCGGTTGCCCGCCGCCGGGGACGAGTAAAGGTCGAACGGTAGGATTTAGCAGAGCCCCGGGAACCGTGGCAGATGCCTGCCATCGAGTCCTAAAAGCAGAAAGCGAGAGCGAATGCACAAGCCAGTAAAGTATGTGGAGAAAGCAGTGACCTTGGCCGCCCGTGGCGCATGGGTGATTTTCGATGGCCTGAACCGAATCAAGCAGAATCCTTCTCCCAAACCGAAGTGGTCTGACAAGCCCCTGCTCAAGTCCTACGAGAAGAGCAAGCCGCCGCTGGGCTGGCCGCGCTCCACGGACTCGCTCTGCCCCAAGTGCGTCCCCGAAATTCGCCAGCAGATCCTCGACGGCAAGCTGCCTTATGAAGTTCTCATGAACGAGAAGGTCGGCGAGATCAAGGCGACGATCATCGAGCGCGACGGCAAGATCCTGATGGTCAAGGACTGCCCGAAGCACGGTCACTTCGAAGATGTCATGTCGATGGACACCGAGTTCTCCAAGCATCTGGAAGACGTTTTCCCAGGCCGCGACATCACCGCCCACAATGACGAGAAGTTGCATCACCACGGGTCGTCCACAGTGAAGTATGGACGCGGCTCGGTGCTGACCATCGATCTGACCAACCGCTGCAACATGATGTGCGATCCCTGCTTCATGGACGCCAACCAGGTCGGCTTTGTCCACGAGCTCACATGGGACGAAATTAAGACCATGCTCGACAACGCCATCACCATCAAGCCGCGTCGCCAGATGTCGGTGCAGTTCTCCGGTGGCGAGCCGACGCTGTCGCCGTACTTCCTGGATGCAGTCCGCTACGCCCGCAAAGTTGGATACAACAGCGTGCAGGCGGCAACCAACGGAATTGAATTCGCCAAGAGCTTCGAGTTTGCCCAACAGGCGGCCGACGCCGGCATGCGTTACGCCTACCTGCAATTCGATGGAATTGGCAACGCTGCCAACGCTCATCGCAAAGTCGGCAACCTGTTCGATGTGAAGTTGAAGGCCATCGAGAATCTGCACAAAGCCGGCGTGGAAATCGTTCCGGTTGTGACCATCGTGAACGGCATCAACAACGAGCAGGTCGGACGCATCATCAAGTTTGCGCTCGACAATCCCAAGACCATCGGTTTCCTTTCGTTCCAGCCGGTTTCGTTTACCGGCCGCGACGAAGCCGTGACCGACGATCGCCGGGAAGCGCAGCGCTACACGCTCTCTCACCTCGCCCACGACGTTAAGAATCAAACCGGCCTTGGCGAACCCGCGCGCGATTGGTTCCCGATTTCCTTCATGGGAACCTTTTCCGATTGGGCCGACTTGATGCATGCCGAAGATCTCAACAACGATTGGGGCCAACTTTCCTGCGGTTGCCATCCCAATTGCGGAACCGGCATGGCGCTGATGATCGACAAAGAAACCAAAGAAGCAGTGCCTGTCACCGCATTCCTCAAGGGCGATCAGCTCGCCAAGGACATCGCCAAGGTCAACGACGCCGCGCGCGGCAAGTTCCTGACGATTGTCGGCATGGCGCTGTGCCTGATGAAGAACTACGATCCGTTCCAGTCGCCGACGCACTTCAAGCTGATGGACTTGCTGAAAAAGTTCGACAAGAACTTCAACGCAACCGGCAAGAACTACGGCAAAGTCGGCCCCGACCGCACGATCGATGACGTCATGAAGCGCCGCCAGGACCGCTGGAACTTCCTGTTCATCGCTGGCATGTGGTTCCAGGACCTGTTCAACTACGACTTCCGCCGTACCGAGCAATGCATCATTCCTTACGCCACCCAGGAAGGCGAGATTTCCTTCTGCGCCTACAACACCGGCGTGGGCTGGCGCAACATCATCGAGAAGATGCACATGACGGCCACGCTCACCAAGTGGTACGAAGAGCATGGGCGCCACGAAATCTTTGCCGGCGGCAAAAACGTGAACATGGAAACAGCCGGCCACAACCTGGTCCTGAAAGATGAAATCATGACCACGGAAGTGCAGCATGATCTCGATAAGCTGGGCATCGCCAAGAACGCTGGTGAAGAAAAGAAACGTGCCCGCGATGCGAAGCAGAAGGCCGATCCGGCTTACAACGCCCGCATGGCGTCTCTGTATCGCGAGGTCGTGTTGAAAGAGAAGCCGGTGGTCGCCGAAAACGGGTTCATCCCGCTAGGCGCCCTGACCACGCCCGCCAATGGCAGCGGCAACGGAAATGGCAATCACGCCAAGCCCCAAGTCAGCGAGCCGGTGTTGGGAGACTAGCTCTCAGCCGTCAGCATTGCAGCCATCGGTAAAATCAAAAGCCGCTCTTTCGGAGCGGCTTTTGATCTTTTGCGGCAGTTGCAAGTTCCCCGTTCTCGCCTCCAGGTCTTCCCGCGCGCGGAGTTCGAAAGGCGGCTGCAGTCTGATCCGGTCCCGCCCCTGTGCACTCGTAGAATGGTCCCATACGCACGGTCTCCATCGCGAAATCCGAGAGTAGCCGTTCGAACCGGGGGAATCGGCCAGGCATGCCCAAGTTGCTTGGCAGTGGAATGAGGCGCTTCGGTGAACAGCAGGCGCGTGCTCTGGACAAGAAACCGGCAGGAACATGCCCTCAGTCTGGAATTCCGATGACCAGGGTGCGCCGCTTGGGTAACCCGGCCTCAGGGATCTCCGCAAGATAATGCAGGTCGATACCCTCAAGGTCACAAGCGGCACGAGCGGGGTCGTTGAGAAAGTAGACAATATCTCCCCCGAAACGATCTTTAAATCGACGCCGCTCGTCGAGATCAAAAGGGCTCACCGAGTAAACTTTGATGTCTTTCAATTCTCGGACCATGGGGCTCAAGTGGCGTTGAAAGTCGAGCGCTCCTCGCCGGACCTGCGCCATGGTGAAAGCGACTACGTGGTAGGGCATGTTTTCGAGTGTGGCAGAAAATGCCGGGTGCGTGCAAATCGGCTGATCGCACAAATCCCCGCCCCCGCATTGCCTGAACGGGGCACTCTCCGGGGTCGGGATGACGCCTTACTTGGCGCGGTCGGAGCCTGCATCGGTGAAAGTGGTTTTGCCCTTTCCCACGACCAGTTCCTTGTGCGCGGTCATCTGGTCATTGCTGGTTCGAGTGAGCGTGCTTGCGTTTGGGATCGGTGGCCGGGAACGGCGGAGGTCCTTCGGTTTCCCGTCCGCGCGGATGGCGAGGGATGAGCAGTGGGGCCGGCAGCCACCGCGGCAGTGGCTATTCGTCGCCGCGAACGCTCCACCATTCCTGCTGCTCGAATTGAGCCGTTTTTTGGGCGCCCTGTTGCCGGTACCAATCGTTCCAGGCGGAGGCGCTTGGCAGGAGATTCTGGTCAGTGATTTCGTGCAACGCCATGAAAGACCAGTTGCGCATTCGCGGGGAGGTTTGGGGGTTTTCAACCAGAGCAATGAACTTTGGAACCATGCGCATGCGCTGCTTGCGGGTGAATATGCCGCAGTCGGAGATATTGCAGCCTGCCCGCTCACGGACTTGGTCCGAGGCGTCGGTGGTGAAAGACTCGAAGAGCTGGTCGAGAGCTTCATCCGATGCCAGAAAGCGCATGCCTTCGACGGACCACAGGCGCACGGCGGCGTCAGGATCGTTTTTGGCGTAGTTGACAAGCACGGGATAGATGCGGTTATAGGCGACGCCGCGACCCGCGAGCATGCCCATAAAATAGACATACGTCGCCCGGGTTTGCGGCTGGTTCTGTGAGCGCTCGATCATCAAAGCGGCGGATTGCTCATTGTTTGCCCAGCCGTCCATGGCGAGATTGAGATCGGCATTGGCCTGGCGCACTCGCAGATCAGTGGAGAATCGGGAACGCTGTTCCAATTGCTTCATACGGGGCGTAAGTTTGATCGCGCCGAGCCAGACTCCGATGTTCTGTTCAAAAGATCCGAGCGCCCGCGGATCATGGCGGAGTGCCCGTTCCAGCAATTCCTCGGCTTGCAATTGCGCGGGAAGCCGGCGGAGACGCTCCTCATCGCGGTCAGTAAGCGGCGAGTAAGAAACATGCTGAAGTGGGGCCGCCGTCGCGCCAGAGGAAGCAGTTGCGCGGTGTACAGCGCGCGGCAGCGAGACAACGCGAAAGGCAATATAGCCGATCCAAGCGGCAAACATCAGGGCTCCGAATACCGTGGCTGCACGGCGGCCATGTTCGACCGCCGGCGGCGGAACCGGTGGCGCCTGGCCGCGTTGTGGAGGAGCCCCATAGCCTGCATGGGCCACGAACGGAGCGTCGACGGCGACGTGCGTGTCCAGCTTGAGGCCGGCGAGCTTCTCCATTTGCGCGACGGTCCAGCGCGCTTCTTGACGGTTGTAAATTGCGTCGGCCAGAGTCAATTTTCTGCCATTCTTCCGTAGCAGACGAATGGAATATTGGGCGTCTTTTACGCTGGTGCCCTGGTACGAGCCGGTGACGACAAGAATCTGCGCGATCTCGGGAAAAGGCACCTCCTGAGTGCTTCCTATTCCCAGCAGGCTTTTTCGGATGACGATCTTCCCGTTGGCCACCTCCATCCGGATTGTTCCCAAAGCAGATTGAATCGATGCGTAGACCAGGAGGATGTCGAAGCATCCGAAGATGAGAGGGAACAACCATGGAGCCGAGGATCGGTGGAGGAAATAAACGACCCCTGTCCACACCAGGGTGAAAAAGATCAACCTCAGAACTCGGGCGGGATTGCGGAAAGCAGGAAAGTAGAATTCCGTGCCGCCGCCGGGGCCCGTGGAAACGACCACCGTTGGATGGTCTGGCGCCGCAACCTCGGCGGCATCATTTTGGAACGCAGGCGCGGCAACCACGCCGGCAGAAGCTCGAAAGACACCAGCGGAATTGAAGTTTCGGAAGCTCCAAGCGGAGGGGCTGGAGGCAGGCGCAGGCAGCGAAGCGGGTGTCAAGCGAAACACGGGGACTTCGAAGTCATCGGAGTAATTGATGCCGGGAACGTCCGCCTCGGCGTGCAACATCCAGAGCACTTGATCGTTGGACTGCGCGTGATTGGTCTCGAGTGCATCGCCGGGAATGGCAAAGTCTACCGGGATGGCGGCTTCACCCATCGGGCCGGAGGCGACCAAATCCGGGGAGACATTCTTCATGTCCTGCCAAAGCAATATCTGGTTGGTAGTGTTGCTATCTCCCGAGCCTGTGACCACCTGTCGGACACAGGAGAGGCGCAGATCAGTGCCGTGAGCGGCGGTCGTGTTGAATCGCAGATGAATCGCGCCGCGAAGCCGGCTTCCGGGAACAAAAGGCAAGGAAGAGAACTCAAAGTAGGTCTTGCCAAAGCGTTCTCGGCGGACGGAGGCCCGCACGGCTGCCACGAACAAGATGACGCCCGCTAGGCAGAAGGCGATTGGGATGAGCGCTTTGAGATCCGGCTTTTGCAGGAGAGGCGGAAGGGCAAAAGCGGCCAGCGTGGCCGAAATGACGTTCCAGAAGATGGCTGCGATCCACAATCCAATGGTGGCATTGCGGTTCTTGCTCTCCGCGCGGCTGATGGACCAGTCTTCGCGCCACAGCCAGGGAGAATCTGGACTGGCCTGCTGCAGCGCGGTTTGCTGTTTGAGCTTACGCCCGCCGTGGATGACGGCAAAGACAACGCCGGCGCCAATGGCGATAAAAATGAAACACACGGCAATCCCCACCAGAGGGTTGCCGTGGACCTTTGCCGGATCTGCGAGGAAAATTGCCCCGGCGCCGAACATCCCGCAACCTGCGAAAACCAGCCCAAAAGCGATGCCGACGCCGGTGCCGAGCTTGGAAACTTGAGTCACCTGAAAATTATAGGGTTGTTGGGGGGTGCGGCTGGCGGGGAAAGGCCCACCTTCATTACGCCGGTAACCGGCCGGGCCGTGATAACTTGGCAAAGTCTTCGACAGGGCGGGCCTGATTTCGCATAGGAGTTCGGCGTGGTCGCGATCGTGATGGGTGTCACTGGGGCGGGGAAGACGACGATTGGAGAGTTGCTGGCGAAGCAACTGGGATGGGCCTTCGTGGACGCTGACAGCTTTCACTCGCCTGCAAACGTCGAAAAGATCCGGCACGGTATTGCGCTGAACGATGCTGATCGCGAACCTTGGCTGCAGGCGATGCGGGATGCCATCCGCGGTTGGACTGGCGAAGGGCAAAATGTTGTTCTGGCATGTTCGGCGCTGAAGGGCCGTTACCGGGAGGAGTTGTCGGTCGGGGCCGACGTAAAATTCATCTATCTCAAAGGCAGCAAGGAGCTGATCGCGAAGCGGCTGCAATCGCGGCATGGGCATTTTGCCTCGGAGACGATTCTGGCCAGTCAATTTGCGACATTGGAAGAGCCGGAGGACGCTGTCACCATCGAGGTGGATCCATCACCGGAGGAGATTGTCCGCGAGATTCGCAAGCGGTTGGGGTTGACGGGATCGGCATGAGTCCACGGCCCCGGCTTTGCCTGCTTCTAATGGCGGGGTCTTCGTGCGCTAAGCGGGGGGGCGAGCGTTTGAGGGCAGCCCCCCGGCGCGAAGGCTGCAAGCTGACCCGGCCTGAACTCCAAGCTGCGTTTCAACCAGCGGACCACTAAAACTGCGCCGTTTCTCGCTTTGGCCGCAATTGTTTACAATAGGACACTTCGCCTCCCTTCAGGGGAAAGCCCCGGCCTGGGTGTGGGATCGAAGACAAATTTTGGAACCGTCAAATTACAATTCAGCTTCCGCGTCCGAGGTGTACTGGCGCGTCGAAGGCAGCCTGCTGGAACTGACGACGGTCAGGCCCATTGGCTTTTTCACCTGGAATGCGCAAACCTTCGCCGAGCGCTGGGTGCGCCGCGGACTGGTGCTCCTCATGGCGCTGCTGCGTCCTTTCTTGTACGTGGCGAACCGGGTATTTGCAACCCGGGTGGTGCACACGGTATTGCGCGGAATCAGTTGCGACCGGCTGGATCTCCTGGGCGAAGAATACTTCCATTACAAGTTGAAACCCTACCTGAAACCCGATGGAATCCAAGCCCTTAGCTCCCTGGTCAGCTCCGGCAGGAACGTCGTGTTGGTGAGTCAGGGACTGGATCACGTGATGCGACCCTTGGCACGGCACCTGGGGGTGAAGTGGCTGATCGCCAACCGGCTAGAGTTCCGCGATGGCATCGGAACCGGACGAATCCTCGATCCCGTCGTGCGTCCGCGCGGGCTGTTCGCTCGAATCACGGGTACGGGACCGGACGGCCGGCGGACGGCAGAAAAACTGGTGCGTGACCTGGGTCTAGGCGGAGTGCGGGAATTGCGCATGGCTGTGGTCGCGGCGGAACGTCAGACGCGGGACCTGGAGCGTCCCATTGTGCATTTTGACGATGACCGGCGACTGGAGCCGCTTTCGATCCGCAAGGCGCTTGCGGGCAAGCACGTCATGCTGATCGGTGTCACCGGTTTCATCGGCAAGGTCTGGCTGGTCAACGCGTTGATGGATTTGCCGGAAATCGGCAGAATTTATTTGCTGATTCGGCGCCAGAAATCGAATCCGGCACAGAAGAGGTTTGAGAAGCTGGTGGAGGAATCGCCCGTATTTGATCCGCTTTACGAACGTTATGGCTCCGACCTGCCGCGCTTTTTGCAGGAACGAGTGGAGGTTGTCGAAGGCGATGTCTCGCAGCCCGGTTTGGGGCTGGCTCCTGAAAAATCAGAAGATCTGCGGGAGAAACTCGATCTGATCATCAACAGTTCGGGACTGACGGATTTCAATCCTGACCTGCGCGAGGCATTGTCGGCCAACGTGGACGCGACGCTCCATGTTTTGGACGTCGTGCGGGCGTCGAACCATGCCGGCCTGGTGCATCTCTCCACCTGCTATGTCGCGGGAACACGCGACGGGCGGGTCAGCGAAACCCTGCGTCCGAACTACACCCCGATTGGGCTGCCGGATTTTGATGTGGAAGCGGAGTGTCGTTCTCTGCATGAATTCGTCGAGCAGGCGGAACGGAAGGCGGAGAGCGCTGAAGTCACGGAAGAACTGCGGCGGCAGGCGTTGAGCAAGGAGCATGCGGCGAAAGATCTGCAGGGTGCGGCGCTCGACAACCAGATTCGCAAGAATCGTGTCCGCTGGCTGCGAGAATATTTGACCGAGGCGGGGAAGAAGCGCGCGAACGAGTTGGGATGGCCGAACACCTATACGCTATCGAAGAGTCTGGCTGAATCGCTGATCTACCGCTATGGAGCAGGCCTGCCCATCGCTGTTGTGCGACCTGCCATTGTCGAGACATCGGTCGAGAAGCCGTTTTTGGGCTGGAACGAGGGCATCAACACTTCCGCATCACTTTCATATTTGCTGGGTACGTCTTTCCGCCAACTCCCGTCCAATGAACGCAAGCGCCTGGACATTATTCCGGTCGACTCGGTGTGCCAAGGGATGACGCTGATTGCTGGAGCGGTCATAGAGCGCCGCAACGATCCCGTGTATCAGCTTGCCACGTCGGCTACGAATCCCTGCGATATGCGGCGGTCGATCGAACTGACTTCGCTGGCACATCGCAAACATTACCGCGCGCAGGAGGGACTGGAATACTGGCTCCGTTTGCGCTTGGACGCGATCTCAGTCTCCAAGGAGCGTTATCAACGGATGTCAGCGCCGGCGCAGAAAGCGATTATCAAGTCCATCCAGCGAGTCATGGCGCCTTTGCCCTTGCGCAAGACGCCCCTGGCGCGGACGGAGCGAAGTCTGGAGAGAGTCGAAAAGCTGATTGAATTGTTCGAACCGTTTATCCTGCTGAATGAGCATGATTTCGTCGCCGACAATGTGGAAAAACTTTCCCATGCTTTGGTAGAAGAAGAGAAAGCAGATTTCGGCTACAACACGCGCTCGCTGGATTGGTGGGAGTACTGGATCAACATTCATATTCCCGCGCTGCGCAAATGGACTTATCCTTTGATTGAAGGCCGTCCGCTCGAAGCGCGGCCGTCGCGCAACCTGCATTTCGCCGAGGAGAATGGCGAGATCGCACAAACCGGTACAAACGGAGGAACGTGGCGATATTCCTGACAGGTTCTACCGGATACATCGGCGCCCACGTCACCGCCAACTTGATGAATGAGCACGGGGCGGGGTTGAATGTGCTGGTCCGTGCCCGCGATGCGCAGGAAGCGGAGGCGCGCCTGTGGCAGGCCCTGCAGCTGCACATGGATTTCCCGCGTTTCTATGAATGTTTGCAGACGCGTCTCAGGGTCTTCCGCGGCGACCTGACGGAAAGCCAGTTCGGACTGGGGCGGGATGATTACGATCGTCTGATCCACACCACGGATTCGATCATCCATTGTGCGGCATCGCTGAACCGCAAATCCGAAAAGAGCTGCATGAATGTGAATTTGCGGGGCACCTTGGAGGTTTTGCAGTTGGCAAGGCACTCGCATCACTATCACGGCTTGCGGCGTTTCAGTCAGGTGAGCACGGTGGCGGTGGCTGGAAAGCGGCAGAACGAGGTGGTCACCGAAGACCGGTCGATCGATTGGGAGCGCTCGGATTACGACCCCTACGCACGCACCAAGAAATTCTGCGAGCACATGATCCGACAGCTTCTTCCCGACGTTCCACTCACCATTTTCAGGCCCAGCATTGTGTTGGGGGACAGCCGGCGTGCTGAGACTACGCAGTTCGATATGGTGAAGGCCTTCGTATTTCTCGCCGGCTTGCAGGTGCTTCCCTTCCGCCCCCAGGACAAGATCGACATTGTGAATGTGGATTTCGTTGCCGACGCGATCGCAACGCTGCATCAGCGGGAGAAGACGCAGTTCGATACCTATCACCTTTCTTCCGGAGTGGCGTCACAGACATTTCGCGAACTGACGGCCGCACTCGCTGCAGCTCGCCAGAAGCGCGCGCCGGTTTTCCTTCCATTCTTGAGCAAGCCGTTTGCCAGCACGGTGAATACTTTGTCCAATCGCAAAGGTGGAATTGGATACGGCGCTTCGCTCATGAGAGTGTTCATGCCGTATTTACAATGGAACACGGTGTTCGACAACACGCGGGCGACGACCGAACTCGGCCGCACGCCAGTGCCTTTCTCGCAATACAGTTATCCCCTGTTGAAGTTCAGTCAGGAGACGAACTTCACGTATTCTTATCAGGATTGGCCCAACCAAGTGGGAGGGTCCGCCGCATGATGGATTTCATCCTCGAGACCTGGGTCAGCAGCGCCATCGAGAGATCCAAAGCAGGATGGATGCTGGGTAAAGGAAAACCCTGGAAGCGGGGAGACAGGCTGAAGCTGCTGTTTGCCGGCTACAACGGCACGCGCAACATGGGTTCTGATGTGCGGGTCGAAGAGATGTTGCGGCAGCTGCGAACCATCCTCGGCCCGGAAAATGTTGCGTTCAGCGTGATGTCGCAGAACTTCCAGCGCTCCGAGGGATACTTCGAAGACAGCCAGCAGGTGTTTTTGCCGGACATTTTCCCCCCGTTCCTGGCGAACGAGGTACCCAAGCATCACGGCGTAGTCGCCTGCGAAGGGTCGGCATTCAAGAGCAAATTCGCCAACGCTCTGACCACGATGATGATCGGGTCCTTGGGGATTGCCGCGGCGCAAAACAAGCTTTCCGTCGGATACGGCTCCGAGGCGGGAGCCATGGATCCGCCGATCAGGAAGATGTGCGCGCGCTATTGTCAGAATTCTCTGGTCATCACGCGCAATGAAGAGTCCCGCACGGTTCTCCGCGAGCTGGGCGTCCCGACGGAATTGGGCACGGACACGGCCTGGACATTTGATCCAAAACCTGCCGAATACGGGCAACAGGTCTTGCGGCAAATGGGCTGGGACGGCACCACGCCGGTGCTGGTGGTGTGTCCCATCAACCCTTTTGAGTGGCCGGTAAAGGCCTCGGTGGCGAAGTTTGCCTTGCATGGGCTCACCGGCGCCTACAAAGAAAGCCACTATCGCTCGGTTTATTTCCACAACGCCGGAGCCGCGGCCGATCGCGCCTATGAGCATTATTTGAAATCGATTGCGAAGGCCGTGGATGCTTTCCGCAAGAGCCGGAAGGTATTTGTGATTCTGGTGGCCACCGAACGCCTGGATGCACGTCCGGCAAATCGCATTTCGCAACAGCTTGGGGGAGTTCCGGTGCTTAGCTCGGAGGATTACAACATGTACGAATTGGTGAGCATTCTACGTGCTTGCCACATGATGGCATCGTCGCGATATCACGGGATTGTGACGTCCATGCCAGGACTAGTGCCGTCCGCAGGGATCACGATGGATGAACGCATCCGAAACCTGATGCGGGAGCGCGGCCATGAAGAATTGCTGATGAATGTGGATGACGCCGACCTCGAATTCAAGCTGCTGGGCGCGTTGGAGAAACTCGCGAGCGAAGGGGAGCGGATTGCCGACGGCATTGGCCGCACCGTGGTCAAGAACCTCAAAGTCATGGCGCGCATGGGTGTTTATTTCGAGGAAGAAGTGCAGCGACGCTATCCAGATTTCCCAACGCGCAAGGGCGAGTGGAGTTGGGAAGATTATTTGCCGTCGATGAATGATAGCCTGCACGGACTGGTGAAGGCTTACGCGTGAGTTTTCGCCACCGCATCCCCGGGACACAGAGAAAACAAACCCCATGAGTTTTCTCGACGACATATTCGCCCGGCTCGAAGCTGCCGGAGACACAACCGTGCTTTGGGAACTCCATGACCAGGAAGCACGACAGGAAGTGAGTTTCGGGCTGAGCGGTTGCGGACTGCTGAAGCTGGTGACCCAGGCCCGGGCGTTCCTCCAGTCGAAGGGCCTGAGGAAGGGAGACCGCTGTGCCCTGTTGGCTCCCAATTGCATCGACTGGGTTGCACTCAATCTTGCCATCATGGCGGAAGGACTGATCATGGTTCCGCTTTACGCCCGGCAGGCCCCGGCGGAACTGGTGGCCATGATGAAGGATTGCTCTCCAGCGCTGATTTGTTGTGGCGATTCGACGCTTCGCGAAGGCATTCTGCAGGCCTGGCCGGAAGCTCCTTCACAGTATTTATTCAAGGAAGTGTTTACCAAGGCTGACGCCGTCTCGCGGGCGGGGGCGCCGGCGCCACATCGACATGTGGATTCCGATCCGGCCACCATCATCTATACATCCGGAACTTCTGGAGAAGCCAAGGGCGTGGTGCTTACTGCGGGCAACCTGGGACACATGCTTGGCTGCACATCCGGCCGGCTCGATTTGCTGATGGAGAACAAGCCCGGGCAAGACCGGGTGTTTCATTATTTGCCGTTCTGCTTTGCCGGTTCTTTGATCATGCTGCTTACTTGCCTGCTCCGTGGCAGCCTGCTCACCCTGAATACCGACTTGAGTAAATTGGCCGGTGAAATGCGCGCTGCCGGGCCGGATTATTTTCTTAATGTTCCCGCTCTGCTTGAACGCATGCGCAAAGCAGTCGACGAGCAACTTTGGAAGACCGGAGGACTGGCGCAGAATCTTTACCGCAGAGCCAAGCTGGCGTGGATGCGGAGGCAAGAGGGGCAATCGAGTTTTGCGGATTCCATGTGGCTGAGCTGGGCCAACACCATCGTGTTTCCGACGATCCGGAAAAAAATGATCGGGCCGAATCTAAAAGCCCTGATTTGTGGCTCGGCTCCTCTGAATGTAGAAACGCAGCAATATTTCATGATGCTCGGCATCCCTGTGCTGCAGGTCTATGGCCTCACCGAGACCAACGCGAT
>Ga0193726_1002364_pt1 | contig 12895 bp, 11 predicted proteins | sample H2c1metaG_FD_144928 | JGI IMG/M metagenome (GOLD analysis project Ga0193726, IMG submission 144928) | Soil microbial communities from a riparian zone of the East river system, Colorado, United States - H2c1 | ecosystem: Environmental > Terrestrial > Soil > Riparian zone | place: USA: East River... | reverse complement strand
GGTTCGGGGCAGGGCGGGTTTTCTTCTGGCTTGCCCCGTTCGCTAACAACCCAAATCCGAATTCACTGCGTAAATATGACCTGGCGCGATGTCCCGTCAGACCTTTTCAGGGTAGCCATTTGGCCGATACGATGCCGGCTGCTGTTCCGGGGGCAAGCATGAAGCGCAGGGAATTTATCGGTCTTGCGGCGGGAGCAGCGACCTGGGCTCACGGAGCGCGCGGACAGCCGGCCGCAAGCGCTCGTCGAATAGGTGTCCTGTCGCCTTTCTCTCCCGCGGACACCTTGCTTTGGAACAAGGCATTGCTGCAGGGACTTAGTGATGCCGGATGGGTCGACGGCAAGAACCTCACCATCGAGTATCGGCATGCCGAAGGCAAAAAAGAGCGGCTTCCCGATCTGGCTGCCGATCTCGTTCGACAAAAGGTCGACCTTATCGTCACAACCGTGACGCTGGATACGCAGGCCGCCAGGAACGCGACGGCGGAAATCCCCATCGTCATGGTGGCGGTCGGAGACCCGGTGGCGACCGGATTTGTCGGAAGTCTGGCACGACCGGGTGGCAACATCACCGGCCTGTCGCAAATGACGCCCGACCTGAGCGGCAAACGCCTGGAGTTGCTGAAGCAAATCGTACCCGGCGTATCTACCGTCGCCTGCTTTTCGATCCAGAGGATCCGCTCTCGGTAATCGACGCGAAGGAAGCCCGGCTTTCAGCGCAAAGATTGGGGATCGAGGTTCATTCACTGGAAGTCCGTAACACGGCCGGTCTCGAAAACGCCTTGCACGAAGCCGTCATATCTCGCGTGGGCGCGCTTGTCATCGTGCCCGCTCCGATACTGTTTGAAAACGTTAAGCCGATCGCGAACTTTGCGATACAGGCCCGCCTGCCCTCGACATTTCACTTGAGGGAATTTACAGCCGCCGGCGGCCTCGTCACATACGGTGTGGATCGCTCGGACCTGTTCCGGCGCGCGGCCGCTTACGTCGATAAGATCCTGAAGGGTGCAAAGCCGGCCGATTTGCCAGTCGAGCAGCCAACAAAATTCGAGCTAGTGATCAACCTCAGGACCGCCAAGACGCTCGGCCTCACCATTCCTCCAAACCTGCTGAGTATTGCCGACGACGTGATCGAATAGGCGCCTTGTTGAGGTGCATAGCACGATTTCATGCCAAGTTTCGGTGCAGCGTGCCGCGAGAAGAACGCTCAGATAAAACCCATGAGTTTTTACAGAAAGCCTTTCGTCTAGGTCCGCCCGGCCGCCTCCAGGATCAGATTTGCGATCGTGTCGGGCTGCGATATCAGCGAAAGGTGGCTCGCCTTCACTTCGACGGTCTTGGCACCCATGCGCTTGGCCATGAAGCGTTCGAGATCAGGATCGATCGTCCGATCTTCCGTCGAAACGGCATAGAAACTCGGCTTCGACCGCCAGGCTGCATTCGTCGCCTTGCCCGCGAGCAAAGCTTTGTGGAACGGCTGTTGGACCGCATAGAGGACCTTTGCCTTCGCTTCCGGCAGGTCGCCCGCGAAATCGTGCAAGAACGCAGACTCGCTGAGACGCCCTTCGTCGCCGTCGAAGACAATTCCGGCGGACGCCGGTGGCGTCGGAAACGTCTTGGCCAACGCTGTGTAGTCCTCGGCCGCATCCGGTGCCCGCGCCGCCACATAGACAAGAGCCGACACGTTCGGATGCATGCCGGCCTCCGTCACGATCATTCCGGAAAAGGAATGCCCAACCAAGACCGTCGGGCCATCCTGGCGCGCGAGCACGCGCTCGGCCGAGGCCACCGCCTCAGGCAGCGTTGTCAGCGGGTTTTGCACGGACGTGGCGTTGAGCCCCGCTGCCTGTAACCTCGCGATCACCTCCGACCAGCACGACCCGTCGGCAAAAAGCCCATGCACCAGAACGACGTTTCGCGCCATCGGTGCCGGCTGTGCCGCGGCGTTATTGCCCGGGATGAGAGTGCTTGCCGCTCCGGCAGCCATTATGCCCATGAATGTGCGTCGATTCATCGGAAACCTCGTGTGTAGAGTTGGAGTTTGCCATGTTTAATTTGTTACCAGGATAGGGAATGCCGGCAACATTGGTCAGCCTTCAACGCCGTCATTGGTCGCTGCGTGACAACTTCTCACCGAAGCCATTCCCGTATCCGCATATTCTCAAAAAGCGGGGATATTGTTACGGGGCTTCACGCGGTCGTGATTCCGCGCGGGTGGAATTTGGCCGCTGCTGAGGCATAGCAGACATCGGTCGCGAGAATGCGGATGCATGCCCTCGCCGTCATTGCGAGGAGCGCAAATGCAGTAAAGCGGCCTATCATCAATGCCCGCTGACGCTCTTCGCCGCGGCATTGTTGAGCACGATCAGGCCGTCGACGGCGACGCCGGTTTTGGTGTTGATCAGGAACGGGTTGACGTCGATCGAGGCGATGCGGGTGCCGGCATCCGCCATCAGGTTGGACAGGCCGACCAGTGCCTTCACCGCTGAGGCTTCGTGCAGCGCCGGCTTGCCGCGATATCCCTTGAGCTTGACGCCGGCCTTGGTGCGGCCGATCAGTTGTCTCGCCTCGGCCGCATCGAGTGGCGCGCCGGCCAGTGCCACATCCTTCATCAATTCGATATCGACGCCGCCGGTCCCGAACAGCACCACCGGGCCCATTTCGGCATCGAGGGCGGCGCCAATGACAAGCTCAAGCTCGGCCTTGACCTGCTGCGCGATCAGGATGCCCTCCAGCTTCGGCTTGTGCTTCAATTTCCGCACCCGCGCGGTGATGTCGTTGAAAGCCTTCTTGACCTCGGCCGCGTTGTTGATGTTCAGCACCACGCCGCCGATGTCGGATTTGTGCAGGATATCCGCGCTGACGACCTTTGCCACGACGGGAAAACCTATTTTCTTTGCGATCTTCATGGCATCCGCCGCGGTCTGCGCGATCTCTTCCTTTGACACCGGAATGCCATAGGCTTTGAGCAGCCTCTTCGATGCGACCTCATCGAGCGCCGCGCCTTTGGCATTCCCTAGCGCCTTCTCGAGCACCGCGCGCGCGGAGGCGCTGGAGCTCGAAACGATATCCGGCACTTCCTTGCGCAAGGACGCATAGTCGATCAACGCCTTGATGGCGCCGACCGCCCGGTCCAGCCCCTGCATGACCGCGATATGCGGCAGCGACTTGCGCAGGCCCTTGGTGAACTCGGTGAAGCCGATCGACATGGTCGAGATGTAGATCACCGGCTTGCTGGCGCTGCCGGCCATCTCGTTGACGATGCGCAGATTGCGTTCGCGGATTTCGTGCGGCGCCTTCGGCAGCTCGGCATCGATAATGACGATGTCGGTGTCGGGATCGTCGATCATGATCTTGATCGATTGCATATAGACCGAAGGATCGACCACGGCGGCGAATCCGGCGTCCAGCGGATTGCCGACGATGCTGCCGGGCCCCAGCATCCTGGCGAGTTTGCCGCTGGCATTGGCGCTGAGCTCGGCGAAGTTCAGGCCGGCCGAATGGAAGGCGTCGATCAAAAGGCCGCGCTTGCCGCCCGAGAGCGTCACGGCGGCGAGGCGGTTGCCCTTCGGTGTGTCGGCATGGACGAAGCATTCGGTGGTTTCGATCAGTTCATCCAGCCCACCGACGCGGATCACGCCTTCCCGGGTCGAGATGGCATCAAAAGTTTCAATCGAACCGGCGAGCGCGCCGGTATGGGCCATGGCGGCGGCGCGTCCGCCTTCGGATGTCCCGAGCTTGAGCGCGATCACCGGCTTGCCGGCAGAGCGCGCGGCCTTGCAGGCCTCCCGGAACACCTTGGTGTTGCGCACGCCCTCGAGGTAAATCACGATCACGCGGATCGAGGGATCGGCCGCGAAATAGGCCATCAAATCAGGCGTCTCGAGGCCGGCTTCGTTGCCTGTGGTAACCATGTAGCCGACGCCGACGCCGCGATCCTCCAGCGCCTGGCGGATCGCCATCACGATCGCGCCGGATTGACCGGCAATCGCGACCGGCCCGGCTTCCATGGTAACGATCCGGTCGTCGATGTTGGTGAATAGTCTTTCGCCGGCGCTGAGATTGCCGAGACAATTCGGACCGGTGACGGCAAGCCCGGTTTCGCGAATGGCCTGCTGCAGCTCGACGGCAAGTTTCTGGCTTGCATCGTCCTGCAATTCGCTGAAGCCTGAAGTGACGATGGTCGCCGAGCGTGCGCCGGCCGCAGCCGCATCGCGCACCACCTGGACTGCGAAGCGCGCCGGCACCATGACCAGCACGTGATCGGGCTTGTCCGGCAGGCTGGCGAAATCCTTGTAGCAGGAAACGCCCCAGATGGTTTCGCGCTTGCTGTTGACGGGATAAAGCCCGCCCTCGAATTTATACTTGACCAGGTTGTTCCAGATCCGCTCGGCGTAGTTGCCGGGCTTGTCGGTCGCGCCCACCAGCACGATGTTGCGCGGATGCAGCATGGCATGAATGTTCTTGACGATGTCGCTTGCATCAGGCGAAGGCGACCATTTGCCGGCCATAGCTGACGCAGTGCTTGCCCTGACTTCCATTGGTGCTGCCTCGACCTTTGCTTGTTGCCGCACCAGCGATCAAGGACCGCCGCATTCCGCAGCTTTTCATTCTTATTATGGGACGCCGGGGAGGGTGGCAACTCGCGCAACCGGACAATGCCCGCAGGTCTGCTATTCGCAGGCGCAGCCGGGCACCGATCGGATTTGGCAGCGCGGGCAAATACCCGGATCGGAGAATGTATGGTGGCCCTGGTTGTGAAGTCCTCTTAATGTCTTGCCGCGAGGGCAACGACACTTCGGTATGGCCCGACGGCATCCATCAGCGGTAGAAGCGAAGCGGCATGATCATACTCTATCACTGCGCGGCGGCGCGCTCGTTCCGGGCGCTGTGGACACTGGAAGAGCTGGAGCTGCCCTACGATCTCAAGATGCTGCCGTTTCCGCCCCGGGTCCTGGCAAAAGAATATCTCGCGCTCAATCCGCTCGGCACGGTTCCGTTGCTGCTCGATGGCGAGGTCCGCATGACGGAATCGGCCGCGATCGCGCAATATCTGGTGACGCGCTACGGTCCGACACCTTTGGCGGTCGGCGTCGAGGAGCCGGACTACGGGGCGTTTCTGAACTGGCTGCATTTCGGCGAGGCCACGCTGACATTTCCGCAGACGCTGGTGCTGCGCTACACCGAGCTTGAACCGGAAGCGCGGCGCAGTCCGCAAGTGGCGGCCGACTATGCGAAATGGTTTTTGGGACGGCTGCGCGGTGTCGAGGCCGCAGTGATCCAAAGCGATACGCTCTGCGCCGGCCGCTTTACCGCAGCCGATATATCGGTCGGATATGCGCTGTTGCTGGCGGACAGCCTCGGTCTTTCCAGGGACTTTGGTCCCGGAGTTGCGGCTTACTGGCAGCGACTGCAAATGCGCGATGGCTTCCGCCGGGCGATCGAGACCGAGAACCGCGCCGCTATCGGGCTGGTTCGAGCGCTGCCTTGGCGGGCGTCGCCGTCGTCTCATTGAGGAAGCAGGCGGCCTGATGCCGCGTGCCGATTTCAACCAATCGGGGCGCCTCGACCCGGCAGCGATCCATCACATGGGGGCAGCGGGTGTGGAAGGCGCAGCCCGACGGCGGGTTGATCGGGCTCGGCACATCGCCATCGATCAGGGCGGTCAGGCGCTTGACACGGGGATCTGCCACCGGAACCGAGGCCAGCAATGCCTGCGTATAGGGATGCTTTGGGTTGGCGAACAGTTCGGTCTTGTCGGCGATCTCGACAATGCGGCCGAGATACATCACGGCGACGCGGTGACTGATATGGGCGACGACCGCAAGATCGTGCGCGATGAACAGATAGGAAAAGCCGTGCTTGCTCTGCAGGTCGATCAGCAGGTTGATCACCTGGGCCTGGATCGAGACGTCGAGCGCCGAGACCGGTTCATCGCAGACAATCAGACGCGGCCCCAGCGCCAGGGCGCGGGCGATACAGATGCGCTGGCGCTGGCCGCCGGAGAACTGGTGCGGGTAGTTCTGCATCTGATCGGGCCTGAGCCCGACCTGATCGAACAGTTCGGCAACCCGCGCCCGTTTTTCATTGCCTGCGGCGAGGCCATGAACGCTCAAGGGTTCGCCCACGATATCGCCGGCGGTCATGCGCGGATTGAGCGAGGCGAACGGGTCCTGGAAGATGATCTGCATCGAACGCCGGTGCGGCCGCAGCTCGGCCTTGCGAAGATGGGTGATGTCCTGGCCGTTGATGCGGATGGTGCCGCTGGTCGGCTCGACCAGGCGCAGGATGCTGCGCGCGACCGTTGACTTGCCGCAGCCGGACTCCCCGACCAGCCCGAGGGTTTCGCCGACGCCCAGCGAGAAGCTGACGCCATCGACGGCATGCACGGTGCCGACCGAGCGGCGAAGGATGCCGCTTCGCACCGGGTATTGCTTGACGAGGTCCGATACCTCGAGCAGGGCTGATGCGTCGGTCATGGCGTGCTCACGACTTCGGCGGCGCGCCAGCATGCCGCCAGATGACCGGCTTCGAAGGCCTGCAGCGGCGGATATTCCTCGCGGCAGCGCGCGATCGCCAGACCGCATCGCGGCGCGAACGCGCAGCCCTGCGGCAACCGCGTCAGCGAAGGCACCATGCCGGGAATTTCCACCAGCCGCGCGTCGGCCTTGACGCCAGGTGTGGGCACCGCCGGGATCGAGGCCATCAATCCGCGGGTGTAGGGGTGCCTCGGGCGGGCAAACAGGGTTTCGACATCGGCCTCTTCGATCTTCCGGCCGGCATACATGACAATGACGCGCTGCGCGGTCTGGGCGACCACGCCGAGGTCGTGGGTGATCAGGATCAATCCCATGCCGAGCTCTTTTTGCAGCTCGAGCACCAGCGCCAGGATCTGGGCCTGGATCGTGACATCGAGTGCGGTGGTCGGTTCGTCGGCGATCAGCAGGGCCGGACGGCAGGCGAGCGCCATGGCGATCATCGCGCGCTGGCGCATTCCGCCGGAAAGCTGGTGCGGGTATTCCTGCGCCCGCCGCTCCGGCTCCGGAATTCTGACCAGACGCAGCATTTCGACGGCCTGTTTCCAGGCCTCCGTGCGGGTCATCTTTCGGTGCAGGCGGACCGTCTCGGTGATCTGGTCACCGATCCGCATCACCGGGTTGAGCGAGGTCATCGGCTCCTGGAAGATCATCGATATCCGGTTGCCGCGGATCTCCCGCATCTCGGCCTCATCGAGGCCGAGCAGATCGGTGCCTTCGAGCATGACGGAGCCGCCGACAATCCTGCCCGGAGGGTCCGGTACCAGCCGCATGATCGAAAGTGCGGTCACGCTCTTGCCGCAACCGGATTCGCCGACGATCGCCAGGGTCTCGCCGCGGCCGACGCTGAAGGAAACGTCATCGACGGCTCGAAACAGTCCCGAATTGGTGAAAAAGACCGTCTGCAGGCCCTTCACATCGAGAACCGCCGCTTCCGCCTGTGCCACGCTCATCAGCCGCGCTGCCTCGGGTCGAGGATATCGCGCAGCGCGTCGCCCAGGAGATTGGTTCCGAACACCGCAAGGCTGATAGCGAGGCCTGGGAAGATCACAAGCCACGGCGCAGTGCGAACATATTCAGCAGCCGACTCCGACAGCATCCGTCCCCAGGATGGATAAGGCTCGGGAATGCCGAGGCCGAGAAACGACAGCGAAGCCTCGGTGAGAATGGTGGAGCCGAGCTGGGCCGTGGCCAGCACGATCAGCGGCGCCAGCGTATTGGGCAGAATGTGGCGCAGCGCAATTCGCGTCTCGCTCATGCCGATCGACTTGGCGGCTTCCACGAACGGAAGCTCGCGCAGCGCCAAAGTGTTGGCGCGGATCACGCGGGAAACCGTCGGGATCAGGGGTATGGCGATTGCGATGATCACGTTCGGCAGCGTCGGCCCCAGCGCCGCCGTCATCACCAGCGCGAGCACCAATAGCGGCAAGGCCTGCAAAATGTCGGTGATCCGCTGGAAAACCAGATCGACCCAGCCCGACAGGTAACCCGATGTAAGGCCGACGATGACGCCGATCGATGAGCCGAGCGCGGTCGAGCCGATGCCGACGGCCAGCGAGATGCGGGCGCCATGAACGATCCGGCTCCAGACATCGCGGCCGAACGAGTCCGTGCCCATCCAGTGCAGGGCGCTGGGGGCGGCGAGCGCATGCGCGGAATCCACGCTCAGGGGGCTGAAGCGGCAGATGAGATCGGCGAATATCGCGGTCAACACGAACAGCACCATGATGACGAGGCCGGCGGTGCCCAGCACGTAGCGCCGCGCCAGGAACGCAAGCTTGCGCCAGCCATGCGTCGAATGGGCGCCGGCGCGTCGCAACTCGTTGTCGTAGTCGATCGCGGCCAAGTCGCCCCCTAATCCGAGTAGCGGATGCGCGGATCGACTACCGCATAGAGCATGTCGACCGTGAAATTGGCGGTGACGACGACCACGGCGATCATCATCACCAGATTCTGGACGATCGGATAATCGCGCCACCTGATGGCTTCGACCAGGAAGCGGGCGACGCCGGGGATATTGAAAACGGTTTCGGTGACGATCAGGCCGCCGATCAGGAACGCAGCCTCGATGCCGATCACGGTGATGACCGGCAGAATGGCGTTCTTCAACGCATGATGATAGTTGACGGCACGCTCGGATGCGCCCTTGGCGCGCGCGGTGCGGATGTAATCCTGCCGCAATATCTCCAGCATCGACGAGCGGGTAATCCGCATCGTGAGCGCGGCGCTGCGGAAGCCGACCGCCATCGCCGGAACGCAATAGATGGCGAGTGCCTCTGTCCAGGTTTGCGGGTTCGGATTGAACAGCGGCATGGTTCCGAACAGCGAGACCGAAGCCATCAGGATCAGGAGCCCGAGCCAGAACGAGGGCAGCGACAGGCCGCTGAGGCTGACGACGCGCAGCGCATAGTCGAGCCGGGTACCTTGGTTGACCGCGCTGATGACCCCCAGCGGAATGCCGATCGAGGCGGAGAAGGTCAGCGCCAGGCCTGCCAGCCGTGCGGTGATCGGGATTCGGGGCAGGATTTCATCGAGCGCCGGTTTCTCCGACACGTAGGAATAGCCGAGGTCGCCGTGCAGCAACCCGCCGATCCAGTGCAGGTATTGCACGACCATCGGCTGGTCGATCCCCAGTTCCTGCTCGAGATGCGCCTTGTCGGCCGGATCGACATATCCTCCGGCGGCGAACAGGATATCGACGATATTGCCGGGCACGATGTGCAGCAGCACAAAGATGACGATCGAGATCCCGAACAGGGTCACGAGCATCAATGCGAGGCGCCGCACGATATAAGCAAACACCTGGTGGCTCCTGCTGGCCGGCTGGGCAAGGACTTGGTTTTGCGACGGGCGAGCTTACTTGTCCAGCCAGACATCCTCATAGCGATAGCCGTTGTAGGAGCTGTTCACCATAACGGTGACGCCCTTGACATAGGGCTGCCAGCACGTGCCCTGGCGGCCATGGAAGATGATCGGTCGGGCGACGTCTTCCTGCAGCTTCTTGTCGATGTCCCAGACCAGCTTCTTGCGCTTGGCGAGGTCGGTCTCCTGCGACTGCTGATCGAACAGCTTCTCGATGTCCTTGTTGCAATAATTGGTGTAGTTCCGTTCGGAATTGCAGGAATAGTTTTCATAGAACGACTGATCCGGATCGTCGACCGCGTTGCCGGTGAGGTTGAGGCCGAGCGCATAGTCCTTGCGCGCGATCTTCGAGAACCAGTTGGCGGTTTCGACGACGTCGAGATCGGCATCGATATAGATGCTCTTGAGCTGATCGATCAGGATGACGGCGGGGTCGCGGTAAACCGCGATGTTGCGGGTCGAGACCTTGGTCGCGAGGTGCTTGTCCGGTCCGTAGCCCGCTTTCAGCATCAGCTTGCGCGCCTCCTCCCGGTTGGCCTTGATGTCGGGACCGTAGCCCGGAATCGTTTCCAGCATCTCCTTCGGCATCGCCCATAGTCCGTCCGGCGCGGGAAGCATGGTGCCGCCGATATCGGCCTGGCCCTCATTGAGGATCGAGATGAACGACGGCCGGTCGAGCGCCATCGCCATCGCGCGACGGACATCCAGATTATCGAACGGCGGCGCCGACGAATTGACGATGATATTGGTGCTGACGTTGATCGGCGCGACCACGCAGACCGCGTTCGGCGCCTGGCTCTTGATGTCCTTGAGCAGCGGGATCGACACTTCGGTCGGGAACGTCATGTCGAACTTGCCGGCGACAAATGCCAGGATCGCGGTCGAGCGGTTCGGGATGATGGTGAACTCGATGCCGTCGAGATGCGGCAGGCCTTTCTTCCAGTAATCCGGATTGCGGACCAGTTTGATCGATTCGTTGGCCTTGAACTCGACGAATTTGAACGGGCCGGTGCCGATCGGATGGGTGCGCATTTCCGCGGGCGATACATGGCAGGGATAGACCGGTGTATAGCCCGACGCGAGCAGCGCCAGCATCGCCGGCTGCGGCCGCTTCAGGTTGAAAGACGCCTCGTAATCGCCGTTGACCGTGACGTCGTTGACCTCGTCGTACCAGGACTTGCGCGGGTTCTGGCGGAATTTCTGCTGCGACTTGCCCATCAGCATGTCGAAGGTGCATTTGACGTCGGCCGATGTGAAGGGCTTACTGTCATGCCACTTGACGCCTTGCCGGAGCTTGAAGGTGAGCGTCTTGTTATCGGCGCTCCAGGCCCAGCTCTCGGCGAGGTCGGGGACGATCGACTCCAGGCTGTTCTGCGCCACGTCCTGCTTGTAGATCACGAGGTTGTTGAAAACAGGCATGAAGGGAACGTTGACCGAATAGGTCGCACCCTCGTGGATCGAGGCGCTGGCCGGACTGTCGCGGTGATAGATCCGCAGGATACCGCCCTGCTTCTCGGCCGCATCGGCAAAACCGCAGACCGTCAGCAACGACAACACAACGGCAGCTAGCGTTCGCACGCGCATGATTCTCTCCCTCGATATTCCGGCTTCATGGCGGGCCGATTAAATCGAACGATATCATGACGGGGTGCCCAGACAACCAGCAAGGCCGGCTTGCGCATTGGCAATTCGGACTATTGCAGAGGGGTGCGTAATATAGACGCGCCGGTCATTCCGGGCCTCTCATTTCGGGCGTTTCGACGCGTGCCAAATGCTCACCGGATGATGACGGAAAAGCGCGTCCCTCGTCCTGCCCGCGTCGCCATATCGATGGCGCAGCCGAGTTCCTCAGCGGTGCGCTGGACGATGACAAGGCCGAGTTGATGCGTGGCGGCGCCTTCACACGATTCGTGAGGTCTTGTTGCCCCAATAGCGGTCGCGCAACAGCCGCTTGTAGAGCTTGCCGGTGGGCAGCCGCGGCAGCTCGGCCTCGAAGTCGATCGAGCGCGGCACCTTCTGGCGCGACAGCGACTGGCTGCAGAAGCCAATCAGCTCCTGCGCGAGATCTTCTCCCGGCAGAATCCCCGGCATCGGCTGTACCACCGCTTTGACTTCCTCGCCGAGGTCGGCGTTGGGAACCCCGAACACCGCGGCGTCGGCGATCTTGGGATGGGTGATCAGGAGGTTCTCGCACTCCTGCGGATAGATATTCACGCCGCCCGAAATGATCATGAAGCTCGCGCGATCGGTCAGATGCAGATAGCCGTCGCTATCGACATAGCCGACATCGCCGACCGTGCTCATGCTGCCATCCGCCGAGCGCGCCTCTTTGGTCTTGTTCGGGTCGTTGAAATATTCAAACGGCGTGGCGGTCTTGAACCAGACCGTGCCCGAAGTCCCGACCGGGCAGGGCCGCATTTCATCGTCGAGAATATGGAGTTCGCCGAGCAGCACCCGGCCGACGGTGCCGCGGTGCGCCAGCCATTCCACGCTGTCGCAGGCGGTAAAGCCGAGACCTTCGGTGGCGCCATAATATTCGTGCACGATCGGCCCCCACCATTTGATCATCTCGTCCTTGACGGCGGCCGGGCAGGGAGCTGCGGCATGAATCGCGATCTCCAGCGACGACAGGTCGTAACGCGTCCGCACCGCCTCCGGCAGCTTCAGCATGCGCGAGAACATGGTCGGCACCAGCTGGCTGTGGGTGACGTCCCACTTCTCGACCAGCTCAAGATACCGTTCCGGATCGAAGCTCTCCATGATGATGACGGTGCCGCCCTCGCGGATCGCGAGATTGACGGCGGCTTGCGGCGCCGAATGATAAAGCGGCGCCGGCGACAAGTAGATCATGCCCTCGCGGTACCGCCAGAGCTTCTTGAGGAAGTCGTAGATCGGCAGCTGCTGCGTCGGCGGTTGTACCGGCAGCGGCCGTAATATGCCTTTCGGCCGGCCGGTGGTGCCTGATGAATAAAGCATCGAGGTGCCGACGCATTCGTCCGGGATCGGCGTATCGGGTAATCCCTTTGTGGCCTCTTGCAGACCGACAATACGTTCGCTTTCGCCGGGTCCGTCGACCACGATGCAGAGTTCGACCTTGGGGCAGGCCTTGAGAGCTTCGCGGGCGACCTCGAGCTTGGCCACCGAAGTGATGAGAACGCGGGATTCGCTGTTGGCGACGATGTAGGCGAGTTCGCTTCCGGTCAGGTACGAATTGACGCAGGTGTAATACAGTCCCGCCCGTTCGCCGGCGCCGCAGGCTTCGAGATAGCGGCTGTTGTTCTCCATGAAGATCGCATAGTGATCGAGCCTTTTGAGGCCGAGCTTGCGAAACAGATGCGCCAGCCGGTTGTTGCGCGCCTCCAACTCGGCATAGGTTACGGCCTCGCCGGTCCCGGCCATGATGAAAGCGGGTTGCAGCGGACGGAGATGAGCATGGTTGCCGGTGTACATCGCGCTCCCCGCAGGTTGTATTCTTATTGAGAGCAATCTAGCGGAGTT
>Ga0193726_1002362_pt1 | contig 12909 bp, 10 predicted proteins | sample H2c1metaG_FD_144928 | JGI IMG/M metagenome (GOLD analysis project Ga0193726, IMG submission 144928) | Soil microbial communities from a riparian zone of the East river system, Colorado, United States - H2c1 | ecosystem: Environmental > Terrestrial > Soil > Riparian zone | place: USA: East River... | reverse complement strand
CTGTCCCACGCTCCCCGGCAGGCTCTTGGCCTTCGAGCACGAACGGGCTCAGACCCAGCGACGGGCGGTTGGTGAGAACCGCCCGTTCGCATATTCTGGCAGATTTTTCGGACACAAGAGCACGAAGCAAACCGTTAAAACCATTGCGTGCGGGGACGCCGGGTGATTCCGGGTACTCGTTGTTACTCGTGTGCGTTCTACCAATACCAAGTGCACACGAGGCCGCGGGTGCCACGGGCATCCGGTGTTCCCCACGCCCTCTTTGGGCGGAAGATACAGCAAAGCCTCGGGCGCATGGCGCGGCGAGGTCGTGAAGGCGTGTCTGGATTTGTCTTTGCTGTTTGAAAATTGAATCCATCGTTGCGGTGGCCACGCGCTCAGTCTGCTCTCTCCCCCCGCAACCGGGGTTTACCCCGGTTGCTCATTTTTAATCTCGCGCAAGTCGGGCAGGCCCGACTTGCGGCGGGGGAGAGTTGGAGAGGCAGGTAGCCACGAGCACCAACCTTGCGGCTTACCCCCTCCCTAACCCTCCCCCGCATGGGGGGAGGGAATAGAAACGCGGCGCGGCTGTTTGAAAACTTAATCTGAGGCGATTGATTGAATACGAGCGCGCCATATTCCCAACCGTCATTGCCCGCGAAGGCGGGCGATCCAGTATTCCGAGGCGTCAGTGATGGAATCGAAAAGCTGCGGCGTACTGGATACTCCGCTTTCGCGGAGTATGACGGTTCTTGGCGGAGCCGGCGTCACGTTCTTTCCTGGATGTCGCGGAGCTGCATCACTCCGCCGGCGCTTCGTCGGGCGTGCTGTTACGGCTGGCCAAGAATCCCAATGCCAATCCACCGACCGCCAGAATCGGGATCAGCTTCTTGATGCCGATGGCGCGGATCACCTGGATGCCGGCCGCAACCAGCATCGGATCGGCCAGCGCGGTTTGCACGGCGGATTTGGCGTTTTCCTCGACACGGGCCTTCACCTGGTTCTTGCGCACCATGTAACAGACGGCTGCGATCAGCGTGACCACAAAGAAAATGCCGGCGCCGGTCAGGCAGGCTTCGATCGGGCCGTATTTCTGCAGCATGAACATGAACGCCGCGGCGCAAAGAAACGACGTGGTGACAAACAAGGCCAAAGCCACCGCAGCCGCCAGCGATGTCAGCCGCAGGGCCGTGCCGGTCTGGTCCTTGAAGTCATCGATCATTCGCGCAAACATGGGACGCCTCGATTCAAAACAGCATCATCAAACGAATGGCGGCGCATCGCGCGCCGCCATTCGCGATCGCGGCGGTCGCGAACGAGACGCCTGTCGTTACCCTGACGTTACCTCCGCCAAGCCTTTACCTCCGCCAAGCCTTTACCTCCGCCAAGTCGCGCCGATCAGAAAGCCGAGGCCGAGCGCGATCCCGACGGTTGCAAGCGGGCGCTGCGTAATGACATCTTCCAGCGATTCCTCGATCGAATAGGCGGCGTCCTGGGCGGCGTCCATCATGGCGCTGCCGCGTTCCGACATATCGTCGACCGCCGAATCGACATTCGCACGGGCTTCCTTGTAGCCGCGGCGCGCCTGCTTCTTGGCGGTGCCGGCGAACGAATTGAGCACGTCGGTGATCTGGTCGGTCAGGGCGGAGATATCGTTTTTCACGGCTGTTACATCCTTCTCGAGGCGTTCATAGGTCGCTTTGTCCGTCAGATTTCTCATTCCGATCTCGCCATCCGTACTCGACATCGAAAGCTCCCAGATACTGAAGTGAGGTACGGAACAAACGCTTCGCTTCGCAGGAAGTTCCGTGAAGCGAACCCAATCAGTCCGGCGGCAGCTGCGGCGAATCGACCGGCATGAGATGATCTTTCAGAACGAGGGCCACGATCAAAAGCGGCGACGACAGGAAGCCGCCCATCGGTCCCCACAGCCAGGTCCAGAACGCCAGCGCCAGGAACACCGCGAGCGCGTTCAGCTCGAGCCGGCGGCCAATGATGGTAGGAGTAATGAAATGGCCTTCGAGGAAGATAATCCCGACGAAAGCGAGCGGAGCGATCAGGCCGGCGCCGATGGTGGAGAATGCAATCACGCCGACCACCGTCAGGATCGCGAACATGGCCACCGGGCCGATGATCGGAAAGTAGTTCAAGGTCGCGGCCAGCGCGCCGAGCCCGGCCGGGTTGGGCATGCCAGTGACCGCGCAGATGATGCCGGTCGCGGCACCCACCCCGAGATTGATCATGGTGACGGTGATCAGATAGCCGGCGAGATGCCCCTCGATTTCGTTGAGAATCCGCAAGGTGCGCAGCCGGGTGGCGTGATCGGCAAAGGTCAGGATCAGCGCCCGGCGCAGATCTCTCCAGCTGGCAATGAAAAGCACCAGGATCGCAAAGAACAACAGGAACTCGCTGAAGGTCGGCGACAGGAATTCGATGGCGGGCTGGACCCAGTCGAATTTCGGCATCTGAAGCGAGGAGAGTCCGTCGGATCCGCCCAGCATGGTCTGAAGCTGGTGCCACAGCGCCAGCGGCCGGTCGAACACGTGCAGCTTATCCTTCAGCAGCGATCCCAATTCCGGCAGGCGGTTGCTCCATTCCATCAACGGGGAGGAGATCAGGCCGACGATGAAGGCGCCGGCGGCGCCCACCGCCGTCACGATCAGAACCGCCGACACCGAGCGGGGAATGTGATGCCGCTCGAGAAATCCGGCGGCCGGCGACAGCATGGTGCCGACCACGAATGCCATCACGACCGGCAGAAAGAATGCCTTCGCGGCGTAGAGCACGGCGACGACACAGATGACGAGGAGTGCGACCAGCGCGAAGGCAACGATCTCGGCACGGCGAATGACCGGCGGCTGCTCGCTCTTGCTGTCGGGCAATGGCGTACCGCCCGCCTCATTGGGCCCACGTTCACTAGGCCCACGTTCATTGGGAAGGACACGCAACTGGCTCTCTCCCCGCGCGACGGCGAAACTGGCTGGAGTCCTAAAGGCACGCTGCCGGACTCAAGTTCGCTCTAAACCCGCGCCTGTCATGGAAGTTCCATCGCGGAAACGTGAGCGAAGCCTGCTTGACAGCATCGGTTCTATTTCACCGGCAACGGAACTGGTGAGCCTTGGTGACGTTTGTTCTGCACAGCATCAGCGTGATGCGCATCACCGGGGCGGCACATGACACAGGACCTCACAGGCAATCGCAGGCAATCGCCGCGCGCGACCAGCGCGCTGATCTTCGCCGGGGCTTTGCTGCTGGCGCCCGCCCTTTTCCCCAGCACTGCGAGCGCGCAGGTTCTCGGCTACGCCGCCGCGTCGCAAGGTTCATTTCCATCGGATAGCATCATGGTCGCGCCGGCCCAGTCGGCGCTGAGCGATGAAGGCGATGGCTCCGGCTTGGTCCCGGAGCGGCTGCGGCGCGCCGTGATCGCGTTCGACACCCGCGAAGCGCCGGGCACGGTCATCATCGATACCGGCAACACCGCGCTCTTTTACGTGCTCGGCCAGGGCCGCGCCGTTCGCTACGGCGTCGGCGTCGGCCGCGAGGGCTTTACCTGGTCCGGCGTGCAGACCATCAGCCGCAAGGCGGAATGGCCGGATTGGCATCCGCCGGCGGAAATGATCGCGCGCCAGCCCTACCTGCCGCGCTTCATGGCGGGCGGTCCCGGCAATCCCCTGGGCGCGCGCGCGATGTATCTCGGCTCCAGCGTCTATCGCATTCACGGCACCAACGATCCCTCGACCATCGGCAAGTTTGTGTCCTCGGGCTGCATCCGCTTGACCAATGAAGACGTCGCCGACCTGTTCAGCCGCGTCGATGTCGGCACCAGGGTGGTGGTGCTGCCGAAGAGTTCGCCGCGCCTCGAAGCCAGAGGGCTGGAAGCACGGGCGATCCCGGTTCGTCCGGCATCGTCGGCGCGTTCCGTGACGACGCCGTCCTCCGGCCGCCAGGCGATGAACCTTTCGATGTCGTCGCTGTATTGAGCGTGAACCTGCCGGAGCCGAACATGAATCGCAGATCAGGCACCTGGGTGGCTTTGGGCGTGGCGGCGTCAGTGTGCGCCGTGCCCCTCCCGGCGCAGGCCGAAGACTTCCTCTCCGCGCTGTTCGGCGCGTTCGGAGGCGGACGCTCGCATGCTCCTTCGATCCCCATGCCGTTTGGCAGCGAGGGTGGCCCGATCGGTCCGCAAGGCGAAGGACGTGCACGCGCCGGCTATTCCGGCGGCGGGCTGGCCTATTGCGTGCGGACCTGCGACGGCCGCTATTTCCCGATATCGGGATCCGACCGTCAGAGCCGGGCGGCATCCTGCAACAGCTTTTGCCCCGCCAGCGACACCAAGGTCGTTTACGGCAGCAACATCGACAATGCGGCAACGGAGACCGGAAAGCCGTATTCCGAACTGCCGAACGCGTTCCGCTACCGCACCGAGATCGTCGCGGGGTGCACCTGCAACGGCAAGGACCAGATCGGTCTGGCGCCGGTCAAGATCGAAGACGATCCGACGCTTCGCAAGGGGGACATCGTCGCAGGCAGCAGCGGGCTGGTGGTGGCCGGCCGCGGCGCCGACAAACGCGGCGCGTCGTTGAGCCTCTCGCCGGCTTCGGAAGCGGTGCGCGCGCGCTATCAGCGCGTACCGGTGGTGGCGTCGGAGTAGTGAACTGACCGGATGGTCGGCGGCCCGCGCTTCACGCCGAAATTACGCCGCGCGAATTTTCCCCAGAAACTGGGTCACCTGGCTGCCCAGTTGCTGGCTTTGCGTTTCCAGCGTCTCGGAGGCGCGTTTCACATCGTCCGCCGCGACCGCGGCAGCGTCCGCGCCGGCTTTGACGCCGGTGATATTGTCAGCGACGTTTTTGGTGCCTTGCGCGGCGTGCTGCGTGCTGCGGGTAATCTCCTGGGTGGCGGCGCCCTGTTGCTGGACCGCGGCCGCGATCGCGGTGGCCACTTCATTGACCTCGCCGATGATGCTGCCAATGCCCTTGATGGCGTCGATGGCTTCGCCGGCCACCTTCTGAATGTCGGCGATCTGCTCCGAAATTTCTTCCGTGGCCCTGGCGGTCTGGCTGGCCAGCGACTTGACCTCGGAGGCCACCACCGCAAAGCCCCTGCCGGCTTCGCCGGCGCGCGCCGCCTCGATGGTCGCGTTCAGCGCCAGCAGGTTGGTCTGGGCGGCAATGGTATTGATCAGGCCGACGACTTCGCCGATCCGGCCCGCCGATTTCGCCAGCCCCTGGACCGTGCCGTCGGTTTCCCGCGCCTGATTGACCGCGCGGCTGGCGATTCCGGCGGCATGCGCCGCCTGCTGGCTGATATCATTGATGGAGGCGCTCAGTTCTTCCGACGCGGAAGCGACGCTCTCGACGCTCATCGAGGCCTCTCCGGACGCCTTCTCCGCCACATGAACGCGCTCATTGGTCTGGCGGGAGACGGACGACAAGCCCGCCGACGTGTTTCTCATTTGACCTGAAGCGTCGCCCAATTCCTGCAGCGTTTGCCGTACCGTGCTCTCGAATTCGCCGACATAGGCCTCGATCGCCTGCTGACGCGTGGTGGCGCCGGTATTGCGTTCGCGCTCCTGCTGTTCAATCCTGAGTTTGTCCTGGGCCTGCTGCTTGAAGGTTTCGAGCGCGCCGGCAAGCGCGCCGATCTCGTCACGGCGCGCCGTATAGCCGGTGTCGACGGTCAGATCGCCCGAGGCGACCTTCAGCATGGCGTCGCGCATATTGTGCAGCGGTCCGATGACGCGGCGGTTGACGGCCATCATGGCGCCGAACGTCAAGGCAAGCGCCGAAGCCAGCAGCGTGAGCTGCAAGGCGAGCGAGCGCTGGGCAGCGGAATGCTGCGTGGAGGTGTGTTCCCTGGCCGCGTCGAGCGCGGCCTCAGCGACGCCGACCGCAGCGCCAAGGCGTCCCACCGTGACCGGGCTCCACTGGTTCGCCGTCAATTCAGCCTTCTCTCCGGCGATCAGCGTATTCAGCAGACGATCGCGCAAAGCGAGATATTCCGCTTCGAAATAGGCGGTTTTGGTCGTGGCTATCGCGCTGGAGAGCGCCGAAGGTAACCGCATTCCCGATGCCGCCATTTCCAGCGCGGTAAATGCGATCTCGGTGCCGCCCAGGAATTTCTCATATTTCACGCGCGTTTCCGGCAGCACGCGTCCGGTGCTGAGCCCAATCGAAATTATCAACGACGCCTCTCCGGCGGTGTTGCGCAGCAGCCAGGCGTTTTGCTTGATCGCCAGCAATTGGTCGATCATGGCATCCTGATGGTTGACGTTGGCTGCGAGTGCCGCGGACAGTTTGTCGAGCGTCTCAAGCAACGCCGCCGTCGTCTCCATATATTCCTTGGCCAGCGCCGGACGACGCGAGGCCTTCGGCTTGCTTACTTCGTCCCAGAATTCCTTCTGCTGCGCTGTCAGCACCTTGAACAGGCGATCGAGCTCAGGCACCAGCGTTTTTTGCTGGTCGAATTCGACTGACGCTAGTTGCCCGAGCGCATTGCCCATGGCGGGCATTTCGGTATCGCGAAGATTCCGCAGGTATTTGTCGATGTCGCTGTCGACAGGCTGATCGGAATTCAACAGCCGGTTGGTGGTGGATCGATCGGTCCGCAGATTATGCATGGCCTTGAAAAGGTTGGCCGAGGCATCGGCGATCACCGAGATGCGGCTCGTCACCTGCAACCGCCCCCAGGAATCCCAGGCGTTGAGCGAAAGTCCGAGCACGACGCAAAAAGCCGTCGTCAGGATCACTGCCTTGAGCAGCGCGGATACGGTCAAGCGATTCAGCATAATAGGCCCCCCAAAATTCCGCCCATTTGGGCAAAAAAGGGTAAATATTTAGACAGTGCCTTTGCCGGTACTACTGCGGACCCTCGCAGCACTGATTCGCTAAGGAATGTTGAACGCCCAACGTCCAGTTCCTTCATCCGGAACCCGGACGCCCACCGCGCGTTAAGGCGGGACCAAAGTCGCTTCTCACGCTGTCCAAGGGGATTTCCGGATGCTTATCGGCGCGCTGATCACGTTTGTGGTCGTTATTCTTATTCTCTACCTGATCAACCTGTTGCCGATCGATGGCCGCGCCAAGCAAATCGCGCGCATCGTCGTGATCATCCTTGGTGTGATTTCCCTGCTGAAATACATCGCGGTATTTTAGGGGGGCAGTGCCAAAAAATGCGGCCCGTCGAACAAAAAAAGCCCCGGCAACTACCGGGGCTTTCGATCGCTCAATGATGTCAACTCACTTCAGCGTCTTGAACCAGTCGTCCACGTCCTTGTGGATCTGGTCCTTGGCGAAGCCGTAGCGCTGCTGCAGCTTGCCTTCAAGTTGTTCGCGGCGTCCTTCGATCACGTTGAGATCGTCGTCGGTGAGTTTGCCCCACTTCTCCTTGGCTGCGCCCTTGAATTGCTTCCAGTTGCCTTCAACCCGGTTCCAATCCATCGTCATCTCCTCCTGCGTTGAGATGGCGAATTAACCGGCGAACAATTCAAACGTTCCGACAGGAACCGCGGCATGGTGTCGTCAACACGCCGCAGTCTTTTTGGATTGAACGATCACCCCGCCGCTTTGGCTTCCCTGCGCCGCGCCGTCAGGATGAACTCGGTGTAGCCGTTCGGCTGTTCGCGTCCCTTGAAGATCAGGTCGCAGGCCGCCTTGAAGGCGACGCCGTCGAAGCCGGGCGCCATCGGCCGATACAGCGGATCGCCTTTGTTTTGTCCATCCACCACAACGGCCATGCGCTTGAGCGACTCCATCACCTGTTCCCTGGTGATGACGCCCTGATGCAGCCAGTTCGCCAGATGCTGGCTCGAGATTCGCAAGGTGGCGCGGTCTTCCATCAGGCCGACGTCATGGATGTCGGGCACCTTGGAGCAGCCGACTCCCTGGTCGATCCAGCGCACCACATAGCCGAGAATGCCCTGGCAGTTGTTGTCGATTTCCTGCTTCACATCGTCGGGCGCCCAGTTCGATTGCGATACCGGGATGGTCAGGATGTCCGACAACTTGGCGCGCGGACCGCCTTTCGCCAGTTCCTGCTGGCGTGCCTGCACGTTGACCTGGTGATAGTGCAGCGCGTGCAGCGTCGCGGCTGTCGGCGAAGGCACCCATGCGGTGGTGGCGCCGGCCTGCGGGTGCACGACCTTCTGCGCCAGCATGTCGGCCATCTTGTCCGGTGCCGCCCACATGCCCTTGCCGATCTGGGCATGCCCGGGGAGGCCGTCGATCAGACCGATATCCACGTTCCAGTCTTCATAAGCCTTGATCCAGGGCTGGGCCTTCATGTCGTTCTTGCGGATCATTGGCCCCGCTTCCATCGAGGTGTGGATCTCGTCGCCGGTACGGTCGAGGAAGCCGGTATTGATGAAGCAGATGCGCTTGGAGGCGTTCTGGATGCAGGCCTTGAGGTTGACCGTGGTGCGGCGCTCCTCGTCCATGATGCCGACCTTCATGGTGTTTTCGGGCAGCGACAGCATCTTCTCGACCTGGCCGAACAGCTCGCAGGTCAGCGCGACCTCGTCGGGGCCGTGCATTTTCGGCTTCACGATATAAACCGAGCCGGTGCGGCTGTTGCGCGTCTTCGAGCCGCCCTTGAGATCGTGGATCGCGAGCAGGCCGGCAACGGCGGCGTCGAGAATACCTTCCGGAATTTCCGCGCCGGTTCCGTCGAGCACGGCGTCGGTGAACATGTGATGGCCGACATTGCGCATTAACAACAGGCTGCGGCCGTGCAGCTTGAGTTCCTTGCCGTCCGCCGTCTTGTAGACCCGGTCGGGATTGAGCGCGCGCGTCAGCGTCTTGCCGCCCTTCTCGAAGTCGGCCGACAGCGTGCCGTTCATCAGGCCGAGCGTATTGCGGTAGATCAGCACCTTGTCTTCGGCATCGACCGCCGCGACGCTGTCTTCCATGTCGAGGATGGTGCTGACCGCCGATTCCATGATCATGTCGGCCACGCCGGCCGGATCGTCCTTGCCGATCATATGGCCGCGGTCGATTCTGACTTCGATATGCATTCCGTTGTTGACCAGCAGGACTGCGGTTGGCGCGGCGGGATCGCCCTGGAAGCCGGCGAACTGCGCGTTCGACTTCAATGCGGTGGCGTTGCCGCTCTTCAGCTTGACCGCGAGTTGCCCGGCGATGACGCTGTAGGAAGTCACATCGGTGTGGCTTCCGGTGGCGAGCGGCACGGCTGAATCGAGAAACGCTTTCGCTTTGGCGATGACCTTGTCGCCGCGTGCCTTGTTGTAGCCCTTACCGGCTTCGCCGGCTTCATGCGGTACCGCATCGGTGCCGTAAAACGCATCGTAAAGGCTGCCCCAGCGGGCGTTGGCGGCGTTCAGCGCGTAGCGGGCGTTGGTGAGCGGCACCACCAGCTGCGGTCCGCAAAGTTTTCCGATCTCTTCGTCGACATTTGCTGTCTCGACCTTTTGGGTGGCCGGCTCCGGCAGGAGATAGCCGATCTCCTTCAGGAATGCGGTGTACGCATTCATGTCGAACGGCTTGCCCTTGTTGGCGCGGTGCCAGCCGTCGATTTTCGCCTGCAAGGTGTCGCGCACCGCGAGCAATTCAGCGTTTTTCGGCGCAAGATTTTCGATGATGGCGGCGAGCCCTGCCCAGAATGCGTCAGGCGAAATTCCGGTTTTCGGGGTGGCTTCCTTGGCGATAAAATCGAACAAAACAGGGGCGATCTTCAATCCGTGGGCATCGATACGATTCATGATGGGGTTTTTTCTCACGAGAAACGGCGGCTACGCGCGGTTTTGGATAAACGGCAAATAGCGCCGCAAAGGGCAGCGTTCAGAGCCCTTTTAGCGCCAAATCCGGGGCTATGAGAAGGCCCTTGGCTGGTCTCGATTGCCCATAACAAGGGCTGGAGCATGATCCGGAAAAGTGGAAACCGGTTTTCCGAAAAAGATCATGCTCAATCGAAAGCTACACCAGGGTCTGATTCAACCCGGTTGAATCAGACCCTCGTGGGAAAGCCTCAAATATTGGCAGCGAGGTCGACAAGTTCGTCGAACAAAATGCCGGTCTCAGCCAGCATTCGTTCGATCTCGTCGGCCGCATCGGGGATCGAGCGTGCCGAGGTGTCGATCGTCAATTCGCTGTCCGTGGGCGGCTGGTAATCCTTGCCGATCCCGGTGAACGCCTGCAGCGTTCCAGCGCGCGCCTTGGCATAATGGCCCTTGGGATCGCGGCTCTCGCACACCTCGGCAGGCGTCGCGACATAGACTTCGCGAAACACCGTGTCGGCGATGCGGCGCGCCGCGGCCCGATCTTCCCTCGAGGGCGAGACCGCGGCGACGATGGCGATGTGCCCGTTGCGGGCGAGATGCGTGGCGACTTCGGCCAGCCGGCGAATGTTCTCGGTGCGATCGGCAGCGGAGAAACCGAGATCGCTGTTGAGGCCGGCGCGCAAGGTATCGCCATCCAGCAATACCGGTGAACCGCCATTGCTGAACAATCTGCGCTCCAGCGCGCGCGCCAGGGTCGATTTCCCCGAGCCCGGCAATCCTGTCAGCCAGACCACCGCGCCGCCATGACGATAACGCGCCGAGCGCTCGTCCGGGCGCAACGCGGATTCCACCGGCACGATATCGACGGGAATGGCGCGTTGTCCGGCATCCACCGACAGCACCAGACCGCCGCCGGCAATGCGGCCATTGACCTCGATCACCAGGCGACCGGTGCGTGGATTATCGGTGTAGGGATCGGCGGCAATCGGATGCGCCAGCGAGATGTCGATCTCGCCAACATGATTCCGCGCGATTGATTTTGTCTCCACGCTCGCAAGCTCGCCGGGATCGACGGCCTTCTCGATCGCGACCACGGTGGCGCGGGTTTCCCGCGTGCCGAGCCGGACCAGGATCGAGGCGCCGGTTACCAATGGTTTGTCGCGCAGCCAGAAAATGCGCGCGCGAATGCGGCGCGTATCGCGCGGGCTGGTTCCGACATGGCCGATCACGTCGCCGCGTTCGATGAACAACTCGCGGTCGAGCGTGATGCCGACCGAGCGTCCGGCGGTCTGGCTTCCCTTAATCGGCGTCGCCGGCCAACCTTCGACGGATTTGATCCTGGCGATCTTGCCCGCAGGCATGATGACGATCTCGTCTCCGGCGGCAAGGCTGCCGGATTCGATGCGCCCCGCGACGATGCGGCGGTCGTCGAATTTGTAGATCGCCTGCACCGGCAGCCGCAGCGCCAGCGCTTCCAGCGGGCGCGCCGGTTCGAGCGCATCGAGCGCTTCCACCACGGTCGGGCCGTCATACCATTGGATACGCGGCGTGCGCTCGGCAACTCCGTCGCCGTCGCGCGCCGAAATCGGAATCACCGCCGTGGGCGTGACGCCAAGGCCGATCAGGTGCGCGGAAATCTCGTCGCTGATTTCGCTAAATCGCGCCGCGCCGAAATCGACGCGGTCCATCTTGTTGACGACCACGGCGACCTGTTTGACGCCGAGAAGATGCAGCAGATAGCCGTGGCGCCGGGTCTGGTCGCGCACGCCCTCCAGCGCGTCGATGATCAGCAGCGCGCCGTCCGCCTGCGAGGCGCCGGTGATCATGTTGCGCAGGAATTCGGCGTGGCCGGGCGCATCGATCAGCACCACGTCGCGCGAGCGGGTGCGGAAGCTGATCTGCGTGGTGTCGATGGTGATGCCCTGGTCGCGCTCGGTCTGCAATGCATCCAGGAGGAACGACCATTCGAACGGCATGCCCCGCCGTGCGCTGACGGCTTTCAGCATTTCGAGCTTGCCCTCGGGCAGGCTGCCGGTTTCGTGCAGCAGGCGTCCGACCAATGTCGACTTGCCATGATCGACATGACCGACAATGACGATGCGAACCTGCGGACGCGTGGTGCCGTTGGGGGTCGCGGATATCGCGGTGGGGACGATCATGTTCATCTGATCACTCAACTCAATGTCGGTTCAAAGATAGCCGGCGACGCGCAGCCGCTCGAAGGCGTCTTCGGTTTCGTGATCGAGCGCACGGCCCGCGCGTTCCGGCACCTTGGTGCCGTCAAGCTCGAGCAGGATTTCTTCGATGTTGGAGGCGGTCGATGCCACGGGATTGGTGATGTCGGCGTCGCCCAGCGAGCGGTAGCGCTTGCCTTCTTTCGCCAGATAAAGCGGGATGATCGGGATGTTCTCGCGCTGGGTGTAGGCCCAGATGTCGGCTTCGGTCCAATGCAGGATCGGGTGAATGCGCAAGTGCGCCCCCGGCGGCGGCGAGGCGTTGAACTGGTCCCAGAATTCCGGCGGCTGATCGCGCACGTCCCATCCGCCTTCGGTGCCGCGCGGCGAGAACACCCGCTCCTTGGCGCGCGTCGCCTCTTCGTCGCGGCGGATGCCGGCGATCAGGCCGTCGAAGCCATATTTGGCGAGCGCGAGTTTTAATCCGTCGGTTTTGCGCGCGGCGGATCGCGCGGCCGGCGGCAAGGTCGGATCGATGGTTTCCAGCGGCGGGCAGGGTTCGATCTTCAGATCGAGTTCCCATTCCTTGCCGTAGCGATCGCGAAACGCGTACATCTCCGGAAATTTCTTGCCGGTATCGACGTGCAATGCGGGGAACGGCACGCGGCCGAAGAAGGCCTTGCGCGCCAGCCAGATCATCACGTTGGAATCCTTGCCGAGCGACCACAGCAGCGCCAGCTTCTTCAGCCGCGCGAAAGCTTCCCTGAAAATGTAGATGCTCTGGGCCTCGAGCGCGTCCAGATGATCCATCGAGCGCCCTTGGGGGCGCCCATTGACCAAAATTTGCCGGACCGGAGCTCCTTGCGTTGGGTTGGCGCGGGGTAACCGGTCGTTGGTGGAATCGTTGTTGAGAAGATGCATCTCTGGCCCTTGGCCTTTGGGGACTAAAATTCTATAGTTGCACTGCAGTAGAGAAGAAATAATTTTCTCTTTGCGGGTGTTGAATGAGACATATATAGAAAA
>Ga0193726_1002361_pt1 | contig 12915 bp, 6 predicted proteins | sample H2c1metaG_FD_144928 | JGI IMG/M metagenome (GOLD analysis project Ga0193726, IMG submission 144928) | Soil microbial communities from a riparian zone of the East river system, Colorado, United States - H2c1 | ecosystem: Environmental > Terrestrial > Soil > Riparian zone | place: USA: East River... | reverse complement strand
GGCTTTGCCGCAACCACTGCGGGCCGGGCGCAACTGGCGAACCTCGGACTCACAAAAAACTTCGGTTCTTTGTCGGTGAATGAGTTCCGTTTCAGCTTTGTCCGAAACTCCATTGCGCTTACAGACCCTACCCAGGGTACAGGAGTCACGCTGGCGTCGCTGGGTTTCACGGTTCCCGAGACCGTGGGCAACGTGTTTAACGGTGGCATCGCAGCGATTGCTCCGGCTCTTGAAGGGGTACCGTACATTACCTTTAACAATTTTGCTTTCGGAGTCCCCCAGGTCACGACGCGGCAATTCAATAACTCCTTCCAATGGCTGGATAATTTCACCAAGGTTGTCGGGAGACACTCGGTGAAGTTCGGGGGCCAGTTCCACTACGATCAGATCAATGAGAGGAATCTTGCCGCTGAAAACGGTCAGTACGGCTTCTCTGGATCTGAGACCGGCGTCGACTTTGCGGACTTCCTGATTGGAGCTCCGGACAACCTGACGCAAGCCAGCCCGCAGATTCTCGACTCTCGCAGCAAATATTACGCGCTGTATGCGCAGGACAGCTGGCGAGTAACGTCGAACCTGGTTTTCAACTATGGTCTGCGCTGGGAAGCCAGCATGCCATGGTATGACACGCAGAACAAAATCGAGACAATCATTCCCGGCGTGCAATCCAAGGTGTTTCCCGGCGCACCGCTCGGATGGCTGGTTCCCGGCGACCCCGGGGTTCCGCGGACATTGGCGCCGACACAGTGGGGCAACTTCTCTCCGCGTCTGGGTCTGGCCTACTCACCCAGCGCATCCGACGGCTTGCTTGCCAAGTTGTTCGGAGGTCCCGGGAAGACCAGTATTCGGGTAGGCGCCGGCTTGTATTACACGTCAGTCGAAGATCTCTCCCAGTTCCTCGAAGTGGGCGATCCCCCGTACGGTCTGTACTATGGAAGCTCGAATTCTCCGCTGCTGGAGACGCCTTTCACGGACCGCGCCACGGGTTTCACCAAGCAGCGATTTCCTTTTGTCTTTCCTCCGACCAATGTTTCACCAAGCAACCCGGATACGACGTTCGACTGGAGTCAGGTCGAGCCGATCTCTTACGGATTTTCTTTCGATCATCGCAACAAGCTTCCGTATTCCGAGCACTACGAATTGTCGCTGCAGCGCCAGATCGGGAGCAACACGGTACTCTCGCTCAGTTACGTTGGAAACCAGGGTCACCGCCTGATCACGTCGATTGAAGCGAATCCGGCAAACCCGGCGTTGTGTCTCTATCTGAGCGATGCTGCCAACCTTGCAGCCGGAAGTGCTCCTGCGTGCGGGCCGTTTGGCGAAACTCCGAGCGGCGGGTCTTGGACCACCTTGCCGGGACCTTCGATCTACGCCGGGAAGACCTTTGACAGCACTCGCCCTCTCGGGCCCAACTTCGACACCAACCCGTTTGTCACCACGGTGGCAAATTCCCGTTACAACTCGCTGCAGTTCAGCGCCAACCACAGCAGCGGATGGTTGAGCCTCATGGCTGGCTACACCTACAGCAAGTGCATGGATAACGCCTCGGGCCTGCAGGATTCCACTTATCCCTTTGATCCCAGCCGAAGTGTCAGTCTTTGCGCTTTCGATGTGACCAACAATCTTGTTTTCAGTTACGACTGGCAGCTGCATTTCGATAGGTTTGTAACCGCCGGATGGGCCAAGAAGGTTGCCGGAGGGTGGAGCTTGTCGGGAATTACGACCTTTGCTTCGGGTTTGCCGATCAGTCTGTCCGAGAATGACGACAACGCATTGATCGGCGCCAATGCGGTTCCGGTGGATGTTCCCAATTTTGCCGGAGGCCACGTTCTTGCCGACACCAACCCCCGGGATGGAAAGCCATACTTCAATTTCGGGCTCTTCAGTAACGAGAATCTGGGACAATTTGGCAACTCGCGCCGCCGGTTCTTTCATGGGCCCGGCCTCAACAATTTCGACGTGGCGCTGGCCAAGAGCACCAAGATCACGGAATCGAAGGAGCTGCAACTACGCTTCGAGGCATTCAATGTTTTCAATCATGCGCAGTTCTTGAATCCGGACAGTGAGATCAATTCCGGGAATCCGGACATCGTGAACGGGGTGAACCAGGGCGGCACATTTGGCCTGGTCACCGGTGCCAGAGATCCACGGATTATGCAGGTCGGCGCGAAGTTCTTATTTTAGTGCGATGCTACGGCACAACTTTTACGCGGTCGCGATGATTTTCGCAACTCTGTGGGGCGCAGACATTTCTGTCGGCAAGTCGCAAGCGCAGCAACCTGAGCCTGCGAAAGGAAGGGTGCGGCAAAACTCACAGCCGGGGCGGTGGACCTTCACCTCAACTTGTTCCAGTTGCCACGGACTCGATGGACGGGGTGGCGAACGTGGCCCCAATATCACCAGCAGCTCGAAGATCCGGCAGCTGTCGGACGCCCAGATTTCAGGCATCGTACGCAACGGCGTACCGGGCACTGGAATGCCTCCTTTTCGCTCCCTGGGCGCTTCCGAAGTGCATGCGGTGGTTTCCTACCTGCGGTTGCTTCAGGGCCAAAACAAGGCACAAGCCCTCCCCGGTAGCCCAACCCGTGGGAAAGCAGTCTTCTTTGGAAAAGCAGAGTGTTTCTCCTGCCACATGGTGCAGGGCCAGGGCGGATTCCTGGGGGCAGATCTTTCCGCGTATGGCTCTACCCGTTCGGCGCAAGAAGTCCTAGATGTCATCACCGATCCGGCGAAGAATGCGTGGTCTGGCGGGAAATCCGTCGCGGTGGTCACCCGTGACGGTCATCGAGTCAGCGGTCTGGTTCGCAACCAGGACAACTTTTCCCTGCAGCTGTTAACGCCCGGGGGGGAGTTTTACTTTCTCGAGAAGTCTGACCTGCAGAGCCTGGAGTACCAGGACCATTCGGTGATGCCGTCCGACTATGGTGAGCGACTCAGCAGTAGCGAACTCAACGACCTAGCGAGTTACCTGATCAGCGTGGGCCGGCCGGCAGCGCCGGGTCGCCCAGTGGCTCGCCAGGAAGATTGAAGCATCGATTGCTGGCAGTGAAATCCGTTTGCAATTTAGCGAACTCGAGAAGGGAACATAAGCTCATGAATCTTGCCTGGCGGGTGGTCGCCCCTGTGCTATGGACCGTAATCTGCGTGGCGGGTTCCTCAGCCGCTCAAAAGCCCGCCCGCGCCTTCCAACTGCAGAGTTCATCCCCTCAGTTCTGGAAACTCGTCGATCGCGATGCGCGGCTGGGCGTGTTCGCGAGCGGCTTTGGTTTCACCGAAGGCCCCATGTGGGATTCCTCTGGATTCCTGTACGTCAGCGATGAAACGATCAACAAGATTTTCCGGGTATTTCCCGGGGGAAGAAAGGAAGCGCTCGTCGCGTTGGGCGATCCGGACGGAAATACATTCGATCGTCAACATCGACTGATCGACTGCGCCAGCGTCTTGCGCGCCATCATAGAAGTTGCGCCCGACGGCAGATACAAGGTCCTTGCAGACCATTACCAGGGAAAAAAATTCAACAGTCCCAATGACGTGATCGTGGGCCCGGACGGCGCGCTCTATTTCACAGATCCGACGCTCGATTTGGTGGAAGGGGAAAGGCAAGAGATTGCTTTTCAGGGCGTTTATCGGCTGGATGAGAAGGGCAACGTGCGCTTGCTCACCCAGGACCTCAGCCAGCCGAACGGTCTTGCCTTCTCCCCGGATGGCAAGCACTTCTACGTGGACGACAGTAAAGAGCGAAACATCCGGGTTTATGACTTCGCCTCGGACGGTTCGCTCGCCAACGGCCGTATCTTCGCTGAGGAACCGGGCGAGAAAAATGACGGAGTGCCCGACGGAATCAAAGTGGACAGGGAGGGAAATCTGTTTGTGACCGGACCCAAGGGCATTTGGGTGTGGGACCCGCAGGGGCATCACCTGGGCACGATCGTATTACCGGAACAACCAGCAAACCTGGCCTGGGGAGACGACGACTACCGAACTCTGTACTTTACGGCGACCACCTCCGTGTATGTTCTGAAAATGAAGACTCAGGGTTTCCTGCCCTACCTGCCGCACTGAATCGATCCCCATGGTCTAGACAGCGGGTGGCTCACCGTTCGCCCGGCCCTGACGTCCCCGTTCTTCTGTCCTCTTAATTATTTTAGTGTCAGGGGCTAGAAGCCAATGTGCCGCCATCGCACCAGCTTGGGCTCGGGGAAGCGGTGTCTCTGGGACTTGGCAGCAGGGACGCAGGGGGCGTGGAAAATTCCCGCCGTCGATCAGAAAGTTGTTTTCATTCGAGCTGATCACCAGCGGAAGTGACTCCTCGAGGATTCGAAAACCGCCCGCCGAATTCCTCCGGGCCGGCCTCCGAAGGGAAATAGATTCCGCCAATCGCTATTTTTTGCTTGACGACGCTACTCCAAGTGCTCTATAGCATAAGGTGCTCTATAGCAGTGCGTAGAATTGCAATCGTAAAAACTGTGGGCAGGCCCGGTTCTGTCAAACGAAATGCACTTTTCAGGAGGTTTGTGATGCGCCAGGGAATGAGAATCAGTTTGTGTCTTCTGCTGTTGGTTGGGACGATGGGCCTTGCGACCGCCGCATGGAGCCAGGAGGTTGCAGCGACGCTCTCAGGGACGGTCACGGACCCCAGCGGAGCGGTGGTAAGCGGCGCAACTGTGGTTGTCCACAACAATGATACGAATGCGGATTTTCGCACCACAACCACGAATGACGCCGGCAGTTTCACCATCACCCACATGCCCGCGGGACGGTACACCGTGACCGTCAAGAGCACGGGCTTTAAGAGCCACGTGGCGCAGGATGTGGTTCTGAACGTCGCCGAAAAACACACCCTTGACGTGCAGTTGAGCGCGGGGCAAGTGTCGGAGACGGTTGAAGTACAGGCCGAGAATACGGCCATTCAGACCACCACCGCGGAGCAGTCCGGCACCATCACCGGCGAGCAAGTCCGGGAATTGGCGCTGAACAATCGAAACTTCGAACAGCTCATTTTGTTGCAGCCGGGTGTCGCAAACCAATTGCCGGACAAGGTTGGGTTCGGGTTGGGGAACAACACTTCAATTTCCGTGAATGGAGCCCGCACCGGCGCCAATAACTACACCGTGGACGGGGCCGACATCAATGACAGCGGTTCCAACGGGACCCTGCTGAACACCCCGAGCATTGATGCCATCCAGGAATTTACCCTGGAACGCAGCAACTACGATGCGGCGTTCGGACGCAGCGGCGGAGGGCAAATCGTGGTTGCCACCAAGTCGGGGAGCAACACCTGGCACGGCAGCGCCTACGAATTCAATCGCAACAACTTTTACAACGCCAATACTTTTGGCGCCAGAGCTGCGATTGCTGCGGGGAACCCGGTATCGGACAACCAGACTCCAATCGAGCGCTACAACGACTACGGTTTCACCCTCGGCGGGCCGCTCTATATTCCGAAGGTCTACCATCCGGCGAAAAACGGGACATTCTTCTTTTGGTCAGAAGAGTGGCGAAAAGCGAGCACGCCCGGCACCAACACCATCAATGTGCCGACCGTGGCAGAATTGGGCGGGGTGTTCACCAGCCCAGTCACGGCTCCGGCTGGAGCCCCGGCTGGATGCGTGACCGCTTCGGGGGGCACCTACACCATTGCTCCTTCCTGCTTCAGCCAGAACGCCACCGCCTACCTGAACGCTTTTATGGTCAACAATCCGCCGAACGTGGGCGGTACGTTGGTCACAAATTACAGCCAGCTGAATAATTTCCGGCAGGATATTATTCGTCTCGACCAGAACATTGGGGACCGCGTCAGAGTATTCGGGCGTTACATGCAGGACTCTGTCCCGCAGAACTCACCGTTCTCTCTATGGGGCGGGGCAAACTACCCCGGTGTCGAGACCACTGCGATCAATGCGCCAGGACGCAATCTGGTGTTCAACGCGACCGCCAATCTATCGGCGAAGGTGGTAAACGAAGTGGAGTTCGTGGATTCCTGGGGAGCGATCAATTCGACCCTCAATGGCATCGCAAACTCGCCCTCGTTCCTCAGCCAGCTCACCAACAATACCGCCTTTCAGGATCCCAACGGGCGCGCGCCCAACGTCACCATTTCCGGCCTGACCGGTCTGGGCAATGGCAGCGCACCCTACTTCGAGCGGAATATCGATCGGAACATATACGACAACCTTTCCTTTCAACATGGAAATCACACGATTCGAACTGGGTTCACCGCCATGTGGATGCAAAAAACGGAAAACGCATCGGGCGGCGCCGCCACCTTCAACTTCCTTGCCACCAACGGGAATCCGGCTTTTGCCAATTTCCTGCTGGGTCAGGCAGACAGCTACACCCAACCGAACAAGGACGTTGTCCCCCATCTTAACTACCTGAACTTCGAGGCCTACGTGCAAGATGACTGGAGGCTGACACCGCACCTCACCCTGAATGCGGGCGTCCGCTACAGCTACTTCCCGTCTCCCACGGACAGCAACAACACGCTGGTGAATTTCGATCCCAACCTGTTTGATCCGGCAAAAGCTCCGGCCATTGACGCTAGCGGTTCCATGGTTGACGGAGTAGGAAACAATGCAGCCACTTACGCCAACGGTCTGATCTTTCCGACCGGCGCCGCTTGCGAAGCGGCCAAGGCAGTCCCCTCGCCTCTGGTGAACTGTTCACCATTCGGCAGCCGGGTAAACCCAAATTCAAGCAACAATTGGGGTCCGCGCCTGGGTCTGGCCTGGGATCCGTTTGGCGACGGCAAAACCTCGGTTCGCGCCGGCTATGGTCTGTTCTTTGACCGATCGCTCAATGGGATATGGGAGCAAAATGCCTTCGGGGATCCGCCGCTGGTGCAGACGACCACTCGTTTGAACACCCTGTTTGACGATCCTCTAGGCGGTGGAACGGCTGGCGCCTTGCCCCTGGGCCCGAACTCTTTGATCTCCACCGGCACCCCCACCTTCAAAGTGCCGAGTTATCAGGATTTCAACCTGTCGGTGCAACGTGAGGTGCTGCCGAACACGGTGGCAGAAGTTGCTTATGTCGGAACCAAGGGGGTGCATTTGCTGGGAGATGTTGACCTCAACCAGCCCACGCTGGCTGCCCGCCTGGCGAATCCGACCCTTGACGTGAATGCCATCCGTCCGTTTGTGGGTTACGGTGCAATCACTGCCCGTGTTCCCACTTTCACCAGCAATTACAATTCGCTGCAGGTTTCGCTGAACCGCCGGTTCAGCCGGGGCTTGACGGTTCAGCTGGCTTATACCTGGTCGAAGTTCCTGACCGACAATCCCCAGGATCGATCCTTGGCGACCTATGATACCTACGACTACCGTCGCAGCTATGGTCCGTCGACCTTGAACACGCCGCAGATGTTTGTCATCAGCTATGTGTACGAGGTGCCCTTCCATAAAGGTCAGACCGGCTTTGCCGGACGGGTCCTGGGAGGCTGGCAATTGTCGGGAATTACAACCATTCAATCGGGCCAGTCTCAGACCATCACCCAGAGCGACGATCCCTTCGCGGCGCTTCCGGGCGGCTTGGGCATGACCCGTCCCGGGTCCACGGTCCAGAGACGTGCCGACCAGATCGGGGATCCGAGCGGGCCCAAAACAGCGGCTGAGTTCTTCAACACATCGGCCTTCGCTGCGGCGCTTGGGCACTTTGGAAGCTCGGCTCCGGGAGCTGTCATGGGACCGGGACAGCAAGTGTGGGATATATCATTGATGAAGAATACGAGAATCGGCGAGCGTTTCAATTTCCAATTACGGCTTGAAACCTTCAACACCTTCAATCACGGCAATCCCAGCGGTTTGGACCTCAATTTTGGCGATGCCGGCTTTGGCGCCGTGAATGGCTGGCATGATCCCCGCGAGGTTCAACTTGGGGCCAAGCTAAACTTCTAGCCTGTCCGCCAGGGGTGCGCGCCGCGTGGCGTGCATCCCTGCTTTTTGTTTCGACGCACCCATTCCCGAGAGATACCCCTTCCGCTGTCGTCCGTGACGAGGAGTTCGCTCGCCGCCATTGCACTCGCGCCAAGCCATCAGTCGCTCTTGTGTTTTTGCATGTAATCGGCCCGATGTTCTTCCTGAATATCGAGCGCGATCTTTTGTTCCCTGACGGCTTCCGCGGTCCGCCCCAGTTTTCGCAGAGCGCTCCCCAGAACGTAATGCGCCCGTGGTTCGTTGGGCTTCAGTTGAATGGCCTTACGGAGAGGTTCAATCGCCGCCTCGGGATGGTCCCCCGCAAGCTCAGCCTTACCGAGTCCAAGCAGAGCCTCCGCATAGCGGGGGTTTCCCTTCAGCGCCGTCTGGAAATAAGGTATGGCAGCCGCGGCCTGGGAGTCGTTTAAGAGAATCTCCCCGAGAAGACAATTTGAAATGGGGTCGGTGGGGTAGCTGGAGAGTTCGGCGCGGAATTCCTTTTCCGCGGCCTCGGTCTCGCCCAGTTGCGAATACAGCAGCCCGAGGCCGGAATGAGCGCCCATGAAATGCGGGTCGCTCTTTTGCGCCGCCAGGTACTCTTTGATCGCATTGGCGTTGTCTTCCATCTGTTCGTAGGCAGTGGCCATCAAGACATGAGCCGAGGCCGATTCTGGACTCACGGTGATGATGCGAGCAAAAACCTCGGTGAGGGCTTTATAGTTCCTGGTGCGCAAATAGGCCTTGCCCAGCATGTCCAGGGTCTCCAGATCCGAGGTCTGCAAGGCGCTCGCCCGCTCCAAATATTGGGCCGCTTCGGAATACCGGTCGAGGGCAAACAGCGAAAGCCCAGCCAGGTCCAGAATTTGAAAATCATTGGGATATTTCACTGCCATGGGCCGAAGTATGTGCCAGGACGGTGCGTAACGTTCGGTTTTAAAGTAGGCGATCGCAAGATTGCGCGAGGTCGTTGGATCGCCGGGGCGAATGGTCAACGCCTTTTCGTAAAACGGAATGGCTTCGCCTGGCTTGCCCAGCCGAGAAAGTACAATTCCAAGATTGTTCAAAGCGGAAAGCGAGCGGGGATCGATGGCCAACGCCTGCCGAAATGCGGCGGCGGCGGAAGAATTCTCGCCACTGCGCATCGCCTCCATTCCCGTTTCGAGATGCGAACGCAACCGCAGTTGCGAGGACGATGAAGCACTTGCCGGGACGGAAGTCCCAGCCTGCGGCAGGAGCGGAGGCACGACCAGCAGAAGCCAGGCGAAGATGAGGGTTACGGGACCAACCAAGCGATGCCTTCCCATCAAGACAAGTTTAGTCGAAAAAAACACCCGGAAAGAGACAAAGCGCGTGACTGCTGCCTTCGCAGGCCGCATCCTCGGCAGGATGCGATCGGCAGAAGCCACCGGCTCGGGCGCGATTGCGGGGAAAGCAGGTGAGGAGTCCGCCCTGCGGCAACAACTCAGTTAGAATACTCGACGGAATGCCCAGCGGGATGCTCAACGACGACCGACTCTTTCCGGCGGATCCCCATACGCGCCCCGTCGCCAAACGGCTCTACAGCGCCATTCGCGATTTACCGATCCTCAGTCCCCACGGCCACACCCAAGCCCGCTGGTTCGCCGAGGACCAGCCGTTTTCAGACCCGGCCCAGTTGTTTATCGTCCCTGATCACTATGTTTTCCGCATGCTCTACAGCCAGGGAGTCTCGCTCGATGAACTGGGAATTGGAAGCGCGTTCCTGGACGATCCGCGGCGAGTCTGGCGGATTTTCGCGGAGCACTACTATCTCTTTCGGGGCACGCCCACCAGGCTGTGGCTCGATTTCGCGTTTCAGGAGCTCTTCGGACTCTACGATCGCCTGTCGCCTGAAAATGCCGATCAGCATTACGACACCATGCTCGAAAAGCTCCAGCAGCCTGAATTTCGTCCTCGCGCCCTGTACGGCCGCTTCCGAATCGAGGTGCTGGCAACGACCGATTCACCTCTTGATTCGCTGAGCCATCATCAAGCCATTGCTAAGTCGCCTTTGCAAGGACGCGTGATCCCGACCTTCCGCCCGGATCCGGTGGTGGATCCGGATTCCGACCAATTTCGGGAAAATCTCGCGCGCCTGGGCCAGGTGACCGGGGAAGATACAGGAAACTGGCAAGGTTATCTTTCTGCTCTGCGAAAGAGGCGCCTCGACTTCAAGGCTCTGGGATGCACTGCCACCGACCATGGGCATCCGACAGCGGCCACTGCCGATCTGAGTACAGACGCGGCGGCGAAGCTCTTCCAACGGATTACTTCAGAGAGCGCGGATCCCCTTGAGTCTGAATTCTTCCGCGCTCAAATGCTCACGGAAATGGCGCGCATGAGCCTGGAGGATGGATTGGTCATGCAAATCCACCCGGGAAGTTTTCGCAACCACAACGACCAAGTTTTCCGCCGTTACGGACGCGACGCCGGCGCCGACATACCCACCCCCACAAATTACGTGCACGCTTTGGGGCCTTTGCTCAACCGCTTCGGAAATGAGCCCGGCCTTACGGTTATCGTGTTTACCCTCGATGAATCGGCCTACAGCCGCGAGTTGGCTCCGTTGGCCGGCCATTACCCCTGCCTGCGGCTTGGTCCGGCATGGTGGTTTCACGACAGTCCCGAGGGAATGATGCGATTCCGCGAACTCACCACCGAAACCGCAGGTTTTTACAATACTGTCGGCTTCAACGACGACACGCGGGCGTTTCTTTCCATTCCCGCACGGCACGATGTAGCCAGGCGGGTGGATTGCTCGTTTCTCGCGCGCTTGGTTGCCGAGCACCGACTCGATGAAGATGAAGCTCGAGAGGTCGCTTCAGATCTCGCGTACGGACTCGCCCGCAGGGCCTATCGGCTATAGAGACCCACCGCCGGAAAACCCCGCATGGGTTTGCGCTCTCTTAGGATGGTGTATAAATCTTTAACGTAGAGTTGCTAGTCCTGAACGGATGGGAACGTATATGAACGCAAGCAGACGGCTCCGGTTGGTTTCTTTTGCAGCAGTTTTGATTTTTGGGGCGCTCGCCGCCGCGGAGGCCCAGAACTCCAGCTTTCACAATGCGCCGGCATCAGCGAAGAAATTGAAGAACCCTTATGCCGGCAGCAGCGATGCAGCCGCTGCAGGCAAGGCGCTATACGCCAAGACGTGCGCCTCCTGCCACGGAGCCAGCGGACAGGGAACCGGCGGTGTTCCACCCCTCAAGAAGGGAGCGATCCGGAGTGCCGGGCCGGGCGAAGTGTTCTGGTTTATCACCCACGGCGACGTCAGCGCAGGGATGCCCGCGTGGGAGAGTTTGCCGGAGCAACAACGCTGGCAGATCGTAACCTACGTCAAGACTCTGAACAGTCCAGGACCGGCGCCGTCCACAATCGCGAGTGCCGAGCCCGCCAGCACCGCAAAATTGACCACTCCTGAACCACCGGCACCGTTCACGGATTTTCGTTTTGAGGCGCCAGGTAAGGTCAGAAAGATTACTCCGCAGGATCTTCCTCAGCCCTTCGCCACCAAGTCCTCGGGCAATGGTCCCCAGGTCGTTCCGCGGCCGGAGGGAGCATGGCCGAAAGTTCTCCCCGGCTTCAAAGTCGAACAGTACGCGGTCGGGCTCGACAATCCGCGATTGATTCGTACCGCTCCGAATGGGGATTTTTTTATCGCGGAGATGGACCCTGGACGTATCACCGTCTTCCGCGGAATCACCGGCGATGGGAAACCGCAACGGACGGAAGTGTTTGCCACCGGGTTGAAAGAGCCGTTTGGCATTGCCTTTTATCCGCCGGGACCGAATCCCCAGTGGCTCTACATTGGCAATACCAACGAGGTCATCCGTTTTCCCTATGAAAACGGCGATTTAAAAACCCGGGCCAAATCGCAGCACATTGCGGACCTGCCTTCTGCCCACGGAGGCCACTCCACCCGTGACATTCGCTTTTCACCGGACGGCAAAAAGATGTTCGTCTCGGTGGGATCGGAATCAAATGTCGATGATCCCGACACTCATCCGGGAGAGAAAAATCGCGCCGACATTCTGGAATTCAATCCCGACGGCTCCGGAATGCGCGTCTTCGCTTACGGCATTCGCAATGCAGTCGGGCTGGCCATCCATCCCACCACCGGAGAACTGTGGTGTTCGGTGAATGAACGCGACGCACTGGGGGATAATCTGGTTCCCGACTACATCACTCACGTCCAGGACGGGGGTTTTTACGGTTGGCCTTGGTGGTACATCGGTGGACATCAGGATCCGCGACAGGCGGGCAAGCATCCCGAACTCAAAGACAAAGCGATTGTGCCGGACGTGCTGCTCCAGCCGCATAACGCGTCTCTTGAAATTACCTTCTACGATGGCAAGCAATTTCCCTCCGAATATCAGGGAGACATTTTTGCCGCCGAGCACGGCTCCTGGAACAAGGCGACTCGCGCAGGTTACGAATTGATCCGGGTGCCGCTGCATCAGACCGGCCGCGCCAGCGGCGAGTACGAAGACTTCATGACCGGATTTGTGCTCGACAACGGGGATGTTTGGGGTCGGCCGGTGGGCGTGACCGTAGCCCCAGATGGCTCACTCCTGGTCACCGACGACGGCTCGAACTCGATTTGGCGAATTAGCTACAGAGGCCAGTGAGCAGAAAGAGGTCAGCGGGTTTCCCGCGAACGGAATCCGCTGACTTTCCCGCCTTCCGGGGCTACCCGCAATGGATTTCTGGCGGCAGGCGGTTACTTCCGTAATATTTTGTCCTTCCAAGGTAACTCTACAATTAACTTGTGGATCTCCGCCTTAACGCCCTTGCGAAAAAATGGTGCCTGGCCGCGTTGGGGCTGGTGTGCGTCCACGTATGCCTCTCGCTAAGGCTTCCGCGCAGCTTCGCGCTCACCGCGTTCGGCGATCTGAGCCAGTGTTTTCTACTGTTGCTGGCAGCCCTGTCCATACTCTCGGTTGCCACCAAGTCGGCCGGCAAAACAAGGCTCTTTTGGGCGCTT
>Ga0193726_1002360_pt1 | contig 12928 bp, 22 predicted proteins | sample H2c1metaG_FD_144928 | JGI IMG/M metagenome (GOLD analysis project Ga0193726, IMG submission 144928) | Soil microbial communities from a riparian zone of the East river system, Colorado, United States - H2c1 | ecosystem: Environmental > Terrestrial > Soil > Riparian zone | place: USA: East River... | reverse complement strand
TCGATTCGCATTTCCCGGTGCTGTACCGCAACGCCAAGGGCCGCGTCGCGCATGAATGCATCATCGATCCGCGTCCGCTGAAGGCGTCAAGCGGCGTCACCGTCGATGATATCGCCAAGCGGCTGATCGATTACGGGTTTCATGCCCCGACCATGAGCTTTCCGGTGCCGGGCACGCTGATGATCGAGCCGACCGAGTCCGAATCCAAAGCCGAGCTGGACCGGTTCTGCGACGCGATGATCGCGATTAGGCGCGAGATCGGCGAGGTCGAGAGCGGACGCTGGACCATCGAAGCCTCGCCGCTGCGCCACGCGCCGCACACCGTGCACGATATCGCCGACGACAGTTGGGCGCGGGCGTACACGCGCGCCGAGGGGTGCTTTCCCGCCGGCACGTCGCGGACGGACAAGTATTGGTCGCCGGTGGGGCGGGTCGATAATGTCTATGGCGACCGCAACCTGGTGTGCTCGTGTCCGCCGGTCGCGGATTATGCGGAAGCGGCGGAGTGACGGCCGAAAGGCCGTCATTCCGGGGCGCGCCTTAGCGCGAACCCGGAATCTCGAGCTGCTCTATCCACGTCGTCCCCGCGAAGGCGGGGACCCATAACCACCGATCGTTATGATCTGGCACGCTGCTTCCCCAGGTGGCCGACACCTTCCGCATCACTGAGACGGAGGCTATGGGTCCCCGCCTTCGCGGGGACGACATAGAGCGCGTGCAGGCGCGGTGCGCAAATGCAAGCAGCGCTTAAACGCCGCATCGCGCCCGGGGACGACGACCTCAACCCTCGGTCGGCTCCTCGCCGTCGGCGTCGCGTTCCGGAGAGCCTGCGAGGATCTGCTCGGCGATCAGGCCGGAGTTTTGCCGGATCGCCGCTTCGATCTTCGCGGTCATGTCGGGATTGGCTTTCAGGAACGCCTTGGAGTTCTCGCGGCCCTGGCCGAGCCGCTGGCTGTCATAGGAGAACCAGGCGCCGGATTTTTCGACAATTCCAGCTTTGACGCCGAGGTCGAGGATCTCGCCCATCTTGGAGACGCCCTCGCCATACATGATGTCGAACTCGACCTGCTTGAACGGCGGCGCCAGCTTGTTCTTCACCACCTTGACCCGGGTCTGGTTGCCGACCACCTCGTCGCGCTCCTTGATCGCGCCGATGCGGCGGATATCGAGACGGACCGAGGCGTAGAATTTCAGCGCGTTGCCGCCGGTGGTGGTTTCCGGCGAGCCATACATCACGCCGATCTTCATCCTTATCTGGTTGATGAAGATCACCATGGTGTTGGACTTGTTGATCGACGCGGTGAGTTTTCGCAAAGCCTGGCTCATCAAACGAGCTTGCAGCCCGGGCAGCGCGTCGCCCATCTCGCCCTCGAGCTCGGCGCGCGGCACCAGTGCGGCCACCGAGTCGATCACCAGCACGTCGACCGCGCCGGAGCGCACCAGCGTGTCGCAGATTTCCAGCGCCTGCTCGCCGGTATCGGGCTGCGAAATCAGGAGCTCGTCGATGTTGACCCCGAGCTTGCGCGCATAGATCGGGTCGAGCGCGTGTTCGGCGTCGATGAAGGCGCATATGCCGCCCTTTTTCTGGCCTTCCGCCACCGTGTGCAGCGCCAGCGTGGTCTTGCCTGAGGATTCCGGCCCGTAAATCTCCACCACCCGCCCGCGCGGCAGGCCGCCGACGCCAAGCGCGATGTCGAGCCCGAGCGAGCCCGACGAGATGGTCTCGACGTCCATGGAGCGGTCGTTCTTGCCGAGCTTCATCACCGAGCCCTTGCCGAACTGCCGCTCGATCTGGGAGAGCGCGGCGGCCAGGGCCTTGGTCTTGTCCATGGAGGAACCTTCGACGATACGCAGGGCGGAAACGGACATGGGTGGTGCTCCTTATGGCGAGGATTCGCTAGAGGGACAAACGGGCGGCGAGTCGGGCCTGATGGAACACTGTACCCTATTTGTTCTCAGTTCGCAATATGTTCTTTTTGGCCAAGCGGTACTGGCCCCTTTTAGCGATCCAACTAGGTGAATGGTCCCTTTTGATTTTTGCAGTGGCCCCTTTTGGGAATAGGCATAAGTTGAACCATCCGGCAGTGGGGACTACGGGGTGGCCGAATATCGCGCTTACACCATCGGACATGACGGGCATTTCGTCAGCTTCGAGGGCTTCACCGCCCGCGACGATGACGACGCAATCGCGGCGGCCCAACGGCTAGCTACGGATCGCGACATAGAGCTATGGAGTGGTGATCGCTTCATTGTCCGGCTTGATCGCAAGAAGCCGCATCAGAGTGAGCGATATTGAACATCCGTCCAATGGGCGACGTGCCACACTGGCCCAATGTCAGAGCGCTCTACCTATTTGCGAGATCAGGCAGCCAAATGCCGACGGCACGCCGACGGCTTGACCGATATTGAAACGCAAGCGCAGCTTCGAAAGCTCGCCGCTGAATACATCCTCCAAGCACTCGATATTGAAAGTAAAGAGTAAGGCCGCCTTAGTTGACGACCTCTGTTATCCGTCCCTTGCCGTCGCATTTCTTGCACCGGACCGGATAGATTTTCCGATCAGGCCGCACCGGCTGCGCTACCACCGGAAATCCGGTACTGGCCTGTTTTAACCCCTAGTGGCCTATTTTGAATTTAGCAGTGGCCTAATTTGATTTTGGCTGGAACTTGGAACCGGTTTTGATAATTTTATAAACGTCAATTCCACACCCTGCCTTAGGACATCAGGGAGCGACCCATGCGCAAGAAGTTGTCGATAGAGCAGAAGTGGCGCGAGCAAGGCGAAGCATTCAAACAGGAAGCGGCCCAACTCCCTTATGGAAAAGAGCGGGACGAATTGCTCCGAAAGGCTCGCCAACTGGAAACCGCCTCGCACATTAACGAATGGATATCGTCACCGGGATTGACCTCGCCAACATAATTCAGTGGCTTAATTTGAGTTCCAATCAAGGGAACCTTTCAGCCTCTCGCGCGTGATGTCACGGGCGCACCGCGGCGTGAAGGGGGACAGCGTGACAGAACTGCCAGTGATTCTTGTTGCGGAAGATGACCAGGGACTCCAATCGTTTTTAGAAGAGACCTTGAGCGAGGCCGGCTTTGATGCAGCCATAACCGCTAGCGGTGAGGAAGCGGTCACCCTGCTTACTGGTCACAAAGAAAAGTACCGCGGACTCGTAACCGACATAAACCTTCTCGGCAGCATGGACGGCTGGGAAGTCGCGCAGCGCGCCAGAGAGATCGACCACGCATTCCCGGTCATCTACATGAGCGGCGCACATGCCGAAGATTGGGCGGTCAAGGGCGTGCCGAACAGTGTCATGCTCGCAAAACCCTTCGCCCCTGCGCAGCTTGTGACAGCCCTTGCGCAGCTTCTAAATGCGGCCCCACCAATTACGCCGAGCACGTAAGGCCGCCTCAGTTGGCGGCCTCTTCCTTTTGCTTTATTGGCATCGGCATCGGCAATTCGAGCTGTTGGGGGAAGCCAAACCTTTTAGCTAATTTGGCTTCGTACTCCCATTTGGTAGTCGATGATTCCGCCATTTCTAAAACCCTGCCAAGATGCCTACCGAGCGCTCGCGCGCCGATCTCGTTTAAGAATTGGAAGAGCTTTTTGGCACGGTCTCCACCTCTGGCCTTGTGTGCCTTGAGGAGAGCGAAGATTGTGCCGCTACTCTGGGCCAGCGGATAATAAATGTGGTTCACGGTCAGATATTTGAAATGCCAAGGTTTGCCGCGAACTAGCTCTGGAATCTCATACAGCCTGTACCAAGCCGCATACAGTTCAGGAGGAAACTCCGGCTCATACTTCCGGGCCTCCTCTTGGACGTACAATTTGAATGCAGCGATGACCTCTTCCGCTGTCGGGTTGTAGCCAGCTAGCCTGTAAACCAGTCCTTGAATGCCTGACTTTGCAGAAGCACCAACTATGATGTGCGCTTGTCGCGCAATGCGCGCGTACTGCTTAGTCAGTTTTCTTGCCGACTCTGGCCTAATTCGGCCAGTACCAATAATTGGTAACTGGCCCCTTTCGATGGTTAAAAATTCCTAGTGGTCCCTTTTAATTTTCGGAGTGGCCCTTTTGTTCGCGACGCCGACTCCGAAATATCGGAGTCTACAAAGCGTCTAGTTCTGCTCTTGAAGTGATCCGTATTTTGGACTTTTTAAACATTTCGAACAGATGCCGGTGACCCTGCGCAGACGACGATGTCGTTCGGGTCCAATACGCTTCAGCCCAGGCGAAGAGCGCTTGCTGGTCCGCTTCTGTCATATTTCGTCTCAAGCCCCGCTGGACAAGACTTTCGCGACATATTTCCCACGGCATGTCTAGCCAGATCATTGCCGTTGCCCGTGGAACGGCTCTCTCAATCAACCATCCGTAAACACCTTCGATGATCCAACCATCGTCGTTTGCGACGGAACTGACTATGGTTCGAGAAACGTCTTCCTCTCGCTTGTTGCCATCTGCATGCCAATGAATGAGATCAAGGTCGAAAATTCGTTGCGTTGTACACGTCGCGATTCGTTCAGCGAGAACGCTTTTTCCCGAGCCACTGTTGCCAAGGATGAGCAGACGCGTCGAAAAATCATCATCACAGAACAACATGGTCTGCTCGTTAGGCCGCCTCAGTTGGCGGCCTCTTTCTTTTCGATCATTGGCGCGTCATCAAAAGGTAGTGGCAGCGTATCACCACGTCGCGGCAAGTGGCCTAATTTGAATTCTTGAGTCGGAAACCGGGCCGACAGCCACGAGCTGCCGGTTCTACACTTTCGATTATGCCCCTATTCCAAGCCGACCGTTGCCGAGCACTGGGAGCCGAATGCCATCAATTGGCGTTGGCGGCGGAAAGTGAGCTTGAAAAAACGTTTTTGACCAACTTGGCATTGAGCTGGAATCGGCTAGCCAACCAGACTGATCGCTACGCCGAGTTTTTGAAAAACTCCCGGAAAACGGAAGGTGAGGCCTTCGCCCGCCCAAATAGGCCGCGGGCAAAAAATTGCTCAAGATCAATGTGACCGGCGATGCAGGATATACCGTTAAACTAGCATCTGCCGAACAGCCCGAGGGGGGCAGTTCCGGCGCTTGTCAGGGGTCCGGCCCCTCCCTCACCCGGACCCCGCCTTCCGCCTCAGCTCGTAGGATGGGTTGAGCGCTTGCGAAACCCATCACGCCAGATGATAGAGACGATGGGTTTCGCTTCGCTCAACCCATCCTACAAGCTGGCCCGTTTCGACCCTGAGCGGCCTGGTTTGAAAACCCAGTGGCCTAGTTGGAGCTGGTTTTGCTGGCGCGTCGCTTGCCTAGAATGAGGAGCGCCAGAAGCGCCAACGGCCCGAAGATCATGGCCGTCTCGAGCCAGGCTCTGGTTGACCTGCCACGGTCGCGAGCCATGTCGTATGCAACCGGCATCGATGCTAGCGAGACGAGGGCAATGATTAGCCACGCTGACATGGACCACTCCGAAGTTGCCGCGCGCCGAACATAACACGTAATCGTCGCAGGTTGGCGGCATCAGCAAAAAGTGAGGCGCCTCAGTTGGCGGCCTCTTTTCATTCCTCGGTACTGGCCTGTTTCGACCCCTAGCGGCCGGTTTTGAAGTTAACAGTGGCCTAATTTGAATTTGAGCGTAGGTTTCACAGCCTCACAACAAGATGGAGGCAGCGCCATGAAGTCTCTCTCAACAAGGAGTTTCATCGCAGGTTCGGCAATCTGGTTGGCTTTCGCAGCTTTGAATGGAGCGGCCCTGGCGGAAGCGCGGGCGGAGTCACTGGGAGATCAATGCCGCGCCGCCACCCGTGCCGAACTAAGGGGGCCTGATTGCCGGATGTCGATGCCTACTCCCACCTGCAATATGTCTGGTCAGTTCGATGTCCCGTTTTTCGACGGTAGAGTTGTCGAGTGCGTCAAGCGGGGTGGTCCGGGGCGACCATCAAAAATCAGATCATGATGGACGTCTGGAGGCCGCCATCCGACAATGGGCTGTCCACATTACGTCGAGCTGACCGATCACGCGCTCCATTCCTCTCGATGGACGAGGTACAAGAGGTGGGGCAGGATGATTTCCGGCGAATAGAAGAATGGCCCCTTGCCGATCCGGATCGCTCCCATCTGTTTGTAAAAGCGCTCCGCTGAGGGTTCGGCATAGATCATCAAAGCGCCAGCTTTGAGTTCTTTGGCACGCGCTACCGCCGCTCCGAACAGTAATCGACCGATCCCACACTTCCAGCGAGCGGGATCAACATAGATTCCGTAAAGCAGTGCGATTCCTTGAAGCGCAGTGTTTGTCACGACGACGACACCGACGACGTCTCCCGAATTATCTTGCGCCACTCGGACACAGTCACCCGCGATCAACGGTAGAGTGATGGTAAGTCCAGGCATTACCCGATCGATGAACGCCTCGTCGTATCCCGCATGCAAGGTCGCACGCACACAAAGGCGCGTCAGCTGACGCTGCTCTTCGGGTTTGGCATTTCGAACCGAACAGGTTTCCAGCACGCTACTCCCTCCGCTGAGGTCTAACAGATTTGGGGTCGCCGAGAGCGTCGACAACGGGTCGCGCACGAGAACGGCGCTGTCAATCCCAGCATGCTGCCAGACGAACCTTGCCGACAGGCGAGGACTACCATTGCCGGGCCCGGATCGAGAGCATTGGTTTGGCCTCGGTCCCTACACCACTTGCTGCAACCGCTTCCAGCCTCGCTGGCCTAATTCGAATTTGGCAGTGGCCAGTTTTGCTGTAGCCGGGTACTCAGGCTTTCCAACAATCCTTAGAGAAGTCCGATGCACAGTTTTGTCCTGCCCGCCCTTTTAGCAGTGGGTGCCGGGGTAAGCGTTCTCACACAGCAAGTCTTGAACGCGAACCTTCGCGCCGAACTTGGTTCCGCGGCCTGGTCCGGTCTTGTGAGCTACGTCCTTGGCGTCGTTTGCATGTTGGCTCTCGCTGCCGCTTTGCGGGACCCTGTTCCCTCAAGTGCAATTATCGCGCGGGTGCCTTGGTGGGCTTGGAGCGGAGGGTTCTTCGGCGCGGTCTTTATTGGACTTGCGATCTTTCTCATTCCCAAGCTGGGCGGCGCCGCCTTCATCGCGCTCCTGGTCACCGGACAGATGATGGCGGCACTGGCCTTCGATCATTATGGATGGCTTGGCATACCGCAGCGGCCAATTGATCTTCCACGCGTGATCGGTGTCGCTCTTTTGGTCGGCGGCGTCGTGCTTATCCGCCGATAGGCTGTGGGCGAGGGGATGATGAACACTCTTGAGTGCATCAAGCGGGGCGGTCCTGGACGACAGGCAAAAACCTGATCATGATGGAGGTCTGGAGGCCGCCTCAGTTGGCGGCCTCTTTCATTTCATCTCCTAATCTAATTCGCTAGTTGCAGACTTCCTCATTGACCGGGCCGACTATTTCGATGCGACATCCCTTTTTGACCGGCCGGCAGCCCCGCACATTGCAGACGATCTGGCCCGCGCCTGTTGCGGCAGATTGCGCCGGCGAGGCGGCGGATTGCGCCGGCTTGTCCGAACGCTTGGCGGCATACGCGATTCCGCAAGCAAGCGAGACCGCGAAAACGGAAAGCAGGAGAATCCGGGACGTGCGCATTGCCGCTCTCGCAAACATTGTCATATCCAAATCCTCCCCGGTAGGTACCAAAGCCCCTCGGTGTCCTTAAAGCGATGGCGGGCAACGCCCTAATTCGCTATGCTCGTTTCCACGCATACGGCCGAGGTGGCAGGAGCCGCCCGGAAAATCGGGAGGAGATCGCCATGAACACCGCGTCACTCTTCGTTGCGGGCCTAGCTGTCGCAAGCTTGTCAATCGCACCTGCGAATGCCCTACCGGCCAATGCCACACCCAAGTCCGATGCCCCTTGGGTCGGCTGCTCCGGGTCCAGTGGCATGTATTCGCCAACGTGCAGAAACATGGGGAACTGGACCAGCTACGCCGACTGCACGGCGGCCGGGCTGAAGATCGGTTGGAGAGGCCCTGAAAACGCATGGTATTGCACCAGCCTGGGGCTGAAGTAGCAAAAAATTCGCGTCAGCAATTGCGAAGGCCGCCTTAAGTTGGCGGCCTCCTGGCCGGTTTCGACCCTAGTGGCCTGATTTAAATTTGACCGCATCCTCATTTGCCGCATGGCACCCTACCCCGATCCGGCTTTAGGCTGCGGCGCCGGGGTTATCCCGGCCTTGATCCTTGGGAGGGACATCATGACAATCCGTTTGTTCGGCGCGATGCTCTGTGGCGTCCTGCTGGTGCCGGTCACAACGACGGGCAGCTTTGCTCAAATGGGAGGCTACTCTCCTCCTGCATCGGCCTCCTCCGGAGAAATCGCGGAACATGTATCGACCGTGCGTGCCGAGGGTCTTTATGCGAAATGCAAGCAGCAATTTGGCGTGTGGCCAGGGAACTTTGTGAAGGCAAATAATGCCGCGACGGGGGCATGTATGCGCAATGGCGGCAAAGTCCCGTACGCACTTTGAACTGCCCGGTGCACCTCTCCCACCCAACTCGGGTTTACCCGAGTTGGGCATCTAAAAATTGTTGAAGTCGGATAAATCCGACTTCGATGGGAGAGATGAAGGCTCTTCTGAAACGATCATGCCCGTGCATGGTCCCGCCAGTTCGCGCCCGCCTCAATAGACGCGGCGCTGCTTTCGTCGCCCCGGCGCTTTGCCACCCGCATAATACGGGTTGACGATGCACTGCGCGGAGCGTCCCGAGGCGGTTGCGTTGCACTGCGCCAGCGAGGTGTAGCCGCATGCGATGTAACGCCCATCGATGCTGTAGACCTGCAGGCAGACCGGATAGTTTGGATCATAGGTCTGCGCCAAAGCCGGCGCCGCGGTCAAAGCCGCCGCGATTGTCAACATCGCCAAAGCCGGAATGCGCATCGGAGCCACCTTCAAAATAAGCGAGGCGGCAGCGCCCGCCTCAATAGTCCCGGCGCTGCTTTCGCCGCGGCGGCTTTTTGCCACCCGTATAATACGGATTGACGATGCATTGCGCGGCGCGGCCCGAGGCTGACATCTGGCACTGTGGAATCGAGGTATAGGCGCACTCGAAGTAATAATCGACAAAGCCCTGGTAGACCTGCAGGCAGACCGGATATTTCGGATCATAGGTCTGGGCGAGACCAGGCGTCGCCGTCAAAACCGCCGCGATCGTCACCATCGCCAAAGCCGGGATACGCATCGAAAGCCTCCTTTGCGGATAAACGTCGCGCAGCAAACGGGTTGCCCGCTGTCAATTCACCTGCGCTCATAAATGTTCCTCGCCGGAGCATTAGTACTGACCAACGCGCTTTAGCCGAAGCCCGAAAATCCCCAAGCCAAAATGCCGAACATCACAATCACAATACAAACGCTGCCGACAGCGACCATCAGCGCGGTTTCACCGCCGGAAAGGCCGCGCCTTTTTGCTTTGACCGCCACGACGCCGAGCAAGATGAACAACAGCGGGCCGACCAGCAGTGTCATTTTGATTTTTCAGGGCGCCACGGCGTGAAGGATAAAGGCAGCGGCGACGACGACCGCAATGGCGAAGATCCCGCCTCGCAGCCCCTTACCCGGATAAAAGCCAAGGCTGAGTATCGCTGCGATAACCAGCCCGACAGCGATTTTGGTAAAGATCAAAGCCATCGTCTCATCGTCCTCAGGCAGGGTCGCCATTCCTGCCGCGCAAGTTCGGCAACAGCAATAGCAGCGGAAGCGCCAGCGGCCCGATAAGCATTGCGGCAATGTACGCCCAGTTTTTGGAGCTGCGTCCGCGGCGCTCGGCAAGTCGGCCGGCAAGATATATCGAACCGATAACAGCGGCCAAGGTGATGGCGTCCAGGATGCACGCTCCCATGCTGCCCTGCGCTACAGCATAACATGGAGTTGGTCGCGCCGCGACCGGCCGTCAAGACCCCCGCTTGCCCGCGGAAGGGATACCGACGTGTGCCGGCGGCCCGCCGATTTGCTGCGGTGCAGCTTTGAAATCCCGTTGCGCTAAACCGGGAGTAGCGGCATGTTGCCGGCGCTATCGAACAGAACCGGGAGATTCTGCCATGAGGGCAATCGCGGTCGTCGTGTCGCTCGCAATATCCAGCATCGCGCTGTCGTCCGATGTCACACCGGCCTTCGCGACCAAAATGAACGGCAAGTGCTGCCAGTCGTCCGATGGCGGGCGCTCTTACAGAGCGAGGGTGATGCTGGCGAGGCGCGCGATCCCGCACACCTGCAGCGCCTATGCGGCCTCGTGCATGCGCGATTCCCGCCGCAGGGAGGATGGAATCCAGATGTGCCAGGCGGCGAAATCGCTGTGCCTGCAGACCGGCGTCCACGTCGGCCCCTACAGCGGCAGGCAATACGCCGGAATGGAACGGCGCTAGCGATTCGAGGCTAACCGTTCTGGCCGTCAGGCGCCGCGGCTACCGTCCGCTGCAGCCTGTAGATTCGAATCCGTTCCAGTTCGTCCGCGACGGCGTCGAGATTTCGCCTGCGCTTGGCCCAGACATAAATAAACGGAAGCGCGAAGGAGAGGCCTGCCAGCATGACCGCCGGCCAGTTCCCGATGGCCAGAAACAACATTCCGATCCAGAGCACTCCGGACCATCCCGCATCGGCGGGCGTGCGCTTGACGGGCGGCGCGTATTCCGCGGCGCGCCACTCCGCCATTTTCCGGTCGTCGTCTTCCGAATGCTTAGCCGCACCTTTGCGCGGGTCGCATTATATCTAGGGGCCGGTTTTGAAAATGCGAGTTGCCAAATCAGCCGGTACCGCGAAAACCTTTTAGCGTCGGCCCGGATTCAGCATCCATCCTTACATGCTGCTCTGGATCGCCAGTTTTACGGCAATCGCGCTTTTGATTCCGCAACATTCGACGATGGAATTGTTTGTCCGCCGATTGTTTGCGCGTATCGCGCTTTCGCGGAAACCGGATCCGGACCTGACTGAACCATGCCGTCATGTCTGACGAACAGTTCGGTGTGCGGATCGATTGCAAGCCGCTCGAACAGCGCCTGCAGTTCGGGCCGCAGCCCGTCGCCGCACAAGGCCGCGATAGAGTGGAATCTGCGGGTGGTGGACATGCCGTAAACTCCTGACGGTGTGGTGAGACACCATAAGAAGGCCGGCAGGTCGCGCCACCCGATACCCGAGCGCTAGCGCGCACAGGGGATGGTGCGCCGATTTCCACATCGAGATTTTTTCAGTGACAAAGTTCAGCGGTTCAACTGCAGCGGCGCAGCCGGCTGCTGTGCGGGCGGCGGCGCCGCTTCAGCCGGAGCAGCCGCGACCGGCGCCGGGGCCGGCTTCTTTCGGACCGGCGTAACCTGTTTCGCGGCCGGGGCGGGAGCGGCCGGCCGCTGCAGGGCATCGATCTTTGCGGTCAGTGCCGCGAGCTGATCGGACAGGCGTTTGATCTCGGTCTGCTGCGAGGCCACAAGTTGCGCGGCGGCCTGCATCTGTCCGGTCAGCTGCTGCTGAAGCGCCTTGAATTCCTCTGTCCCGACGCCTTGCTGCACTATGGCGGGCGGCGCGGCGGATCCGGAGGCAAACGACGGGAAACTGGCGGTGTTATAAGCGCGCCAGAGCCATGCCGAGCCCGCGCCAAGCATCGCCAGCAGAACCGCAACAATAACGAGACGGACCGGACTCGTGCGTTCCGGTTCTTCCTCGGCGTCGTAGCCGGCATCGGCATCGTAATCGTCATCGGTTCTGTAGGTCACGCTCAGGTCCCATGGCGGCCGCGGCAAAACGATCGGCTGCGCTCCGCTGACCGTAATCCGGTTGAATTCATCCGGCCAGTGCGGGAACGGCGCAATCTTGCAGTTAGGTTATCGCCGGCCGCGGCCCGCCGCCTATTTACGGGCGGCGTGGATCGCCCGGCTCGCGCCCCGGCCGGTCACGGCCGGGAATCTCGGTCTTTTGCGCCGGCCACGGCTCGGGCCTGGGCATGCCCTTCTGCCCGCCATGCTTGCCGCCCTGGTCCTGCTGGCCTTCGAGGTCGTTTTCCTTCGGCATCGAATTTCTCCCTTCGCCGCACGGCAACGGGAGACAAACGCCATTCGTTCCAGCGCGGTTAAGCGGAGCGACAAGAAACGGCCCCAGCGCGGGGGCGAGCTGAGGCCGGTCTAGTCGGGGGAGATTCAAGCGGTCCGGCCCGGAATCGTTCCTTGGAATCGTTCCTTGGAATCGTTCCTTGGAATCGTTCCTTGGGCGTTGAACCTTCTGCGCCGCCAGGCAGACATATCGTCACTGGGGATTTGAGGGCCCAGTAACTATTCGCAACGCCGCCAAGCGATCATATTCCGCTTGGCGGCGTTGTGCGTTTCAGGCGTCATTCCGGGATGCGCCTCTTGGCGCAGACCCGGAATCCAGAAATTTTTGGGTGTTGCTAGATTCCGGGTTCGCGCGGAGCCTGTCATCGGGCCGCGCTTTGCGCGGACCCGTTGGCGCGCCCCGGAATGACGATACGCTAGTTCGCGGTGCTGCCGGTCTTGGTCTTCGGCTTTGCCTGCGCCGCCTTGGGCGGCTCGTTGCTGCGCACATTGCCCCACGGATCGGAAGAGGCCTTGGCGTCGGGTATTTTCCGCAAGGATTCCCGGTAGGCCTTTTCCTTGATCGCGTCGGCTTCCTTCTCCTCCGGCGTCTTGCTCTGGAGTTCCGGCAACAGGTTGATGTTGGGCGTTCCGCTGCCGCCTCCACCGATTTGGGCGGAAGCCGGTGCTGCCAGCAACGCAACGATCGGCAAGGCGGCCAGCGCCGCGGCGCGAAAAGCTTTCATGCGGATGCTCCCTGAATTTTGTCCGCCGTATATCACTGCAACCGCCGCGGCACCAAGCATACCGCGCGCCTAGAGACCGACTTGCAGGCCTTGGGCGATTGCAGCCAGTCGTCCCAGATCGGGCCGCATTTGGTGCAGCCATCGAGAAGCAGGCCCAC
>Ga0193726_1002359_pt1 | contig 12932 bp, 7 predicted proteins | sample H2c1metaG_FD_144928 | JGI IMG/M metagenome (GOLD analysis project Ga0193726, IMG submission 144928) | Soil microbial communities from a riparian zone of the East river system, Colorado, United States - H2c1 | ecosystem: Environmental > Terrestrial > Soil > Riparian zone | place: USA: East River... | reverse complement strand
GAACTGAGCACGACGATGCCTGACCCCGTGGCCCCCGAACCGATGATAAGACCGCCCGCGGTCACGGTTGTGCCGATGCCGACGTTCAGGCTGGCGGACGACTGGTCGCCAACCGTCAGCACGCCGGTGACATTCAGCGCGCTGCCGGGAACGGCGAGGGAAACGACACCGTCGCCGCCGCCCGCCGCCGCCTCATCGAGCGAACCAACGGTCACCGTGGCGCCTTGGGACACCGACAACTGACCGAACCCGGCGTTGCCGACGGTCAGCGCTCCGGCGATCTGCCAGCTCGATCCGGTGCCGGCGACACTGGCCGACGAATTGGACGCCAGCAGGGTGTTGGCGATCACCGCGCCGACCGACGTCGTGACGGTCCCGCCGAGACCGACCGACAGGGCGCCGATGCCGGAATCGCCGACCACGAAGCCGCCGGAGTTCGATAGCCGGGACTGCGCGCCGGTCACGGTGACACCGCCGGAGCTACCGGCACTCCGCGCCACGTCGATGCCCGCCGCGCTGACATTGCCCGCGCTGTTGACGAAAAGGCTGCCCGTACCCGGCCGAGACTGATTCCGTCCCCGGGGGCGGTTACCGAAATCGTGGCGCCGGCCTGAATGGTCACGCTGCCCTGGCCCGCCAGCTCGGCCAAGCCATCCTCGATCACGCCAGCGGGCACGACGACGACATCGCCTGGCAGTGGGAGGTTGCCGTTGTCGCCGGCTCCGGCGGTCAATGTCCAATCGGCCGCGATCGTCGAGAAGCCGGTGCCGCCCAGCCAGGTCCAGGTCGACGCGGTCATTCGTTCAGGCTCCCAGATTCCGCACCGGGTCTCAACCTGATGCCGATGCGGACGCGCCATGCCATGACGCGAAAGCGGCGCTGCCCCGGGTCAATGTTCAGGCGGATCGGCATGAATGGCCGCTGACCAACGCCCGGCCGGCGAAATCGAGACGGGTGTCAGCCGCGTCGGCAACGCGTCGGAGACTGGCAGGCGCCGACTGCGCGGCGGTAGCGAATTTCGGCGTGCCGGCCCGCTCTGCCAGGGCCAGCCGCACCACCTGAAGCGCCTCGCCGGTCAGCAGCAGGGGCGCGCAACCGGCCATCTCCCATCGCCGCGCGGAAAACTCCGGATACAGCGCGGTCACCGGCCCGCCCGAAAATCGGTCCCGATCGCCAACGTCCAGATAGGTTTCAGCGGTCAGTCCTTCGGCCCGGACGATGTCATGCCGCCGCAACTCGATATGGTGATAGACGATGCGGTCCACCCTGATTTGCCTGATCGACGAGCGATTGACCAGCAGCTTCGCCGGGATTAGCGCGCCGCCGACATAAATCGCGTGATCCGGCGAGACGAACAGATCTCGTCGCGGAACATCCTCGGCGAACGCCCCCGCCGCGATCCGTATCGGCCACACCGTCCGCGGGTCCGGGTGCCGGGCGCAGTCCACCGCCCGCGCGCCAACCCATACGATCCGCCCCGGCCCGCCCAGTACTGTGCGGACTTCGTCCCCAACGGCCAGCGTCTCCACCGCGCGTGGCCCATCCGGCGTCTCGATCGACGTTCCCGCAGCGAAACATGGCACGATCTGCAGCTTCGCCGCCGCCGCCCCGGCATTGTCCGCCCCACCTTTGGCGGTCTGGAACGTCAGTGTGCCCAATGGCGTGTTCTGCGCATCGAACAATGTCACGCCATTGCCGGTCACGCTGTCGCTCGCCACGGTCAGCCCGGAGAACGCGATCGTGTCGCCGGCTTTGTAGCCCACGATCGGTGCCTGGAACCCGCTCAACGCACTCGCCGCGATCGTCTGCGGAGTCTGCGTGGCGTCCAGCGTGATCTGCTGGCCGATCACCAGCTCGCCGGTCAGATCGCCGAACGAGATCGTCTGCGAGTTGTCGACCGTGGTCGCGTCAAGCACCAGCGTGCCACCGGTCTTGATGCTCCAGACGCCGGCGAGGTTCACCGTGTCGCCGCTGGTGATCAGTGGCGCCAGCAGTGTTTCGGCCAGACCGGAAACCGTGGCGAGGCTGGTGTTGAGAATGTCCACGCTGGCCTCGGCCGTGCCGCCGCCGCCGAACGATCCGCCGGACGCGTCGAACACCGCCGCCGGATCGATCAATCCGCCGACCTGCACGATGCGTCCGAACGTGCCTGGGCTCAGCGTCGTGCCGGTCACCAGCCCCAGGGTGCCGCCCTGCACGTCGAGCAGACCGGAGCCCGCGACGCCGACATTGATGGCGGTCGTGGTCAGCGTCAGATGGCTGCCCGGCCCAATTACCACGTTGCCTGAACCACCCGCGCCGGAACCGATGGTCAGCGCTCCGGCGGTGACGGTGGCGCCGTTGACGATGTTCAGGCTGCCGGCGGACTTGTCACCGATCGACAGCGTGCCGATGACGTTGAGCGCGGTGCCGGTGCCGGACAGCGAAATCGGTCCGCCGCTGCCCGCCGCCGCCGCGTCGTCAAGCGAGCCGGCCGTGACGGTGGCGCCCTGGGAGACGCCAAGTTGACCGAACCCCGCGTTGCCAACCACCAGCACACCGGCGATCTGCCAATTCGACCCGGTGCCGGTGACGGTGACCTGGGACCCCGAGCCGGACGCGCTATTGGCGATGACCGCTCCGGCCGACGTCGTGACGGTGCCGCCGGCGTCGATCGCGAGGCTGCCCAGGCCCGCATCGCCGACATTGAATTGCCCGGTGTTGCTCAGCAGCGATTTGCCGCCGGTGACGGTCGCCTTGCCCGACGCGCCGGCAAGCTGCCCGATGTCGACCCCTTCCGTCGCGTCGGCCACGTTGTTGCCGGTAACGACGGTGGCCTGGTTCTCGATGAACAGCGACCCGCTGCCACCGAGTCCGACACTGAGTTGACCCGTGGCCTGAAGCTTTGACCCCGGGTCGGACACGGTCAGCACCCCACTGGCGCCGGCGCTGTCTCCCGCGGAGATCGCCTGATCGGCGGCGAATGGCGTCGCGGCCAGAACGGTGGCGCCCTGACTGATCAGTCCCTGACCCTGTCCGGCTGAACCGATCGCCAGCCGCCTGGCGCTGTTCACCCGTGCCCCGGCGCCGCTCACGGTCAGCGTGGCCAACCCGCTGCCGCCAACCTGAATGGCTGGCGTGCCGGCGGCGCCGATGCCGCCCCCGAGCGCGTCGAGCACACCGCCTGGGCCGACCGTGATGACCCCGGGATCGGCCAGGATGCCGGCTGCGGCGGTCAGCGTGGCGCCAACGATCGACATCGCGCCGCTGTTGGTGAGCGAACCGCCGATCGTGACCGGGCCGCCGGACACGCCGAGCCCGCCCGCGTTGACGAGCGTGTCCATCGTCCCCGGCGCCACGACATTCCATGACGCGCCCGCATCGATGGCGACCGTGCCGATCGCACTGAACGCGAAGCTGCCGGCCGCATCGGTCACCGTGCCGCCGTCGCTCCCCTGGGCGCCCAATGTCCCCGCCGTTCCGGCCGCCAGTTCCAACGTCGTGCTGCTGCCCGCCGCGACGCCGCCAAGCACCAGTCCGAGGAACACGCCCGCCGATTGCAATACCAGCGTCTCCGCGCCGGTGCCGAACTGCACCGCGGTGCCGCTCGCGCCGTTGGTGCTTTCGATCAGTCCGTCATTGGTCAGGGTGCCCGCGGCCGCCGTCAGGCCGGTCGCGAAGTCCACCGCCACCGCTCCGCTGATCGTCCCGCCATTGACCACCGCGGCGCCCGATCCCGGGCTTCCCGCGGCAATCCGCACACCGTCGAACCCGCCGGAGATCGTTGCCGCCGATTCGGGGGACGGGCCATTGACGATGCTGCCCCCGGCCTCGAGGTCAACGCCCAGTCCGGCGGCGGAGGAGGCCTGGATGAGACCGAGGTTGGTGACGGTACCGGCGGCGCCCTCGACGAGACCGCCCCAATCCAGCCCCTGGATCGCCGCCGCCGTCGTCGCGTTGCCGATCGAGCCGCCGTTTTCCAGAAACGCGCCGATGACACTCTGCGCCGCGTCGTTGCCGGCGGCCTCGACGGTGCCGTCATTCCGCAGCGTTCCCGAGGCTCCGAGCAGCACGCCCTCGAACGCGCCGGAGATCAGGGCGGCGGAGTCGGTCGAGGTCCCGTTGGTCACGGTTCCCCCGGCATTCAGGAACACCCCGCTCGCGCCGCCGCTGAGGATGGTGGCGAAGTTGGCGACCGTGCCGAGGCCGCTGTTGATCCACACGCCGTTGTCGGCGGTGCCGCCTGAGATCAGTGCCGTGAAATCGCCGATCTGGCCATTCGTTACTGTCCCGGAGCCAAGGTAAACCGCGTCGGAATTGTCGCCCAGGATGGTGCCGTCGTTGGCGAGGAGGCCGGCTCCGGTGATTTCCACGCCATTGGAGTTGCCTTCGATCGTTGCCCCGGTATCGCCGATCTGTCCGTTATCGACGGTGCCCGCGCCCAGAAACACGGCCGCGGTCGCCGGTCCGCTGACGAGGATCGTGCCGCCGTTCTGCACCAGGCCGGAGGTTTCCAGCAAAACGCCGCCGGCGGTCGCGGTGATCTCCGCCGTTACCGGCCCGTTCCAGCCGTTCTGGACCGTGCCGGTGCTGAACGCGACAGCGGTGAAATTGGTGTTGTTATGGATGATGCCGTTATTGATCGCGATATCGCCGCCATCGCCCAACGTGCCCAGTACGGAGCCGGTATAGACCCCGGCGACCGTCGTCCCGCTGCCGTTGCCGGTCAGCGTGACGTTGTTGAATACGCCGTTATTCAACGTCACCGTGCCGGTGAAATTCAGGTCGGTGACCAGCGAGCCGGTGACGGTCAGCGTATCGAAGATGAACGGCGCGGTACCCTGCAACGACACGCTTGACCCGCTTTTGAGACTGACGCTCTCGCTCGCGGCCGAGAGTGCCTGGGTCAGCGTGATCGCGTACGCGGTATTCGTCGCGGAGTCGGCTCCGCTGCCGATGTCGAGCAACACCGCGGCGAGGCTGGGGCCGTCACTGGCGCTGAAATTGGTCTGTACCATCAGGCCCACACTCCCCTTGAATTCGCCGCATGGTCGATCGCGGCCACCGTCCGGCCGTGCCCCGTTGTCGTGGCCCGGCTCGCTTTCTCTCCGTCATGGCCCGGCTTGATTTCTCCGTCATGGCCCGGCTTGTCCGGGCCATCGGACCCAAACGCGCGCGGCGACGTGTAGCCCGGACCAGCCCGGCCATGACGCGCGAGAAATTCCCCCGTTGGGAAACCGCGACGGTTGGCGATGTCGCTCACCGGTGCACCGGCTCGTCGTCGCCCCAGTCCACGGTGCAGCGAACGCCGGCTGGAATGGCGCGGTTCGCGTTGGGCAGACTGAGCCTGACGCCGAACGTGTCGCTGGCGGCATCGATCACCGGGTCGACCACCTCGACCTTCGCCGCGTACGCACCGCCCACCGGCGCGGCGGGATGCACCGTCGCGGACGATCCCGTCCTGACGCTGCCGTAACGGTTCAGCGGCAGCACCAGTTCCACGTTCAGCGGATCGATCTGAGCGATCGTCATGATCGAGGTTTGCTCGTAAATATATTCGCCGGCCGAAAGTTTGCGGTCGATCACGACCCCATCGACCGGGCTGCGGATTTGCTTCAGAGCCAGCGCGCGTTCGCTGCGGTCGGCGGTCAGCGCCGCCAGTTTCTGATCCATCTTCGCCTGCTGCACCTTCAACTCGCCCTCACGCAACTTGGTTTGCAATTCATCGAGCGAGTTCAGGCCGGCGATCTTCTTGTCGACCAGGAATTTCTTGCGGTCTGCTTCGCGCGCGATCAGTTCCATGTCGGCGGTTTCCACCTTGACGGCGCTGTCGTTCGACGCGCGCATCCTGTCGAGCGCCAGAGTCGCCTGTTCCACGCTGGATTCGATCTGCGCCACGATCTGACCCCGCCGCACCGTGTCGCCGCGGTCCACCGACGTCGAGGACAGCATCCCGCTGACCGCGCTGCCGAGTTGCACCGTCACGTGCGGCTTGATGATGCAGGTGCCGGCGGCGTTATCGCCGGACCCTTGCGCCCACGCCGGCGCGGCGGCGATCAGCAGAACGAGCGACAGGCCGCGCATCTAGTCCGGCCTCCCCGCGAAAGACAGCGAACCTTGCAGGCGTGTTTCGAAACGCATCAGTTCCCGGCGGACCAGCCGGTGGCGCCGCTCGGCGCGCCGTTGCATCCATGCGAACAGCGCGCAGGCGAGGATGCGGTGCGACCGCGCCGCCGCCAGCAAAGACCGTCCCGCCGCGGTGGAGCGCAACGGATCCATCAGCGCGTCCTCCAGCGACAGCACCTGCGAAAACGATCCTCGATCGCCCTGCCGCGCCCCGCGTCCGGCGAGCTGCCGGTCGATCCGCGCGGCGTCGTGGCGGTCGCTCAGAATGACCGCGAGCCCACCGCTATCGGACACGCCCTCTGTCAGCCTGATGTCGGTGCCGCGGCCGGCCATGTTGGTGGCGATCGTGATCCGACCAGGCTCGCCGGCCCGCGCCACGATCGCCGCTTCCCCCGCGTCCTGCGCCGCGTTGAGCAAACTGTGTTCGACCCCGTGACCGCGCAGCAGCCCGCTGGCCAGTTCCGAGGCGGCGACCGAACGCGTGCCGATCAGCACCGGACGGCCCAACGCCGACAACGCCACCGCGCGATCGGCGATCGCGCGCCACTTCGCCTCGGCGGTGGGCACGATCACGGTTGGCTCGACGCGGCGGCGGCACGGGTGATGCGTCGGGATGCGCGCGACACCGACTCCATAGGTGGAACGAAGTTCGCCGGTGACCTCCGCCAGCGTGCCGCTCATGCCGCAAAGATGGCGATAGCGGGCGAAGAAACGCTGATAGGTGATGCGCGCCACCGAGGCGCGCTGCCCGCTCGGCGCGCAGGCTTCCTTGGCCTCGATCATCTGGTGCAGGCCGTCGTTCCAGAACCGGTCCGGCATCACGCGGCCGGTGTATTCGTCGATGATTTGGACGCGGCCGTCGCGCACCAGATAGTGGATGTCGCGTTCGAACAGCAGTCGCGCGGTCAGCGCCTTCACCACCAGCTCGGAGCGCACCACCTCGCTGCCCCAGTGCGCGCCGAGGGTGAGCGACAACTGCTCGACCCGGCGGCGGCCGGACGCGGTGAGGTCGATCCGGCGTTCGCTGCGATCGATGCTGAAGTCCGGCCCTTGTTGCAGTTCCGCGACCAGATCGAGCGCTTCGGCGCAGGCGCGATCCGCCACGCCGCCGCTGTCGTTTTCGCTGATGATCAGCGGCGTGCGGGCCTCGTCGATCAGCACGCTGTCGGCCTCGTCGACGATGGCGAAGTCGAGGCCGCGCAGCACGAGGTCGTCTTCGTGCGCCCGCCGCCCGTCGAGGCGCGCCACGCGGCCGTGCAGCGCGGTCGGCGTGCCGCGCCGGCGCATCTGGTCGCGCAGATAGTCGAACACCAGTTCCTTGTTGCTGGTATAGACAATATCGCAGCCATGGGCCGCGCGCCGCTCGGCCGGCGTTTGCCCGTGCACGACGAGGCCCGCGGTCAACCCGAGCGCCCGATACAAGGGCGACAACAGGGTGTGGTCGCGCTCGGCCAGATAGTCGTTCACCGTAATGACGTGCACCATCCGGCCGCCCAGTGCCGCGGTCGCCGCGGTCAGCGAGGCGGCCAGAGTTTTGCCCTCGCCGGTCGCCAGTTCCACCATCCGTCCGCGCAGCATCGACCACGCCGCCATGAGCTGCACGTCGTACGGCGTCAGACCGACCTGACGCGTGGCGACAGCGCGGACCAAAGCGAAGGCGCGCGCCGCCGCGGCATGCGTGAAGCCGTCGCGCAGCCGGGCACGCAACGCGGCGGCGGCTTCGCCCGGCGCGTCCGCCACACGCTCGGCCTCGGCGGCGTGGGTCCGGGCAAGCCGCGCGACCCGCGACGGGCCGAGCCGGCCGAGCGCGGAAGGCACCCGCGGCAGCACGGCCGCGGCCATGGCCCGAAGCTGCTCCTCCACCACGCCGCGCGGTCGGTTGTGACGTTCCGGATATGGCATCGCGCGCGCGAGGCGCGACCGCCGCGCGGCGGTTGGCGTGGCGCTATCGGTGGCGGCGCCGCGCGACCCGCCGGAGTGGAGCGACGCGTCCGGTGGCACGGCGCTCGCGGAGCGCGGAGGCGCGGTCGCGCTCATGTCGCCTGGGTCATGACGACGGTGCGGGCATCCATCCCGATCACAGATCGAACCGCCGCAGAAACAGTTGCCGCAGCGTGCGCGAGAGACGCCACGCCAGCGTCCGGCCGCCGTGTTGGAAGCGGACATAAACCCGCTCGCCGATGCGGTGGTCCTGGGCGCCGTCGGGCAGTTTCACGTCCAACTGGAAAACCACCTCCAAAGCGCGCAGGTGATGCTCGTCCGCGGGATCGACCGCGATCGGGCCGCCGCCGACGGTCGCCAGCGCCACACTCGGGAGTTGCCGTGTCGCGGTCGGCACTTCCCGGGTTACCTGGCCGACGTGCAGCATGGTCATCGGATCGCTAGCGAAACGCAAATCGACGCCGCGCGTGTCGTCGCGCACCAGTTCGATTTCCGACTGCGGCACGATGACGCGCACGGTGGCCGCATCGTCGTCGAGCGCATAGCCGATCAACTCGCCGCGGCGCAGGTAGCGGCCGTCGAGGTCCGCCGGCATGGCGACGAGGAACCGGCCGGCGACGGGCGCGGTAACCTCCAGCGCCCGCCGGCGTGCACGCATATCGTCCAATTCCGACCGGAAATAACTCATTTGCCGGCGCAGCATTTGCACCTGCACCCGATCGGTCAGCTCGGCCGCGAGCGCGCGCAATTCGACCTCATGCATTTGCGAATTCAACAGATCCACCCGCGCGTCCAGCACCGCGTCGCTCATCCGCGCGACCGCCTCGCCCTGAGCCAGCCTCGCCCCCGGGGCGGCGATCAGCCTGGTGAGCCGGCCTTCGGCGCCGGCGCGAATATCCGCTCCGGCGGGCGCCCAAACGACGCCCTGGGTCACCGTGCCATACGGCAATTTCACCGCGAACAGCAGCAACGCGGCGAACCCCAGGGCGGCGCCGGTGACCAGCAGCGCGCGCGGCCGGTTGTGGTGCAATGCGGGACTCCGGACCACGTGCCACACGCCGCGGAGCAGCGGATAAACCACGCCGGACGCGATGGTCCACCCCGCCAGCACCGCGCCGACACCGTGCAACTGCGCCGACACGAACAGCGCGATCGACAGCATCACCCAGAGCCGGTACAGGTACGACGCCATGCCATAGAACGCGAACCACGCGGCTTCCCCGCGCGAATGCGCCGGCGAGGCGAGGCCGCGCGAACCAAATGCGTGACGATTGACCACGTAGCCGTAATATCGCGAGGCGCGGGCACCAAGATTGGGAATCTCGATCAGGTCCGACAGAATGAAATAGGCGTCGAACCGCAGCAGCGGATTGCCGTTGAACAGCAGCGTCGAAACGCCCGCGATCAGCAGGCAATTGAACGCCGCCGCGCGGGCGAACCCGGGCTCCACATTGATCCAGACCATCATGGCGACGCCGGCGCAGAACAGTTCGGTCAGCATGCCGGCGGCGCCGACCAGGGCGCGCCGCCATTTGTTGGAGAACGCGCTGGCGCCGCTGACATCGACGTACGGCACCGGCATCACGATCAAAGTCATGATGCCCGCCTCGTGTACCGAGGCACCGCCCAGTTTGGCAGCGTAGCAATGGCCGAGTTCGTGGAGCAATTTAAGAAGCGGGAAGGTAACCATCAGAATGAGCAGGTTATCCCGTGCCAGTACCCGATCGGCGAGGTCGTGGGTCAACGCGCTCCAGTGCAGCGCGGCATGCGTGGCACCCCAGCCAACCACGAACAGCCACAGCAGCAGCCCCCACACCGACCACAGCGGCCGCACCAAATCGACGGTCGCGTCAAGGAAACGATCCGGGTCGCACAACGGAATCCGCAAATACAGCGGATTGGCCAGCCGCCGCCAAAGCCTGCCGGAGGTCATGCGGCGCGCGCGGTCGGACAGTTCGCCGAGGTCCGGCAACCGCTCGGTGGCCAGCAGGTTGGCGGCATCGAGCTGCGCCAGCAGGTGGATCAGTTCGTCCTGAGTCGGCCGCTCCTCGCCGAGTGCGGCCAGCGCGGTCCAGATCTCATCGAGCGCGTGCGTGCCGTCCATCAGCCCGATAGCTTTCTGGGCCGCCGGGGCGAACCGGTGCACACTGCTTTCGACGAGGTCCTCCAGCACGAACCAGCGCTCGCCGCGGAAGTGTTGGCGGGTGATCCGCACGTGGTCGCGCAGGCGGGGACGCACCGCGGCGACCCGGAACCAGTTGGCGCTCAGTAACGGCTTGCCGGCGACAGTCATGGCGCGTGCCTTCCGCGCATCATGGCCACCACGACCACAGCCACAGCCGCACCGCGTCGAGCAGATGATGCGTCCATGACCAGATCAGCAAATGCTCGCCGGCGTCGAGTTTCGCCACGCCCTCCATGTTGGGCCGCAGTTGCGGCGATGTTTCGTCGAGCCGGGCCTCGACGCGGAATGTATTGCTGCCCTCGCTCGGTTCGGCGATCGGCGTCACCCGCACCACATGCAATCCGAAGTGCCGATCCGGTAGCGCCGACAGCACCAGCGTCCCGGTCCCGTCCGGCGCCACCCGGCTGATTTCGCTGTCCGGCACGCGCACGATCACGCGGTAGCTGTCGAGCGGCGCGACCTCGAACAGCACCTGAGCGCGCTGCACCGGCATGCCAACGGACTGGCTCAGGTCGCCATTGGTAATCAGCCCATCGAACGGCGCGACAATCCTGGTCCGCGCCAGTTGCGCGTCCAGCAAGGCGATTTCCGCGTTCGCCTCGGCGATCTGCGAGCCGGCGATATTCACGTCCGCGCGCGTGCCGGAGCCCAGTGCCTTGTCGAGTTCCAGTTGGTGCTGTTGGCGGGTCGCGATCCAGCGCAGCCGTTGCAGATTCAGTTCGGTGTCGTCGAGATTGGCCAGCACGTCGCCCTGATGCACGACCTGACCGGCGCGCGCGTGCTCGCCGCCGATGTAGCCGTCCAGGCCGGCCGCGATCGAGCGCCGCACCTCGCCCTCGACCACCGCCTGCGCGCTGACGTGATACTCGGTGTGGAACAATGCGAAGAACGCGATCAACCCGGCGATCAGCGCGGTCGCCAACTTCAGGACGTAATGCTCCGGCCCCAGCAACTGCCGCGCCGTGCGGGTGCCGATTTGCAGCGCGATCGTGCTCAGCCACCGCTCCGCCAAATGGAGCTGGCCAAGTACCGGGCCGACCAGCGCGGCGACGGCTTCGGCGAGGTCGATCGCGGCCTGGTCGAACGGCTGCGCGCGTTCGATGACGATCGCGCCGGCGATCGACCCGTGCGACGTCAACGGCACGGTCAGAATCCTTGGCCCGCCCCCACGCGCCGCCAGCCTCGCATGCGCCGACAAACTGGGCAGTGCCTCGTCGCCCGGGATCGGGAATAGCAGCGAGGCGCCGTGGTCGACCGCCTCCTCCATCGCGGCGGCGAGCGCGACCGTGGCGTCCGCTCGCTTGCCGGAGCCGACCGCGTGCGACATGCCCGCGACACGAATGGACCGCCGCCGCGACCAGCCGATGGCGACACGCGAAGCCTCGAGCCGGACGGCGATTTCGGTGGCGGTGGCGCGCGTGGCTGCGTCGAACCGTTCCGAGCCCAAAGCGGTCGCCGCCACTTCCAGCGCGGCGTAGCCCTGGCGCAACCGGGCGGCATCGCCGGCGGCCTGGCCGCGGCGTTGCCGCAACTCGATCCAGGAGGCGCCCCATTGCAATTGCCGCATCGCGTCGCGCATCGCGGCATCGCTGACGCCATCGCATTCGACCGCGACGACGCCCTGATCCTCGCCGTCGAACAACAACGGAAACGCCAGATGCGACGGGCGGCTGTCGTCGATCCTGCTGCCGCGGCCGCGCGCCCGGCTGACCACGCCGCGACGTTCGGTGAGTGCCAGTTCGGCGCATTGCGCGAGTTGCGCCGACCCGGGATCGCTCTCCGGCCAGCGTGCCACCGGTGCCAGCGCGCCATCCTGACGCAGCACCAGCACCGCGCGCGCTGCCCCCGGCACCATCCGGCACAGCAGCGCGAGCCAGGCGCGGGCGAACGGCGCCAGCGCGGCCTCGCCGGTGAGCACACTCCACAGCACCTGATCGAGCGGCGTGACCGTGGTCGGCTCGGCGATACCGGCCGGCTCAGGTCCCCTATCGGCTCCACGATCGGCCCCCTGGGGCGGCGTGCCGCTCATGGGTTCACCCGGCCTCGGCCCGCGTTCCGGGTGGCGCGCGCCATCGTTCCCCCGCCCGCCGGACTTATAGGGTCAGCGGGCCGACCCGCTCCTCGTAGTCGCGCATTCGAGCGGTCAACAGGGTCAGCAGGCGCTTCGCCGCATAGGGTGTCAGCACGATTCGGTTACTCAACTGCACGGTCAGTTCCTTGGTCTGCGAGGCGTTCCAGGTCTGGTTCATGCCGAACAGCAGCGTGAGTTCCTCGCGCGTCACCAGCACGTTCACCACGTTGGCGAACGTGGTCACCATTTTGGCGTCGTCCCAGGTGACCTTGGTGTTCACCACCTGATCGGCCAGCGGCACGTCGATCGGCGGGGATTCGGCTTCGCCGTTGCTGTCGGCCATCGTGTTCTCCTGCATCATCGCGGGTGGCTGTCCCACCGGATCCGCGGCGCCACGAGGCCGGCGGTTCCGATATTGTCGTCAGGCCCGGAGGCATCATCAGGGCCGGTACGGCGCGCGGTTCCGCTGATGTCGTCGTCCGCGCGGAGGTCCACCACCAACCAGGCGTGCTCGTCCGCCGCCGCCGCGTCGTCATCCTCGGCCCGTCCGGTCAATGGATCGACGAACGTGACGATCGTGCGCGCCGGGCTGGCGAACCGTCGCGCCGCCGCCGCGAACGCCTCGGGTAG